>Ga0265293_10005016_pt1 | contig 22637 bp, 34 predicted proteins | sample Munlanlewell138R_FD_192505 | JGI IMG/M metagenome (GOLD analysis project Ga0265293, IMG submission 192505) | Leachate microbial communities from a municipal landfill in Southern Ontario, Canada - Leachate well 138R | ecosystem: Engineered > Solid waste > Landfill > Unclassified | place: Canada... | reverse complement strand
TCTTTCTATCTGGCTCTTTCTTTCTAGTTCTTTAGCACTCATATTTATTGTCCATGTCATAATCTCTAATATTAATTTAGGACATTTCTATTTTGCTCTTTTAGGACATTATCACTTTGCTCTAACAAAAGGCAAAATAAGAGCTCTAAACAGGAATTTCGTAGTAAAATTCCTGAGCGCTTAACCTTGTAGAAGAATCTGTGAGGAAACCAAAAAAGACCCTTGCGCTTAGAACAGGGCCGTGATATATTTAATCGGTTACCCAATGGGTAGCTATTTATATGTGACAATTTAAGAATGACTCCTGCGTGGGCAGACAGCTTCACAGGGACCATTGACTGAATTGTGCGGAGATGATGCAGCTTGCCCAGGCTGACAGTCTCGCAAGAATACAACTACAGGAGAATAGCATGGTAAAAGGGCTAATAGGAAAAAAGATCGGTATGACCCAGATCTTCGACGGAGACGGCCGCGCCGTCCCGATTACTTTAATCGAAGCTGGGCCATGTTTTGTTTCCCAGGTAAAGACGGTTGAAAATGATGGCTACAACGCCATACAACTGGCTTTCGACGAGGTGAAACCCAAAAAGCTCAGCAAGGCTGAGCTTGGTCATCTTAAGACCAATAACCTCCCTCCGGTGCGCACTCTACGTGAGTTTCGTACCAACAAATTAGACGGGATCAATGCCGGCGACAAAGTCAGTGCTTCAGTTTTTGAAGTTGGCGAGTTTGTCGATGTAATCGGCACTTCCAAAGGCAAAGGTTTTGCCGGCGCGATGAAGCGATGGGGCTTCCGCGGTGGCCCAAAAACCCATGGTCAGTCTGACCGCCAGCGTTCACCCGGTTCATCCGGTTCTGGCACGACCCCAGGTCGTGTTTTTAAAGGTAAAAAACGCGCGGGACGTATGGGCAACGTCCAGGTGACCTCCTCCCACATCCGTGTTGCTCTGGTTGATGCTGAGCGCAATCTGATTGGAGTTCAGGGTTCCGTCCCTGGCGCCAAGGGCGGCACCATCATGATCAAGGTGGCTCGCAAGCAGTAGGCTTGTGGTTAATGGAGAATGTGAAAATGAAAGTTGACATTTTTAACTTAAAAGGTGAAAAGACAGACAGCATCGACCTGCCCGAAGAAATCTTTGCGGCTAAGGTCAATGTAGATCTGATGCATCAGGCCTACCAACGCCAGATGGCCAACGCACGTCTGGGCACTCATAACACCAAACGCCGGGGCGACCGCCGCGGTGGTGGAGCGAAGCCCTGGAAGCAAAAGGGCACTGGTCGCGCCCGCCGTGGGAGTTTATACAATGCCCAGTCTGTGGGTGGTGGTCGTATCCACACACCCCAACCGCGCGACTACACGCAGGCAATGCCCAAGAAGATGCGCCGTGCCGCGTTGCGCTCCGCGCTGACTGTTGTCGCCAATGATGGGAAAATTATCATGGTAGACAGCATGGAAATGAAAGAAGCCAAAACTGCCGACCTGGTCAAAGCACTGAAAGTTTTGACAGGGGACAAGCGCGCTCTGGTTTTGGTGTCTGATAAAAGCGAAAAGAATGAAAATCTGATCAAATCTGCCCGCAATATGGCTGATGCCAAGTTGCTCCAGGCCAATTACCTGAACATCCGCGATTTGCTCAGCTTTGAAAAAGTAATTATCCCGCTTGCCTCTCTTGAAGTAATCAAGGGTTATCTGGGATAGGAAGGTGTAGCAGAATGAGTATCTCCGTTTTTGATATCTTGCGGCGCCCTGTCGTTACCGAAAAATCAAACTATTTGGCCAGCAAGCTGAACAAATACGTGTTTGAGGTCAACAGTCAAGTAACCCGTGAACAGGTGAAGACCGCTGTTGAAACCGCATTCGATGTCGATGTAGTGCGCGTCAATATCATTAATCTGCCCGCCAAGGCATCCCGCAACTCACGCACCCGCCGTTTGGTTGTGCGCAGCAGCGGTTATAAAAAGGCAATCGTGACCCTGAAACCTGGGGATAGTATCCCTGTGTTTGAAGGAGTGGAATAATGGCTGTTAAAGTTTACAAACCCAAGACCCCTGGTACTCGTCATAAGACCGGCTATACCTTTGAAGAGATCACCAAGAGCAAGCCTGAACGCAGCTTGACGGTAATCCGCAAGCAACATTCCGGTCGAAACTTTATGGGTCGCATAACTGTCCGCCATCGTGGTGGAGGCGCTCGTCGACAGATTCGTCTGATTGATTTCAAGCGCAATAAAGCAAATATCCCCGCTAAGGTTGCCGCAATCGAGTACGACCCTAATCGTACAGCCCGCTTGGCTTTGCTATTCTACGCTGACGGTGAAAAGCGATATATCATCGCTCCGATTGGCATCAAAGTTGGTGATACCCTCATGTCTGGCCCCCGTGCGGAAATTAGACCCGGGAACAACCTGCCTCTGGCAAACATTCCTGTGGGTACTACTATTCATTCGATCGAGCTCTACCCTGGTAAAGGTGGTCAGTTGGTCCGCTCTGCTGGTACTTCAGCTCAGCTTTTGGCCAAAGAAGGCAAATATGCCCAGATACGCATGCCAAGCGGCGAAGTTCGCCTGGTTTTGCAGGAATGCACCGCCACCATTGGTCAGGTTGGCAATGTCGAACATAGCAATATCAAGCTGGGCAAAGCCGGCCGCAAACGCCACATGGGCCGCCGACCAGAAGTCCGCGGTTCCGCGATGTCCCCGAGGGATCATCCCCATGGTGGTGGTGAAGGTCGTACTGGTATCGGTATGCCCGGCCCCAAGACTCCCTGGGGCAAGCCAACCCTTGGTTACAAGACCAGACGTAATAAGCGTACGAATGCCATGATTGTTCGCCACCGCTCCAAGGCCAAACGCAGATAGCGGTTGAAGAGACAGAAAAGGAATTAGAAAATGTCGCGATCATTGAAAAAAGGGCCATTTATTGACCCGAAACTATTGAAAAGAATCGAAGATATGAACCAGAAGGGCGAGAAAAAAGTTCTGCGGACCTGGAGTCGTGCCAGCACAATTTTCCCCCAGATGGTTGGGCACACCATTGCAGTTCATAATGGACGCCGCCATATCCCGATTTATGTGACCGAGAACATGGTCGGTCATCGCCTGGGTGAATTTGCTCCCACGCGCTGGTTCCGCGGTCACGTTGCTGAAAAGGGCGCAAGGTAAGGTAAGAGATGGCACAAGAAATTAGCGCAAAACTCTCAAACTTTAGAGAATCTGCCCAAAAAACCCGCCTGGTGGTTGACCTGGTCAGGGGTAAAAAGGTCACAGAAGCTCTGGATATTTTGAGCCTGACCCCTAAAAAGGCAGCCAAGCCTGTTCATAAATTGATTTATTCGGCCATGTCAAACGCAGAAGAAAACTTTGGCGTGAGCCGTGATGACCTCGTCGTTTACCGGATCTTCGCGGACGAAGCCCGCACCCGTAAGTGGCGCCGATTTGGTGCACGCGGTCGGTTTAAACCCGAATTGAGACGCAGTTCTCATGTGACTGTAATATTACGCGAAGTCGAGTAAAGGTAAGGAGTAAACTATGGGTCGTAAAGTACATCCAATTGGTTTTCGTCTCGGAATCAACAAGCCCTGGTTGGGCCGCTGGTATGCCGAAGGCAAAGATTATACCGAACAGCTTCACCAAGACCTGAAGCTGCGTGAACTGGTGCTGAAAGAAACTTCTCGTGCTGGCGTTTCAACGATTGAGATTGAACGTTATCCCGGCAAGGTGAAAGTCACTCTGCACACAGCCAAGCCTGGCATCCTGATTGGTCGCAAAGGCGAGAACATTAAAATCATCAGACAGAAACTTGAAGAGCAGTCTGGTAAGAAGATCGATCTGGAAGTTAAAGAGATCAAATCTGCTGATACTGATGCCTACCTGGTTGCCCAGAATATTGCTGGTCAGCTTGAACGGCGAATCAGTTATCGTCGGGCGATGAAGCGTGCCATTCAGCAGGCTTTACGCCAGGGAGCGGAAGGAATCAAGATTTCAGTTTCTGGTCGTATTTCAGGTGCCGAAATGGCACGCCGGATGACACTGCGTGAAGGTCGTGTTCCGCTGCAGACATTGCGTGCTGACATTGACTTCGCACGGGCTACTGCCACAACGACTTTTGGTCAAATTGGCATCAAGGTCTGGATTTATAAGGGAATCGTGATGGATCAACCTGAAGAAAAGATTGAGCCAACCGAAGGTGTATATATTAGCGAGTAATTATCGCGAATAGTGAGGTAGCAGATTATGTTGATGCCAAAGAGAGTGAAATACCGCAAGCAGATGCGCGGCCGCATGAAGGGAAAATCCTATCGCGGCGCAGATGTCCACTTCGGTGATTATGGATTGAAAGCCCTGGATTGCGGCTATCTGACCGCGCGTCAGATCGAGGCTGCCCGCCGTGCGATCGTTCATGAGATGAAAAGACGCGGTAAGGTGTGGATTCGGGTCTTCCCAGATAAACCCTACACCAAACGGGCCGCTGAAACCCGCATGGGTAAAGGTAAGGGTGCTGTGGACCACTGGGTGGCGGTTATTCGCCCCGGTCGGATCCTGTTCGAAATCGGTGGAACTGATGCTGAAACAGCCGAAAAAGCCTTACACAGAGCCCGCTATAAACTGGGTATTAAGACCAAAATTGTAGCAAAAGAAACATTTGGAGAAGGTTCATGAACGCAAAAGAAATAAGAGAACTTTCTACGGAAGAAATTAAAACCAAACTTATGAACACCCGCCAGGAACTGATGAACCTGCGATTTCAGATCGTGACCGGTCAATTGACAGATACCAGCCGATTCAAGATCGCCCGCCGGGATATAGCTCGACTTGAGACCGTTCTCACCGACCGCGTGCGTAACGAGAAGGAAGGTAAATAATGAATAAACGACGTCGTTTAACCGGCACCGTTAAGTCCAACAAAATGGACAAGACCGTCATTGTTGACGTGACCCGTACTTTCCAGCACCCCCTGTATCATAAAGTGGTGCGCAGCGTAAAGTCCTTCAAGGCTCACGATGAGATTGGCTGCAATATTGGCGACAAGGTTGTTATTGTGGAATCAGCTCCATTTTCCAAGACCGTCACCTGGATGGTTGAGAAAGTTGTCAAGATTGAAATTCGGCAGGAAAGTCTCGAAGCTGTAGAAGAAGCTATCATCAAGGCGGAAGAACTGCAGGCTGAATTAGAAGCGGAAAAGATCGAAGAAACCGACCAGGCCATTGAGGATTTGGAAGAAGAAGGTTTTGAAGAAGTCGCCGAAATCATTGAAGAATCGATCGATGAAGAACTTGAAGAAGTTGAAGAAATGATCGAAGACGAAGAAGGTGCTGCATGATTCAAAAGGAATCACGTTTAGTTGTTGCAGATAACACTGGCGCCAGAGAAATACTGGTCATCCAGGTTGTCGGTGGTACCGGCAGACGATACGCCAGCGTTGGAGACCTTGTTACTGCCACGGTTAAGAGCGCAACCCCGCAATCTACCGTGAAGAAAAGCGAGATCATTAAAGCTGTTGTGGTTCGAACTGCCAAGGAATATCGCAGGGCGGACGGATCGACGATCTGCTTTGATGACAATGCAGCTGTGATCCTGGACACTGATGGTGTTAACCCACGTGGAACCCGAATCTTTGGTCCGGTCGCGCGCGAACTGCGTGAAAAAGGCTACATGAAGATTGTTTCATTGGCTCCGGAAGTACTTTAGTGTTGGTAGGAGTGTCTAAATGAAGATGAAAATTAGGAAAGGTGATCGAGTTCGCGTGATGACCGGTGACGATGTCGACAAGAACAAAATCGGCGAAGTTATTCGTGTCTTGCCCAAAGAGAACCGCGTTGTGGTACAGGGCGTGAACTTAGTAAAGAAACACCAGAAGCAGACCCAATCGGGTGGCAAGACAATCCCGGCGGGTATTCGTGAATTCGAAGCCCCGATCCATCTGTCGAATGTTGTTCTGGTTGACCGTACTTCTGAGAAAGAAGGGAAAGTGACCCGCCGTACAAGAAAGACCAAGGACGGTGAGGATGTGAAAGCAGAGAAGAAGACCAGCCGCCGTAAGAGCACAACCGCTCCGAAGACTGAGAAAACAAAAGAGAATAAGAAATCGGATGCCAAGGGCAAGTAAGGCGCAGGCGAAAAGATATGAACAGACTACAAGAACAATACAATAACGAAATTGCTCCCGCACTCTATAAAGAGTTGGGGCTGAGCAATATCATGCAGGTCCCCCGCATCACCAAAGTAGTGGTAAATATTGGTGTGGGCGAAGCATTGGACAACCCCAAAGCTCTGGACGCTGCTCTAAACGATCTGACCATCATCACCGGTCAGAAGCCTGTTGTCATCGCTGCTAAGAAAGCTATCTCCAACTTCAAGCTGCGCGAAGGCCGCCAAATCGGCATGAAAGTAACTTTGCGCGGATACAAGATGTGGTCTTTCTTGGATCGCCTGATCAATATCGCTTTACCCCGTGTGCGTGACTTCCGTGGTATTTCGCCGGACTCTTTTGATGGTCGCGGCAACTATACTCTTGGTTTGAACGAGCAGTTGATCTTTACAGAAATTCAGTATGACAAGATCGACAAAGTCCGTGGTATGGAAGTTACCATCGTAACAACTGCCGAAACTGACGATCAAGGACGTGAGTTACTGAGCAAGTTCGGCATGCCCTTCAGGAAGGATAACTAATGGCAAAAAAAAGTATGATATACCGAGAAATGCGGCGTAAATACCCCGGTCGCGTTGTGAACCGCTGTCGGGTCTGTGGAAGACCGCGTGGCTATATGCGCAAATTCGGCCTTTGCCGTATTTGCTTCCGTGAATTAGCACTCCAGGGCAAGATTCCTGGTGTGACCAAATCATCCTGGTAATTAGACCTGGAGGAATAAGAATGACTATTACAGATCCAATTGCCGATATGTTAACCAGAGTTCGTAACGCAGCTGCCGCGGGTAAAAGCGTGGTCGCGATTCCGAATTCTAAACTCAAGAATGAGTTGGCTCGCATCTTGGTCGAAGAAGGCTATATTGCGAGTTATGAAGTCGTCGATGGCAAGAGTGAAGTAAGCAAAGTCTTGCAGCTGAAGCTCAAGTATATTGGCGAAAGACGTCACCGTCGCTCGTTGATTACGGGGATACAGCGGGTGAGCCGTCCTGGCTGCCGCGTGTATACCTCTAAGAAGGAAATCCCATGGGTTCTTTCGGGCATCGGTATCGCGATTTTATCAACCCCTAAGGGTGTCATGACCGGCCATCGCGCGCGCAAGATTGGCGTTGGCGGCGAGATCCTCTGCAAGGTTTGGTAGGAGGTAGAAAATGTCGCGTATAGGAAAAATGCCTATTACCCTGCCCAAGGGTGTGGAAGTAAAAATCGATGGGAACAAGGTTCATGTCAAGGGCCCAAAAGGCGAATTGGAAGAAACCTTCTCTCCTCGGATTGATATTAAGATGGAAGACGGCACAATCACTGTGACCCGCCCGAACGATGAACCCCAGGTTCGCGCTCTGCACGGCACTACCCGGGCTCTGCTAAACAATATGGTTGTTGGCTGCAGCGAAGGTTTTGAAAAAGTGCTTGAATACAAAGGCGTTGGTTACCGTGCTGAACTGAGTGGCAAAGACCTGGTTTTAAACCTGGGCTACTCTCATTCCATCGATGTGCCCGCTCCCGAGGGCATCACTTATGAAGTAGATGCTAAAGCGCGCACAATCAAAATAGCGGGTCGTAATCGCCACCAGGTTGGTTTGATCGCTTCTGAAATCCGGGCATTGCGTCCGCCAGAGCATTATCATGGCACTGGCATTCGCTATGTGGGTGAAGAAGTGAAACTCAAAGCTGGTAAAGCTGGAAAGACTGGTTAGTAGAGGTAGACAATGGCTAAAAAATCAAGAAATCAAGCTAGATTGCATCGTCACGCTCGTGTCCGTAAGAAGGTTTACGGCACACCAGAACGCCCTCGCCTGAACGTGTTCCGAAGTATCACTGATATCTATGTCCAGATTATTGACGATCACAGCGGGACTACCCTGGCGGCGGCCTCCAGCATTGATGCTGCTCTGCGTGAAACGCTTAAAGGCAAGTCTAAAGTGGAACAAGCCCAATTAGTTGGTGAAGAAATTGCCAAACGGGCCAAAGATAAAGGCATCAGTACCGTTGTTATGGATCGCGGTGGCTATATCTATACTGGTCGCGTAAAATCGCTGGCTGAAGGCGCTCGTAAGGGCGGGCTGGAGTTCTAAAAAGGATATTATGGATAATTTTCAAGCATTAGAACCACAATTTGATGAACGCGTAATCGACATCGCCCGCGTGGCTAAGGTTGTCAAAGGCGGACGGCGGTTCTCTTTCAGAGTGACTGTCGTGGTCGGTGATAATAACGGTAAAGTTGGGATGGGCACCGGTAAAGCTGGCGCCGTGCCGGACGCAATCCGAAAAGCAACAGATCGCGCTCATAAGAACATGCACAGGGTCAGTTTGTTGGGCACAACTATTCCCCACGAAGTGATCGGAACCCAAAGCGGCGCAAGAGTAATGCTCAAACCAGCTTCTGCTGGTACCGGTGTTATCGCTGCTGGTGGCGTTCGTGCGGTTTGCGAAGCTGCGGGAGTTAAAGACATTCTGACTAAATCATTGGGCAGTTCCAATATGCTCAATATTGTTCAGGCTACCTTTGACGCGCTTTCGCAATTGAAATCGCCGGCGACTGTTGCGGCAGAACGCGGTAAGGATATCGAAGATGTGACCCCATATTGGGAACGGGGGAAGAATGGCTAAGAAACAGAAAAGCAAGATCCTCCGTGTAAAACAGGTCAAGAGCGGCATCGGTTACCCCGTTCGGACCAAAAATACGCTCAAAGCGCTGGGCTTCCGAAATGTTGGTGATGTTGTTGAACACCACGAAAACGATGCCCTGTTAGGTATGCTGGATAAGGTCTCCCATCTGGTTGAGATCGAAACAGTGGATGAGGAGAAGTAAGCATGCAGTTACACGATCTTAAACCCAACGAGGGTAGTAAGAAGAAACGCAAGCGCGTTGGTCGTGGCATGAGTAGTGGCCACGGCAAGACTGCTGGTCGCGGAACCAAAGGTCAAAACGCCCGCGCCGGTGGTGGCGTGCGACTTTATCATGAAGGAGGCAACCTGCCTTTCTATCGCAAGCTACCCTTCCTTCGTGGTGTTGGTTTCACTCCCCGCAATCGCGTTCGATACGCTGAGGTCAACCTGGACTCTTTACAAGATTTCAAGGCTGGCAGCGAAGTGACCCCTGAAACCTTGAAGGATGCCGGTATTTTGAAAAAAGGTAAAAACCTGCCGATCAAGATCATGGGTCGCGGCGAACTGAGAGTTGCCTTGAAATTCAAAGCTCATAAGGTTACCGAGGGTGCCCGCCAGAAGATTGAAAACGCTGGTGGAAGCATCGAAACTATCGAGATTTCGTAGCTAGAGGAGTTGACTTTATGAAACGATCATCCTGGCGCTTTTTATGGAAATCAGTGGATATCCGCAATAAACTGCTGATATCCTTACTTTTGCTGGCTGTTTACAGGCTGGCAGCTAATATTCCGGTGCCCGGAATTGACCGCGCGGCAGTGGCGGGACTTTCGCAGATGACCGGTGCTGGCAGAAATTTGGTCAACTTGCTTGACCTGCTCTCTGGTGGCGCGGTTTCGCAATTCTCAATTCTGGCTATGGGCGTGTATCCATACATTACAGCTCAGATTATCCTGCAACTGCTTACCCCGGTTATTCCGGCACTTGAGCGCAAAATGCAGGATGACCCGCGTGAAGGTCGCATCTGGATGGAAAAATGGACTGTGATCCTGACCATCCCGATGGCTATCCTCTCCGCCTTTGGTCAGATCAACATCTTTAACCAGATGCTTCAAGGCAGTTCAATTATCTCCAACTGGGGCTTTTCAGGCGCTAACCTTTTACCGACCGTCACCGCGATCATCACCATGGTTGCGGGCACCATGTTTGGTATTTGGATTGGTCAGCTCATCTCTGAGTTTGGCTTGCGCAATCAGGGTCTCTCATTGATCATCTTTTCGGGTATTGTCTCCCGCTTCCCGGTGTCTATCGCCCGTATGGTAGCTGGAAACGAACCCTGGTGGGTATTTGTGGTGGTTTTGAGCGTTTTTGTTCTGACTATCCTGGCAATTGTTTATGTTCAGGGCGGCCGCAGGAACATTCCGGTGCTCTTCCCTGGGCGCCGAATCGGCAACCGCATGTCCATGCCCGTTCGCTCTCAGCTACCGCTGATGGTCAACATGGCTGGCATGATTCCGATCATCTTTGCCCAAAGTTTTCTGACCTTCCCGGCGATCCTTTCGTCTTTTTTCCTGAATTCTCAGGTTAAATGGATCAACAACTTCGCTGGCTGGTTGTATGCCGCTTTTGGCGGCGATACCTGGTGGTATCCACTTTTGTTCTTTTTACTTGTGGTAGCTTTTGCCTACTTCTATACGGACGTCTTATTTGCCCAGCAGAATTATGGTGAAAACCTAAAGAAGCAAGGTGCCCAGATCCCCGGTGTTGTTCGCGGTAAAGCGACTCAGGATTACCTGACCAGGGTTCAGCGGCGTATTACTTTGCCGGGAGCCTTTTTCCTCGGTTTAGTGGCCATTCTGCCATTCATCATGGCATTCTTCCTGCCTGATAACAGCGCAGGCGTCCAGATGATGCAGGCGTCGGGTTTGTTGATTGTAGTTGGTACCATCCGTGAAACGGTTGAACTGATTGAAACAGAACTGCGCATGCACGGATATGACGACAGGCTGATTAATTAGCAATCGAGCATGAGATGAACGAAAAAGCAACTTACATCGTTATGTTAGGACCTCCGGGAGCCGGAAAAGGCACCCAGGCTAAGATCATAGCAAATGAACTCGGTTTGGTCCATATTTCGACCGGCGATTTATTCAGAGAGAATCTGAGCAATGAGACCCCACTGGGCAGACTTGCCGCCAGTTACATGAGCAAAGGCGAGCTTGTCCCTGACGATGTTACCATTGCGATGGTTGAAGACCGCCTGAGCAGAGAAGATTGTCTCAAGGGAGCAGTCCTTGATGGCTTCCCTCGTACACCGGACCAGGCTGAGGCACTGGATGCCTTATTGGCGAAGAACGGTGGTGAGGTTGACCTTGTGCCTTTTATCAAGGTGCCGAATGAGACTCTAGTCGAAAGGCTGAGCGGTCGTTGGATGAGCAAGACTGGTCGGGTTTACCATGCCCTCTATAATCCGCCACTGGTTAAGTGGAACGATGATATAGACGGCAGCGAACTTTACCAAAGAGAAGATGACAAACCTGAGACGGTTGCCCATCGCATTGAGGTTTACTATGAGCAGACCTCACCATTGATTGAGTACTATCAGGATGCCGGTACGTTGGTTGAAATTGACGGCACCCAATCAATTGAGAAAGTCACAGAAGACCTCTTGAAGGTAGCTAAGGCATAAATGTACGGTTTTGAGTCGAGAATAAACATCAAATCAGCATCTGAGATCGCTATCATGCGTGAGGCGGGTCGTTTGAACCGAATGACGCTCGAAGCGGTTAAAGCTGCAATCGCGCCTGGTGTGACCACCGGCGAGTTGAATGAGGTGGCTGAAAGCTTCCAGCGTCAACACAATGTTTATTCACCATTCAAAGACTATGATCCGGGAAATGGAGTGCCGTTTCCTGGAAGCATCTGCACAAGCATCAACGAGGTGCTGGTGCACGGCATCCCGGGCAATCGCAAGTTAAAAGAAGGCGATATCATCTCAGTTGATTGCGGGACTGTCTATCAAGGTTTTGTTGGCGATGCCGCTTTTACTGTTGGGGTGGGAGAGATTTCACCCAAGGCGCAGCATCTGATCGATGTGACCACCAAAGCGCTCAAAATTGCCACAGACCTGATGGTCGCCGGCAATCACAGCGGCGATGTTGGCGGGGCTGTTGAAGAGTATGTTGAAAGCGAAGGCTACTACTGCACCCATACCTATACCGGGCATGGCGTCGGCAGAGCGATGCACGAAGACCCGCAATTGCCGAATTATGGCCAGCGCGGGATGGGTTTTTTGCTGCGTGAAGGAATGACCATCGCGATCGAGCCGATGGTTCTGGTTGGTACCCGCCAAACAAAGGTTTTGGCGGATCGCTGGACAGTTGTGTCCAAGAACGGTGGGCTGACCGCTCACCAGGAAGACACGATTGCAGTGACCAAAGACGGACCGTTGGTGTTAACGAGTTTATAGGCGTTTATGTTAAAATAGCCCTTGCTAAGAGTAGGGCGAACATGTATAATAATAACTTTGCGGAGAGAAGAAGGAGAATGACTGATGAAAGTATCAGCTTCAATTAAGAAACGCTGTAACAAATGCAAAATCGTAAAACGTGAAGGAAGACTTTACGTTATTTGCACGAACCCAAGACACAAACAGCGACAAGGATAGGTAATAAAATATGGCACGTATAGAAGGTGTTGACCTCCCGCGCAACAAGCGCATTCAGATTGGCCTAAGATACATCTATGGTATCGGCGCAACGACTTCTGACCAGATATTGGAAGCTACTGGTGTGGATCCTGATGTTCGTGTGAAGGATTTGCCCGAAGAGGAAGTTTCAAAACTCCGCGAATATATCGGTCAGAACATAACCACCGAAGGTGACTTACGGCGTTCAACTCAGATGAACATTAAACGCCTGGTTGAAATCGGCAGTTACCGTGGCATGCGCCACCGTCGAAACCTGCCTCTACGCGGTCAGAATACGCGCACGAACGCACGAACCCGCAAGGGACCGAAACGTACCGTAGCCGGTCGTGGTCGCCGCCGCGGAGCAACCAAGAAATAATATCGATATACTGACTTTCCTGATCACCGGATGGGGTTCCCTTTCTCCCCAGCGGCAACTGGTGAGCGGCGTGTCAGAATTGAAAGATTGAGTGAGGAAGAACTATGGCTAAACAAGCACGTACAGCGCGACGAACAACAGGTTCCCGCAAAGTTAAGCGCCAGATTTCGACAGGACAGGTGCATGTTTTTGCAACCTTTAACAATACCATTGTGACTGTGACTGACCTGCAAGGCAACACTATTTGCTGGGGCAGTTCCGGAACAGCTGGTTTTAAGGGTTCCCGCAAAAGCACTCCCTTCGCTGCCCGGTTGGCGACTGAACAGACCATCAAAGTAGCCCAACAAATGGGTTTACAGGAAGTGGAACTGTTAGTCAAAGGTCCTGGCCCCGGTCGGGAAGCTGCCATTCGTGCCGTTCAGGCAATTGGATTAAAAGTCATCAGGATTACTGATCTGACTCCAGTGCCCCATAACGGTTGCAGGCCCCCAAAGAAACGCCGCGTTTAGTAAATAAGAAAAAGGATAAAGGTATTATGGCAAGATATACAGATGCAGTTTGTCGATTATGTCGACGTGAGGGTGAAAAATTGTTCCTAAAGGGAGCACGTTGCTTCAGCCCGAAGTGTTCTTTTGAGAAGAGACCTTACGCCCCAGGCATGCACGGCAAAATGAACGCTGCCCGCCCGAGACGAGAGTCTGATTATGGCAAGCAGCTGCGCGCCAAACAAAAGGCCCGCCGCGTTTATGGCGTCTACGAACGTCAGTTCCGTCGGTTTTATAGTCAGGCTGACGCAATGCGTGGTCAAACTGGTACCAACCTGCTGACCATATTGGAAACACGTATGGATAACGTCGTCTATCGTCTGGGATTTGCTGCGAGTCGTCCCCAGGCACGCATCCTGGTCACCCACGGTCATTTTTTGGTCAACGGGCGCCGGGCAGACATTCCCTCCTATGCGATTGGAGTCGATGATGTTATTAGCGTGAAAGAAAGTTCCAAGAGCAACGCGTTCTTCAAGCACCTGCGGGAAGAAGCAGAAGGTCGAACGGTTCCAACCTGGTTAGCTCGTGATTTGAATAACCTGTCCGGCCGCATGTTACGCGTACCGGAACGTTCTGAAATTGATGGTAACCTCAACGAGCAGTTGATTGTTGAATACTATTCTCGCTAATCAGAAACTTATGACAGTCTTTCTTAGTGGTTAGGCTGATGAGAGGTAAACCGTGACAAAGTTAATGGAATTGGTATCACCAAAAGTAGAGCGTTCGGAAGAGCTGCGTGATTATGGCAAGTTCACCATCAGCCCCCTGGAACACGGATTTGGCGTCACCCTTGGGAACGCCCTGCGCCGTGTATTGCTCTCTTCATTGGAAGGAGCGGCTGTCACATCGATCCATGTCTCTGACGTGATGCACGAATTCAGCACCATCGAAGGTGTTCGGGAAGACGTCATTCAGGTCATGTTGAACATAAAAGAATTGCGCTTTAAGCTCCACAACGTCGACTCTGCTACTATTCGCCTTGAAGTCAAAGGCGAGGGTACGATCACTGGCGCGGACATCGAATGCCCCCCTGAGGTAGAGATCATCAATCCGGAGTGTTACCTTTTCAGTATTAATGAAAATAGCGCTCTAGTAGAGATGGACATGACCGTCGAATCGGGTCGTGGATACGTCCCGGCCGATGACCGATCAGACCGCCTGGCTATAGGCGTCCTGCCGGTAGATGCGATTTTCTCTCCGGTTCGCCGTGTCAATTGGGATGTAACCAGCGCCCGTGTTGGTCACAGCACCGATTATGACCGGCTGACGCTCGACATCTGGACTGATGGTACGATCTCACCCGAGAAAGCCCTGATCGAGTCATCGCGTATTTTGATGCGTCAGTTAGGGATTATCAGTGGAACCAGCGAAGATATGCTGACCAAACCACAGGTAGAAATCGAAGTTGAGCCGCTGACAGTTAACAGAGATGTGATCGAGACCCCTATCGAGGCCCTTGATCTGGGTGTGCGTGTTTTCAATTCGTTGAAGCGTACTGGTATTACCACCGTCGGCGACGTGATTGAACTGTTAGATAAGGGCGAAAGCGCAATGCTCTCCATCCGCAATTTTGGAGAGAAAAGCCTGGAAGAGCTTAAAGCCAAAATGATAGAAAAAGGCTATTTGGAAGAAGAAGTGGAGAACGAGTAATGCGGCACCAGATTAAAGGATACCGTCTCAACCGCACCATGGGTCACCGGACCGCAATGCGCAAGACGATGATTAAACAACTTTTTGAATACGAAAGAATACAGACTACACTGGCAAAAGCCAAATCGATTCAGCCGGATGCTGAAAAGCTTATCACTTTGGCAAAAAATGTTCAAAAGGCAGACGAAACCCAGAAAATCAACGCCCGGCGCCAGGCTGCAAGCTACCTTGGAAACGCCAGCGGTGAAGTAGTAAAGAAATTATTTGACGATATTGCCCCGCGCTTTACCTCCCGAAAGGGTGGTTATACCCGACTACTCAAACTCGGACCCAGACTTGGCGATAATGCCGAGATGGTCGTTTTAGAGTTAGTCTCGGAATAAACGCGGTGTTTTAGTTGCGCCTTTCGGGCAATTTTGAAAGGCCATGGCACATTACAAACTTATCCTCGCTTACGAAGGCACGCAGTATAGCGGCTTTCAGCGGCAAGCAGACAAAGTGAGCATTCAGGGCACCTTCGAAGATGCTTTGAGAGCTATCGGCTGGCAAGACAGGAGCATCCTGACGGCTGGCCGAACGGACACTGGCGTACACGCCAGCGCTCAGGTGGTCAGTTTCGAGTTCGATTGGAAACATGGCGACCTGAAATTGCTCAAAGCTTTGAATGCAAACTTGCCGACCGACATCCAGGTTCAGAGACTGGAGCAGACAGGAGCCCAATTCCACCCCCGTTATGACGCTCTTGCCCGCAGTTACTGTTACCGCCTGTATTGGCAGCCTGCCCGTAACCCTTTGCGAGACCGCTTTGCCTGGCGATTGGACCGGTCTCCGGACATCGAATTGATGAATGAGGCTGCTGAAAGCTTAATTGGAGAACATGACTTCAAGGGTTTTGGTCGGGCTCTCTCTGAGAACGGCACGACCATAAGGCGTATTACTGAGGCGGCCTGGGATCAGACCGGCGATAATGAGATGGAATTTAACATCACAGGAAACGCCTTTTTGTACCACATGGTCCGCCGCATCGTATATGTTCTGGTCAGAGTTGGTAACGCTGATGCGCCTGTCAGCACCATACAGACAGGCTTGCAGACCGGTCACACAGGCATCGTAGCGCTCGCCCCAGCCAGGGGATTGACCCTGGTGGAAGTGAAGTATGCTGAGGATAAAAATTAAGTTTACCCAGGCAAGAAGGCCAGGGTATGTATTTGAAAACGGAGAATGTTAAAGTGGATAAAACATACGTTCCTAAAGGACAAGTTACCGGCGAGTGGTACCTGGTGGATGCCACCGGTAAAACCCTTGGCCGCCTTGCGACCAAAATCGCAGAATTGCTGATTGGTAAACATCGCCCCGACTTCACCCCTGGTGTTATTTTGGGTGACCACGTGGTTGTGATCAATGCAGAAAAGATTTCTGCTAACCCAACTCGCGTGAAAGAGAAAAAGTATTATCGTCATTCGGGATATCCCGGCGGTTTGCATCAGGTGGATTACACCCGGCAGTTGGAAAAAAACCCGGACCGCATCATTAGTTTTGCTGTCCAGGGCATGCTGCCCAAGAACCGCCTGACTAAACGCTATATGAGTAATCTGAAGGTTTATGCCGGATCTGAACACCCTCACGAGGCTCAGAATCCGCAACCATTGGATCTGGAATAATAAAGAGGAATTATGGCACAATATTTTGAAGCAACAGGTCGTCGTAAACAAAGCACTGCCCGTGTGCGTGTATTTGAAGGCACAGGCGTCTTTACTGTTAACGACAAAGAACTGGTTGAATACTTTCCCCGTACCGGCGATGTTCCCGTGATTTTGGGCGCGCTGGAAGCAAGCGGACGACCGGCCACGGCATTTGACGTCACCGTCAAAGTCGAGGGCGGTGGCATCAGCGGTCAGCGCGATGCGGTCAAACTTGGCGTGGCTCGCGCCCTGGTCACAATGGACGAGGGACTGCGCGTTGTGATGCGTCAAAAAGGATTGCTTACGCGCGACGCCCGCGTCAAGGAACGCAAGAAGCCAGGTCTCAAGCGTGCCCGCAAGGCTCCGACCTACACCAAACGTTAATTTTCTGATAGTCAACAATGCCGGGGAGACCCACTGTGGTCTCCCTCACTTTTGTACTTGACGATCATACGTTTATGATGGTTTCTTAAGGACCTGAGTTGCGATACAATCAGAAGGCTGTCCTTTACAACGGGGCAGCCTTTACGTTATTAAATAAGCTGAAAATTTTCGAAAAGTGATTAGATTAAAGCGACGGAAGGTATCAATGGCATTTAAAGGGATCGTAATCGTAGGGCTGGGACCAGCCGGGGCAAATTGTCTGACCCTGGAAGCATGGCAATGGCTGAACCAGGTAAATGAAGTCTGGGCTCGCACCCGTTATCATCCAGTTTTTTCTGAATTGCCGGATGAATTAGTGGTGCATAGCTTTGACAAGGCGGAGGAACAGTATTCCTCTAGCGATTTTTGTGAGGAAATTGCTCAGAAGGTCATCGACATTGCCAAGAGCGAAGGTATGGTCACCTACGCTGTTCCCGGTAGCCCTTTTATCGCCGAAGAAACCGTGCGTGTGATCATGAAGAAGGTTGAAGCAAGCGGAATTCCGGTACGCGTGATCGATGGAATGAGCTTTTTGGAACCGGTTTGTTCGGCGTTGGGTCTGGATCCACACCCGAAACTGGTGCTGACTGATTCTCTCTACCTTGCATCTCTTGAGATCCCCTTTTTCCCTGCCTCCGTACCAGCCATGGTTTCTAACCTTACACCTGGTCTGGAAGCGCATGACCTCAAACTGACCCTGATGAACAATTATCCGGATGAGTATCCGGTTAAGCTGGTTCATAATGCGGGGCTGCCCGATGAACTGGTTGAGGAGATCCCTCTTTATGAAATGGATCAGAGCCTGCATACAGGGCTGATGTCCACGCTTTACCTGCCCGCTCGAGAGACAGGCAGGGGTTTTGAAGATTTTCAGCAGATCATCGCCCGTTTGCGGGCTCCGGATGGCTGCCCATGGGACCGCGAGCAGACGCATCTGAGTCTGCGACCTTACCTGCTGCAGGAAAGTTACGAGGTTCTTGAAGCGTTGGACGAAGAGAACAGCGACCATCTGGTGGAAGAATTGGGAGATCTGCTCTTGCAAATTGTGCTGCATACTCAAATTGCAACAGAAGAGCAAGATTTCAACATGACCGATGTGATAGCGACCATAAGTGAGAAAATCGTTCGTCGCCACCCTCACGTCTTTCAGGCAGTGGAGGTCGAATCTGTTGAAGGGGTTTTGCGAAACTGGGAACAGATCAAGGCTGAAGAACGCAAACACAAGGGTGAAGAACGCAAGAGCATGCTGGACGGCATCCCGATGGCCCTACCAGCCCTCATACAGGCAGACCAGATCCAACAGCGAGCTAAACGTGTCGGCTTTGATTGGAAAACGATAGACCCTGTGATTGCAAAAATTCACGAAGAATTAGCCGAGCTCGAGGAAGCCCAGTCTGACGCCGAAAAGCAGGCTGAAGCTGGTGATGTTTTGTTTGCAGTGGTCAACCTGATCCGGTGGCTGGAGATTGACCCGGAGATGGCGCTGAGGGAGACCAATTCCCGTTTCTGCAAGCGCTTCGGCTACATTGAAGCCGCGGCAGCAAGGCAGGGCAAACACGTTGAGGATTTCAGTTTTGAAGAACTTGATGCTCTTTGGGAACAGGCCAAACTCGACAGCAGTCGCGAGGATGACCGGTGAGGTCTCTCAGGTGCAAAGAATTTGCAACCTACTACTGCAAATGCGGTAGAGGAACCATTATTTCGGATTCTCAACCCTTAAAGGGAGTCAGATAATTAACTTATGAGTAAGAATTCTTCTATCCCGCCTGAGGAATGGCTCGATCCACTTGGGGAAAAGCTGGACGCAGCAGCGGCAAGTAGCCTGCCCAACCCTCCTGAGCGTAGTGGTCAGGTCTGCCCGCTGCCCACCCCGAAAGTAGAAGCCCAAACTGCCGGGCAACAGATCGCCCGAGCGGCAACCGTTGTGATGCTGGCATATATTGTCAGCACGATGGTTGGAATACTGCGGGGAATGGTGATCTCGCGTGCCTTTGGCACCAGCATGGAACTGGACGCGTATAACGCCGCCAATCGTGTCACTGAACTGCTATTTAACTTAACTGCGGGAGGAGCGCTGGGTTCGGCTTTCATCCCCATGTTTACGGGCATGCTCACTCGCAATGATAAAAACAGCGCCTGGAAACTGGCATCAGGGGTGATCAACGCGCTTCTGCTGATTCTTATTGGGGTGTCGGCATTGATGTGGATTTTCGCTCCGTTGATCGTAGAACAGATTTTGTTTGCGCTGGTCGAAAATGCCAGCCCGGCAATGATCGAACTGACGGTTGAATTGTTGCGCATCACCCTTCCAACTGTGATTATTTTTGGCATGAGCGGGCTGGTGATGGGCATGCTGAACTCGCACCAGGTCTTTTTGTGGCCGGCGTTAGCCCCGGCTATGTACTCTCTGGGGCAGATTGCCGGTACGCTTTTGCTGCCGGAATCGATGGGCGTGCGGCGACTGGCAATTGGGGCAGTGATGGGCGCCTTGGGGCATCTGGCATTGCAGCTGCCCAGCCTCTTACGCTTGTCAGGTCGGTTTTATGAGCGGGCGGCAGGCTTCAAGGACGCGGCAGTCAAACAGGTTTTAAAACTGATGGTGCCCCGGATCATTGGTGCCAGCGTTGTTCAGCTTAATTTTGTGGCTAATATGATTATTGGTCTTTCACTGGGGGAAGGGTCTGCCAGCGCGCTGACCTGGGCTTTCACAATTATGCTCATGCCCCAGGTGGCAATCGCGCAATCGGCAGGTACGGCTTCTTTGCCGACGCTTTCCGCACAGGTGGAGCTGGGGCAATTCGAGCAATTTAAGCAGACTCTCTCAGGTATCCTGCGGGTGATGCTGATCCTGGCATTACCGGCTACTGTTGGGTTGATTTTGCTGCGGGTTCCTATCATTCAGGTTTTGTATGAACGCGGAAGCTTCGACGCGAACTCCACCAGAATGGTGGCCTGGGCACTGCTGTGGTATTCGGTTGGTCTGACCGGTCACAGCCTGGTTGAAGTTTTGAGCCGGGCCTTTTATGCCATGCACGATACCAGAACCCCAGTAATTGTGGGCGTGCTGGCCATGACCGGCAACATCTTATTGTCATTCGCGTTCGCCAGGGCTTTTAGTCAGATTGGCTGGCTGCCCCTCGGCGGTCTTGCCCTGGCCAACAGCCTGGCAACCGCGATCGAATGCCTGGCACTCCTGCAGATATTGCGGAAACGCCTGAATGGATTGGATGGCACGCGAATCCTGGATAGTGGCGTGCTCGCGCTGATAGCAAGCGCAGTTATGAGTTTGGCTTTGTTTGCCTGGGTTGCGTTTTTAGGTGAGGCGAATAAGTATTTTGTGCTTGCTGGTGGAGTGGTAGTTGGATTGTTTGTTTATGTGGTCATGATATGGGTTTTGAAAGTGCCGGAATTCAAGGGAATTTTATTGCGCGTTAAGGGCAAGATGGCCGAAAAAGGCTGAAAATACTGCCAATAAATTAACCGGTCGGTTAATTCAAAGAGGATAGACAATTTAGAATTTCGTATTACTGATAGGAAAATATTCCACAATGCATTGCCTTTAAGCATACTTCATGTTGCCAGTGGGGGGTCAATAACCCTGCAAATATCAAGCAGGTAGTTCGTTCTTTTGAGCAAAAAACACTCGCTCTTGTCGGGGCGATGAAAAGAATCGTCGTTCATGACGATTGTGTGTAAGATCACACCCCGAAAACTAATCTTGTACTACAATAGACCTACGTGAAAAAATTCACGATTTATTAAATTATGGAGAGGGATGGTGTATGGATTTTTCCTTGAAAAATGAATATGAAATGGCGCGAACACTGTTTAGAGATTTCGCCCAAAAAGAAGTAGCCCCGTTAGCAGTAGAGATCGATGAGAATCACCGCTTTCCAGCTGAGACCCTGAAGAAAATGCAACAAAATGGTTTTATGGGCATCCCCTTTTCAAAAGAATGGGGCGGACAGGGTTGTGATTATCTTACCTATGTTTTAGCGGTAGAAGAAATCTCGAAGGTTTGTGGCACTACCGGTGTGATTTTATCGGCACACACCTCTCTTGGCGCTGGTGCTATTAATGAACTGGGAACTCCTGAACAAAAAGAAAAGTTCCTGCGACCGTTAGTTGATGGCAGGAAACTGGGCGCGTTCGCGCTTACCGAACCCGATGCGGGCACAGATGCTGCTGGTCAACAAACCAAAGCCGTTTTGGATGGCGATGAGTGGGTGATCAACGGCAATAAGATCTTTATCACCAACGCTGGTGAAGCAGATATCTATGTGGTATTCGCTATGACCGATAAATCTGCTGGCACACGGGGTATATCTGCTTTCATTGTTGAAAAAGGCACTCCCGGATTTGAATTTGGTGTAAATGAAAAGAAAATGGGCATTCGCGGTTCGGCAACGCGCGAATTGATCTTCAGAGATTGCCGGATTCCAAAGGAAAACCTGTTGGGTAAAGAAGGCAAGGGTTTTGGCGTGGCAATGGGCACCTTAGATGGTGGGCGCATTGGCATTGCCGCCCAGGCGCTGGGTATTGCTGAAGGCGCGCTTGAAAGAACCGTTGAATATGTCAAAGAACGCAAACAATTCGGCAGACCAATTTCCGCTTTCCAAAACACTCAATTTACCCTGGCAGAGATGAAAACTGAAATTGAAGCAGCTCGTTATTTGGTTTATCTGGCTGCCAGCAAATTTGATAAAGGCGAGAAATTTGGCACTGAAGCAGCTATGGCAAAACTAAAAGCATCGCGAGTGGCATCATGGGTGACTGACCAGGCCGTGCAATTGCATGGTGGTTATGGCTACATTCAGGATTACGAAATTGAACGCATGATGCGCGACGCAAAAATAACAGAAATCTATGAGGGCACCTCAGAGGTGATGTTGATGGTCATCTCTGGCGCCCTGTTGAAATGAGAGGTGTTAATGAAAATAATCGTTTGCATCAAACAAGTTCCAGATACTACTGAGGTGCGCTTAGATCCCAAGACAGGCACATTGATTCGCGAGGGTGTGCCCTCCATTATGAACCCGGATGACAAAGCTGGTCTTGAAGCTGCCTTGCGTTTGAAAGATGAACATGGAGCACATGTAAGTGTGATTACAATGGGTCCTTACCAGGCCAAAGCAGTGTTGCGAGAAGCATTCGCGATGGGAGCGGATGCGGCGTACCTGATTACCGACCGTGCCTTTGCGGCATCGGATACCTGGGCAACCTCAAGCATTCTGGCGGGTGCGATCAGCAAGCTGGATTATGATCTGATTATCACTGGTCGCCAGGCAATCGATGGTGATACAGCCCAAGTGGGGCCTGAAATCGCAGAGCATCTGGGAATACCCAACGTCAGCTATGCTGAAGAATTGCATCTTGAGGGTGACGAGATAGTTGTCAAGCGCCAATTTGAGGATTATTCACACCTCGTGCGGGCGAAATTGCCGGCGCTGATCACAGCAATGGGCGAATTGAATACACCCCGCTATATGACACCGGGCGGGATTTTTGATGCTTTTCGAG
>Ga0265293_10005013_pt1 | contig 22640 bp, 15 predicted proteins | sample Munlanlewell138R_FD_192505 | JGI IMG/M metagenome (GOLD analysis project Ga0265293, IMG submission 192505) | Leachate microbial communities from a municipal landfill in Southern Ontario, Canada - Leachate well 138R | ecosystem: Engineered > Solid waste > Landfill > Unclassified | place: Canada... | reverse complement strand
TTGTTGATGGAGCACCTGCGCGAAACCAAGCAAATGATCAACACTGACAAGGGCAAACTCTTTCCGCCGATTTTGCCCTTCGTGCTCTACAGCGGGCAGCAGCCCTGGAATTATAGCTGCGAGGTGTCCAGCCTCATTTACGAGCTGGACCCGGCGCTCTCGCGGTTTTCGCCGCGGATGGCGTTCTTCTTGCTTCAAATGAAGGACCTGAAAGAAGAGGATCTCACTGAAATGTCACCAGAAAATTTTGTGGCGGCATTGTTTCGGGTTGAGCATGCGCGCACCGAGGGTGTTATATTGGAACGAGCGATCGAGTTGCACGCCTTGGTGCGGCAGGCGCCCACTGCGGAGACGCTGCTGCCCGCTATCGGGGCTTGGTTTGACGGCGTGTTTCGCACGACGCTAACGTCACGGGGAGTCGACGCTGAGCGGATTCCCCGGTTTGAGAATTTGGAGGGAGAGCAGACCATGTTGGCCGAAACCTTGGGGTACATCCTAGACGAAAGACACGAAAAGGGTCTGCAGAAGGGGCTGCAGGAAGGCGAAGCACGCGGGATCGCCAAGGGCCGTGAGGAGGGGCGTGAGGAGGGTCGTGAGGAGGGTCGTGAGGAGGGTCGTGAGGAGGGCCGTGAGGAGGGCCGTGAGGAGGGCCTGCGTCTCGGTGCATTGTCGAGCTTGCTGAAACTCATCGAAATGAAGTTCGGTGCGATTGAAGATGCCGACAAAGACCGCCTTTCGCAGCTCAACCACGAGCAAATCACCCACGCCCTTTCTCGCATCCTAACCGCCAACACCCTTGAGGAGATTCTGTAGCCGCAAAACCCGCCTGGGGAGCATTTCAGGTGCCAAGAGCATTGGCGCAAAACATGGATTGCTTCGCTTCGTCTCGCTTCTTTCCGCTTCGTCTCGCTTCGTTTCGCTTCTTTCCGCTTCTTTCCGCTTCGTAGTCTTTTCCCCGCAGAAACGATTCCCCACAGCAACACTTCGCCCCGCATTGATGGATTGATTTTGGCGTAGGGGCGCCCCCCTGTGGTCGCCCTTACCCCTATGGTCGCCCTTGTCCTTGCGGGTACCCGGCGTTTTGTTCGGCGAAAAATAAATCCCGTAAGACATTTTTTGTCCCGCGGAGGGGGTATTATCCGCCCCTGTGTCGCGCAGCGCACCAACCCACACAACCCGCGTTTTAATAAAGAGTGCTCATAAAATTATTGCGGCTGTGGCAAAGTGATCGGTGCCAAAAAACATTTGTTACTGCCGCAGCCAGCAGAAAGAGAAGAAAGATGCAGATCATCGACAACATCTATCATCACATGCTGCGCGCCCTGTTGCCCCATCCGGCGCGGCCAGGTGAAGACCTGCCGACGCAAGTGGAGCGGATGGATCGCATTCTTCGCACAGAACGAGAACTGGTGCGCTGCGAGGCGCAGCTTAAAAAAGAGAAACAATACAACCGCCAGGTGGAGATCAACGCCGTACGGCGCAACATCATGGCCGAACTGGCAGGGCTCAAAAGCTAACGTTTGCAAGACAAGCAAGGCAGAAAAAATCATCAATGTGGGCAGTAGAAGAAAATCAAATTGGAAGATTGCAGAATAATGCAGAAAAGAAATTACAAAAACCCCTTTGTTATCAGGCGGTTACGTTTTCTGCAGTCTTGGTTTGTAAAATAAATGCAGAAAAGAAATACGAACATTGAGAGGCATTCGCACAAATTTGGGGGCGCTGTTAGGGCATTTTATGTTGCCGAATAAGCGCTGATGGACAGGGCTAAAAAACGCAACTGAGACAGTGATGTACGCTTTCTGTGGTCTTTGATTTTTAGAACGACAAGCAAAAGGGAGAGAACGGATATGGAAAAGATGAAGATGCATTCGCCGGATTTGACCGAACAAAACATCGCGCGCATTCGCGAGTTGTTTCCCGGCTGTGTGACCGAGGCGAGGGACGAAAATGGCGCCGTGCAGTTGGCGGTGGATTTTGATCTGCTGCGGCAGGAGCTGTCCGCATCCATCGTGGAGGGGCCCGATGAGCGCTACCGCCTCGACTGGCCGGGGAAGCGCGAAGCCCTGCTGGCGGCCAATGCGCCCATCGCCAAGACCCTGCGCCCTTGCCGCGAAGAGAGCGTCGATTTTGATACGACGAAGAATCTGTTCATCGAAGGGGACAACCTGGACGCGTTAAAGCTGTTGCAGGAAACCTACCTCGGCAAGGTGAAGATGATCTACATCGACCCGCCGTACAACACGGGTAGCGATTTCATTTATAAAGACAACTTTGCCCAAAGCGCCGAAGAGTACCTAAAAGACTCCAATCAAAAAGACGATGAAGGCAATCGCCTCGTGACGAATACCGACTCCAACGGCCGGTTTCATTCGGATTGGCTTTCGATGATGTATCCGCGATTGAAACTGGCGCGTAACCTCTTACGCGATGATGGGGTAGTCTTCATATCTATCGATGACAACGAAGTCGATAACCTCCGCAAGGTTTGCAACGAAGTCTTTGGCGAGAACAACTTTGTGGCTCAAGTTATCTGGCAAAAAGTCTACGCGCCCAAGAATACGGCTGACTGGTTTTCAGAAGATCATGACTATGTTCTGGTTTACGCAAAGAATAAGCCGTCATGGCGTCCGCAGAAGCTGGCAAGAACTCCTGAAATGGAGGCGCGCTACAAGAATCCGGATAATGATCCGCGAGGACCTTGGAAGGCGTCAGACATGTCGGCTCGCAATCGGTACGACGCTGGCGTCTATCCGGTGACATGCCCATCCGGACGTATAGTTCCCGGACCTCCTACTGGGAATTATTGGCGTATTAGCGAGGATAAATTCAAAGAGTTCGACGCAGATGGGCGCATTTGGTGGGGGACTGATGGCAATAACACACCGGCAGTTAAGCGGTTTCTAAGTGAGGTCGCCAGTGGTCGAACTCCTCAAACGCTTTGGCTCTACGAAGAGGTCGGTCATACGCAAGATGCCAAGAAGACACTGCTTAAGTATGTGCAGTTTCAGCATACGGAAAACGTATTGAACTCAGTAAAGCCCGTGGAGTTGTTGCAGCGCGTATTGCAGCTTGCCGGTGAGCCGAATGATGGCGACATCGTGCTAGATTTTTTTAGCGGCAGTGCCACCACGGCTCACGCCGTACTGAAGCAAAACGCCGAGGATGGCGGCAACCGACGTTTCATAGGAATACAAATTGCCGAACCGCTTCCCAAGCCTGAGCCGGGCATGGCCTCGATCTTTGAGATGGGACAAAAGCGCATACGAAACGTAGCCAAAGAGTTGCTCGAAAAAGATGCAACCAAACAAATCGACACCGGCTTTCGGGTACTCAAGGTCGATTCATCGAACATGGCCGATGTGTATTACACCCCAGATGCGCTGGACAAGGCCAACCTCGACCTGTTCGTGGACAACATCAAATCCGACCGCACGGCGGAAGATTTGCTCTTCCAGGTGCTGCTGGACTGGGGCGTGGACCTATCGCTCCCCATCGAAAAAAAGACCCTCCATGGCAACACCGTCTTCTTCGTCAATGCGCCCCCTTACGATCTCATCGCTTGCTTCGACAACCAGCAAAACATCGACGAGGCGCTGATCAAAGAGCTGGCCCAGCACAAACCCCTCCGGGCGGTCTTCCGCGACGCCGGATTCAAGGATGACGCCGCCAAGATCAACGCCGCGCAAATTTTCGCGCAACTGTCGCCCCAAACAAAAGTGACGGCGATATGATCCGAGACCCCCTCGTAACAGGAGAGATGCTCGTATACCAATCGCCGGACGGGCAGGTGAAACTGGAAGTACGATTGCAAGACGAGACGGTTTGGCTGACGCAGCAATTGATCGCCGAGCTGTTTCAAACCACTCAACAGAACATAAGTCAGCATATTTTAAACATTTATGAAGAAGATGAGTTGGTGCCCGAGGCAACTCACAAGAAATTCTTGTCAGTTCGACGGGAGGGCAATCGCGACGTCCGCCGCGAGCTGGATTTCTACAATTTGGACATGATTATTTCTGTGGGCTACCGGGTGAAAAGCGCTGTGGCCACCCGCTTTCGCATTTGGGCCACGGAAAGGTTGAGGGAGTATATCGTCAAGGGGTTTGTCCTGGATGATGACCGGTTGAAAGAGCCCGAAGGCGGTCGCTACTTTGAGGAGTTGCTGGCCAGAATCCGGGACATCCGATCTTCCGAAAAGGTCTTTTGGCGCAAGGTTTTGGATATCTATGCCACCAGTGTCGATTACGATCCGAAGGCGGAAACATCACAACTTTTTTTCAAGCAAATACAAAACAAGATGCACTGGGCGACACATGGACACACTGCGGCGGAATTGATTTATCAACGCGCCGACGCCACCCAACCCAACATGGGGATCACCAATTATCCGGGCAGCAAGTTGCTGAAACGCGACGTGGAAGTGGCCAAAAACTACCTGAGCGAGGAGGAGCTAAATTTTCTCAACCGCATGGTCACCGCCTATCTTGAAATGGCGGAACTGCAGGCGCTTAACCGCCAACCCATGACCATGGCCGACTGGATTGAACAATTGCATCGGTTCCTCAGCATGACCGGCCGAGAATTGCTCACCCACGCCGGAAGCATCAGCCACGATGCGGCATTGGAAAAAGCGCATGATGAATATGCACGGTTTCGACAGAAGCTGTTGATGCAGCCCACCGAGGTGGAGAGGCACTTTGTGGAGGCCGAACAGGAATTAAAGCGCATCGCATCCAATGCCCAAGGCCAACGGCGTGACAGTTCGGCATCGGCGAAGAAAAAAGCAGGTGACACATGAAATTGCAGTTTAAAATTCAAGCCTTTCAAACGGCCGCTGTGCAGGCGGTGGTGGATTGTTTTGCCGGACAGCAGAAGATGTCTGGCCTCGCGTATCGCGTGGACCCGGGCCTGGGACCCAAAAACCTGATGGGAAACATCCAGATGGTTACAGGGGCGACGACCGGTTTCAAAAATGACGACATTCAACTGAGCGATGCCCAACTGCTGGCCAACATCCAAAAGGTACAGCGCCAGCAAAATCTGCCGATTTCCGCTGCGCTGTCCAAAAGCAAAATCGCCGGCGTAAATCTGGACGTGGAGATGGAGACCGGGACCGGCAAGACCTACTGCTACATCAAGACCATTTTCGAACTGAACAAGCTGTACGGCTGGAGCAAGTTCATCATCGTCGTGCCCAGCATCGCCATCCGCGAGGGGGTGGCCAAGTCGCTGGCCATCACCGCCGAACACTTTTTGGAGACCTACCAACAGAAAATCCGCTTCTTTGTGTACAACTCCCAACAACTGCACCAGTTGGAGAGCTTCTCGTCGAACACGGGCATCAACGCCATGGTGATCAACGTGCAGGCGTTCAATGCCACCGGCAAGGACAACCGGCGCATTTACGAAGAACTAGACGACTTCCAGTCGCGGCGTCCCATCGACGTCATCAGCGCCAATCGCCCGATTTTGATTTTGGACGAGCCGCAAAAAATGGAAGGCGGCAAAACCCTGAACTCGCTGGTCCACTTCAAGCCCTTGATGGTGCTGCGCTACTCGGCCACCCACAAGACCACCCACAACCAAATCCACCGCCTGGACGCACTGGACGCCTACAACCAGAAGTTGGTGAAGAAGATCGCCGTGCGCGGCATTGCGGTGAGGGGCCTAGCGGGCACCAGCCCTTATTGCTACTTGGAGTCCATTGAAATCTCTCAGCAGGCACCGGTGGCCCGCATGGAAATTGAAGTGCGGCAGGGCAACGGGATCAAGCGCGTCGTCAAGCGTCTGGGCAAGGGCGACAACCTGCACGTGCAGTCGAAGGAGTTGGCGCAATATCGCGGTTTTGTCATCGCGGAGATCGACGCCCGCACAAACACGGTGGCATTCACCAACGGCGAAGTACTGCGCGCAGGGGATGCCTTTGGCGACATTACCGAAGAGACCCGCCGGCGCATTCAGATACGGGAGGCCATTCGGGCGCATTTCGAAAAAGAAGCGGTGCTCTTTGCCCAGGGCATCAAGGTGCTGTCGCTATTTTTCATCGACGAGGTGAAGAAGTATCGCGACTACGAGCAAGAGGACACCAAGGGTGTGTATGCCCATGTGTTCGAGGCGGAATACCAGCAAGTTTGCGATGAATACATCGGGCGTCTGCCCTTGGATGGCAACGGGAAAGCGTACCGGGAGTACCTAAAGAACATTGCGGTGGCGCGCACCCACAACGGCTATTTTGCCGTCGACAAAACTGGGCGCCTCATCGATCCGAAAGTGGGAAAGCGCGGGGAAAGCGCGGGGCACTCCGATGACGTGAATGCGTACGATTTGATTTTGAAGGACAAGGAGCGGCTGCTCTCCTTGGAAGAACCGGTGCGGTTTATCTTCTCGCACTCGGCGCTGCGCGAGGGGTGGGACAATCCCAATGTGTTTGTGATGTGCATGCTCAAAAACAGCGACAACACGATCTCGCGGCGTCAGGAAGTGGGGCGGGGGTTGCGCCTCAGCGTGAATCGATATGGCGAACGCATGGACCATCCGGCCACGGTCCACGATGTGAACGTGCTGACGGTGGTGGCCAGCGAGAGCTATCACGACTTTGTGAAAAACCTGCAGCGCGAGATCAAAGACGCTGTGGCCGCGCGTCCCCGCAAGGCAGATGAAGCCTACTTCGCGGGCAAAACCATAGACACGAAGGCCGGGACTGTGACCATCACCAACGAACAGGCCAAGGACATCGAGTTCTATCTCATTCAAAATGGCTATGTGGATAGAGACCGGCAGATTGTTGGCAAGTACCACGAGGCGAAAGCGGTAGGGGAACTGAAGGCGCTTCCCGACGATTTGGCCCCTCATGCCGCGCAAGTTTTTGCGCTTATCGACGGCGTATTCAGCGAGTCGCAGTTGCCGGATATCGGCGACGACCGACGCCCGAAGATGAATCCGCTCAACGACAACTTTGCGCGCAAAGAGTTTTTGGCGCTGTGGGAGCGGATCAACAAGAAATCGGTGTACCGCGTCGCGTTCAATTCCAGTGAGTTTGTGCAGAAGTGCATCCCGGTTTTGAACCAGGAACTGAAGGTGGCGCAATTGACCTACACAGTGCAAAAAGGCGAGCAGCGGAACGAGGCGACCTACGCGCAATTGCAGGCGGGGCAGACTTTTGTGGTTCGGGAAACGAGCAACGAATATGCCTCTTCGGCGCATTCGGGAGTGAAGTATGACCTGCTGGGAAAAATCGCCGAACAGACGCAGCTCACCCGAAAGACCGTTGCGGAGATTTTAACGGGCATGGAGACGGTGGTCTTCAAACAGTTCAAAGAGAATCCGGAGCAATTCATCGCGGAGTGCGTGCGGATTATCGTGGAGCAGAAGGGTGCGGTTGTCATTGAGAAGCTGAGCTACGACAGCACGGATGAAACCTACGACACGAGCATTTTCACGGCGGGACAACATCAGCAGGACTTTGCCAGGGCCAGCGAGAAGCTGAAGAAGCACATTTACGACTATGTCATTGCGGACTCTGCGGTGGAGAAGAGTTTTGCCGAAGCGTTGGATGCTAGCTCCGAAGTGGTGGTGTACGCGAAGCTGCCGCGGGGATTTTTGATCCCCACGCCGGTGGGCGATTACAACCCCGATTGGGCCATTTCTTTTGCCGAAGGGAAGGTCAAGCACGTTTATTTTGTCGCCGAGACCAAGGGTTCCAATTCCAGCCTGCAGTTGCGGCTCGCGGAGAGTCAAAAAATTGATTGCGCCCGCAAATTCTTCGAGCGTCTCGGCCGTACGGCGGGTTCTGAGCAGGTGAAGTACAGTGTCGTCAAGAATTTTGGAGACCTGATGGACATCGTCGGGAAGCGCAGCGCCCCCACCCCGTAACCCCGCACATTTACAAACACCTAGCGCGTTCTAAGCCCGGCACGAGACAAGGGCACCCGCAAGGGGCGCCCCTGCAGCGATTATGTCAATGAAAACAGGATGTTGGGCGGTGGGATGCCGCGGGAAGCGTAGGACCAGTGGGACCTGTGGGACCGGTGGGATGCCGCGGGGAAAAGTAGGACCGGTGGGACCTGTAGGACCGGTGGGATGCCGCGGGAAGCGTAGGACCGGTGGGACCTGTGGACGGACACGGGGAGACGTAAGGCGATCAGAGTGATTTCCCACGCCATTTGGGCGAGGCGCGAGCTGGGGCGGAGGGCAAATGAGGGCGGTTTGTTGAGCGCGGGGCCAAAATGCGCTACAGACAATTCACCCCACAATGCAACCCCTGTTAGGAGCGAACATGAACGCGAAACCCACCGCGAATGCGCGCGCCACCAAGGCCACCAAAACCGCCAAAGCGGGCGCCACCAAGGCCACCAAAACCATCAACGCTAGCTCGAATGCGAACGCGAAACCCACCGCGAATGCGAATGCGAAACCCACCGCGAATGCGAGCGCGAAACCGCCAGCGCCGAGACGATCCTTGACAAGGGGCGTTTTCTCAACCAGGAACTGCTGGACGCAGGGCTGGCCGTGGCGCGTTAGACGCGCGAGAGAAAACAGGTGCGCACGACGTTGCGCAGGTTAACTCCTTGAAATTATTGCACATTATTTTACGTTTTTGAAATTCGGCCAAATACTGTCCCGTCGCGAGACAGATATTGTCCCGTTTTGGACGGCGAAAAAATGGGGAAAAAATGGGGCGTTCAGAGTGATTATGGAGGGCGATGGAGGGCGTTCAGAGTGATTATGGAGCAAAAACCGCCCGTACAGGAACCAACCGCATACATGAACGGTGACGATGCGACGGGGGTGGTGATTATGAAGGCGTCCCGTGCAGCAAGAAGTGTTGTGCGGCGTCGAGGCGCGACTCGGTGCAGCCCGCGACGTCGATGATGGGCAGGGCGCGGATGGGCAGTTGCGTGCCCGCGCGCAGTTTGTCGAGCTGGGCGCGTTGCTCTTGGTGTCGCTTGTATTGCAGGGCGGCGGCGTGGGCCCAGGGCGGCGGTTGCGGCGCGGTGAGGTGGGCGAGGGCGTCGTTGGAACAGGGGGCGTCGCCGTCGTGAAACAGGACGTCCAGCACCCGGTTGGCCACGACGAGAGGCGTGGGAAATTGGTGCGCTTTCAATTCGGCGACCAGCTCGACGGTTTCGTTGACGGCGAGGGTTTCCAACAGCGCCGTGGGGATGATGGCGCAGCGTTGGGGGTCGTGCAGCAGGGCCGTGCGCTCCAGGGCCTCGGTGCGGATGCGGCCGCGCGGGGTGGTGGTGGCGATGACGTCGGAGAGCTTGAGCATGTCCAGGCCGTGTCCGGTGGCCGGCGCGTCGAGTATGACGGTGTCGTAGCGCTCTTCCTTTGGCGTGGAGGGCAGCGCGTGCCAGGTGGCCTTGCCCAAAATGGCCCACTCCGCCAGGCCGGGAATGGCGTCGAAGAAATGGTTGATGTGGCGGTTGGTGAAAAACAAGCGGTAGAGCTTGGGGCTTTTCAAGACTTGTAGCACGTACTCGTCGCGGGCGTGTCTGGGGGAAGAACGCAGCACGCTGAGGGGGGGCTCGGAGACTTCAATGCGCCCGGGGGGCAGGGTTTGCTCGATGCGAAAGGGGTGCCGCGCGCTCTGGGTGCACAGCAGGGTGCGGCGTTGGCGGCGCGCATTGTGCTGGGCCAGGGCAGCGGCCAAGAGGGTGCGCCCACTGCCTCCCTTGCCCACTACGGCGACGAAGGGACGGCACAGCGCATCGGCGAGATGCGGTGCGAGGGGAGCGCCTAGCGTTGCGGCTTCCATGCGGTGGCCGCGGTCTGGACGAACTGCGCGGCAGCCTGTGCGTCGAGACCGGTCATTACGAGCTGCCAGCGGCCCAGTTGCACGTAGAGGCGGGTGCGGTGTTCGCCTGCGGGTACGAGCATGTAGAGCAGGGCGTCCAGCAAGACACCGGCGGCGACAATGCCCGCGCCGACGAGGCTGAGATAGGGATAACCGGCATTGAGGCCGTCGACGATGAATTGAATGCCCACCCAGATGCCGATGGTCAGGCCGCCGAATCCCACGAGCAGGTAGAGGTAGCGCTTGCGATTTTCGAGGCGCAATGATTGGGCCCGGGCGATGGGGGCGGCGGTGGTGGCGGCGCGGATGCGCTTGCCGAATAGGGAGGACTCTTCGTTTAAGGTGAGCACTCCGTCGTTGAGGCCGAGGGTGGCCGTGCGGCGCCATCCCAGGGCGTAACGCGCGAAGAGCCGGAGCAGGGCGCGCAGGATGATGATGCCGGTGAACACAAAGAACACTTGCAGCCAAGTGGGGGAGGGGCGGCGCATCAGCTCGCCTTGTAAGGCGGCGGTGGCCGGGGCGTCGGGGGTGTTGAGGGGTGCGTGTTTGTTCTCGGTCATGGCGCGCTATCCTACTGTTAACATCGGGTGTTCGACAATCTCAAAAGCGCGGGTGTGCTGCGGGCGCGCTGCGAGATGGCGACGCGCATTTTAGCGGTGTGGGTCGCTTGCCACAAACCGCGTTCGGCGCTAGATAGGGACATGCTGTTTCAGTCACTTTGGGTACGCACTTGATTTTCGGCAAATACCAACTGCTCGAACTTATCGGCCGCGGCGGCATGGCCGAGGTTTTTAAAGCCAAATCCTATGGGGTGGAGGGCTTTGAAAAGCTGCTGGTCATCAAGCGCATCTTGCCCATGTACTCGCACAACGACGCCTTCGTAGAGATGTTTATCAACGAGGCCAAAATCGCGGTCTCGCTGAACCACGCCAACGTGGTGCAAATATTCGATCTCGGCAAGGCCGGCGACGCCTACTACATCGCCATGGAGTACGTGATGGGGTTGGATTTGGCGTCGTTGTTGCGCCGCAGCGCGGCCCGAGAAGTGCGCATGCCCGCCGAGCTCGCGGTCTACATCGCCGCAGAGGTGGCCAAGGGCCTCGATTACGCCCATCGACGCCGCGGAGCCGATCTCCTGCCCTTGCACATCGTCCACCGCGACATCAGCCCCCACAACATCTTGATCTCGTTTGAAGGCGAGGTGAAGGTCACCGACTTCGGCATCGCGCGCGCGCGCTTTGTCGCCGACGGCGGTCAGGGGGTGCAGGGCAAGCACTTCTACATGGCGCCCGAACAAGCCGAGGCCGCGTCCCAAGACTTTCGCGTCGACATCTTTTCGTTGGGCGTCGTGCTCTGCGAGCTGCTCACCCACGCCAATCCCTTTCAGGGGTTGACCCCGGCAGCGGCCCAGACCCGCATGCGCGCCCACGACTACCCGATGCTCACGTCCGCCGAAACGGGGCTCCCCCGCGAGCTGGTCGACATCGTCTTGCGGGCCTTGGCGCCCAACCCCGACGACCGCTATGCCGACGCCGCTGCCTTTTACGAGGCCTTGCTCGGCTGGCTCTACGCCTCGGGGACGCGCGTGGGGGCCCATGGGGTGGCCGCCTTCATCCAGCCCTTTCGGCACAGCGCCGAAACAGATCCGCTCACCGAAAGCGATGGCGACGCGGTTTCCTCGCCATCCTCCCCCTCCCACGACGGCGCTTACTACTGGGGAACCGACGCCTCTCTCTCAGGTGCTGCGGGGTGGACGAGCCCCGTCGATGACGCTTTTTGGGCCTTGTCCGCGGCGCCGTTGCCGGTGACCGAGAGGCGCTGGATCGCGGCGCTGTCCGTGTCCTTGCCCGCATCGCATCGCGGCACAGCGTACGCCGCGCAGGTGCAGTCCTTTGTGGCCTCGTTCGGCGGCACCCCGTTGCCGGACACCGAGGGCGCGCTGGTCTACCTCTTCGGTGCGACGCACCGCGTGTCTACGCCGCTGCTGTTGGCGGCTGTGGCGGCGTTTGCGCTGCGCGACGCCCAGGGAGAGTCCCACTTCTTGGCCGATGTCCCCGCGTTGCCCATGGGCTTGGCCCACGGCGCGGTGTCGATGCGCGCAGGTGAACTGGTGCGCGACGCCGCGTGGCGCGAGCTCGTGACGCAGGCGCAGCGGGTGGCCTCATCGACGCCAAAGACCATCGCGTTGGCCGGTGCGCTGCCCAGCGGCATGGCGTCTTTGTTCGATGCGCATCCCCTGGACACCGGCGCGACCGAAGGGGACGAGGACAACGCAGGTGGTGACACCGTACCGCAAATGGCGCTGACGGCCTGCCGCGCCGCGTCTGCGTCGGGAAAGAAGTTCATCGGTCGCCGCGAGGCGTTGCGTGCCCTCGGCGAACAGTTGGCGCGGGCGAGCCAAGGCCGGGGGCATGTCGTGGCCGTGGACGGCGATGCGGGGGTGGGCAAGACACGGGTGTTCTTCGAGGTGCGGCGCCGGTTGGAGGCCGGGGGCCACGGGGTGAACTGGTACCACATCGGCGCCAAGCCCTGGCAGCGCGGTGTCGCCTATGCCGGTCTGGCGGCGCTGTTTCGCAGCATTATCGAGGCCGCGCCGTCGATGTCGGTGGCGGCGTTGTCATCGCGCCTGGCGGTGCTGCGCGAGCTCGCCCTCTCCGACGAAGAGATGTGGGCGGTGATGAACCTGCTGGGCGCGCCGCTCCCCGATGACGTCCCGGTGCCTGAACCGAGCCGCTGGTTGCCGTCGGCCCTGGTGCGCGCCGTGCGACAATTGAGCCGCGATCGCTTGACGGTGCTCTTTGTCGACGACCTGCACTTCTTGGACGGCCCGTCGCTGCGCGCGCTGCACCATCTGTCTCGCCACATCCCGCGCGCCTCGGTGCTGGTGGCGTTTGCCATTCGCACCGGATGTGTGCATGGCTTCGAAACCAGCCCCGACACCACTTTCATGACGCTGCCGCCCTTCAGCGACGAAGACAGCCGGCGGCTGGTGCGCTCGTACCTCGACGGCGATGTCGTCGAAGAGGCCGCCATGCGCGCCTTGTTGACCGTCGGCGGTGGGAATCCGCAGCGCCTGCACGCGTGCTTGCAAATTTTTCGCCATCGCGGGTTATCGGAGACACGCCTGCATTCCGCCGCGCATTTGTCCCAAATATGGCGAGACATCCCCCTGCACTGGCATGCGGTGATGTTGGCGGACTTGCACCTGCTGCCGGCGCCCATTTGGACCTTCCTGCAGCACGCGGCGGTGGTCGGCGCCAACATCTCGCCGGCGTTGTTGTCGCGCATCACCGAGATGAGCGAGGCCGAGGTCGCGCGCTTGTTGACCCAACTGACAAACATGGGGTTTCTCCGCGATGACGGCGGTGGCGCGTACGCCTTTTCCGTCCCCATTGTGCAAGACACGCTGTACCACAGCATGGCGTTGCCAGACCGGCACACCGCGCACCTGGGCATCGCGCAGGCCCTCGAAGAGGTTGGCGGTGACAGCCCCGATGAAGCGGCGGTCGCGGCCGTGGCGTCGCATTACGCGCGCAGCAGCGAGCCAGCGAAGGCCGTCCCCCACCTGCTGCGGTGCCTCAGGGAACATCGCCGCAATACCGCCTATCGGGCCGCCCTGGCGTCGGGCTTGCAAGCGCTGGACATCCTCGCTGGTGATGCCCACGCCGATGCCGCGCTGCGCCTCGATTTGTATGTAGAAATCGGCGGCCTGGTGCAGCGCCTCAATGCGGTGTCCCACGCCAACGACATCATGCCGCAAGCCCTTCTGTTGGCCCGGCAAGAAGGCGACCAGCGGGCCATCGTGCAGCTCTGCGAGGTGTTGGGCAGCGCCTTGTTTCGCACCGACCAGGGCGAGGCGGCGGTGCAAACACTGGCCGAGGGAACCGATGTGGCCGATGCGCTGGGCGACGTCTCACTGCGCGTTGGCATCCGCTTGACGACGGCGCAAATGCACCTGGAGCGCGGCGAGTTGGCGCAGGCCGCGGCGCTGTGTGAAGCGGCCCTGTCCCTGGCGACCGCCACCGATGCGCCGGAGTGGCTGTTTTCGGCCCGACTGCACCTGGCCATGGTCCTGGCCGAGAGCGGTGATGTGTCGCGCGCCCAAACCCTGCTAGATGAAAGCGCGGCGCTGCAGTGCGATGCGCAGGCATCTACAGCGTGGCGTCCGTGTCTTCTGCACCGCGCGTGGGCACGGCTGTATTGGGCACAGCAAAAACGCGACGAGGCCATCGAACAGGGCGAGCTGGCGCTGGAAATCGCGCTGCAAGGGGAGTGGCTCCTCGACGCAATGCTAATCGCGGGGCGCATGGGCGAAATGTGGATTGCCCAAAACGATCACCGGAAGGCCTTCTCGTATTTTCAACGCGCCCGGGAGATGGCGCTGGAGGCCGGAGATGCCGTGCAATTGGCGCGGATCGACGTCTTTCTTCATTACATCGATGCGGTGAACTTTGGCAGCGACGAAGGCGTGGCGCATTTGCAAGAAGCGCTGCAGCGCGCCGAGCAACGAGGCGAAGCGCTCGACCTCATTATTTTGCACGGCTTCCTGGGCAATGTCTTGGCCGGTAGGCGCCAAAAACACGCGGCCCGGCGCCATTGGGATGCCGCCCTCTCCTTGGCTACGGCGACCCAAAACCACATTTGGGCCGAAATGCTGCGCGCTTGGCTGGCTGAGTGGCGTTAAACAACGGCTGCCCACCGCCACCAAACCGCCATCAAACCGCATTTTGCCTACATTAAGACACATCTAGGCACTTTTGTTGACATTCGATTTCTCGCTCCGTTATCCAGGTAGTGAGGAGCGTCAATCATGAACATGATGAACAACCGAAAATACGAACGCATGACCTTGCTGTGTTTGGTCGCAGCCACATTGTGGACGTACAGTTTTGCTGTGCACGCACGCGAACCACAAGGGGCCGCTCCCGCGTTGTCTGCCCGCAGCCCTGCGCCGGTGGGGGACCGCACCCTGACCCCCAACAAGGTGGGGCGGGGCGCCAAGTCTCGAAAGGCGGCTCCCGCTGTGCCGGAGACACACCTGGTGCAAAGCGGCGAGTTCTTGGGGGGCATCGCCCAGCAGTACGGCGTCACCACGGCGGATTTGATGCAGGCCAACGACATCGACAACCCCGACCGCATTCAGGCGGGGACAGTCTTGCAAATCCCGGGGCGGGGCAGCGGCGAGGCGCCTGTGCGCACCCGGGCCAAAAAATCTCCGGGCGTCGTTATCTCCATCCCCGACGGCTTGACCTTGACCCGTATCGCCAAGCTGTACGGCGTGTCCGTGCGCGCCATCGTCAAGGCCAACGCCTCGTTGCAAAACCCCGATCGCATCCGCAGCGGACAACGCATCTTGATCCCCGGCGTCGACAAAGAGATCGAGCTGGTGCCCCCGCCGCCCTGCTACAAACCCGCGGTGGAATTTTACCGGGTGCGGACCGATGAGACGCAGAAAATCGCGTTGCAGTTTTGCGATGGGCGCACCAACCCCGACGGCGTGGAAGCCCTGTCGCGCCTCTCCAGTCCCGTGGGCATGGAGATGCCTTTTTTGCTGCACCCCAAATTGGTCGACATGATGCAAGAGGTGGCCGACGCGTTTCCCGGTAAGCGCCTCGAGATTATTTCGGGACAGCGGGTGGCCAAGAGCAAGGGCAACGAGTCCTACCACAACAAGGGGCAGGCCATGGATTTTCGCGTCGCGGGCGTGACGACCAAAAAGTTGGTCAGCGAACTGCGCAAGTTTAAAAACGCCGGGGTGGGCTACTATCCCAACTCGGTGTTTGTCCACTTGGACACCCGTGAGCGCAGCGCTTATTGGATCGATTATTCGGCGCCGGGAGAGAAGGCCATCTACGGCCGCGCGGACATGACCGCCGCTGAGATCGAGGCCATCCGCGCCGAGCGCCGCGCCGAAGCCGCTGCCCGTGAGCGCGAAGACAAGGCGCGTTTTTCGCAGCAGCTCAAAGCGGAGATCGAACTGGCCATGCAACCCGAACCAGCGGCCGCACCGACGCGCCGCACGCGCAAAAAAGACAGCGACGAATCCGCTGCGCCCCTCGAGACCTCTTCGGCCGTCCCGGCGCCCGCCGAACGCACCAGCCACTCCCCGGCGCCCGCCGAACGCACCAGCCACTCCCCGGAGACCTGAACCGCGCGCCGCAGCATCTGCGCCGAAAAGCGCCGCCTTTTGTGCGCGCCGCACGATGCTGGATTGACTTTTTGCCCTTGCGTCGCAGACTGTGCCGGTGACCTCATTCTTTATGCCCAATCCGCTGCACCGCGCCGGTTTTCACAAACCGAACGACATCGTCGCCGACATGCGCCGTTTTTACGACGACGCCAGCGCTCGCATTGAATATGTCTCGTCGGGACTGGCCTCCCAGGGACCGGATCCCTTTGGCATGAACTTGGAGCAGTTGCGCAAGACCGCCATCGCCGCCGCCTTTTTTTATCGCTACTATTTTCGCTGCGAGGTTACGGGCACCGAAAACATCCCCGAGGGACCGGTGCTGCTGGTCGCCAACCACGCGGGGCAAATCCCCGTCGACGCTGTGATGATCACCTTGGCGCTGTTGCTCGAGACAACGCCGCCGCGCTTGTGCCGCAGCCTGGTAGACCGCTGGGTGCACCGGTTGCCCTTCATCTCCAAATGGTACGCTCGTGTCGGCATCGCCATCGGCACCCCCGAAAACGCCAAGCGGCTGCTCCAGTTGGGGGCGGCCATTCTCACCTTCCCCGAGGGGATGGCGGGCGTGCAAAAAAACATCTTCGAGGCCTACCGCCTCAAGCCTTTTGGTTCGGGCTTTGTGCGCCTGGCCATGTCGCAAAACATCCCCATTGTGCCGGTCTCCGTGGTGGGCTCCGAAGAGCAATACCCCACATTGGCGCATTGGCGGCACGGCATGCACCTGTGGGAGATGCCCCCTTTTCCCCTGTGGGCGCACATGGGGGTTCCGCTGCTGGGCATCTTGCCGCTGCCGGTGAAATACCGCATTCATTTTGCCGAGGCGCGCTGCTTCGCGGGGGATCCCGACGACGACGACGACGTGATGAACCGGCACGCCGACGACACCAAACGCTGCATCCGGCAGGGCATCGCGTCCCTGCTCCAGCAGAGAAAGAACGCCTTCTTTTGATGTCACCTCGCGCGAAAGACAATGCCGTTGTCGCCATCTGCGGTGCCGCGGGACATTTTGGGCGCTTGCTGGTGCGGCGGCTCCACCGCTCGCAGCCCGTGGTGGCCATCGACGATCGCCCCTTCTGGCAGCGCCCCGCCGACGTCGCCCACCGGCAGAGCGAGCTGAAGAGCCGGCACACGCGAAACCTCTTCCGGCGCGGCGGCATCCACACGGTGATCTACATCGGCGGATGTTCGCAGTTTGTGCTGGGGGACGGCGAGCAGTTTTCCTTCGCCATCGAGAACTTTGCGCGCCTGCTCGAGTATTGCGATCGCTACAACGTGTCGCGCTTGCTGGTGTTGTCCGCCGGAGATGTCTATGGCGCGCGCCCGGGGAACAGCCAGTTTTTGAGCGAAAATGCCCCGCTGCTGGCGCCGGAGTTCTCCGCCTTTCGCGACATCGACATCATGGCGCAAACCTTCTTGTGGAAGCGCCCGGACATCCAAACCCTGGTGCTGCGACCCGCCCACATCGCCGGTGCCATCCGCAGCGCCTTTGTCCGCTACTTGCACCTCTCTCCGGTGCCCATGCTCTTGGGCTACGATCCCATGGTGCAGCTCATTCACGAAGAGGACCTCGTCGACGCCATCTTGCTGGCGTTGCAGAGCGGTCGGCGCGGCGTGTACAACGTCGCGGGGGCGGGGTGTTTGCCCTTGTCGCAGTTGGTGCAGATGCTCGGGAAGACCGCCATCCAGGTGCCGCACGTCTTGGCCAAGCCCGCGCTGCGCCACATGAACAAACTGCGCATTTTGGAATTTCATCCGGCCTATGTCGATTACCTGCGCTACGTCTGCATGGTAGACGACGCGGGCATCCGCGCCGATTTGGGCTACCGGCCCAAGCGCTCCTTGACCGAGTCTGTGGACGCCATCCAGTTGTGGGGTGCGTCTCACAGCGGGTGGGGCATGCCTTAGCGGCGGCGTTTCTTTTTGCTGGTCTTGCTGGGTTTGGCTTTTGCCGATTTGGCCGGGCGCGTTTCGGCGGTGGCGTTGCCACCAAAGGGCTTGTTCACCGCTGCGATGCGCTCCGCGGCGCCGGCGTCGGTGGGGATGCGGGCTTTCAACACCCAGGCGAGGAGCAGGAGCCCCGCGGCAAAGGGGATGATGGAGAGGTACTGGCCGATGGTCAACCCGCCTGGTTCTTGGTTTTGGTACTCCTTGACGAACTCGACGAGGAAGCGCGCGCAGAAGTAGAGCACCAGGAACAGGGCGGCCAAGAGGCCCAGGGGGCGTTTTTCGCGGCCGGCCTTGCGATCGACCAGGTACAGGATGCCGAGGATGGCGAGGCCCATAAAGAATTCGTAGAGCTGAGACGGGTGGCGCCACACCGGGTCGAGGCCATCCATGCGGTCGTAGCGGGGAAACTGCACCGCCCAGGGCACATCGGTTTCGCGGCCGACGATCTCGGAGTTGAAGAAGTTGCCGAGGCGCACCGCCGCCGCTCCCACCGCCGAGGGCATCGACATGCGGTCGAGGACTTCTAGGTAGCGGAGTTTGTACTTGATGCTGAACAGCAGCATGGCCAGCACCAGCCCGATGGTGGCGCCGTGGCTGGAGAGGCCGCCGTGCCAAAAGTACAACATGCTGATGGGGTCTTGGGAGTAGCGGTCCCACTCGTAGAACAGGCAGTGTCCGAGCCGGGAGCCCACGAGGACGGCGATGACGCCCCAGATCAAAAACTTCTCGGCGAGCTCGAGGCGGTAGCCTGCCCGCAGCATCTGGTGGCGCCAGATGAGGAAGCCGATGTAGAGCATCGAGGCGAAGATGATGCCGTAATACCGCAGTTGTAGGGGTCCCAGGTGCAACAGCACTGGGTCGAGATCGAAGATAAAGCCTTGTTCCACGGGCGAGCCTCCTTACAGAGAGTGGCGGATTCGGGTGTCAACCAGGGGCCTAGAGCATGCGGGATTCAAACCACCTTAGGGGGCAAGGGGCAAGAAGAAAATGGCGCGCGCCGCGTCGTTAGCGCTCCCCAGAGAGAATGATCGCCAAGTTGAATGTGTGGTCGCCCATCTTCTCGAAGGACGTGAGCATGTCGATGAAAATGAGGCCGCCAATGACCGTGGTGCGCTGGTCGTTTAGCCGCTGGATGTGCGCGTTTCGCATCTGCTTGCGCTTCTTGTTGATGGTCTCTTCCAGGGCCCGCGCGCGGACGATCATCTCCATTTGCGGGTGTTCGATGTTCCCAATGATGTGGTGCAAGAACTTGCGGACGATGCCGCCTAGCTCGAGCAATTGTTGGCGCTCTTCCTCGTCGTATTGCAGTTTTTGATCGCTGAGCTTGGTCAAGAGCCGGAACAACATCTCGCAGTGATCGCCCATGCGCTCGATGTCGTTGACGGCGGCGATGAGTCCGGCGATTTCGCGCGCCTCGTGAAAGGAGCGCTCCGCTTGGGTGACCTGGACCAGGTATTCGGTGATCTCTTTTTCGAGGTAGTCGACGCGGTGTTCGATATTGGCGATGGTCGAGGCCAGCTTCGCGTTGTTGCTCTCTGGGGATTCCACGACCTGCAACACGATGTCGAGCATGTCGCTGACATCCTCGGTCATCGATTTGATTTCCTGGCGGACGGCGTGCAGGGCCAAGGGGATGGAGGCGCTCAAGTGCGCGTCGATGTATTGCAATACGGGGCGCTTTTGGTCTTTTTGGTCCGGTACAATTTTTCGCGCCAACCAGGCCAGTGGGGTCACGAAGGGCAAAAAGATCGATGTGTTGATGATGTTGAACATCGTGTGAAACATCGCCAGGTGGTAGGCGAGCGAGGCCGCAGAGAGGGGGTCGTTGCCAATGGCGCCGTTGGCACCGGGCGCGATGAAGTCGACAAATCGAAAGTAGGGCTCGAATAAGAAGACAGCCCAAAAGGCGCCGATGACGTTGAACAGAGAGTGGGTGATGGCGGTTTGCCGGGCTTCGCGCGATGCGCCGATGGCGGCGCGATGTTGGCGACGATGGTCGTGCCGATGTTTTCGCCCAAAATCAGCGCACAGGCGGCGGGTAGGTCGATGATGCCCTGCACCGCCAGGGTCATCGTGATGGTCATGGTGGCCGCCGAAGACTGGATGAGCATGGTGACCAATGCCCCCACGCCAACTGTGGCCATGCGGAGCAAGAGCGTGTCGGCGCTCACCCGGCGCACAAACTCGAGCAAGGCCGGGGCGTTCTCCATGGAGCCCATGGACTGCTTCATGAAGTTGAGCCCGAGGAACAACAGGCCGAAGCCCAAGAGCACTTCGCCGGCATCGTAGAGGCGCTTGAATCCCACCATGCGCGGCAAAATGCCGATGAAGAGCGCGGGGAACGCCAGGCGCATTATGTCCATCTTGAAGCCGAAAAAAGCGACGAGCCAACCCGTGACCGTGGTGCCGATGTTGGCGCCCATCACGACGCCGATACTTTGGGTGAGGGAGATGAGGCCCGCGCTGACAAAGCTGACCAACATGATGGTGGTGGCGCCCGAGGACTGCACGACCGAAGTGACCAGCATGCCCGTAAAGACGCCGGCAAAGCGGTTCTTGGTCATCCGCGACAAAATGGCGCGCATGGTGGGGCCAGCGACCTTTTGGAGGCCCTCGCTCATGGTCTTCATGCCAAAGAGAAAGACAGCTAGGCCGCCAAACAGGGTGATGAACATTTCAACGACAGACATCGGGGGATGTGCAGACATGGATCAGACTCCGTCAGTTTTGGGTGTGGCCCACGCGGGCAAGGGGGCGGTTAGGGAGCGGGGGGCGGGGGGTTGCTCCAGCCGCCTCCGCCAGTGGCGCGCGGCGCGGGCTTGGGCGCGGGTTGCGGTTGGGGCGCGGGCTGCGGTTGGGGCGCGGGCTGCGGTTGGACTTGCGGTTGCGGTTGGGGTTGCGGTTGGGCGGCACCGCCCCATTGGGCATTGCCTCCCATGCCGGCGTCCGGTTGCGGTTGTGCACCCCATTGGGCGCCAGCATCTGCTTGTGGCGCTGCGGGTTGCGGTGCTACGGGGTTGCCCCATTCGTCGACCTGCGGTTGGGCCGCGGGGGCACCCCATGGGTTTTGGGGTTCTTCGGCAGCGGCGCCCTTGGGCTGTTTTTTGCCTTGGAAGGAGCCGATGGTGAAGTTGAAATTGAGGGCCGAGTAGAAGTAGAGGTTTAGGTACTTTTGCGTGCCGCTGGAGGCCTTGCCAGCGTCGCCCGTAGAGCTGTCCACGCCGCCCGCATTGGCCTTGGCGAATTCAAAGCGCAGGGCGAACACATCGGCACCCAGCGAGAAGGATTCGGCGGCAAAAAACTCAGCGCCCAGGCCCAGGTCGAAATAGAAGGGAGCGGAGAGTTTGCCCAGCATGGTGAGCTGGGCGTCGAGCAGCTCTTGTCTCATCATATCGGTTTGGTCGCTGCCGCTGGGATAGACGCCATCGGAGTTGCTCTTGGCGAAGACCTTGCCGATGTCGACAAAGACGTAGGCCCCGGCCTTGCCGACCTCAGGGGTTTTGAAGTGAAATTTGGCCCCCAAGGCGACGCCGAGTTTGAAGAAGTTGACCTTGGTGGAGTAGTTGTTTGGATTGGCGCTGCCATCGCTGCCGAAATCGAGGGGGAAGATGGTGTGGGAGAAGAACCCGAAATCCAGATCGAGGTTGAGCACCAGGCGCTGCTCCAAGAGCCCCAGCAGGAGGCTCCCGCCAAAACGTGGGCTGGCATAGTCTACCGAAGTCATGTCCGGAACCACTTCGGATGCAGAATAGGAGTACAGGGCGGTTTTGTAGTTGTCCCAGGCAAAGTGGGTCCCGAGACCGATGGTGGTTTGGGCTGTGGCCGTAAAAGAAGGAAGTATGAGAGCGGCAGCGGTTAGAAATGCGAGCAGGTGTTTTTTAAGCATTTGAAACAAACTCCTTTCTGCCGGGGCAGATGTCGGCAGTCAAAGCGAAAACCCGTGCATTGTTAGCGCGAATTCCGGCTTTGGGGAAAGGATAATTTGGACCGCAGTGGTAATTTTTCGCTTTACTGTTTGCATTGTGGCAAAAAAAGGCGCGCGCTGGTGCGTCGCGGGCGCGTGCGTGTTGCGACGCGGGAATGGCGCATGGAGCGGGATTGAAGGTGAAGATGTTACGCGTTTCTCATTTGGGTTTTGCACTCTCCCTCGTTTTGCTTTTTGGGGGATGCGCGCCGCATTATCGACCGGCGGCGAGTGCGACCACGACCGCGCCCCCTGCCGGGGTGTTCGCGCCCACCGTGGAGATGTCGCAAGCCCAGACGCCGGCACCGGGAACGGCGCCGTTGAACTTTCGCCCTTGGTTTTGCGATGTGGACGGTGGGGACGCCGCCAAGGCCTTGGCCGAGGATCGACTGGCAGATGCCCTGGCGGGCTTTGACGCGATCGCACAGCGAGACGTGGCCCCAGAGCTGGTGTTGCGCGCGCGCTTCCTCGCGGCGTTTTTGGCACACCGCACCGGCGATTACGGGCGTGCGTTGCGCGAGCTGCCTGCCTTGGGCGACTCGTTGCCGCTGTTGCGTGATTTGGCCCTTGAGACGGCGGCCAGCGCGGCCATTCGCCTCAAAGACACCCAGTCGGCCCGCGGTTTGGCCGTGCAGCTCCCCGAGGCGTCCGAGGCGCGTTTGTTTTTGCTGGCCGATGCGGCGCGCGTCGATGGGGAGAACGCCGACGCCTTGTCGATGTACCGGGAGGCGCTGTCTCTGTTT
>Ga0265293_10005011_pt1 | contig 22647 bp, 16 predicted proteins | sample Munlanlewell138R_FD_192505 | JGI IMG/M metagenome (GOLD analysis project Ga0265293, IMG submission 192505) | Leachate microbial communities from a municipal landfill in Southern Ontario, Canada - Leachate well 138R | ecosystem: Engineered > Solid waste > Landfill > Unclassified | place: Canada... | reverse complement strand
TACCGGCAATCACAGCCTCCTGCTCACCATGGGAATGCTGGATGCCTGGGCAAAGGAGACCGGTTTTGACCTCAAGCAATTGCACGGCGCCATCGCCTCCGATCCCTTCAGCGATGAAGAGCCAAATTATGATGCCTTGATGCAGATGACCCGCTGGGCTGGCCAAAATGCACCCCATCTGCGCACCATCCTGCTGGATGCCACGGTGTATGAAGCCCAAGGCGCCTCCGCTGTGGAGGAATTGGCGTATACCATGGCATCTGCCCATCAGATTTTGGACGAGCTCACCCGGCGCGGATTCAACCTGGAAAGAGTGGCACCCCGCTTTGTGCTCAAGCTTTCCCTGGGCTCCAACCTCTTTATGGAAATCGCCAAAGTGCGCGCCGCCAGAATGCTGTGGGCACAGCTCATCAAAAGCTGGAACGGTTCGGAAGACGCCCAGAAAATCTGGATTCACGGCAGTACCGCCAGCTTCAACAAGAGCAACTACGATATCTGGGTGAATATGCTGCGCACCACCACGGAAGGCTTTGCCGGCGTGATTGGCGGCATAGACAGCTTGCAGATCGAGCCTTACGACAGCCATCTGCGCCCCGCTGATGAATTCTCCCGCCGCATCGCCCGCAATCAACAGCTGGTCTTGGCAGAAGAAGCCCAATTCACCAAGATCATAGACCCCGCCGGAGGCTGTTGGTATATCGAAGCCCTCACCTCCCAGCTTTGCGACAAAGCCTGGCAGCGCCTGCAGGAGATCGATGCCCAGGGCGGAATGCAAGCGGTTCTTGCAAACGGCAGCATCCATGCCGAATTGCAGACCATCTCCGCAGACCGCATCACCGCCGTCAACAACCGCCGTGATGTGAAGGTGGGCGTGAATATGTTTGCCAATCCGGCAGATGAACTCATCCGGATACCCGATCCAGACACCTCCTGGTTGGATGAAACGATGCAGCGCTATGCCCAGCTCAAAAAGGACGCCAACCTGGACCCCGGCGCCAGCCTGCAAGCCCTGGATGATATGCCCAAGACCGAGTGTTGGGTGAAACAGATTTCCGCCGCCTGGCAACAGGGAGCTGATATAGAGCAAATCTCCACAGCCCTCAAGCTGAAATTCAGCCCGCGCCCCGTCAATCCCACCCGCTCTGTGGCAATCATGGAAGAGCTGCGCACACGGGTGGAAGCTTCCCCGGCGGACACACGCATCTATCTGCTCAATCTGGGCAGTATTGCGGAATATAAAGCCCGTATGGATTTCTCCACGGGATTCTTCCAAACCGCAGGCTTCCCTCTCATCGAGAGCCCCGGCTTCACCGATCTGGAAGCTGCCGTCGCAGCAGCAGGAGAATCATCCGCTCCGGCAGTCTGCATCTGCTCTACAGACGATATGTATAGCGAACACGTTCCCGCCTTGTGCGCCCGGCTGAAAGCCCTTGACCGCCCGCCTCTCATCATCCTGGCAGGCTATCCCAAAGACAAGGTGGATGAATACGCCAAGGCAGGCGTGGACCTCTTTATCCACCTGCGCGCCAATGCCCATGACACCAATAAAATCATAGCCAACAAAATGGGGGTGACACTGTGAAACCAGATCTTGCCAAAATAAAACCCGATTTTAAGCCCGGAAACCACCAACCCCAATCCCAGGCACCAATCTGGAAAACAAACGAACAAATAGAGCTCAAACCCCTCTTCACCAAAGAGGATTTACAGAAGCTGCAACACCTGGATTACCTCTCCGGCATGCCGCCCTACCTCAGGGGACCATATGCCTCAATGTTTGTGCAAAGACCCTGGACCATCCGCCAATACGCCGGATTCTCCACCGCCGAAGAGACCAACGCCTTTTACCGCCGCAACCTGGCAATGGGGCAAAAAGGCCTTTCCGTAGCCTTTGACCTCGCCACCCACCGCGGCTATGATTCCGATCATCCCCGCGTGATTGGAGACGTGGGCAAGGCCGGCGTGGCAGTGGATTCCATCCTGGATATGAAGATCCTCTTCGACCAGATTCCCCTGGATAAAATGAGCGTTTCCATGACGATGAATGGTGCCGTGATCCCCATCATGGCGTTCTATATCGTGGCTGCCGAAGAGCAAGGCGTTACGCCCGAACAGCTCACAGGCACCATCCAAAACGACATCCTCAAGGAATACATGGTGCGCAACACCTATATCTACCCTCCGGAAGCCTCCATGCGCATCATTGCCGATATCTTTGCCTACACCAGCCGCAATATGCCCAAATTCAACAGCATCAGCGTTTCCGGCTATCACATGCATGAAGCCGGTGCCACCGCAGACCTGGAAATGGCATACACCCTGGCAGACGGCTTGGAATACGTCCGCGCCGGTCTCAAGGCAGGCATCGATATCGATGTGTTTGCCCCCCGCATCTCCTTCTTCTGGGCGCAAGGCATGAATTACTTTATGGAAATCGCCAAGATGCGTGCCGCCAGAGTGCTTTGGGCAAAGATTATCAACCAGTTCAATCCCAAAAACCCCAAGTCCCTGGCGCTCAGAACCCACTCTCAAACCTCCGGCTGGAGCCTCACAGAGCAGGATCCTTACAACAACGTAGCCCGCACCTGCATCGAAGCCCTGGCTGCCACCTTGGGACACACCCAATCCTTGCACACCAATTCCCTGGACGAGGCCATCGCTTTGCCCACGGATTTCAGCGCCCGCATCGCCCGCAACACCCAGCTGTATCTGATGAATGAAACCCACATCACCAAAGTGATCGATCCCTGGGCTGGCTCCTACTATGTGGAATCCCTCACGGACGCCATCATGCAGCGTGCCTGGAATCACATCATGGAAGTGGAGGAATTAGGCGGAATGGCAAAGGCCATCGAAACCGGCCTGCCCAAGATGCGCATCGAAGAAGCCTCAGCCCGCCGTCAGGCACACATCGATTCCGGCTCTGATGTGATCGTGGGAGTAAACCGCTATCGCCTTGCCAAGGAAGAACCCATGGAAATCCTGGAAGTGGATAATACTGCCGTGCGCGAAGCCCAATTGGCACGCCTGCAGCAGCTGAAAGCTCAGCGTGATGAAGCCAAGACCCAAGCCGCCCTCAAGGCTTTGGCAAAATGTGCCGCCGAAGGGGATGGCAACCTCTTGCAATTGGCAATTGATGCCGCCCGCCAGCGCGCCTCCCTGGGTGAAATATCCGATGCCATGGAAACAGCCTTTGGACGCCACCAGGCAACCACCAAAATGATCAAAAACGTTTACAGCAGCGAGTATAGCAAAATGGACGAAATAGAAAAAGTACGCCAGCTCACAGATTCCTTTGCCGCCTCCGAAGGCCGCCGTCCCCGCATCCTCATCGCCAAGATGGGGCAGGACGGGCACGATCGCGGAGCCAAGGTAGTGGCAACCGCCTATGCGGATATGGGGTTTGACGTGGACGTGGGCCCCCTCTTCCAGACCCCGGAAGAAACCGCCCGCCAGGCAGTGGAAAACGATGTGCACATCATCGGCATGAGCTCTTTGGCTGCCGGCCACAAGACGCTCTTGCCCCAATTGATGCAAGAGCTAAAAGCCATGGGGCGCGAAGATATCGTGGTAATTGTGGGAGGCGTGATACCGCCCCAGGATTACGATTTTCTGCTCCAGCACGGTGCCGCCGCCATCTTTGGGCCCGGAACCAAGCTGCCGGAAGCCGCCACCCTCATCATGAATAAACTGTTATCTGAATAACACATTATGGGCGATAAACGCAAACCGGAATGGACTCCCCAGGGAGCCGGACCCGAATACGCTTCCCGGGTGATGCCAGCCAGCCAGAGCGGCTCCCATCACAAGAGCTCGCCTTGGCGCCGGCGCAGGGGAAATTATGACTTGGACAAGCTGCAAGCCGGCATCCTTGCCGGAGACCGCAGCCTGCTTTCCCAAGCCATCACCCTCATCGAAAGCAACGCCCCCAGCCACTTTGAACAGGGGCAGGAACTCATCCGCAGAATCCTGCCCCATTCAGGCTCCTCCGTGCGCATCGGCATCACCGGTGTGCCCGGCGCAGGCAAAAGCACCTTCATCGAAAGCTTTGGCAGCCTGCTCATCGAACAAGGCAAAAAGGTGGCGGTGCTGGCAATAGACCCCAGCAGCAGCATCTCCCGCGGCAGCATTTTGGGGGATAAGACGCGGATGGAACAGCTCAGCCGCCATCCCCAATCATTTATCAGGCCTTCCCCCAGTTCCGGCATCTTGGGCGGCGTGGCGCGCAAAACCCGCGAATCCATCATCCTCTGCGAAGCCGCTGGATACGATACCATCCTCATCGAAACGGTGGGCGTTGGCCAATCCGAAATCACCGTGCGCTCCATGGTGGATATCTTCGTGCTGATCCAAATTGCCGGCGCCGGAGACGAATTGCAGGGCATCAAAAAAGGCATTATGGAACTGAGCGACCTGGTGGTGATCAACAAAGCGGATGGGGATAACCTCCTGCCGGCACGCCTTGCCAAAGCCGAGATAGATAACGCCCTCCACTATATACGTCCCTCCACCACCGGCTGGAAAAGCATTGCCCTCTTGGCTTCCGCCTTGGAAAAGACAGGACTGGAAGAGGTGGCAGCCGCCATCCAAGACTTTGTGCAAAACACCAAAGCCAGCCAGGAATTTGACCGCCGCCGCCAATTGCAGACCTCTGCCTGGTTTGATAGCCTCCTTAACGAGGCCATCCTCTCCCGCATTCACGCCCTCGCTGGCATCAAAGAACAAATCGCCAAACTGCGTAATGAGGTGCAAAGCCAGGAAACCCCGGTTGTGCTGGCGGTGAAGCGCATCCTGGAATCTTTTCCTTTTTTATAACCACGAATTACACGAATAGACACGAATTTTAGCTCGCTATCGCTCGCTAATACTTAACCACGAAAATCGCGAAAAACACGAAATACAGTGGTAGGCCTGTTTTGGTCTCTTGTCTCCGCTCGCGCAGCGAGCTTTCAACAGGTGCATCGCACTGCTCAACTTGAGCGCAGCGAATCTCAACAGGTGTTCTACACCGCTCAACTTGAGCGAAGCGAATCTCAACCGCAAGCAATGCGAGCACTCAACTGGTGCCTTGGCGCCTCTCAACGCTTGCGCGGCAAGCCCTTTGAAACCTGGCGCCATTCATTATTCTTTAATTAATTGCGAGCGCTTAGCGAGCACCTTAAAGAGTCTCGGCAGAGACGATATTTTAGGTCAACTCACGATATATTAAGACGTTACGAGTCTCGGAGAGACGGTAGTTCAGGTCAAAAATAATCGGGCAAAGCCCGCCTTCCTTCGAGCGTTAGCGAGCCTCGAGCGAAGCGATTTCCCATTAGGTACGCCAGCGCCTTCCAACTGCGGACGAAGTGAGCACTCAACTGGTGCGTAGCACTTCTCAACCGCGCAGCACTCAACAGTGAGCGCAGCGAACTCTCAACAGCGAACGAAGTGAGCACTCTCTCCTTGACAAAAACCATAACAAACAAATAGTGTTAAAATAAAAATCCCAGGAGGAAACACAGATGAAAAAAGCTGTTTGCAGCCTAATCCTCTTAGGCTCTCTCACCTTATGTATGGCTCTCAGTTCTGTCACTTTGAGCCCCGTCTTTACCATCGATACCGCCCTGCCGGAGATCGATATCAACAGCCCAACACCCGGGCAGGTTTTGTATATTGGCGATACCCACGATATCGAGTGGATAGCCACCGATACCAATTTGGAAGAAGATACCATCGATATTCTTTATAGCCTCAATGGCGGCAGTACTTACATCCCTTTTGCAACGTCAATTTTCAATAGTGGCATGATTGTGTGGGAGATACCCGCCCAACAAAGCTCCAGCGCCAAAATCCGCATCACCGCCCTGGATAGCTTTGGCAACCAAGGCATCAAGGAATCTGCCAATTTCACCATTTCCTACGTACCCCCCGCCATCCCCACTGGCGTCAACGTGGATATCCTGGAAAACACCCATGCCCAGATCAACTGGGAAGCTGTCACCCATACTATCGAACCTTACAATACGCCCATCACCCCGGATGGCTATATCATCCTCTACAACGAATCCCCTTACGAAGAAGATGAACACTTCTACTACTTTTTGGCACGTTCATACGGTACCTCTTATACCCACCAGGATGTGGCGGAATTTAGAGACCAGATGTTTTACAGGGTCTTGGCATATAAGAACTACCGTGGGGAAGATAACGATGCCCTGCAACTCTTGATCGAAAGGAGCAAAACCCAAAAGATCCCCTGGACAGAAGCCAAGCAAATCCTTGGAGGAGCAAGATGAAAACACGTATCATACTCATTATTATGCTATCCTTTGTCACTCTCGGCTTATTCTCCCAAATTGTCCTCAGCCAAGGCTTTGAGCAAAGCCCACAGGATAACTGGAATTACACCGCCATCCCTCAGCCCAACCGCCTGGTTTGGTGGGGCCCCACAGATCAGCCCCTTGGCGGCGCCTCTGCCCAAGCTGGAGACTGGTATTGGGCAAGCTGGGACCTGGATGATATCAACCACAGCCTCGTCTTTGATAATCACGTATTTGAAGCAGGATATATTTACGACATCAGCTTTTGGTATTTTAGCAAAAACCTGAACCCCACCACGGATTACTGCCGCTATGCGCTCAGCTTTGATGGCGGCACATCCTGGGAAGCAGCGGTGGAGCTGGATACCAATACAGACGCTTGGACCCAAGCGCAAATCGAAATCCCCGCCTACGCCCAAAGCGTGATGCTAAAGGTGGAAGCCAGCTATGACGGATTTAGCAAATACATGCACTGGGATAGCTTTACCATGCAAAGGGAGGAAGTATATCCTATGGCACCAATAGTATATAACTTCAAAGCTTCCCAACGTCGCGACGGCAGCATGCTGATTGATATCTCTTATCAGCTCTATGATGCCAATGGCGACGACAGCACCATCTCCGTCTTTGTCTCTCTTGATGGAGGCGTCACTTATGATTATGAGGCACAGAATCTTTCCGGAGACTGGGGAGATAATATCCCTTCCGGCACCACGGGACACATAGTGTGGGATGCCGGAGCTGAAGACATCATCTTTGATAGCGATACCTGCTGTATTGCCATTATGGCAGAAGATCATACCACGGGCATGGTGCCTACCCCTGCCTTTGATCCTCCGGGAGGATCAATTTTTGAAATGCAAACCATAAGCATTTCCTGTGCCATCTTTGGTGCCAGTATCTATTACACCCTTGATGGAACCAATCCAGATGAAGGTTCCACCCCCTATACTTCTCCCATAATTATCGATAGCAGTACCACTCTCAAAGCCCGCGCCTATAAGGAAAACTGGCTGCCCTCGGAGATTGCAGAGGCGGAGTATAGCATCACACCCGCGGGCTTCGTTTACGTTCCTGGCGGTACTTTCCACAATGGCACGTCCAATGTCACTGTATCCAGCTTCTATATTGGCAAGTATGAGCTAACACAAGCAGAGTATGAGGCTGTGATGGGCTCCAATCCCGCATCAGGCTATGGTGTTGGTGCCAATTATCCAGTTTATTATGTATCTTGGTTCAAAGCCATTGAATACTGCAATCGGCGTAGCATCATGGAAGGCTTGACGCCTTGCTATAGCTACGACAATCATGGCAGTAATCCCAATAATTGGCCCTCCGGTTGGAATAGTAGCTCCAGCAACCATAGCTACGTCTCCTGTGATTGGATAGCCAATGGTTATCGCTTGCCCACGGAGATGGAATGGATGTATGCCGCCAAGGGCGGCAATCAATCTCAGGGTTACACATATTCCGGAAGCAATACTATTGGCGATGTGGCTTGGTATCGCGGTAATTCAGGATCTACAACCCATGTTGTGGGCACCAAGGCTCCCAATGAACTTGGCATTTATGATATGAGCGGTAACGTTTGGGAATGGTGTTGGGATATATATAATTCTTATCCCGGCGACGACCAGACAGATCCCCATGGTGCAACGAGCGGGTCGGACCGTGTGAGGCGCGGCGGTGGCTGGGGCAGCTATGCCGACTACTGCACTGTTTCCGCCCGGAGCTACGACGTCGCGCCCTACAGCGGCGACAGCGTCGGCTTCCGCATCTTCAGGGTATTCCCTTGATTTTTGTATTTTGTCTTTTTTGCCTTTTGCAGAGTCAGGACGAAGAGACAAGGCTATGAGCAAACGTGATAGTGGGGGTGCGGGGGGATTTTTCCCCCTGCCCGCCATCTTTTATTCTACTGGATAAGGAGTTCATAATGTTTAGGCTTATGTTAGTAAGGTTTAATCGTGATACAGGCGAATTTGATGATTATGATTTTAATAAGTTTTGTAAAGAAAACAGTGTAATCAGGATAGAAAAGGAATTTATCAATACAGATGGAAACATCTATTATTCTTTTTTTATTGAATACCATGAAAGGCGTGAACGTGTTGGCAAACCAGATGTTGACAGCTTGTCTGATACAGAAAAAGAGCAATATGAAAGACTACGGGATTGGCGCAATGAGCTTGCAGCTTCTGAGGGTATTCCTGCTTATATTATAATGTATAATTCACAATTATTTGATATTGTGAAACGACAACCACAGAGCATGGGAGATTTTGATGCCATTAAAGGCATGAAATCCAAGGCTGGTAAATATGGGGAACAGATCATTAAATTATTACAAGAGGTGCTGCTTGAACCAAAAGAATAACTATCCTCTTTATGTAAAATGGATGGCTGTCGTGCCTTGGATAATGGATCGTACACAGAGATTTCCCAAGAATTTGCGTTATTCTCTATCCCAGAAAATAGATAATATATGTATAGACATTCTGGAATTGATTGTACAAACCATATATAGCCATACAAAAAGGGAGCTGTTGATCAAGATTAACCTCAAATTGGATGTTTTAAGAGCATTGATTCAGATGGCTCATAAAATGAGGCATCTCAGTGATGGACAATATGAATACATCAGCAGAGAGCTTTTAGAATCTGGAAAAATGGTTGGTGGTTGGTTAAAAAGTGCCTAAAAGAATCGGCTTTTTGTATGATGATCTTTGCTCATGGTCAAACCTCTATCGGGCTTATCAAAAAGCTTGCCTGCACAAAAAGAGCAAAGCTGAAACCGCAGAATGGATGTATCACTGTGAAAGATATCTTTTTGAGCTGCAGACTGAGCTAAGCGAAAAACGTTATCAGCCACAACCTTATAAATATTTTACAATACACGAGCCTAAAGAGCGTCTCATCAGTGTAGCTGCTTTTAGAGACAGAGTGGTGCATCATGCATTGGTGAATATTATTGAACCAATTTTTGAATCCGTATTCATCAAAGACTCCTATGCCACAAGGAAGGGCAAAGGCTTGCATTTGGCAGTGAGTACCGCTCAAAACTATGCCAAACGGCACCAATGGTATCTCAAGCTGGATATCCAGAAATATTTTGCCACTATAGATCACGATATCCTGTTAAAGCTTATCGGCAGAAAGATAAAAGACCCGGATATTATTTGGCTTTGTAAGGTTATCTTGCAAAATCAAACTGACAGCATGGGAGTAATCTCTAATCAGGGTTTACCTGTGGGAAACCTTACCTCACAATTCTTTGCCAACATCTATCTAAACCACTTTGATTATTTTGTAAAGCACACTTTGAGATATGATGCTTATATCAGATACATGGATGATTTTATTTTGTTTAGCGACAATCCAAACGAGTTAAAAAAAGATCTGAAGGGAATTGAACAGTTTTTAACACAAAATCTGGCATTAAACATCAAAGCCAAATCAAAGCAGATAAACAGGGTAAGTTTGGGTATCCCCTTCTTGGGATACAGAGTTTTCCCTAACCTGCTCAGAATAAGAAAGGAAAACCTGCAAAGGTGCTTGAAAGGAATATCTAAAACTGAAAAAGAATATGCAAAGGGTAAAGTGAGCGATGAAAAACTGTATCAAAGCACTCGTAGCAGGTTAGGATATCTCGGATTTGCAAACAGTGCGCGGCTTTATAAATCAATCTGGGGTGGAAATCAGCAAGCGGGTCAAACCGTGTGAAACGCGGCGGTAGCTGGAACAACAATGCCAACAACTGCACTGTTTCCAACCGGAACAACAACAACGCAACCAACAGCAACAACAACATCGGCTTCCGCATCTTCAGTATCTTCATCAAAGAACTTGTCCTGTATGCAAGGCAAGTCACTCTAAAGGAATATCCAGATTTCCATCCTGTTCCTCAAAGGACAAAAATAAGATGTGACCTCATCCCAGTAGGCAGATATGCTCGAAAGGATGAGGTCTTGCTCACTTCGTTCGCTGCAATGTGGCGAGATTGAAGCTGCCGCTGCGATGGATGCAGGTATTCGCTACTTTTTTTGAAACACATGATCACGCAAAACACGGAACAGGGCGGAAAAGGCTCGCTGTGATCGCGATGTATAATGAATGACGAATGATGCGCCAGCTCCTGCTTCCACCTCCCCATCTCGCCATCTCACCATCTCGCTGTAAGCGCAGCAAGCCCTTTCTATCTATTTCCCTTGCCATCCACACATATTTGGATATGCTATCAATTAGTGAACTATATTTCATAGTTCAACTGTAAATACCTTTATAGTTTATAGTCACAAAAGATGCATGGCGTCCCTGCTTTTACAAAATTAGCTGGGCTCAAAAGCCAGCGGGGATGCGCCAGCAGCATTGTTTGAAACGGTGATGTGCTCAGATGCAAAGAGTGCACGCCACAACGTTCATAGCGTGTGGAACCTGACCTTGATAAGAGGCCGGTTCATCAATATAGAATTAATGAAAGGAGTTTATCATGAAAAGGAATAAAACCCTTGTTTTCACACTTACCTTACTCGTTTTGGCTTTAATGGTCTTCAGTTGTTCAAAAAAGACAACTGAGCCGGAAATACAGACTGTAGCCACTCCCACTTTCACTCCTCCAGCAGGAACATATACATCTGTGCAATATGTAACAATCAGCAGCGCCACCAGCGGTGCGACAATTCGTTATACCACCAATGGCACGGAACCAACGGAATCTTCTCCCCAATACACAACCCCCATTGTGGTTAATGCCTCCGTCACCCTCAAGGCAAAGGCGTTTCGCAATGGCTGGAATCCCAGTCCTGTAGCATCTGCATCTTACAACGTTTCTCTGATGGTCGGTATTGCCGGTGGACCCTACACCATGGGGGATATCAGGGGAGTGGGTTATTATTGGGAACATCCCTCCCATCCCGTCACCGTGAATTCATTTTATATCAGCAAATCCCTGGTAACTCAGGGCGAATATCAGGCAATCATGGGCATTAATCCTGCCTCTGGTTATGGCGTGGGCGCAAACTATCCCGTTTACAATGTAAGCTGGTATTCCGCCCTCAAATATAGCAATTTGCGCAGCATGGCAGAGGGGCTTACCCCCGTTTACAGCATTGCCGGCTCCACCAATCCCGCAGATTGGGGAGTAGTCCCCTACGCGGAAAACGCCACTTGGGATGCAGTCATCAGCAATTGGAATGCCAATGGCTACAGATTGCCCACGGAGGCGGAATGGGAACTTGCGGCGCGTGGCGGCAGCAACACTCCGGATTATCTCTACAGCGGTTCTGATGATATAGATGCCGTGGCATGGTATTGGGGCAATAACACACCCCAGGGAACAAAGCCCGTGGCCACCAAAGCCCCCAATAGCCTTGGTCTCTACGACATGAGCGGTAATATCTTGGAATGGAGCTGGGATTGGTATGATAGCGCTTATTACGACACCAGCCCCACCGACAATCCAAAAGGACCCGACAGCGGAACCCACCGCTCCCTGCGTGGAGGTGGTTGGGATTACGATGCCATCGATTGCAGGGTATCTTCACGGGATTTTGCCAAACAATGGGAAATAAGCACGGGTATCGGCTTTCGGGTGGTGAGGTCGGCGCTTTAGCTTGCATCGCAAGCTTAGAGGTTAGAGGCCAGAGGCCAGAGACCAGAGGTCAGGGAACAGTATAGCGGCGTTCCGACGCTGTTTGGTTTACCACTAATTAAATTAATAACAAAGATTCTTCTAATTGAAAATAGACATGGCTTTAACGAAGCGTTGAAACCTGAAGCATGGAACCTGAAACCTATGCCAGCCAACGGTTTGCGCACTGTCCCCAGGCCCCTGTTACCTGACCCCCAAGGCGCGCAGCGTGCGCCTTGCCCATTAACCACCCTTGTCTCTCCCTTGTCTCTCCCTTGTCGAGACAAAGGAGAGACAAGGGTGGTTAACAGGGAAGGAGCGGCGGGGCTGCGCGGGCTGTAACACTGGCCTTCAGCCGGTGGTTCCACCGGTTTTAACCGGTTTTAAAATAAGGAGTTACAACTTTTTAAACACCGTGGTGTAACACATAAATCATCAACCTATGTCTGTCTTCCAAACCTAATTCCTGCAGTTCGTGTAGCCCCTTGTTAATTCCGGGACTTAAAGCCGACTAAAGTCAGCGACCCGACAGGCTAAAGCCATTGTTACCAAGTGGTTTCAGCACAGCATCATTCATCATTCAACGAGCGCAAACTATCCACTGTTCATTGTCCCCTGCTCCCTAAATACTGTAAATCATTCTATAACAACCGGTTAAAACCGGTGAAACCACCGGCTGAAGCCTGTGTTACTGCATGTCCCCCTGTTCCCTGTCCCCTGATCCCTACGGCGAAGCCGCCGCCCCTGCCCCAGAGGCATTCCTACACACCCATCAAGCATTCGACTCAAATGCATCCATTATTCTAAAGCCTGTATTTGCATAAAGATAGAATTAATATTTACAGAATAATAGAAAACCCTTGACACATTCGAACGGTTTGGCAGTTTGGTTCCAATAACGAGGGGAAAGGCTGTAAGGATGGATATTAGCAAAGAATAGAATAAAGGCATCCTGCATCCCCAAAGACCCAAAGTAGAGATATGAAGGAGAAGGATTTAGATGACTCTCGCTATCCAAAAGCGCAACAGGATCTTGGAATCTGCCATCGCCGTTTTTGTAGCCAATGGTTACGACAAGAGCTCATTGGAAGATATTGCGGCTGAGGCAAAGATCGGCAAGACCACCATCTACTACTATTTTACCAGCAAGGAAACGCTCTTTATGGAGGCTGTTCAGGCGGCGCATGAGCAATTTCTGGCGGATATAGAGCGGCGTTTGAGTGGTGCAACCGGTTTTGAACAGCGGTTCCGCTCGGTATTGCAGCTGCCCATCCGCGAGGTGTTTGAAAAGATGCCGATCATAGTGGAGGCACAAGCCAATATATCACAGAGCAATCAGGAGCAATTGGCTGCTTTAAAGAAAGAGGGGCGAGAGCGGCTTCTGTGTATCCTGCGCAATTTGTTTAAGGAAGGCAAAGAGGAAGGGGTGTTGGATGAGCGCATCATGATTGAATATGCGATCAATATCATCCACGATTGGCTGTTGATGACGGAGATCAACCTTAGCGCCGTGGATGCAGATTTAATATTGAACCGTCTGGAGCAGGATCAGGAGCAACTGATCGATATGATCCTGTATGGTATCATAAAAAGAGGTTAAACATGAAAAGATACATTTTGATATTATGCCTAAGTGTGGCACTTTTGGTGCTGAATGGCATCGGCTTGGAAGAGAGCATCGATCTTGCCAAGCAAAACAACCGCAATTTGCTGATTGCCAAAGAAGAGGTGGAAAAGGCAAAGAACACCTATTACGATGTGCGCAGCAACCTCTTGCCCCAGGTGGTGTTGCAAGGAGGCTACGAGCTTTCACGCACCCATCTGCCGGATTCCGCTTTGCCCCAGCCGATGAGTTTTGTTCCGGGATTGCCCTATCACGATGACACCTATCAGGATCCCAGCTATCTGAACGATGTGTATCTGGGCACCGTGTTGGAAAACGTGGTGAACAATATGATCCCCACCACACCCAAGGATGCGGCATCGGTGGCATTGCAGCTGAAGATGACACAGGTGCTATTTTTGGGCGGCAAGCTGATCAATGGCATCAAGGTGGTGGATCGCTATCGCAGCATCCAACGGCTCAATTATGAGGTGGCAGAGCAGAAGCTGGTTTTGGAAACCACGGAACTCTTTTACCAATGCCTCTTGGCTGAAAAGCTGGCACAGGTGCAGGCACAAGGCTTGGAGACAGCCAACCGTCACTTGGGGCGGGTGGAGGATTTCTTTGGCGAGGGGATGGTGAGCGAATTTGATCTTTTGCGGGCGCGCCTGGAGGTAGCCAAGCTGCAGCCACAGGTGTTGCAGGCACAAAATAACTATCAGCTGGCTTTATCTGCATTTCGCAGGCACCTGGGCTCTGAGGATGAAGAGCTGAAGCCGGAGGGTGAATTTGTATTGCCGCCAGAATGGGAGATCAGCCTGGAAGAAGCCATCGCCACCGGCAAGCAAGATCGCACGGAGCTGGAGCTGGCAAATATCGCCACCCAGGTGGCAGAGATCACATACAATGCGGAGCGCGGCAACTATCTGCCCAATGTGGCTCTGGAAGCGGATTATTCCCTCTATACCGCTGCCAACGACTTTAGCATAGCACGCGATGATTTTGGCAGCCGCTATAGCATCGGCATCGGCATCCAAATCCCTATCTTTACGGGCTTTTCAAACACATCCAAACGCAAACATGCCAAGAGCTCATATCTGCAGGCAAAGCTGCAGGAAAGGGATTATGAGGATTTGATAGCGCTGGAGATCAAGCAAAACTGGCAAAACCATCATCACGCTTTGGAAAATCATGAATTGCAGGCAGAAAATATCCGTATGGCAGAGCGCAGCTTGGAGCTGGCTCAGGTGCGCTATGACAGCCAGGTGGGCATCCAACTGGATGTGTTTGATGCCCAGATCACGCTTTCCGGCATCCGGCTGCAATATCTGCAATCCGTGTATGAGATCATCATCAATCAGCTCAGGCTGCAAAAATCAATTGGAATTAAAATTTAAGGGAGACACCCATGAAACGATATATAATCATCCTACTCACAATCCTGCTTGCCCTCAGCATGGCAGCCTGTGGTTCCAAAAAGACCAAAGACAAGAGTCTGCAACAAATCCAGGCAGAAGAAGGCGTACCTGTGCGTCTTCTGGAAGTACAACCTCAGACATTTATCCATCAATTGCGCTACAACGCACTCTTATCCGGTGCCGAGGAATCCACCGTCCAATCCAACTTGAGCGAGGTGATCCAATCCATCCACGCCAAGGTGGGAGACAGGGTTTCCAAGGGACAGCTGATCATCAGCTTTCCCAGCAATGCACCGGCTGCTCAATATGAACAGGCTTCTGCAGCCTATGCCGCACAATTGCAGGCATATCAAAGGATGGAGCGGCTGTTTGAAAAAGGAGCCATCTCGCAGCAGGAATTGGACAACCTGGAAACAGGGCTGAAGGTGAGCAAAGCCAACCTGGATGCCAGCCAATCGATGATCAGAATCACCTCACCCATCAGCGGGGTGATCACTGCCCTCAATGTGAATCCAGCCCAGAAATCCTACCCCGGACAAGACCTCTTTACGGTAACTTCCACCAGCGGCTATAAAGCCGTGATAATGGTGCCCGATAAAGAGGTGGAATCGATCAAAAAAGGAGCGCAAGTGACCGCCGAAGTGAATGGCGAAACCCTCAGCGGCCGCATCACGGAGGTGGGGATGGCTGTGGATATGTATGCCCGCTCTGTGCGCGTGGAAGCCACCTTCCCCGGCGCCAACCGCAAGATCAGCTATGGCAGCAATGCCAAGATTTGTGTGAATGTGCTGTCTCAACCCAATACCATCGTGGTAAACCGCGAGCATATCAGCTTTGAAAACAGTAAAGCATGGGTGTGGATCAATAAGGATAACCGCGCCTACAAGGTGCAAATCGAGACGGGGTTGAACGACCAGCTGCGCTATGAAGTGTTGGCAGGGCTGGAGCCCGGAGATGAATTGATCACAGAAGGCACCCACCTTTTGAGCGAAAACTCCCGCATCCAGGTGATAGCTGAAGGGGAATAAAGATGTTTCTTTCAAGACTATCCATCGAACGTCCCGTGCTGGTCACGATGGCGATTTTGGTGTTTGTGGTATTTGGCGGTCTTGCCTTCTTTGGTTTGCCTCTTAATATGATGCCGGATATAGATCTGCCCTTTGTTTCCATCCAAGTGGTGTATCCCGGTGCCAGTCCCCAGGAGGTGGAAACCCAGATTACCAAGAAGGTGGAAGACGCCATCTCCACGGTGAGCCAAATAGATTATATCCAATCCTATTCTCTGGAAAGCGTGAGCATCACCCTGATAGCGTTCCAGCTGGATAAGGATGTGGATATCGCCAATTCTGAGGTGAAAGACAAGCTGGATGCCATTATCCGCGATCTTCCCACCTCGGCAGAAAAGCCCGTCGTGCAAAAGTTTGACTTTTCGGCAATGCCCTTTATGGATATCGTGTTGAGCGGAAACATCGATAGCAGAGAGCTTTATGAGCTTGCCGATACCAAGATAAAAGAACGGTTCTCCCAGATTCCGGGCGTTGCCCAAGTGAATCTGACGGGAGGCACCAAGCGCCAGATAGAGGTGAGGCTCACGGATGCCGCCATCTATGAAAATCGTATTTCTCTGGCACAACTGATGCAAATCCTTGCGGCTCAGAATATGGATATGCCTGCGGGTTACTTTAATAGGGGCTCTCAGGAGTATGCCGTGAGGCTGAAAGGCGAATTTGACAGTGTGGAGGAAATCAGCGAAGCGCGCATTCCCGGCGGAATGGGGATGAAGAGATTGGGCGATATAGCCCGCATCGTGGATACCAGCGAGGAAGTGCGCACCCGTGCCATCTATTACAACGTTCCCGATCAATCGTTGCAGGAAAACATAGTGAGGATGTCTCTCTTGCGCAGCCCCGGTGGCAATGTGGTGAATATCTCCAAGGAAATCCGCAAGCAGCTGCCCGTCATTGAGGCAGATTTGCCTGAGGGCACCACTTTGCAGGTGGTGCGTGAGGAAGCAGATATGACCCAGGCGGCTGTGGATGATACGCTCAATAATATCTGGCTGGGAGTGCTCTTGACAGGATTGATCCTCTTCCTCTTTTTGCACGACCTGCGTTCCACCCTTATCGTGGCGCTCTCCATGCCGATCTCCATTATTTCCACTTTCGTATTTATTCAGATCTTGGGCTTTTCGCTGAATATCTTGACCCTGATGGGGCTATCCACTGCGGTGGGAATCTTAGTGACAAACTCTGTGGTGGTGATTGAGAATATATTCCGCCACAAAGACTTGGGTAAAAACAGGCGGGAAGCGGCAGATAAGGGAACATCCGAGATTGCCGTGGCGGTGGTAGCCTCCACGCTCACCAATATCGTGGTGTTTTTGCCCATCGCCTCGATGACCTCGATGGTGGGGCAATTCTTTAAGGAATTTGCCCTCACGGTTACCTTTGCCACGCTGATCTCACTGGCTGCGTCCTTTACCATCACCCCCATGCTGGCATCACGTATCATCCCGGAAGGCAAGCATCAAAACAAGTTTGGCTTGAAGTTTGATGCTCTGTTTGATAAGTTTGCCCGGCTGTATAAACGCTTTTTGGGTGCTGTGCTCAAATCCAAGAAACGCAGCTTTGGCATCATGGTGATTGCCATTTTGGTATTGGTGGGCAGCTTTGCCCTCTTCCCTTTTGTGGGCATCGAGATGTTTCCCAATGTGGATATGGGCAACCTCAATATTTCCGTGGAGCTTCCCCAGGGGTATAACCTGGAGGAAACCGGCAAAATCCTTACGGAGATCAACAACCGGGTGGGTAAACATAAAGAAATAGAGCATATCATCATCAACTTGGGCACCCAGGGCATGCTGGATACCGGGGTGAATCTGGCATCGGCAGACCTCAAGCTGGTGGATAGCAAATTGCGTAAACGCAGCTCTGCCCAGATGATGGCCATCCTCAATAAAGAGCTGGCAGACATCCCCAATGCCACCATCAAGGTGAGCGCTCCCATGGGAATAGGCGGCAAAGGAGCGCCCATCGAATTCTATCTGCAGGGGCAGGATAACCAGAGGCTGGAAGTGATCAAACAGCAGCTATTGGATTCCTTGCAAGATGTGCCCGGCTTGGTAAACCTCGATACCAGCACCAGGGTGGGACGCCCGGAGCTTACCATTACGCCCAAGCGAGACCAGATGGCGCTCACAGGAGTGATGGTGTATGACTTGGCGATGGCTCTGCGCGCCAGCGTGGAAGGCTTTGTATCCACCTATTACAGCGAAGATGGCAACCGCTATGATATCAAAATCAGCCTGGAAGATGAATTGATTGATTCCCCTGACAAGCTGATGAATCTCACCATCACAGCTAATGGTGCAAACTATCTGCTGTCCCAATTGGCGGACGTCACCTTCGAGATGGGTTCCAACCGCATCACCCACCGTGATCGCGCCCGTACGGTTGTCTTCACAGCAGATCATGAGGCGGATTTGAAGTTAGGTAAGGTGGTTTCTGCACTGCGTGCAAAGCTGGATAGCACCAACCTTCCCCAAGGCTACAAGATAGTATGGGGTGGCGATGCCCAGATGATGACGGATACGCTAAATGATATGATTAGAACATTTATGTTGGCAGTGCTGCTCACATACATGCTGTTGGCTGCCATCCTGGAAAGCTTTGCCCAGCCGCTGCTTATCATGGCTACGGTGCCCCTGGCTTTGATTGGCGTGATCCTCTCTCTGCTTCTCACGGGACAGGCTCTCAATATCTTCTCCATGATGGCAAGCATCATGTTGGTGGGAATCGTGGTCAATAACGCCATCCTCATTCTGGATTATGCCAATATGCGGCGCAAGGAAGGCCTCAGTGCACACGATGCCCTCTTGGAAGCGGGAGAGCTGAAGCTAAAACCCATCATCATGTCCACCCTCGCCATCGTAATCGGCATGTTGCCAATGGCTTTGGGTATTGGCAGCAGCCTGCGGGAATTCCGTCAATCCATGGGCGTGGTATCCATTGGCGGGCTTTTGGTGTCGTCATTTTTGACGTTAATCATTATTCCTGCATTTTATTACTTGACTACAAAGCAATCTCAGAATAGATTGTCTAAAGACTAAAATATGTGGAGGAACTAATGAAAAAGTTCATGAAACCAGTATTGATGGTGGTCCTTTCCGCCTTCCTTTTGGTGAGTATGTTTAGCTGTTATGGCAATTTTGCCCTCACCAGAATGGTTTACGAGTGGAACGGTCAAGTCACCGGCAATAAGTTTATCAACAGCATTGTATTCTGGGTGCTTAATTGGATTCCAGTATACTCAATAGCTGCAGGTGTGGACGTGATTATCCTGAATACCATCGAGTTTTGGACAGGCAGCAACCCGGTTGCCATGGCTGACGGTGAGGAAAGCATCCAATACACAGAGCTGGACGGAACCAAGTATGAGCTGAAGATGACCAATGATGCCATCAGCATTACGGGCATTGAAGGCGAGAACCTTGGTGCCTTGGTAGATCTGCGCTTTGATGCCGATAGCAATAGCTGGTATCTGATGCAGGATGGAGCTTCCACCAAGATCGCCACCATGAATGGCGACACGATGGATTTGATCTATCCCAGCGGCAACGTGCTCACAGTAAGCTATTAATCTATTAGATTAGTTTAGGGGCAGGGCGAGGTACTATCTCCCTGCCCTATTATATAAGAATAAATACCAAGAGGTAAGTATCATGATAGACAGAGAACATCTGGAAACCGTACTGGACAAGATCCGCCCCGCCATCCAATCTGATGGTGGAGACGTGGAGCTGGTCAATATCCGTGAGGATAATGTGGTGGAAGTACGCCTCACCGGCGCCTGTAAAGGCTGCCCGATGGCCACCCTCACTCTCAAAGCGGGCATTGAAAGAATTGTAAAAGAAGAAATCCCTGAAGTTAAAGAAGTAATCTCAGTGAAATAATGGACACTCCCGTCCGCAATACCGTAAGCAGCGGTTGGACACGAACCTCACGGTTTGTGCTACTGATACTGTTTACGGTATTTTTTTACCCGCTGGTGGCGGCAGAGGTGGATTGGGGGGTGGGAATCGGGCTGGTGCATTCCACTTACCGCACCCGTGGAGAGATGCCGGATTTTGCCCATAAAATCAAGCATTTTCGGGATTTTCCCACCGTCTCCCTGGAAGCAAGCATCCCCATCTCACAATATTTAAAGCTGAACGCCCGGCTGTATCCCCATAGCCGCAACTTTACCCTCTGGGATAGAATGGATAATGATGTGGTGCAGCTGATAGAGTATTACCTGGATTTGCCCCTCAGCGTGCGCGGATACCTCAGAGGCTTGGAGGTGGGTGCAGGGCTGGGGCTGGGCTTCAAATTCACCGATGTCGGAATAGAGGAATTCTATGACACTGACTTCTTCGCAGGAACGGAATTGCCATTCCTGATGCCCTCTTTCAATCTCTCCATGCGGATGCCGCTGGATAAGAAGGGAGCCAACGGCCTCAGCCTGGAATATCATCAGGACCTCGGCCCCTTCAGTGATGCCTGGGATTATAAGGTGTATCATAAGCGTGTGGTGGCGGAGCTCTCCCATCGCTTTATGGGGATGGACCCGCGCAGTGATCTGATAGATGATCTAAACCTCAATCAAGGATCCAAAAAGGTAAACCTTGCCTTGGGCGTAGGTTTCCAGGTAAACAGAATATATCCCGACCAGCAGATGTTGGTGAAATTTGATGATTATGAAGCCCCCCGCCTGATGTGGCTGCCCGCTGTTGATATGGATATAGGCATCCATCCCAATATCCAGCTGCACACGGGTGTTTCCCTCAATAGACGAAAGTTTTCCCTCCGAGAGCTGGGCTATTGGCAAAAGAGCTACAAGTGCAGCGCCAGCTATGTGGATCTGCCCCTTATGTTAAAGAGCAGGATTGCCGGCATGGAATTGGGCGTAGGGGCGAACCTCTCCATCCTCACCTCTGCCAAATACACCCTGGCTCCAACCTTGAGCCCACAGTATGAACCCCACAAAGCCGCTGCCATCATCCCCGCAGCAGGCGCCGGTATCAAGTTTAACCTCAAGGGCAAGCACTCCCTCAACTTCCTTTACAGCCACGATCTGATACCCTTTTCCACAAACTATGGCATTGATAAAGACCAGGAACAGCTAAAGATCTATTGGGCATACAGCATCATGAACTCTCATAAACTGCAGGATATCCTGCCCGTAGCCAGCATCAAGCTAAATGATCATCACAGATATTTGTCAGTGGGCGCACAGGCTGTTTTCGTTAAAAAAGATACCTATTACAGACCCATGCTTGCCTATGAATCCACCTGGCAATACCCAAATGGTTGCAACTTGGGCTGGAGGTTTACGGGATCAACGGGCTCCGATACTTATACAAACAGCTTTTATCTCTATGTTGATGGCACTATCCAGCCCCGCATTGGCTATCGCTATGCATTCATTGAGCCTTGGGTTGCCGCAGGAGGGGGTGCGATGGCGGGTATTGTTGGTGCCGTTGGGGGTTACTTTTTCGTTATGCTGCCATTTGTGATGCCCAAGGTGAGTGCGGAATTAGGGCTGCGCTTCCACCTCACAAAGCGTTTGAATATGGATGCCAGCTGGCAGGTTTCTCGGATTCCAAAGCTATTTTTACCCCTGAATACATACGAAAGTGTCACAACAAGCGTAAGGGGCCCGTCTTTGACATTGGGCTACAGTTTTTAATCCCGCTAAAAGAGTAGCTGTCTTATATCCTCTGGGCTTTTAGCCGGGCGTTTCGCCGACTTCAGTCGGTCTTTGAAGCACAAGGATGAAAGTGTGTAACAATATGATAATATTGGTCTTGCGCAAGAATAAGTCCACCGGTTTTAACCGGGTTATAAAAACCTGTAAGATAGGGGACAGGTATTTGTTTTAAGGAAAGCAAGGTGATAGTGTTGAGAAATATTGTGACCGTAAACCATGAAAAACATGAAATTGTTGTTATAATTAATAAACCAACTGAAGTCGGATAAACGCCCAGCTAAAGCCAGGGGATACAAGGACTTGTCACTTCTTGCCCTTTAACCACCCTTGTCTCACCCTTGTCTCACCCTTGTCGAGACAAGGGTGAGACAAGGGTGGTTAACAGGGAAGAGGTGGATAAAAGGGTCACCAGCCGATGGATTAGGGGTTATTAACAATTAAGATTATTAGAAGTCTTTCAGGTAGGTTTTATCCAATATCTGGATTAAAGAGCGATACTTTTCGCGCAATTCCTCGATATGCTTTTGCAGAAAGAATTCACGCTCCAAGGCAATCAGCCTTGCCTTCAGCTTGTCTTTGATCTCTTCAAAGGTGATTGGTTCCGGCTCTTTGCGGTCTGTGAGCATCAGAATGTGATAGCCGTGATGGGAGGGGAAGACAGGGCTGATATCACCCACTTGCATGCTAAAAGCCATGTCTTCGATGGCAGGGGTGATCTCTCCACGTCTGAAATACCCCAAATCCCCACATTGGTTGCAGGTGGGGCAATCTGAGCATTGGGCACACGCCTGTTCAAAATCCTCTGCACTCTTGATCTTGGCACGAATGGAATCCGCCCTGTCTTTGGCATGGGGGGTGTTTTTGCCCACCAACACGTGGGAGGCACGCACGGTCTCCACGGAGGTGAATACCTCCTTATGCTCTTCATAGAAGGCGTGCAATTGCTGGTCGTCT
>Ga0265293_10005009_pt1 | contig 22652 bp, 22 predicted proteins | sample Munlanlewell138R_FD_192505 | JGI IMG/M metagenome (GOLD analysis project Ga0265293, IMG submission 192505) | Leachate microbial communities from a municipal landfill in Southern Ontario, Canada - Leachate well 138R | ecosystem: Engineered > Solid waste > Landfill > Unclassified | place: Canada... | reverse complement strand
TGCGGGTAAGTCCTGTCGGCTTTGCCTTCACTACCCTGGAGGAAGTGCTCGGGGAAGCACGAAAAAGCGCCTTGCCGAGCCACAACCACCCCGAGGGTATCAAGGGCGCACAGGCTGTGGCCTCTGCCATTTTCCTCGCCCGCACGGGTAAAAGCAAGACCGACAGCAAAACCGATAGACAAAACACCTTCGGGTACAACCTCGGCCGGACCATCGATGATATCAGGCCGCGCTACCCGTTCGATGCCACCTGTCCAGGCTCGGTCCCCGAAGCAATAACAGCCTTCCTCGAATCGGACAATTACGAGGACGCCGTCCGGAAAGCCATTTCTCTGGGCGGCGATTCCGACACGATCGCATGCATGGCCGGCGGTATTGCAGAAGCCTTTTACGGTGTTCCGGACTACATTCGCACCCGCGTCCTGAAGGAGCTTGACGATAGGCTAAAAATTATCTTGGATACATTCATGGCGAAATATTTGAGGGTGTGAAAGTCTCCGCTTGCGATGACCGATCTCGTCATCGATGCGGTTCGAGAGGCGCCTCGCAACGCGATCGGGCATGCTCTCTGCAGTCAAAAGGGCCCGTTACTTAATTTCTCGGGAGACCAAACCTGTCCTTTATAAAAATTCGGAGCAGAATGTTTTCTGGTGATATCCATATCACCTGAACCAGCCGTTTCAGGGCTTCCGTTTACGCACCACCGTCCTTTGTGCGGCGGGCGCAGGCGTCACCTTTGACCGATACGCCTTCGCGTGCTGTTTTCCCTTTTTTCCGTTCTTCATATAGACTGTCGCCAGTTCGGGCGATCTTATCACGGTCAGTTTTTCGGTATCTGAACTGCAATCGAAAGAACCCGCGACAACTGTCTTACCATCGATCACGATGGTCTCATCCCGGCCAATGGCACGCTTGCTATCGATATAGACGGGTATCCCCGCATTGGCCAGTGAAGTGGCAGGGCTGTTCTTCGCCTTTCGCGGACCCCTCCCGGTGATCACTTCAACCTCGAGGCCCCCCTTCCGGGCATCGATGAGCGCGCCTATGACAGCGGCTGAAGGGAGCGAATGCGCCTGAACAAAGATGTTCGATCTGGCCTCGCATATCTCTTTCAGCACCGCCTCCGAGCAGTCTGTACCGAAATAGACCCGGGCTGGAGCACTCTTGAGGACAAGCTCCTTTGAAACCGGCTTCTGTGGCGAAGCACCTTTATCCTTCGGCGATGATGAAACACTTTTATCCTGGCATGCGAAGAGGATAAAAAGACATAAGATGACGAAGAGTGTTCGCTGCATACTGGCCCCCCGGCTTGTAGGATGTTGTCAATGTACAATCACGAAGGGGCCCCTGTCAAGGCTTGGTTTTACGTCAACGCAGATAGTTTCATCGAAACTGTAGTATACTGAGTGTGTAAATGATCGGAACCCGCATCCGGATCAAGACCCGGCGGAAAGCGTGAGGAACGAAGGCGGTGTGTGAATTCTGCGTAAAACACGGCGATGGCGAGAAATGGTATCTGAACGCGGCGAACTACTCCGAAGACCTGTTAAGCGACATCCGCCGGCGCAGGCTTATGGAGGAATTTCTATCGGACACGGACGGGCTCGCACGCGCGAATAAATACCTCGAAATTCTCGGAAAGACGCCGCGGCCGGTAAAAAACATCGTGGGCCGCATCGTTACGCGGAAGATGAAGAAGAACCATTTCGGGCAGGTCGTCCCCATCGAAGATATCGAGAAGGTCTTCGGCTTCGTCAATTCCATAGTGCGGATCTCCTGCGTCTGCCGCCATGTCACGCTGGGAAAAGATCAACGATACTGCTATGCAGTCAGCCTCGGCCCGGGCGGGGGAAAACTTGCCGAGATCATGCGCGGTATCGACGAAAGTTTTATCAATGGCCCCGATGCTGCCGGCAACGAACTGCTGGCAAAGAATGATGCTATCGCCGCTCTCCGCGGGCACGAGCAGGAAGGCCTCTGCCACTCCATCTGGACCTTTAAAACACCCTTCATTGCCGCCATATGCAATTGCGGCCGCACCGAATGCCTGGCGATGCGTACGGTGGCGCACGGCATCCCTTTCATGTTCCGCGCCGAATATGTCGCGGAGGCATCCCCTGACACATGCACGGGCTGCCTCGCGTGCCTGTCCGTATGCCAGTTTGGCGCGATCAGGTATAATGCAGTCACCGGATCGGCGTTCATCAACCAGAGATCGTGTTATGGTTGCGGCGTCTGCCGTTCCGTATGCAACGCCGGGGCAATAGACCTCAAAGAACGCAACACTATCCCCGCCGTCGCAAACCTTTGGTAATCCATTGTTCCACGCCGTCGCATGGGGCAATGCTCCGTGACGTCATCCTTAAAATCGGTCTTGCAAAGAAGAGGTTGTCAGGGGATAATCTTTAATATGTGTCCGCAGCTGCTTGGCGGATTTATAGTAAGGTCAGGTAAACCGGATGCACGCAAAACGCGATGATACGCCACCGCGTATCAGGTTGGCTATCAAAAAGACCGCACGAGATCGCGGTAACCCGGGGAGGGTACAATGATCAATACCTTGACCAACTTCGACCGTTTTTTAACCGCTTATCTTATCCCTGTCGGGTGGAAGATACTTGGAGCCATCGTTCTGTGGGTAATTGGAAGCTGGGCGATCAAGATCATCGGGAACCTTTCGGGAAGAGGGATGCGGGCGCAAAAACTGGACCCAACCCTCATCAAGTACTTCGACGCCACTATCCGGATCATCCTCAAGATCGTCCTTGTCATAGCGATCCTTTCCATCTTCGGCATCCAGACCACATCCTTCGTGGCGCTCATAGCGGCAGCAGGCATAGCTATCGGGGCCGCCTGGGGAGGTCTCCTGGCGAATTTCGCGGCCGGCGCCTTTCTCATCATCTTGAGGCCTTTCCATGTCGGGGACATGATCACGGCAGCGGGGATAACAGGTGATGTCAGGGAGATAGGGCTGTTCGCGACAACCATCGACACGGTTGACAATCTCCGCGTCGTTGTGGGCAACAACAAGATCCTGTCGGACAACATAGTCAACTACACAACCAACCCGTTCCGCCGCGTCGACCTGAAAGCTCAGCTTGCCCAAGGTGTGGACCCCAATGAAGCGGCCGAGCGCCTTGCAGAGCGGGTGAAGAAAATACCCAACGTAATTGATTCCCCCGCTCCATCGGTGGAGATACTGGAATTCAATCTCGCCGGCCCGGTCCTCGCCGTGCGTCCTTTCTGCCACAACAACAATTATTGGCAAGTGTTCTTCGATACGAACAGGGCAATACAGGAGGTTTGCGCAACGGCGGGCTATCCGGCGCCGTGGACAAACCAGGTGATCTATCACAAACCACTGTAGCGCTCCGGCCTGTATTATAGAGACGAGATCATCTCCTCAATCGGCAGGGAATTGATCTTCGGCAGCACGTTCATAGAGGACATGTAATCATCAACCTTGTACGCTTGACAAGCCCGAGAACGTCATGGAATAATCTGCAAAGACCGGGTTGATTTTCGTCGACAATAAAAGGCATTAATCGATTGAGGGGTTAGAATGAAAAAGATCACGTTTGTTATCCTTGCATTGCTTCTCCTGTGCTCCTGTGCATACCAGGACCAGTTTTCCAGGGTATCAACCACAGCTGAAACTGCTTCAAGGTCAGCCGCGTCAATGGAACCGGAGACATACTCTGCCAGATGTCAAACAATGAGTATCCTTCGCGTCAATACCAGACAGCTCTACCAGGATTACTATGGGACAATGATCACAACCGACCAGTCCTCACTCAAGGGCTATAGAGGCTCTTATAGATGGGGAATAACGAATTCTGCACCGGGTAATATGCAGTACTTTTCGGCTTACGTTAAACCGAACGGTAAGTACAATTATTTCAGGACCTATCTCTACATTGACCCAGGCATCAAAGACACGATGATCTTTCTCTTCCGCAACAATGACAGAGAAGGTGAGGTGATCCAAAAAGTGACGATAGAGCCAGGTCAAACAAAAGTCGTGGATATAGAGATCAGGGGTGTAAAAAAACTGTTTATGGGCAGCGAACTGAGGATCAATCACGGTACGGCAAGAAGGATCATTTTTGGAGAGCCCGAATTTTATAACTGTAAAAAATAAGTGTTGCTTCAAATACCATACGATATATTGGCACAAGAATGAAAATGTAAAAAGGCAACCGATGAAGGTTGCCTTTTTATTGTTTTATAGCAGGAATTACGAACCTGACCTGTAACAACCATAGAATATTCCATCCCTTTGAAGCATTGGGCAGCTGCATTATTTCTTGTTTTCGGCCCTCCGTTTAAGTTCGGGATATTGGTCGAGACACGCGCTCAGTGATGGTAAATATCCGCTTTGCTCCCACATTTCCGCGGCTTCCACTATGGAGACACCTTCCGGTTTGCAGTGTCCGCCATTCCGCTCGCGCGGGTGGAGCATGCGGCACCCGTAAGGTCTGTCCTCAAAGCGCAGTTCGCATCCGTTTGCGTGATGAAAAATGCAGCCCGTTCTTTGAAGAAGGTCTTTATAATTCGGCCGGACAATTCGCGCCATGATGTTTTCGTCAAGGAGGAGTACGATAACGTATTTGCCGCTGGTTACGGCGTCCCTGACCGCATTGGCCGATCCGAACTCGGGCGGCAGGCAATGACCGGATTGCCGCTTGCAGCACCTTCCCTGGCAACGAACACACACATCGGTTTCCCGGTAACCCTGAATATTTTTTTTTGAACTTTCCGCTTTCAAAGGTACCACTCCGGTTCTTTTCTTTCCCGGCATCTTTCAAATATTTCCTTTACGCGCAGAAAAAATGCCGGTTCAGCCATCCGTCGTGCGTTGACCGGACAGATCTTGATGCACGCGAAGCACATGATGCATTCCCGGTTGTCGGTCTTCAGGATATCGAGCTGATCGATGGCATCCTCGGGACATGCCTCGATGCACCGATTGCACCGGGTACAGAGCGATTCGTCTGTCTGGGGTGTGAATCGACTGGCCTTCCGTATCTCTCTCAAGCGATAAAGCCCCTCCGGCTCGATGTACGGCCTATTGCCGGGAATGCCGGTCAACAGTGCTTCCCGTACCGAACCGCAGCGAAGCAGCTTTTCTCTTACAGCATCGCCGAACGCGTGGGCCGCCTCGAGATCTTTCATATCGGGACGCCCGGCAGCGGCGGGCAATATTTCCGTGGAATACGAATGTTCCCCGATAAAAGCACCTGCGGCAACGGGTACGAAGCCTCGCCTGACCGCAATGTCATATAATTCGATAAGGGCGTCATCATAGGCCCGGTTGCCGTAAACGACAACGATGACTGCCGGTGTGTTGTCGCCTGTCAATGAATCGAAATATTTCGTTGCAGCCTCCGGTACCCGGCCGTAATAAACGGGCACCGCAAGTACTGCCAGTTCGTGTTTAAATTGATGTGCACTACCTCGACGGTGGGCTTTTTTCGTCGCGTCGATCGTTACGGGATTTTCGGCCCGCATTCCGGCGACTATCCCTTCTACAACCTTGCGCGTTGTACCTGTCGGCGAAAAATAGACGGACATGACCGTTCTCTTATCCATGGCTTTATTATACAGCGTCAATCGTAACGCGGGACCATTTCGATCATGCGAGCCGCTTTACCAGCATTTCCCTCAAGAGTTTGGGGTTTGCCTTGCCTTTCGATGCTTTCATGGCAAGGCCCATGAGGAAACCCACGACCTTCTCGTTCCCCTTCCGGAAATCTTCCACGTCAGCCGGGTGATCCGCAATAATAGCATCAATGATCACTTCCAGTTCGGACATGTCCGAGACCTGGCGGAATTGTCCTTTCTCGACGAGGTCTTCAGGGGATTCGTTCGATTCGAGAAGCTTGAGAAGGACTTCCCTGGCGCCGTGGGTGTTGATCACGCCTTTTTCGAGCATGGCAAGAAGCCGGGCGAAACGTTCCGCCGTTAGGGCCGTCTCCCCAATGGCCTGGCTGCGGTCCTTCAGCAAGGGGGCAAGGTGTGTCGTAATCCAGTTCGTCACCTTGCGCGGGGGCAGGCCCTGTTTTGCCGTTTCCTCGAAAAATTCCGAGATATCCCGGTCGAGACTCATGGCGAGGGCTTCGTCCGGCGTGAGGCCGTATTCCGCTGCAAAACGATCCGCTTTTTTGGCTGGCATTTCCGGGAGCCTCTCCTGTATCTTTTTTAACCAATCTTCGGTAACGCGTATCTTCGCAACCGACGGGTCGGGCACGCAGGGCCCCGCGAACTTGCCCCGCATCGCGGTGGTCACCCGCTTGTCCGGGTCCCACAGCCGGGTGTGAAGCATGATTGCCTCCCCTTTTTCGAGGCATTCGGTCTGCCGGGCTATCTCGTAGGCAATTGCATCGCCCACGTTGCGGATGGAGTTCATATTCTTGACCTCCACCTTGGTATTGAATTCGCCGGTCCCTTCAGGGCGGATGGAGATATTGGCGTCGACGCGCATCGTGCCCTGCTCCATGCTGCATTCGGCGGCGCCGGTGTAGCGAAGCTGGGCCCTCAATGCCTTTATATATTCCATCGCCTCGTACGGGCTGCGTATATCCGGTTCGCTGACGATCTCTATAAGCGGTGTTCCGGCCCGGTTGAAATCGACCAGGCTTATCGGCGTCTTTCCTTCTGTTTCGTGGACCAGCTTCGCTACATCTTCTTCCATGTGGATGTGGTGTATCCTGAGCCTCTTCATCCCGCCCTTCTCGGCGGTAATATCCACCCAGCCGTTCCGGGAAAGGGGCATGTGATGCTGGGAAAGCTGGAATCCCTTGGGGAGGTCCGGGTAATAATAGACCTTCTGGTCAAAGGCACTTACGGGCTGTATGATACAGTTAAGGGCAAGGCACGCTATGGCAGCCTTTTCGAGCGCCTCCTGGCTTAAATGCGGCAGGTTCCCCGGAAGCCAGAGGCAGACGGGGCACGTATTCCTGTTCGGCTCGTCGCCCGGCCTGTTCGGACAATCACAGAAAAGCTTGGTGGCGGTGTTCAACTGAACGTGTATTTCAAGACCGATGACCGCTTCGTATTTCATGCTGCGTTACCCCCTGGTACAGTATATGCGATCGCCGATGCCGCACAAAGGAGCCGGGCATCGTCAAGCCGCTTTCCCATGACCTGCAGACCGATATCGACACCGCCATCAACATTGCACGCCGGCACCTGCACCGCAGGCGAACCCGTGACATTTGCGGGCAGGGTCAACAAAAAGGATTCATAGACGGCCTTGACCGAAGCTGCCTCCCATGGGTCATGGCCGGTACGGCGGGTCGGAAACACAAGGAAATCGACAGTCCTGAAAACGTCCATGGTCTCCCCGACCAACCGGTTCCGTATGCGGCAGGCATCCTCAAAGGCTCCATAATCTTCGAATTGGAAGAATGCGCCCTGGAACAGGAACGCCTTGACAAGGGACCGGAAGGATTCCCCCCGGGATGCGAGGTACATCTCGTTCCAATTCTTACCCTGAGGTGCGCGATGGCCGAACCGGACGCTGTCGTATTTGCCTGCGCTCGAGGATGCTTCCACCGACGCAACCGTGTTGTGCACGGTCCGGAAGAGACTGTACCCGGGAAGGCTTACCTCCTGTATCACCGCTCCCACCGCTTCCATCCGTGCCAGGCCCGCCTTGAAGGACCGAACCTCCGTTTCGTTGAGGAGGTCCATGGATTCTTTCACGACACCCGCCCGAAACGGGCATTCAAAACCCTCTCGCGCGGACGCGAGATCGACGGCCGGTTCGTCGGGCATCGAAGGGTCGTTGGGATCCTTCCCAGCAATGGCCGTCATGACATCAACGATCGTATCCAGGTCCCGTGCCACGAGGCCCGCACACTCCATGGAAGGGACAAGCCCTATAAGGCCGAATCTGGAGACGACGCCGAAGCTCGGCTTGAAACCGAAAAGACCGTTAGCGGCGGCCGTGACACGGGCCTCGCCCATAGTATCGGTCATGACGGCTACGTCCGCTCCTTCTTCGAGCGCCCGGACCGTTGTCTCGCCGACAAGGCCGAACCCCAGTTCGCTCATCCGCGAACTTCCGGCAAGGAGTGCACCGGCACTCTTCAGGCGGGTGATCACCGCCGCATCCTGAAGAGGGACAAACCCTTCGAGGGCTCCTGACCCGGCGTCGCAGGGCCATCCCCGTACAGAAATATTCGGCTGGACTACAACCCTGACGCCGGAAAGAGGAGATACGGCGCCGGCAGGCACATCGCTTGAGACGTTCTTATATGTATAGATATCGGACATTGATCACCCCTTACTCGAGGACGGCGGCTACCTTGAAAAAGCCGCCCTTCTTGGCAGGGGCGTTCTTGAATATCTCCCCTGTCTGTGAAAATTCGCTCACCCGTGGAGCGGTTCCCCCCCGGGTATGGTTTTCGACGGCAACAACGGAAAACATCGGCTCATCATTACCCGCATTGTCCCTGACAAGGTCCGCCATATTCAGCGCATCAGCCACCGCCGCTTTTATATCGGCCTGTTCGGTGACATCGATCGCGATCCGGGAAACCCACGAAAGCCTGTCGACCAGGTCCTGCTGTTCGCCTGTTCCGGGCAATACCTGCCCGGCGCCGCCGAGATCAAGAAGGCCGAGTTCCGCAAGCTGTGCGGAGGCGACCGTCGACGGGGCGTCGGTGAGCGGGCAGTAAGCGCTGCGGTTCTTGGGAAAGGCAATGACCTCCCTTATGGAAGGCGTTCCCAGAATCATGGCGACAACGCGGTCCATGCCGAGGGCAATGCCACCATGGGGAGGCGCCCCGTATTCGAGGGCCTTGAGGAAGAACCCGAATTTTTCCCCCGCCTCGGCGTCGGAGAGTCCCAAGGCCTTGAATATCCGGTTCTGCAGGGCCCTGTCGTTGATACGGATGCTTCCCCCGCCAAGTTCCTCCCCGTTCATCACGAGATCATATGCGCGGGATTTCAGCGTTAAAAGTTCATCGACATTTTCCGGATCGAAATCCGTGCGGTCGGGCATGGTAAACGGGTGATGGCTCGATGTGACCCCGTGCTCCGTGGCCTCAAAAAGCGGAAAATCCGTGACCCACAGGGGATAGTACACATCCCCCGGAATAAGCCCCAGCCGGTCGGCGAGGTGCAGCCGCAGCTGCCCCAAGGCCGAACAGACAAGAGACCACGAAGGATCGGCGATCATCAGTATGACATCGCCCTTTTCCGCCTCGAATCGTTCCAGAATTGCCTGCCGTTCGGCATCGCTGAAAAACTGCACGATGTTCGATTCGAGGCCGCCGTCCACGACCCGCATCCACGTCATACCCTTCGCACCGAAGCCGGGGACGATCTCTTTTGCGTATTCATTCTGGAGGACATTCTTGCTGAGCCGCTCCGATTGCCCCTTCACGTTGATCCCCTTGATGCACCCTCCCCGGCCGAGGATCTGCTTGAAAATGCCGTAGCTCGTATTCGTGAAGATATCCGTGGCGTCCTTGAATGTCATGCCGAAACGCAAGTCGGGCCTGTCGGACCCCGTCGCATTCATGGCATCGAGCCAAGTCATCCGCGGGTACGGACGGGGAAGCTCGACCCCCCCTATCCTGAACATGCGTACTGTCAATTCCTCGAACAATGAATACAGGAACTCCTCGTCGATGAAAGACGCCTCGAGGTCGAGCTGGGTAAATTCAGGCTGCCTGTTCGGCCTTAAGTCCTCATCGCGAAAGCACCGCACGATCTGGAAGTACCGCTCCATGCCGCTCACCATCAGGAGCTGCTTGAAAAGCTGAGGCGACTGGGGCAGGGCGTAAAAATTCTTCGGGTAATGCCTGCTCGGTACCAGGTAGTCCCGCGCGCCTTCGGGTGTGCTCTTGGTGAGCATAGGTGTTTCTACCTCGACAAACCCCTGTTCATCGAGGTAGTCCCGCACAACCTTCGCCACGCGGTGCCTCTTCATGAGATGGTCCTGCATCGTAGGCCGCCGAAGATCGAGATACCTGTACTGAAGCCGCAGGTCCTCGGACACGTTCTCGTCCCGCTTCGCAGAAACACCGGCCACCATGGACTTTTCCGATATCTGGAAAGGAAGCGTCCCGGCCTTACTCAAAACGGCGAGTTCAGTTGCCGCCACCTCTATCTCGCCGGTGGCGATCCCCGGATTCTCCGTCCCCTCTATCCGCTTCACCACCCGGCCCTTAACACAGATGCAGTACTCGGCCCTAAGTCCCCCAGCCGCCGCGCAAACCACGGTGCCCGAAGATTCGGGACTGAACACCACCTGCACGATCCCGCTCCTGTCCCGCAAATGTATAAAGAGCACTTCTCCGTGGTCCCTTAAGGCATCCACCCATCCCGCAAGAAGCACCTCCGCCCCCACATCCGGCAAACCCAACAAACCGCAGTGCAATCGCTCACTGAATATCATGCCATTTTCCTTTTTATGTATTCGTTCAAAGAAAAAAACCTACCATTGCGCTGAAAAATGGTCAACAAAAACTGGACAGCGGTTTACTTTCTTTCTTCGGCGTCTTTTAGAATATTGCCAGGTATCCTCTTTGAAGAATTTCCCCCGATTTCCTGAAAAGATGGTATTCTTGAAGAAAAAAATGAGAGGAATTCCATGAGCCTGAAAGGTGAATTCAAAAAGATGGTCACACGGTTGCAGGACAGTTTTCGTATTCCCCCCATAGCGAACATTTTTCTCCCTCCTTTTTACAGAGGCGGACAGCCGAACGATTCGCAGTTCATGGCGATCGCCCTGGAAGAAGGGGCGACCGGGATCAGCTACATCCTTCTGCCTGACAGCAGGGAAGAAGCATACAATGCCCTGCAGCCGCATGAACTGATAGGGCGGTACCCCCAGGAATTCGCTCTTGAATTCGGCAGTAACGATCCCGTTTGGGAGATGATCGCCATGGCCTCGATAAACGCCATTTGCCAGCATGTCATGAAGGAGACAAGATTCGAGCTCGATTACGTCACTGACCCGTTCGGCCTCACTACAATTGAAAAAGGGGACAGGGTCGGGATGGTCGGCCTCTTTTCCGGGCTTATCGGCAGGATCAGGAAGGCCGGGGCCGATCTGGTCATTATCGAAAAGAAAGAGAACCTGGTCGAGAAATATCACGATCTCCCGATAACGACGGACACAAAGAGCCTCGCCTCCTGTAATAAGGTCTTGTGCACGAGCACCACAGTATTGAACAATTCACTCGATGAAATTCTCAACTATTGTTCGGCAGATGCGTTTGTATCCGTTGTCGGCCCCACAGCCGGATATCTCCCCGACCCGCTTTTTGCCTCCGGCGTCGATGTGCTGGGCGGGAGGGTCGTGACAAACAGCGCGGAATTCCTCGACCGACTCGCGGCGAGGAAGCGCTGGGAAGACAGCACACAGAAAACATGCTTCCAGAAAAAGACGTACAGGACCATAATTCATTGAATTCCAGGTTCAAAATAATAAGCGAGGGCGACATATGGGAAAAGTGATCAGAGGCAAATGGGACAAGGCGGGCACAAATGCGGCGTCCGGTGAAGCCGGCAACAAGAACAAGATCTTCTTGTTCCACATATCCATTGAGGAAACTGAACCGTTGATATGGAGGAGGTTCCTCGTGCCGGGGAACGTAACCCTTGCCAAACTTCACAGGATAATCCAGGAAGTCATGGGCTGGACCAATTCCCACCTTCACGAGTTTACTATCGGGAACGCCTCGTATGCGGATACCAGTCCGGAACTGGAACCACCAAAAGGCTTGAGGAACGAGAAGAGAATGCACCTTTACCGGGCCTCACCCCCGGACGGGGGCTCGTTCCTGTACGAATACGATTTCGGCGATGGCTGGGTGCACAGGGTAGTCGTGGAAAAGATACTGGACAGCCACGAGCGGTTTTCGGGGAAACCCGTCTGCCTTGAGGGCGAATGTGCCTGTCCTCCCGAGGATTGCGGCGGTCCTTTCGGTTACCGGGAAATGCTGGACATCATAAAAAACGAGCATCACCCCGAATATGAAGACACAATGGAGTGGCTCGGCGGCGGATTCGACCCTAATTGGTTCGACACAGAAGAGACGAACCAGGTCCTGGCCCTTTTGAGATAAGCAAGCAAGGAACTCCGGTTTGGCCCATTCCCATTCCAGGGCCGTAGTAATACCACTGCGCATTCGTCGCTGCATCCATCGGTGGCCGAGGCCATCTGTGCAGTGCCCGTTCCGGCGTTTGGTACAGCTATCGGCCTTCACGACAGCCTCGCCAGTCAAACCATTTTCTTTGCAATACGCAGCGTTTTTTATCGATCTTCGGAAAACTGCAATCGTTGCAACCGATCGTTCAAGAAATCGTTTACCTCTTTCTCACCGTAGCCTGAATTCTTGAATTTCTCGAACACCGCAGCAGGTTTGTCCATCATAACGAGCTTTATCTTGAACCCGTCAAGCAACTTCTGGGTCTCGGCTACAAGCTTTCTGTCCGCCGTGCGTATTTGCTCCCAGTAACGTCCATGCGTTCTACTGTGTTCTATAGTGTACCTTGCACTATGGGGGCTTTTTTACTCTTCATGAAGATATTTCCGCATCTTCTTGCTGTGATGAAGAACAATCCCGTTCTCGATCAGCACCTTTTCCAGAGCAGAGGTTATGTCCATGAGCGAATGGAACGCCGCGGGGCTTTCCGGAACGATCTCATGCGCCCCGTTGGGCTCGACACGCATGAGCCCGCTCGACCTTGCATGCTTCGGCACGATATTCCCCTCCTTAACTGCGATCCCGTCCGTCCAAAAACTCAATCGAACCTCGATCATCCGTTCTTCGTGATCGACCTCTTTCTCCTTGATACTTTTCGCTGACGCCATATCACCTCCGTGTAACCTATATGTGCATTTTACCGGTCTTACGGCCCTTAATCCTGCCTCACCGGCAGGACAGCCCTGTAAGGCATAACTGTCACGACCACGGCTGGTTGTCAAGAATAAAGAGGATATTAGCAGTTGAAGTAGGGCGGCCGCGCGCCTCTGAGATATTCGTTCAACCAAATAAACAAAGTATGGGCAACTTTTGTGAAATTTTGTTGACCGGACCCATGTCCGGTGTTATGCAAAGACGGTTATGTACAACATAATATGGAGCGTACAACGTTCCGGGGTTCAAGCGGTCCGTCATATATCAAGGAATAAGGAGGGCAGTGAATGTGTTCTGTGAGCTATCATCCCGGTGATATCCTCAGGGAGACCGTGCGGGAGGTGTACGGGGCCCTCGGAAGTCAGATCGAAGGCCTGACTGTCGATCGAACAGTTATCGGTCTTTTTTTTACGGGAGTGAAACTAAATAGTGGGACGGGCGGTTTATGTTTTACGCCTATCAAGACCATTCCCGAAGCGGTTTGCTGTCCAAGTTCTGCAAGGGTGATGCCCGCTTCGGGAAAGCTTAAGGGCAGAAATGTCACGCAATTCATTGACGAGATGTTTGGTAACAATCCTATTAAAAGGGCGTTGGGCATCGCAGTCCTGAATGCTCTTTCAGCGCTTTGCTGGAAAAAGAAAAAACCGCAGTCTTACGAGATAAGGATCGATGCTATAGGACTCGAAGAGATGAGCATACCTCCCGGGTATTATGTCGTTCTTGTCGGTGCACTTATACCGTCTCTAAGGGCATTAAAACAACGGGGGGTGCCCTTCACGGTCCTTGAACTTGATAGCTCAACACTAAAAAAAGATGAATTGGGGTTCTTTGCTCCCTTCGGAGAGGCACAGCGTATCGTCCCCAGGGCCGATCTCCTGATCATAACCGGGACGACCCTCATCAATGATACTCTTGAGGACCTTCTCAGAATGAGAAGACGGGAAGCAAGGGCTGTCGTTGTCGGGCCAACTGTCAGCATGCTGCCGTATGCTTTCTTCCGAAGAGGAGTGAACGCGATGGGAGGGATCCTGGTGACAGATGCCGATTCCGTCCTCGACGTTCTCGCTGAGGGCGGATCAGGCTATCATTTTTTTGGGAAAGGGGCGGACAGGATAGTCATAGAACCTGTACGACAACGAGTGGATCAGTAACACGGCAAGATATCAAGGGCCGGGACATAAGGCGAAAGTTCTGGGCGCGCACTGTCCATCCCGCTCTTTTCAGCGCCTTCACGACTCTGTCGGGTTTGAGGTTATGAGGCCCCGTCAACGGGCCTTCTTTTTTTCTTTTTCCGGGAATCCTCTTCAAGGATCTCAAGATGGCCCTGAATTGCATCCTTTATCATCTCGAGGGTTTCTTCGACCGTATCGCCCCGGGAAGAACATCCGGGGAGGAGCGGACACTCTACCCAGTAACCGATCGGCTGATAACCTGGGGCCGAGGTATATCAGAGGCCTTACGGATCCTTCGGCGCTAACATATGCGGTGGAAAGGGGCAAACATATGGCGACAGGTAAGCGTTTCAAATTGTAATATTGATATATCTACAGAGATCCTTTTTGTTCCTTTTTCGTCGCCATCGAGAGGATTATCACTGCCGCGCTGAGACAGAACACGATGAAAACCACGTCCCTAAGTGCCGGGACAGTCGAATGCCTGAGCAGTTCAGCCGCATCAAGTTCTTTCGACCGCAGGATATCGTTATAGATCCCCTGCCTGACCGAAAAGACCGATCCGGTCATGGCCATGCCGATCGAGATGGAGACCTGGCGCGTGGTGGCCATCAGTGCCGAGACAGAGCCAAGGCGGGCAGGTTCGACGGTACCCATGACGGAGCTGTTGTTGGGCGGCTGGAATACACCGACACCGAACCCGAGCAGTGCAAGGACGGCGATGATCTCGGACAAGCCCGTATGCAGGCCAAACCGGAACATCAGGAGAAAACTTACCGTGATCATACCTGCTCCCGCCACGGAAGGCCATCTCGAGCCGAGCCGGTCCGAAACAAAACCACTTAACGGGCTTGCTATCAAGGTAGCTACGGGGATCGCCGCAAGAACAAGACCTGCCTTCGATGCGGCGAGCTTGATCGCGTCCATGAGAAAGAATGGCATGATGACGGCATAGAGCGGTACGGTCAGAAAAAAAACAAAAAACGCGGTCATCGCGCAGGAAAAGGCCCGTTTTCTGAAGAGCCCGAGATCGACAATAGGCTCTGCGGCACGGCCCTCCCACACCAGGAAGAGACCGAAGAACAGGGCCGCAGCGCATATAAGGGCAATGTTGATGCCGGATGCCAAGCCGTGCGTCTTGACCTGTCCCATCCCGAGGAGGAGGCAGAGGACGCTGGCAAAACTCGTAATAGTGCCCGGTATGTCAAGTTTGAGCTTTTTCTGTCGCGCCTCGTCTCTTTTGAGAAGCAGAAAGGCCAGCACGAAGGCAAGGATGCCGAACGGTATGCGCATGTAGAAGATGGCACGCCACCCCAGCCAGTCGAGGAGAAATCCGCCCGCGACCGGTCCGATAATAAAACCAACCGAGACGGCCATGCCGAGCATTCCTAGGCCTCTTCCCATTTCTCCGTGAGGAAATGCCTCTGTTACTATCGCCGTGCTGCATCCGACAGACATGGCTGCACCGATCGCCTGGATGATCCTGAAGACAATGATTTCCGGCACGTTCCGGGCCATACTGCACAGGGCCATGCCGACGGTGAATATCACGAGGCCCGTGGCATAGATCTTTTTCCTGCCGATGGCGTCGCTCAGTTTTCCGAAGGCGAGCATGGAACCGCTGCTCACGATAATGTACACGAGGGTTACCCAAATTACAGTTGTGAGATCAACGTTGAACACCCGGGTCAAATGGGGATACGCAATATTGATAATGCTGGCATCGAGGGTGGCCAGCATGGTTCCGAGGGCCACCGTGATAAGGGCCTTCCATTTATAGGGAAGATTTTCCACCGCTGCGTGTTCTTCGGCCATCAGTCCTGGTACCACGATGCGCCGACCCTGAGATCCTTCCTGTCTCTGGCAGTCCTGAGTGTGCTCCGTTTCTCTGTAACACGGACCATGATATGGTGGAGAATACCTGCTGCATCAAAACGTGGTTGGCGGAGCATGGCGCAATCGTATCAAACCAGATATCGGAATGTCAAATGACCGTTTTAAGGATGTCTCCTCCTCGCACATTTCTGGCCGCGCACTGTCCATCCCGCTATTTTACGACGCGCAGCAGTGATCATCCAATCTTGTTCGTCGGTCTGCAGGCATTGAGAAGGCTCAACAGCTCCTCCCCCATCGCATTTCCGCATTGGACAGCTTCCCGGGGATTTCTGTTGACTGCTTCGAGCGCCTCTTCTATAGGCAGGTCATACCGATATACGACCCATGCCGCCAAGACATGCCCTGTCCTTCCCGACCCACCCGAACAATGGACGAGAACCGGCAGGTTCTTCGCTTCTGACTCAGCAAGAAATGGAAGGATTTCATCCCTCAATGCAGAAATCTCCGCAAGATGAAAATCTTCAACCGGAACCGTCAGAACATTCAAATCACCGAACTCCTTCCGATATGCTTCCACAAGATCATCCTCATAGTAATCCAGTAGTTCCCACTCCTGCAAAAGACAGCAAATACGCTTTATTCCCTTTTTCTTTATGAAAGACAACCAATCTTTTACTGCTGCACGGGACACTCTTTCGGATCGATAACCCGGTCTCCGAGACCCGAAGACATGCCTCTCTTCTGAACATGCCGGCCCAAACGCAAATTTGTCGTGACTCAAGAGTTCCTCCTTCAAATCTCTGATGCTTTCTTATACCATATAACGGTGACAACGTTATGGCACCCTGCTTCCCAACAGGAAAGCTTTTCAGCGAGGTAAGCAGGGACGTCCCTGCACCCCCAATATCGCATTCATCGGATTCCGGTCTGCCGAAAATGCGGCATTGCAAGACCTGATACTATGAAAAAACAATAAAGGACCACACATCCGGTATAATGGGCCTCAAAGGACCAGGCCGCTTGAAGCGGCATGCGTGCCCATCCCCGGCAAGGGACGTCGCAACACCTTGATTGGAGGTGCAGCCATGTTTACAGGGGTAGATCATCACGAGCGTTTTTCGGTGACAACCATGATGGATGGAACAGGGAGGATCATTGACCGGCAGAAGATAAAAAAAACAATGCCGCCTCGTTGCCCGCCTTTGCGGCATCGCCTCCGGAGAACCCCGGGATCGCCCTTGAAGCGACGAACGGCTGGCACTGCTTCTACGAGCTCATGGAAGACCACCGTGACAAGATAGCCCTCGCCCGCCCGCTGAAGACCCGGACCATTGAGGAAGCCCGCATCAAGACCGACACGACCGGCGCAACGATCCTTGCCCACCTTCCCGGGACAGGCCCCCTTCCCACCTCTTGCTTATATAGCGCCCCGCGATGCCAGGGACACACGGGAGTTCCTGCGGCACCGGGCATCGACGTTGATAATACGAAAATTGCCGACCTTTCCCCGGAGGAACGGCAGAGCTTGGTCGAAGCTATAAAGCGAGAGGAGTTCTGGAAGATCGGGACGATCATCGCTGACGATCGACATGGTAAATTAATAGATAATTGCGTTCCCGGTACCGATAACTCATACAAACCGGACGAAGATGACTTGCAGGACTGGGGATTTACCCTGTCGCCCTGAGATCCCGGCGCAAAGGAGGCACTGGTATGATGAAAACCGTATTATGTGTTATATTTTTAATATCGCTCGTTTGCTCTCCGGTAATTGGAGCTGAATCCAAAAGCGACTGGACCCATCCGGAGGCGGTTCAATTCGCTGAGGACCTTTTTTATCTCTTTGAGACAATCTATGAAGAAGCCGTGCCAGATGTCAAGATTTCCTTGGAATCGCACCCCGTCCAGGACGGATTTCGGCGTATTCTGGAATTCAGATTCTCAGATGACCGGATCATATCAGTCGAAATACATCGCGATATTGCCGGTGAAGACACCGCGTGACTGAAGCTTATTTCGATATATCAGTCTTATTTTGGTAAAGATGGAGACCGCTCGCGGCTGCGGTAAGAGAAACGCGCCCGTTTATGCATATGCGACATACTGCCGTACAATACCGGAGGAGATAGTCATGGGTTTCTCAGAATACTCGATGATCGTTGACGCCAAAGGCGACGGAACAGCCGTATTCTATCGGCACCACGGGTTCATCGACACAACAAATGAATCTTTGACCTTGTTCCTGCCCCTGGCCACCGTGAAATAACACCCGGTGGGTCATTTTTTGGTGATCACCTGCCCCTTGGGCCAGTCAGTTTCAGTTTATCACAACCAGACAGGCACTTGCCGGTGGCAGTAGGGCGGGCCATAATCCAAAAGCACGGTCAGGTCTGGCATATCAATTGGCCCGAGACCTTGATGTCTCATACTCAGAGATTGCAAGGCGGCTCGGAATAAGCAACTCAAGGATATCCAGGATAATCTCGAGAAGAAAGTCATCGAGGTCAACTACGTCCCTGTAGTGCCTGTTCTGTTATTTCCCTTGACTGACATGGCCCTGTCACAAAGACGTGATAATTGGTATGATTGAGACGAACAGGAGAATCCATGGATCAGGCAAACAATACCGCTTCGCTGAGTAAATCGAAATTCGTTCAGGGGTTGCAGTGTCACAAGGCGTTGTACCTGCAGATCCACCATCCAGAGCTTGCCGATCCGGTGACGCCGGAGCGGGAAGCTCTCTTTCGGACGGGCTACGAGGTGGGCGAGCTGGCGCAGTCGCTCTTTCCCGGCGGTGTTGTCATACCATATGATCCGAACGACTACGACGGACAAATAGCCAGAACGAGGGCCGAGATCGAAAAGGGGACGGACGTCCTTTATGAGGCTGCGTTCAGTTATGACGGGGTTTTCGTAAAGGTGGACATACTCAGGCAGGGCAAAGCCGGCTGGGAGCTATACGAGGTCAAGAGTTCGGCATCGGTACAGCCTTACCATATCCCGGATATCGCTGTCCAATATTATGTTCTCACGGGTGCCGGGATTGAAATATCGTCGGCGCACCTAGTCCATATCAACGGCGAATTCGTAAAGAACGGTGCGATCCAACCGGACAAGTTCTTTGTGCTCGAAGACATGACCGGAACCGTTCAGGACATGGAGGACTTCGTAAGGACCGAGATCGGGAAAATGAAAGTAATGGTATCGGGCGGGATGCCGGTGATCGACATTGGGCCGTATTGTAAAACCCCCTTTGATTGTAATTTCTATGGCTATTGCTGGCAACGCGTTCCCGAAAATTCGGTGTTCTCTTTACGGAACAAGGGGGTCGACAAGTTCGCTTTGTACCGGAACGGAATCATCCGCTTGCAGGACGTTCCCCTCGACATCCTTAACTCCCGGCAGAGGCAGCAGGCGGAGTTCTTTCTCAACGAGAAAGAGTTTGCGGACAGAAAGGCGCTGAAGAGCTTTCTGGAAAATGTCCGGTATCCGATCTATTTCCTGGATTTTGAGACCTTCGCGACCACCATTCCCCTGTATGACGGCACGTCACCGTTCCAGCAGGTCCCTTATCAGTATTCGCTGCACTACCTGGAGTGTGAAGGGGCCGAGCTCGGACACCATGAGTTCCTCGCCAGGCCTAACGTCGACCCCCGGGAAGAAGTTGCGGCGAACCTGTGTCTACGGATCCCCGATGATGCTTGCGTCCTTGCCTTCAACGCCCCTTTCGAAACCAGAATATTGCGGAAGCTGGCGGATGCCTCCCCTCGTTTCAAGAAGAAGCTGGAGCGGATCATCGACAATGCTATCGACCTCGCTGTACCATTCAGGTCGAGGTACGTTTACCACTGGGAAATGAACGGTTCATGGTCGCAGAAGGTCGTCCTGCCCCTCCTCGCAAATGATCTTAGTTATAAGGGTATGGAAGTTGCGAACGGCTCCATGGCCATGGACGCCTATTTTGCTATGTGCGCCAGCCGGGACCCTCTCGAGATCGCGCGGATCCGGGAAAATCTCCTGAAATACTGCGCCCTGGACACCCTGGGTATGGTCAGGATACTGGAGCGCCTGAGGGCGATAGCCGAAGGAGGAAAAATAACTGGGTACAATCAAGAGTAATCTTACCGAAGGATCATAGTGACATGGGATTGTCACTATGGCATGATAGAATGTAATTATCGACAAAAAAGGAGGTTGTATGTCGTATAAGTTCGATTCGTTGATCGTCATCCTCAATAAGATCGACAGCAAGGTAAGGGTGACGGCTGAATCCCTTGCAGATGAACTGGAGACGAGTAAGAGAACTATTTACAGATACATCACTACCCTAGTAACCGCCGGATTCCCCATCGAGTATGATCGGAACAATAAGACCTATGCTTTTACCGGGAATTACACGCTGAAAAAGCCGCCCCTTTCCGTTGAGGAGGCCCTGGCATTCTCCCTTGCGAAGAAATTGCTCGGTAATCTTGGCCCCGGCCTGGAGAAAAGTCTGTGTTGCATCGAGAGCAAACTGGCCGTGGGAAAAAATGCCGATATCAAGCACATCGTCCTCTCTACGGAAAAGATCCCGGGCCATACCGAAGAATACCTCAGAACCATTCACGGCGCCATCTCCGATTACCGGAAGATAAAGATAATCTATAAGGCTTTCGGCGCCAAAAAGACCTCGACGGGTACCATCGATCCCTATTACCTGTTCTTCCGGAACGGCCTGTGGTATTTCAGGGGATGGTACGATGTTGACAAGGCGGTTCGCACCTTTGCCCTCGACCGGATAGAATCCCTGTCCGTGCTTGACCGAAATTTCCTGCCCCCCAACCTTGTGCCGGAGGAAGAATTATCGGGGGCCTTCGGAGCCTTCCTCGACGGGGACCCCGTTGATATTGTCCTGAGATTCGACGCGGCCTATAAACCCTTGATCACACGGAAGACCTGGCACGCGAGCCAGCAGGTGAAAGACCTGCCTGACGGGGGCATCGAGGTGATTTTTAATGTGAAGGGCATCCTCGGTATACGCAACTGGATCTACCAGTGGATCCCGCATGTGGAAGTCATCGCCCCGCAGGAATTGCGTGACATGTTCCACGAAGACCTGGCGGTCGCGTTGAAGCAGAATAGTTGAAACATACGAGAAGAATTCCCGAACACCATGTAATGGTACCCAAAAAAAAGTGTGGCCGACCCGATTCGCATCATCCTTCTCACCTCAAACCATAGCGGGTAAACAATAACAGGCATGGCAATAATTAGCTTTTTCATGCTGACATACTGCTGTCACAGCACGGGCTTATACTATTTAAAAAAGGGGGCTCGTCATGGAGGACAGGACAGGGGACGATCCCCGGGGGATCGTCTGTGATTGGTGCGGAAGCACCGAAGCTCTGGGGGCTTTCTTCGTCCCCGGGAAAGGTGTCCTCAACCTCTGCGGACGCTGCAGAATCATGCCCCTGGCGATCCTCATAGATGTCATGTAAGGAGAAAACAATGGAAAAGGTAATAACTGATTTTATCGACACGGTCGAATTCGGCGATGCGAAAACACATCGAAGCATGACCGTTATCCCGCTCTTCGCGGCAACCAATGATGTGCCGGCCTTCCTGACGCTCCGCAGGGCGCTGGACGCAGGTCACCTCGTGATAACCGAGATCAGCGCGAGCGGATCGGTGCCGGAGTTGCTGGCGAAGAACACGGGCGATCTGCCGATCCTGCTTCTTGACGGGGAAGAACTCGCGGGCGCCAAGCAGAACAGGGTCCTTAATACAACCATCCTGCTTCGCGAGAGGTCGGAAACGGTGATTCCCGTGAGTTGCACGGAGCACGGACGCTGGTCATACAGGAGCGCTCACTTCAATGATTCGGATGTGATAATGGCGAAGAAGGCGCGAGAGAACAAGGCGAGGACGGTGGCAATGTCCCTCCGCAACGAGAAATCCTACCGGTCGAACCAGGGACAGGTCTGGAATGACATCGCCGCCTTGTCAGACGAAGTCGGTGTCCGTTCCGAAACGGGGGCCATGCGGGATGTGTACGAATCGCGGAAGGCATCTCTCGATGAGTACGTCGAAGCATTCCCCGTTAAGGAGGGGCAGAAAGGTCTTCTCTTCCTGATCGACGGCAAGGTTGTCGGATTCGACATTATCTCATCCGTTTCCGGCTATGCCGATCTTCACGGGAAGATCGTTCGGAGCTACGCCATGGAGGTCCTGGCGACCAGGGAAGGCACAGACGGCGGAAAGGGAAGCGAGCGGAAGGCCAGTGACTTCTTTGAAAGGCTCCGTTCCTGTAGGGAGGAGAAGTATCAATCTATCGGTTACGGCATTGATTACCGTTTCGAGAATGAGATCTCCGTGGGCTCCGCACTTGTCAACCTCGAAAAAGTGATACACATGACATTCTTCGAATCCACCCCGACAGACCGAAGAGAAAATATGTCGGGACCGGCTCAATGGCGGGCCAACAGACCCAGGAACTTTTAGTACTTATTGGGGCGGGAGCGGGTGCGACCGTATCCATGTCGTGCCCGCTCCATCACCGCAATCCAGTGACGAATCAAAAAAGAGGGGATATGAATCGATACAGTAGGCATCCACGCCGCCATCCTGAGGCCCGTCCGTTATTAATTTATGCCTTTCAAGAAAATCAACGACGCCAAACTTCACCTTTAGGACATACGCCTGGAATCCCCGGTAATTCATTGCCGGGATGAAAGGCGTCCATTTGTTATTACTATATGTGTGTGGCTTATGTCTAATAGTATTG
>Ga0265293_10005008_pt1 | contig 22652 bp, 22 predicted proteins | sample Munlanlewell138R_FD_192505 | JGI IMG/M metagenome (GOLD analysis project Ga0265293, IMG submission 192505) | Leachate microbial communities from a municipal landfill in Southern Ontario, Canada - Leachate well 138R | ecosystem: Engineered > Solid waste > Landfill > Unclassified | place: Canada... | reverse complement strand
GGCACACGCTTTCCGCGCCACCTGTCGCTGGAAGCGCAGGGTCAGTTCGTCATCGGCTATTACCAACAGCGGAATGCCCGCTTCAGCAAACTCGGGGACGTCGAAGACGACGCGTCCCCGGACTCCGGAGAAAACGAATGACCGCCATTACTCACCGTCATGAATTCGTTTACCTGTTCGACGTCACCAACGGCAACCCCAACGGCGATCCGGACGCCGCCAACCTGCCAAGGCTGGATCCGGAAACCAACTGCGGGCTGGTCACCGACGTCTGCCTCAAGCGCAAGATTCGCAACTATGTGGCGCTGGAAAAAACAGCTACAGGCGGCGCTGTAGAAGCGGGCTACGCCATCTACATGCAGGAAAAGGCCGTGCTCAACAGCCAACACAAGATGGCGTACGAAGCGCTTGGCATCAAGCAAGAGGCCAAGAAACTACCCAAGGACGAGCAGAAGGCAGGCGAACTCACCGCGTGGATGTGCACCAACTTCTTCGACGTGCGTACCTTTGGCGCCGTCATGACTACCGAGGTCAATGCCGGCCAGGTACGTGGCCCGGTGCAACTGGCCTTTGCCAGTTCCGTAGAGCCTATCGTACCCATGGAAATCTCCATCACGCGTATGGCCGTGACCAACGAGCGCGACCAGGAAAAAGAGCGCACCATGGGCCGCAAGCACATCGTGCCCTACGGTCTGTATCGCGCTCACGGGTTCATCTCGGCCAAGCTGGCCGAACGCACCGGTTTTTCGGACGAAGACCTGCAGTTACTGTGGCGCGCACTCGTCAACATGTTCGAACACGACCGCTCGGCCGCGCGTGGCGAGATGGCAGCGCGCAAGCTGTTCGTGTTCGAGCACGAAAACGCCATGGGCAATGCGCCCGCACACATACTGTTCGACAAAATCAGCGTCCGGCGCAACGACCCCGACAGCGACGCACCTGCGCGCAGCTTCACCGACTACGCAGTTACCGTGGATCAGAATCTGCCCGCTGGCGTGACGCTGCACGCAATGCTCTGACCGATGGCTGCGTGCATGGAATCGCTGCCCGTTGCTATTTCTGCACTGCAGCACTACCTGTACTGCCCACGGCAATGCGCGCTGATCCACCTGGAGCAGCAATGGGCCGAAAATCGCCACACCGTTGAGGGCCAACTACTGCACACCCGCACCGACAAGCCCGGTAGCGTCGCGCGCAAGGGTGTGCGTACCGCCACCGCTCTTCCATTGCATCACCCCGAACTCGGTCTGCGCGGCGTGGCCGACGTGGTGGAATTTCACGTTACTCCTTGCGGCGAGCAGCCCTATCCGGTCGAATACAAGCGCGGCCGCCCCAAGCAGCACCGCGCTGACGAGGTGCAGTTGTGCGCTCAGGCGCTGTGCCTTGAGCACATCTTCAACCGGACCGTGCGCGAGGGCGCACTGTATTACGGCAAGACGCACCGCCGCAAGAACGTGCCCATGGACGAGGAACTACGTGCTCTTACTCTGCAAACCATTGCCGATACACGCGCCATGTTGGCCTCCGGCGTCACCCCGCCGCCACACTATGAACGCCGCAAGTGTGAGGCCTGCTCGCTACTGGACATCTGCCAACCACAATGGTTCGATCGACCGCGTTCAGTCCAGCACTGGCTGCAAGCACAAATGGAGACTCAGGCCTGAACCATGCGCCAGCAGCTAAACACCCTGTACGTCACCACCGAGGGTGCCTGGCTGCATCTGGACGGTGCCAACCTGGTCATGAGCGTAGAACGCGAGGAACGCGCTCGCGTTCCCATCCACATGCTCGAGGGCCTGGTCTGCTTTGGCCGCGTGCTGGCTTCGCCACCACTCATGGGCTATTGCGCGCGCGAGGGCGTGACCATCAGCTTCCTCAGCACGAACGGGCGTTTCCTGGCGCGCGTGCAGGGACCGGTCTCGGGCAACGTGCTGCTACGCCGTGCCCAGTACAAGCGCAGCGACGACCCCATCGGCTGCGCGCATATCGTGCGCAACCTGCTCGCCGGAAAGATCCACAACCAACGCGCTGTGCTCGCACGCGGCCAGCGTGATTACGGCGGCGAACTGGCCAACGCACCTGCCTATGCCCACGCCGTGGAACGCCTACGGCGCATACCGCGCCGCCTCATGGCGCCAGAGGCCGACACCGATATGCTGCGCGGTCTGGAAGGCGAAGCCGCAGCCACCTACTTCAGCGTGCTCGGGAAGCTGATACGTGTGCCCACGCCCGCTCTACAGTTTGTCGGGCGCAACCGGCGGCCACCCAAGGACGCGTTCAACGCACTGCTGTCGCTTTTCTACACACTGATCGTACACGACTGCGGTTCCGCGCTGGAGACTGTGGGCTTGGACCCGGCTGTCGGTTTCCTGCATCGTGACCGGCCCGGCCGCCCCAGCCTGGCACTAGATCTGGCCGAAGAATTCCGTGCCCTGCTCGGCGACCGCCTGGCACTGTCACTCATCAACCGACGTCAACTGGGCGAGCGTGATTTCCGATTGCAGGACGGCGGTGCGGTCCTGCTCACAGATGACGCCCGCAAAAAAGTACTTATTGCCTACCAAGAGCGCAAGCGCGAGCAATTGCGGCATCCCTTCATCGACGAAAAGGTCGATATCGGCCTGCTACCCTTCGTGCAGGCCCAGTTGCTGGCGCGCCACCTGCGCGGCGATCTGGATGCCTATCCTCCCTTTCTGTGGAAATGACCGACCGGCACATAGACGATGATGATGGTCCTGGTTACCTACGATGTGCGTACCAGCGACCCCGGTGGCGCCCGCCGCCTGCGCCGCGTCGCCAGAGTGTGTCAGAACTATGGTCAACGCGTGCAATTCTCCGTCTTTGAATTGCAAGTGGATTCAGCGCTGTGGGTCAAGGTGCGCCAACAACTGTGCGATGAAATCAACCCGGCCGCCGACAGTCTGCGCTTCTACCACCTCGGCGCGGGCTGGCACGGAAAGGTAGAGCACGTCGGCGCCAAGGAAACACTGGATCTAAGCGGGCCACTGGTTCTTTAGCCACTTGTGCGAACCCCAAGCGATTGCAATGCATCTTGGAAGGTTCGCAATCGCAGCAATCCATTGAAACTTCGAGAATATTTGAAAATCTCGATCACCCGCAGCTCTACCCTTCTCACGGCTTGGCGAGCTTCGCGAACTCGCGAGAATTTTTCTAACAATTCCACTGACTTACTATAGGTATGTCGCGCCCCTCGCGGGCGCGTGGATTGAAACTTCGCGGCGGCTGCGCGCATGTCCTCGGTGAGCGTCGCGCCCCTCGCGGGCGCGTGGATTGAAACATCTACTGCGTCTGCGCAGTATCTGGCCACACCAGCGTCGCGCCCCTCGCGGGCGCGTGGATTGAAACCAGAAAGCCAACGCCGTGCGCAACCGCGCCGTGCTCGTCGCGCCCCTCGCGGGCGCGTGGATTGAAACGTGCAGCACCGACAACGGCGCGACGTGGACGGCGTTGGTCGCGCCCCTCGCGGGCGCGTGGATTGAAACTTTTTCGTCTTCGCGTCGCAATCGGGCCACAGGAGTCGCGCCCCTCGCGGGCGCGTGGATTGAAACTCCGAGGCGTGGGGGATCCTGAACGACGCCGGGGAGGTCGCGCCCCTCGCGGGCGCGTGGATTGAAACTGGTAGACGCGGTGTTCATCGCACCCGAATTCGGCGTCGCGCCCCTCGCGGGCGCGTGGATTGAAACCATGCCGGGTGATCGTCTTCCGGCACGGTGCTGCGTCGCGCCCCTCGCGGGCGCGTGGATTGAAACGCAGTGAACTCCATGCTGGTATAGGTGGATCGGGTCGCGCCCCTCGCGGGCGCGTGGATTGAAACACGCCGGAGGCGAATGAATAATGGTTCGTGATGTTGTCGCGCCCCTCGCGGGCGCGTGGATTGAAACAAGATCAGACGTCCAGATGCCCTCGAGGTTCACGGGCGTCGCGCCCCTCGCGGGCGCGTGGATTGAAACCCGGCGCGGCCCTGTCGCTATCGCTCTGGGCCTCAGGTCGCGCCCCTCGCGGGCGCGTGGATTGAAACGACCCGACTGCAGGTCTGCGCCGGCGAACTGCCCGTCGCGCCCCTCGCGGGCGCGTGGATTGAAACCGCCGGCATCCGCTTCGACCGCCCGAGGCCTGCCAGTCGCGCCCCTCGCGGGCGCGTGGATTGAAACCTCGTGTGCCTGTACTGCGGCAAGCTGTTCACGTAGGTCGCGCCCCTCGCGGGCGCGTGGATTGAAACATCATCAGCATCGCGCCGCTGTAATATCGCGGCGGGTCGCGCCCCTCGCGGGCGCGTGGATTGAAACCAGCACGTAGGCGGCGCAGGCGTGCGGCGCTTCGGAGTCGCGCCCCTCGCGGGCGCGTGGATTGAAACGATCCGACATCTTCCAGCGCATTAAGCGCGCGGATGTCGCGCCCCTCGCGGGCGCGTGGATTGAAACACCGCTGCCTGAGCCTCATCATAGGCCGGTGTGCGGTCGCGCCCCTCGCGGGCGCGTGGATTGAAACCGGCTCACGCTCGAGCAACGTGGCCAGCTGCGCCAGTCGCGCCCCTCGCGGGCGCGTGGATTGAAACCAGTAAGTTTGCGCGTAGACCCACCCATCACCGGTCGCGCCCCTCGCGGGCGCGTGGATTGAAACATCGTGACGATCTTCATCGCACGGCTCTCCATCGGAGTCGCGCCCCTCGCGGGCGCGTGGATTGAAACGCGGCCCAGATTGGCGTCCACAGATCGTCGCTGGTCGCGCCCCTCGCGGGCGCGTGGATTGAAACGCCTGGTGCAGCGACACCGCCTCCGGGTCGTGGTTGGTCGCGCCCCTCGCGGGCGCGTGGATTGAAACCAGGCGCTGGCGGCCGGGCTGCTGCGTGATTTTGGTCGCGCCCCTCGCGGGCGCGTGGATTGAAACCTGGAGTCGTGCCGGCTGCCGGAGTCGCGGATGAAGTCGCGCCCCTCGCGGGCGCGTGGATTGAAACTGGGTCGATGTCACCGGAGCAGTGACTCCGGGAAGGTCGCGCCCCTCGCGGGCGCGTGGATTGAAACATACCGCCACCTGCACCGCGTAGGCAAAGAGCGCAGTCGCGCCCCTCGCGGGCGCGTGGATTGAAACAAAACCGGCTCGAAGAATGGCAACGTGCCGACGGCGGTCGCGCCCCTCGCGGGCGCGTGGATTGAAACTCGGACGAGATGCGCCGCGTGATCGGCGACCGGTGTCGCGCCCCTCGCGGGCGCGTGGATTGAAACCTACCCGAGCAGCAAGCGCTGTTCGTGCTGCGGACAGTCGCGCCCCTCGCGGGCGCGTGGATTGAAACAAGAGCAAGCACGGCCCGCAGTCGGCCCGGTACGTCGCGCCCCTCGCGGGCGCGTGGATTGAAACAATATGCGAGCAGCCAGTCATGACCGGATGCTCGTCGCGCCCCTCGCGGGCGCGTGGATTGAAACGTGCGCACGGCGCACCCGGCCGACGGCGTTGCTGGGGTCGCGCCCCTCGCGGGCGCGTGGATTGAAACGATGCAGCAATTCGCCGTGCAATGCGCGGTGAGGTCGCGCCCCTCGCGGGCGCGTGGATTGAAACATTTGCGCTCTGGCGGATACGTCGGAACCGTGAAGTCGCGCCCCTCGCGGGCGCGTGGATTGAAACCGATTCGGGGCGGTATACGCGCACCATGCCGGTGGTCGCGCCCCTCGCGGGCGCGTGGATTGAAACAGGCGAGCGTCGGCACCGCTACCGCTACCGGGCGGTCGCGCCCCTCGCGGGCGCGTGGATTGAAACAACAGCTTGCGCGCTGTCGACGTGATCGCACTGGTCGTCGCGCCCCTCGCGGGCGCGTGGATTGAAACTCGACTATCAGTGGCCGGGCTGTCAAACGAGCGGGGTCGCGCCCCTCGCGGGCGCGTGGATTGAAACTGTGTGACGACATTCGCGTGAACGGTCTGCGTCAACGTCGCGCCCCTCGCGGGCGCGTGGATTGAAACTGGCGGGACTGACGGACGCGCTCTGCGCTTGCGCTGGTCGCGCCCCTCGCGGGCGCGTGGATTGAAACCCCGATAAGAACAACGGCATCGTGCCGGTGGTCGGGTCGCGCCCCTCGCGGGCGCGTGGATTGAAACTGCGTGATATGGGGCTTGGCGCGCAGGCCGCAGCAGGTCGCGCCCCTCGCGGGCGCGTGGATTGAAACCGTTACCAGCGGCTTCAATCCATCCGCGATCTATGTCGCGCCCCTCGCGGGCGCGTGGATTGAAACACCGACGATGCGGCCGGCCTGAAGGCGTTCATGACCGTCGCGCCCCTCGCGGGCGCGTGGATTGAAACGTCATGTGCGGACCTTCGCCCGCGCACCATCCCGAGGTCGCGCCCCTCGCGGGCGCGTGGATTGAAACTGTGCTTGCCACGGGGGCGCGCAACATCGGCACGGTCGCGCCCCTCGCGGGCGCGTGGATTGAAACGATGGCAAACCATCTCATCACGTCCGGCTCTGGCTCGTCGCGCCCCTCGCGGGCGCGTGGATTGAAACTGCATCCCGAAGAACAGCGCGTCGCCGCCGGACTGGTCGCGCCCCTCGCGGGCGCGTGGATTGAAACGTCCTTCGGCGTGCCCGAGTACGTATGGCACACGTCGCGCCCCTCGCGGGCGCGTGGATTGAAACACGAGCTCGCCGTCGCGGATGTAGGGCATCAGCACGTCGCGCCCCTCGCGGGCGCGTGGATTGAAACTGACGCATCGACGCCTCTACGCCAACCAGCGGGAAGTCGCGCCCCTCGCGGGCGCGTGGATTGAAACGGCTACACCGGCATCTACGACCAGGACGAGGCCGGTCGCGCCCCTCGCGGGCGCGTGGATTGAAACGAAGGACTGCCGTGGACAACATGGGTCGGCAATAGCGTCGCGCCCCTCGCGGGCGCGTGGATTGAAACTCGTAGATCGCGATCAGGTCTCGATGCGTGCCAGGTCGCGCCCCTCGCGGGCGCGTGGATTGAAACCATACCTGCGCGACGTTCTCGGTCGCCGACTTCGTCGCGCCCCTCGCGGGCGCGTGGATTGAAACCCTGCCCGACTCCGGCAACCTCGAGCACGTGCGGGTCGCGCCCCTCGCGGGCGCGTGGATTGAAACAGATCGAACAGCGTCTGATGCGAGAACGCCGAAGGGTCGCGCCCCTCGCGGGCGCGTGGATTGAAACCGGCGTATGGATCAGCGCAGGCAACAACAATTTCGTCGCGCCCCTCGCGGGCGCGTGGATTGAAACGGCAATGCAACGCTCGTTGCGCGCGATTGGACGCGCGTCGCGCCCCTCGCGGGCGCGTGGATTGAAACCCGTCACGCGCTTGTTTGGCCGGTCTGCCGTCGGGTCGCGCCCCTCGCGGGCGCGTGGATTGAAACTGCGTGATATGGGGCTTGGCGCGCAGGCCGCAGCAGGTCGCGCCCCTCGCGGGCGCGTGGATTGAAACAGGACAACTTCCGCGCCGCAGTCGCGATGCCGGGGTCGCGCCCCTCGCGGGCGCGTGGATTGAAACGCCTCGAGGCTCGTGCGCAGCCGGACCAGTTCGAGCGTCGCGCCCCTCGCGGGCGCGTGGATTGAAACACCGAGGCGCTGAATCACTCGCTCGTTATCACCGTCGCGCCCCTCGCGGGCGCGTGGATTGAAACTCGGGTACGTCGCTGCTGGCGAGCATCGCATCCGGTCGCGCCCCTCGCGGGCGCGTGGATTGAAACAAGGCGTCATCTCCGTCGTCAGCGGTGCTTTGCCGGTCGCGCCCCTCGCGGGCGCGTGGATTGAAACAGCACGTCGCCGGCAACGACTCGCGCCTCGTCGAGTCGCGCCCCTCGCGGGCGCGTGGATTGAAACCCGACCGCGTGCCCGGCATCATCGCTCCGGGCCGTCGCGCCCCTCGCGGGCGCGTGGATTGAAACCTGACGACGGACGGGGCGCAGCCGGCGTGGGCCGTCGCGCCCCTCGCGGGCGCGTGGATTGAAACATGAGTTCGCCGATCACCGTCATCCCGAAAAGCCGGTCGCGCCCCTCGCGGGCGCGTGGATTGAAACTCCGAGGGCGCGCGCATGGCCGGCTGCTCGGTCGGTGTCGCGCCCCTCGCGGGCGCGTGGATTGAAACACAAGTTGAAGGCGCGTTCAACCTGCCGCTGAAGTGTCGCGCCCCTCGCGGGCGCGTGGATTGAAACCCGCGTATCCGGCTGACCATCGGCAGGTTCCGGGCGTCGCGCCCCTCGCGGGCGCGTGGATTGAAACAGGCCAGAGCATCGGCAAAGACTTACCTTGAGCGCGTCGCGCCCCTCGCGGGCGCGTGGATTGAAACGGTCAGCTGGCGCGTGACGGTTTCGATCCGCTCGGGTCGCGCCCCTCGCGGGCGCGTGGATTGAAACTGTCGGGCGATCAATGCAGCCTCAAGTGACGCGAGTCGCGCCCCTCGCGGGCGCGTGGATTGAAACTTCACGCACGACGGCGGCGATACCTCTGTGTGGCGCGTCGCGCCCCTCGCGGGCGCGTGGATTGAAACGTCTTGTTGCTCCGAAAGAGCCCGCCCTTGTAGTAGTCGCGCCCCTCGCGGGCGCGTGGATTGAAACGTTCGACCCCGCGATCCCGCTCAACTCCGGCACAGCGTCGCGCCCCTCGCGGGCGCGTGGATTGAAACGGGCAGAAGCGTGAAGTGCATGTGCACATCTTCGCGTCGCGCCCCTCGCGGGCGCGTGGATTGAAACTCCCTACCGCAATTCGCCTCGGCGTCGATGCGTCGCGCCCCTCGCGGGCGCGTGGATTGAAACTGTGTGACGACATTCGCGTGAACGGTCTGCGTCAAGTCGCGCCCCTCGCGGGCGCGTGGATTGAAACCCCAGGTGCCACTACGGTCGGCTTCGATCTGATGTCGCGCCCCTCGCGGGCGCGTGGATTGAAACTGGAATCGATCGGCGGGCCGGACGCCTTCGGGCGTCGCGCCCCTCGCGGGCGCGTGGATTGAAACCGCCATCGTCATCGCGGCGCTGTGCCTTGTCGCCGGGTCGCGCCCCTCGCGGGCGCGTGGATTGAAACCCAGTGTCATGACTCTTTCCTCAACATTTCGACATGTCGCGCCCCTCGCGGGCGCGTGGATTGAAACCAGTGTCGCGACGGCCAGATGCCAACGATGTCCTGTCGCGCCCCTCGCGGGCGCGTGGATTGAAACACTGCCAGGTCGTACATGAACTTCATGTACGCCAGCGTCGCGCCCCTCGCGGGCGCGTGGATTGAAACCGCCATCGTCATCGCGGCGCTGTGCCTTGTCGCCGGGTCGCGCCCCTCGCGGGCGCGTGGATTGAAACGCAAACGCTGCATGGCGTGCGGGCATGAACACATCGTCGCGCCCCTCGCGGGCGCGTGGATTGAAACAGATCCGTGACGCTCTTGCTCCACGCATCGTTCAGTCGCGCCCCTCGCGGGCGCGTGGATTGAAACTGGTCTGGCGGTGTCGCGATGTTCGGCATGGCTGGAGTCGCGCCCCTCGCGGGCGCGTGGATTGAAACCTGTTGCGCGGTCGTGCGGGTACGGTGTCGCGTCGCGCCCCTCGCGGGCGCGTGGATTGAAACCCGGTTTTAGCGGACGAGCAGTTTCTCGGTGAGTACGTCGCGCCCCTCGCGGGCGCGTGGATTGAAACATCAAGCGAAGCCGTTCGCGGGCAGCTGCGCAATCCGTCGCGCCCCTCGCGGGCGCGTGGATTGAAACTCCAAACAGGACGATGTCCGCGTGGTGGCCTGGGGTCGCGCCCCTCGCGGGCGCGTGGATTGAAACCGGCAGGCGACCGATCCGACGCGGCCGAATGTGGCGTCGCGCCCCTCGCGGGCGCGTGGATTGAAACTGGGAGCAGCAGTCGACGGCCGGTCTGTCGCTCGACGTCGCGCCCCTCGCGGGCGCGTGGATTGAAACGATCAAACGATCAACGCCGCATTCGGCGGGGATGGTCGCGCCCCTCGCGGGCGCGTGGATTGAAACGCCGTCTCTCAGGACGTCATCACCAGTCGTGCCGACCGTCGCGCCCCTCGCGGGCGCGTGGATTGAAACTCGGCGTGCTCAAGCATGTGCTCGATCTCGATAAGGTCGCGCCCCTCGCGGGCGCGTGGATTGAAACTGATACACGCCGGCAAGGGCATGACGCGCGCAGAGTCGCGCCCCTCGCGGGCGCGTGGATTGAAACACGTCGTTGTGACCGCGCTCGGCCAGCGCTTCCGCGTCGCGCCCCTCGCGGGCGCGTGGATTGAAACTCATAAGTTCCTCGGCGTGTTGTGCAAAATGACGAAGGTCGCGCCCCTCGCGGGCGCGTGGATTGAAACCCCGCCATATTTCTCCTGGCGACGAGCGAAGTGGGTCGCGCCCCTCGCGGGCGCGTGGATTGAAACCTTATAAATCGCCACCTCTTAACAGTCATGCGAGGTCGCGCCCCTCGCGGGCGCGTGGATTGAAACTGGCGTGTGGGTCGCAGCCGGTGATAGCGGGGCGGTCGCGCCCCTCGCGGGCGCGTGGATTGAAACAGGTGCTGCGATGCCCACACCCGCAGCTCTGCCTCGTCGCGCCCCTCGCGGGCGCGTGGATTGAAACCTGCTCATCGTGCTCTACCTGACGGCGTGCGCCGCGTCGCGCCCCTCGCGGGCGCGTGGATTGAAACATCGCCGCTGCGCTGCCCGCGCTCGTGCAGTCCATGTCGCGCCCCTCGCGGGCGCGTGGATTGAAACAACGCAGCGCCTCCTTTATCGTGTCGAGCCACCCGTCGCGCCCCTCGCGGGCGCGTGGATTGAAACGTCGTCAACAACGGCGGCGGTCCAAAAGGGCAAAACGTCGCGCCCCTCGCGGGCGCGTGGATTGAAACGGTCATTGCTTCGAGCAGTGCGAGCGACGATGCAGGGTCGCGCCCCTCGCGGGCGCGTGGATTGAAACCGCTCTCGGCCAGGCCGACGCCGACCGAGCATCGTCGCGCCCCTCGCGGGCGCGTGGATTGAAACCCACGGCGCCCCGGTGGCTTGTGCTGTCTGCTGGCGTCGCGCCCCTCGCGGGCGCGTGGATTGAAACACATTCGTAGATCCGGTCTACGGCATCCGGGCGCTTGTCGCGCCCCTCGCGGGCGCGTGGATTGAAACTTGCCGAAGGATGCGCCATGGCTGGATCGGTTCGGTCGCGCCCCTCGCGGGCGCGTGGATTGAAACCCTGCCGCAGGGCTATTTGCTGCTGCCGACCACGATGTCGCGCCCCTCGCGGGCGCGTGGATTGAAACGCTGCAGGACGTGACGAACCTGATGCAGCGGGTCGGGTCGCGCCCCTCGCGGGCGCGTGGATTGAAACTACTCATTCCCGCTCGGCGATATCGTCCCGAACGTCGCGCCCCTCGCGGGCGCGTGGATTGAAACCATACCCCACGCGGCAAAGTGCCACCGCGCGACCGTCGCGCCCCTCGCGGGCGCGTGGATTGAAACCTGCCGAGCCGGTTGTCCGTGGCCGGCGTTGGCAAAGTCGCGCCCCTCGCGGGCGCGTGGATTGAAACAGGCGCTTCACTGATCGAGGCGCGGTGCGGCGTGGCAGTCGCGCCCCTCGCGGGCGCGTGGATTGAAACCCGCATCAGCGGGCCTTGACGGAGTGGGCGATCAAGGTCGCGCCCCTCGCGGGCGCGTGGATTGAAACACGAAGCACTGAAACGCGGCAAGCGGGCGATCGTCGCGCCCCTCGCGGGCGCGTGGATTGAAACATCGGTGCGCAACGGTTGACCATCCCCGCAAAAAAAGTCGCGCCCCTCGCGGGCGCGTGGATTGAAACCGGCAATACTGCGCAGGCCGTGAGCGTCGAAGCGCTGTCGCGCCCCTCGCGGGCGCGTGGATTGAAACGTTGCGCTGGCTGGCGGGGTGGCAGCAGCAACCATGTCGCGCCCCTCGCGGGCGCGTGGATTGAAACTCAACGGAGACAAGCAGTGATGCAGACCCGGGACGTGTCGCGCCCCTCGCGGGCGCGTGGATTGAAACGACACGCTCGGGATGCGCCTGGCAGAAGGCATGGGTCGCGCCCCTCGCGGGCGCGTGGATTGAAACCACTCGCGCGATCTGAAATGGATCGCGGACGGCAATGGGTCGCGCCCCTCGCGGGCGCGTGGATTGAAACAGTAGCCAGCCGGCCAGATCCTTTTCGTGAAGCGTCGCGCCCCTCGCGGGCGCGTGGATTGAAACCGACATGCGATGCGACCGTCATCGGGTTGTCGGCGGTCGCGCCCCTCGCGGGCGCGTGGATTGAAACGGCAACACGTTGTTGATCTGCAGCAGCGCGGCCGGTCGCGCCCCTCGCGGGCGCGTGGATTGAAACGCGTTGACCAATGAGATAGTGACAGGTTCCGGCCGTCGCGCCCCTCGCGGGCGCGTGGATTGAAACTGATCCCGTCGCGTAGACGACCCCGCCGGCAGACGGTCGCGCCCCTCGCGGGCGCGTGGATTGAAACGGTCAGTCGAGCCCGATCTCGTCGGCATCGCCGAAGTCGCGCCCCTCGCGGGCGCGTGGATTGAAACGGCTCATTGTGAAACCGGTCGCGACACGTCTCAAAGTCGCGCCCCTCGCGGGCGCGTGGATTGAAACTGTGTGACGACATTCGCGTGAACGGTCTGCGTCAAGTCGCGCCCCTCGCGGGCGCGTGGATTGAAACCGTGCCCCGGCGGGCGCTTGATGCCCTGCACCGTCGCGCCCCTCGCGGGCGCGTGGATTGAAACACGCAGTATTGCGAGTCGCTGTAGACGATCGCGCGTCGCGCCCCTCGCGGGCGCGTGGATTGAAACACACACCCCGCGCCGCAGCCGACCGAGGCGCAGAGTCGCGCCCCTCGCGGGCGCGTGGATTGAAACACACAGGATCGTCTCGCGCGCCTGCCCGATCGAAAACGTCGCGCCCCTCGCGGGCGCGTGGATTGAAACTCACCGGAATCAAGCGCACTCAATCCGTTGTGATGTCGCGCCCCTCGCGGGCGCGTGGATTGAAACCATCAACGCCCTCCCGATGACTTCAACGACGTGCGGTCGCGCCCCTCGCGGGCGCGTGGATTGAAACCTTGCGCTTCAAGTTGGCAACGACCGCGCCCTCGGCGTCGCGCCCCTCGCGGGCGCGTGGATTGAAACCACCTGAGCATGAACCGCCTCACACAGTCTCCGGGTCGCGCCCCTCGCGGGCGCGTGGATTGAAACGACGCCCACCGACCCGCCTCGCCATGATTCAGCGTCGCGCCCCTCGCGGGCGCGTGGATTGAAACATCCGCCAGGTAGAAGAAGTCGATCGGGTCGTGAAAGGTCGCGCCCCTCGCGGGCGCGTGGATTGAAACGCGTCCGCCCCCAGTACGCAGACCGTGCAGATCGCGTCGCGCCCCTCGCGGGCGCGTGGATTGAAACCGGTCTGGAATCCGGCGCTTGCGCGCTATGAGGTCGTCGCGCCCCTCGCGGGCGCGTGGATTGAAACGCCAGAGCGTCGCCGATCACCGCGCAGGTTCGCAGTCGCGCCCCTCGCGGGCGCGTGGATTGAAACGATGTGCAGTGTCGGCTCGACGTCGATCGTCTGAGTCGCGCCCCTCGCGGGCGCGTGGATTGAAACTACCGCCGGCTCGACATGACGCTCACCGCGCTTGGTCGCGCCCCTCGCGGGCGCGTGGATTGAAACACGCCGAGCTGCCCGGCGATCGTCAACGGCCCGCCCGTCGCGCCCCTCGCGGGCGCGTGGATTGAAACGTCCGGCTGCGATCGCCGCGCCCGAGTGCTCGAGTCGCGCCCCTCGCGGGCGCGTGGATTGAAACCCGGTAACGCCGGTTTTTCGCGCGCACGATGTCGTCGCGCCCCTCGCGGGCGCGTGGATTGAAACGCTGGAGCCGTGTGCTGCCCGGTGAGCCCAGCACCGTCGCGCCCCTCGCGGGCGCGTGGATTGAAACACGAGCCGGTACCCGAGCGCATCATTTACATGATGTCGCGCCCCTCGCGGGCGCGTGGATTGAAACCAGTACTTCCTCACGCATATTCCCGTGCAGCCAGGTCGCGCCCCTCGCGGGCGCGTGGATTGAAACTCAATAGCAGTGGCTATAGCTTCAAGAGTAGCACGTCGCGCCCCTCGCGGGCGCGTGGATTGAAACTGGAAATGATGCGCCCTCGGCTCATCCCGGAGTGGCGTCGCGCCCCTCGCGGGCGCGTGGATTGAAACTGATCCATACGGTTGTCCTGACCCACCCCTCGGCGGGTCGCGCCCCTCGCGGGCGCGTGGATTGAAACCGGTAGCGGTTGCTGTCGCGAGCGATGCCGGTTATCGGTCGCGCCCCTCGCGGGCGCGTGGATTGAAACGCAACCGGCTGCCAACCGTGCAGATGGCCGTGGGCGGTCGCGCCCCTCGCGGGCGCGTGGATTGAAACGTCGGCGCGTATCCCGCGCTCGAACGTGTGCTCGCGTCGCGCCCCTCGCGGGCGCGTGGATTGAAACCTTCAAGGTCGGTCAGTTCACGCAGGAATTCCCGGTCGCGCCCCTCGCGGGCGCGTGGATTGAAACCAGGCGCCCCCGACAAGAACACAGAGCATGTCGCGTCGCGCCCCTCGCGGGCGCGTGGATTGAAACCCATCCCTCAAGCGTATAACGCAAGCCCTCGACCGTCGCGCCCCTCGCGGGCGCGTGGATTGAAACGTCCATGTGCCGCTAGACCCGAACTCTTGCACGTCGTCGCGCCCCTCGCGGGCGCGTGGATTGAAACACCGACAACGTCATTTTCCGGCGGCGTCGGACTCGTGCCGTCGCGCCCCTCGCGGGCGCGTGGATTGAAACACCGTGGGTGCGGCTTGCATTGCCGGCTGCGGTTGGTCGCGCCCCTCGCGGGCGCGTGGATTGAAACAGATAAAGAATCAAGGCATACGGTCTGGAATTGCGTCGCGCCCCTCGCGGGCGCGTGGATTGAAACCCCTCGGGCGTAGTTGCCGCCGCGACGGTATTCGGTCGCGCCCCTCGCGGGCGCGTGGATTGAAACAGGACGATGGTGCTGCGGCCCGTGTTGATGCCGAGTCGCGCCCCTCGCGGGCGCGTGGATTGAAACGTCGCGGTCACGCAGCAGCAGGTGTACGCGGCGGCGTCGCGCCCCTCGCGGGCGCGTGGATTGAAACGGCGCTGCAAGTCGTCACGCTCGGCATGGCCGATGTGTCGCGCCCCTCGCGGGCGCGTGGATTGAAACAGGATGAGATCCGGCGCATACGCGGCGATCTGTGTCGCGCCCCTCGCGGGCGCGTGGATTGAAACCGGCCGACGTGGCCGAGCGCTGGCGTGTGGTGCGTCGCGCCCCTCGCGGGCGCGTGGATTGAAACTTGTTATTGCCCTTCGGAAAGTTGATCGCGCCGGGTCGCGCCCCTCGCGGGCGCGTGGATTGAAACAAGAAGCGCGCGAAGGACGAAGGGCGCAGATTTGGTCGCGCCCCTCGCGGGCGCGTGGATTGAAACGCATTCGCTGATGCAGGCGAAGCCGCTGCTCTGGTCGCGCCCCTCGCGGGCGCGTGGATTGAAACTCGATCAACCTGGGCGTCGCAACCAATGGCTGACGTCGCGCCCCTCGCGGGCGCGTGGATTGAAACTCGGCTATCCGGTCGTGGCGGTCGCGCTGGCGCTGGTCGCGCCCCTCGCGGGCGCGTGGATTGAAACATTTCACTGAGAGGGATTGGGCCGGCGCCACCCGTCGCGCCCTTCCCGGGCGCGTGGACCAGAACGGGCAGGTCACTCCCCGACAATTTTGCCTATACAGACCCGGTTTGGCCGGAGTCCCCGACTGCGGTCAAGCGGCCCCCGAAACCTGCAGGTCGATGTGCTGTCAGCTGCTACCAGAACGTATGTGGGTGCTGGGCGAGGACTTTCGCGGATACAGCAGCCAGATCCTTGTGACCTTGGTCACCATCAGTGCTCCAACGGTCCAGCTACGATGGCCGTCAAGCAGTTGATGAAGTTACTGGCAGGCTCGGTAGGCTCGCCGTGGCATCATGAACGCCGGATGTTGTGGTGACAAATCGGGCCGCAACGGGAGGGAGTGATGAGACCGGCTTGTACGCCGCCATCATGCGCTGGTTCCGCCGAGGTGCAATTCCGCGCAGAGGCGACCCGCAGCTTGAAACTGCTGAATGCCATTGAAGACACCATTACCTATATCGGTGGTGTCACCGACCTCCTGCGAGTTGTGGTTCAAGGCGCGGACGCGATTGTGGAAGGGCTTTCCCGCGCGGAGCCGGACCGGGAAGTCGATCCGGACGATGAGCTCGTCCATGAGCTCGAACTCATACAGGAATCGTGCAAGCGTCTACATGCGCGGTATCTGGAGTGCGCCCAGGCGGCCCGAGCTGACGATCAGTTGACCGAGGAGGATGGCGTTGCCGGCGCTTATGACGCAGTCGCTACGGCTGTGGTCGACGTCCATGACGCCTTTGGTGGAGCAATCTTCGAAATCCGGCAGCATGATGCCCTCGCGTCGAGCGTGTCGGAGCCATTTACATCGGCAGATGATCTGATCGCGCACCTGCACACTTGATTAAATGCAGATCACGCGGACGCGCACCAGCGGACGATTCGACAGGGACTTCAAATCACTTCCCACCGACGTGAAGCCAGAAGTCGAAAAAGCTTTGCGCGACCTGCTTTGCGACCCTGTTCCTTCACGTCGTCGGCTGCATCGCCTTCACGGGCACCGCCCGCCGATTTATGTGATCGACGTTTTTTCGAATCACAGCTGGCAAATCACGTTCAGGCTGGACGGTAGCGAGGCCGTTCTCCTGCGCGTGGCGCGGCACTCAACAATTGACGACACACCGCGGTGAACATGTCATCGCTGTACGTTGTAGTTCCCTCTCTCACCCCGGATAGCAACACTTTCGTGGCGTGAGCGCGTGGAAGGCGCGCAGTTGTAGCTCCCGCAACATGATCGTGGCCAGACTGGAAGCGGAGGAAGCTGCGGGTTGACGCACTCGTTGACCCTTTTTACTCCTTACCCTAAAGTAAGGTGCCAGGAGGGTCCAGATGTCCACTGCAACGCTGACTACCAAGGGGCAGATCACGATACCGGTCGACGTTCGCAACGATATGAAAGTCGGCGCGGGCGACCGGCTTGAATTCATCCGGATCGCTGATGGTCGTTATGAAGTCGTGGCCGTGACACGCGATGTACGCGAGCTCAAGGGGATGTTCGGCAAGCCGGAGAAAAGCGTCTCCATCGACGAAATGAAAAAAGCCATCGCCCGTCGTGGCGCCGCGGCACGATGATCGGACTGGACACCAATGTGGTGGTGCGCTACGTCATGCAGGATGACCTCGGTCAATCCGCGAAAGCCACGAAACTGATGGAGTCCCTGACCGAGGAGCAACCTGGCTTTCTCAGTCTTGTCTCGATCGTCGAACTGTACTGGGTGTTGACCTCCTGTTACCACCTGACTGATCAGCAGTTCAAGGAGGCTCTGCACGTTCTGCTACTCGCAAGGCAGATCGTCGTCGACCGCGCGGAACAGGTGTCCCAGGCCCTCAGAGTGTTTCAATCAGGTCACGCCGACTTCGCCGATTGTCTGATCGAGCGCATTGCCGTTTTGGCGGGCTGCGAACAGACGCTGACATTCGATGTGGCAGCGGCCAGGCATGCAGGCATGACACTCATTCACTGAAAGCGCAAAGCCTCGCGTGATGCGAGGCCTGGCGGAGACGGAGTCTGTCAATGTCCGCATGTAGAAAGACTTCCCAGTGGATTACAGCATCAACCCCCGCTGTACCCCCGGTTCTTTTCCAGGTGCAGCACTGACCCCCGACCGGCGTGTCAGATTTCTTGGTGCGCCCAGCCCGCCACTCTTTCGGGTCGTACCGTTTGCCCGTGGTCATGCAGGCTCGGAAACCTGCAGATCGATATGCAGGCCGGCAGCTGCCGCCATGTTCACCAGGGCGTCGAGCCCGAACAGATCGATCTTGCCGCGCATCAGGTCGGACACGCGCGGCTGCGTAACACCGAACATCCGGGCAGCCTCCGACTGGCTCAGACCGGTGCGAGTGATGTGCTCCTTCAGCGCGATCATGAGAGCCGAACGCAGCTTCATGTTCTCCGCCATCTCGGGGGTGTCTTCGATGGCGTCCCATACGCTGGCAAACCGTTGCCTGCTCATTTGTCCAACTCCTTCAACAACTCGCGGTAGCGCCTGCTGGCCAGATCCAGATCAGACTTGGCCGTCTTCTCTGTTTTCTTCTGAAAGCAGTGAAGCACGTAGACAGCGTCGGCGAGCCTCGCGACATACACCACGCGAAAGGCGCCAGCCGCATCCCGGATGCGAATCTCCTGGACGCCACGCCCGACCGAAGACAGCGGCTTCCAGTCGTCCGGATCCTCGCCACGCTGCACCCGATCAATCTGATATCCGGCCGCCCGCCTGGCGCCGAGGGGGAAAGCCCGCAGATCATCGAGCGAACTTCCCCGAAACTCGACGGGCTTTGGCTCTTTCATGGGGAATACTATACAAAACTTTGTATATTCCTTGCAATACCATCGTCCCTGCATCTGCAGACGCGCCAGAACCGCCCAGGGCGCGCGATCGATGCCGCTGGCACCTTGGGGCCGGCTGAAACGAAAAAGCCGCCCGAAGGCGGCCTGTGAAACGCTGGCCCTTGAGCTACGGGGCCGACCACACAAGGCGCAGACCTGGCCGCCGCTCATCATTGCGAACCGGTGCAGCAAGCACGGGGGCTTGCTCGGGTTCCTCTTCTTTTTTTCGCCGCGCGTAAATGCTGAATCGGCCGGTGATCGCCTGGGTAACCTCTATCTCCCAGTCTCCGACCGTATGGCGCCGGCGTCCGCTCTTCTTGCCAGGACGAGGCAACCCGCCGAACCACGACCGTGGTACCCCGGCCTGCAGTAGCTGCTCCTTCAGGCCGTCGCCTGACCAACGACCCGGATCCTTGGAGATGTGCGCAGGACGATTTATCCATCGCCGCCGGTGCTCCTCCTTCGACACATAGATGTCGACAGCGTACCGCCCTTCGCCTATCTCCTTGATGACCTTGTAGCCCTTTTCGCGCGGCACTCCCCCATGTCCGGGAGGGACCGGGGTTCCATCCGGAAAGAACGCCGCGCGGCCGGGGTTTCGTCCAGGCTGCGGCGGCAGCTGATGTTGCTCGATGAGACCCGCCGCGATGAGTGCGTCTGCTGAACCCCTGTATCTGTCGAAGGCAAAATCCTGAAACGTCGATTGTCAGCGGGCAGCAGATCGACGATGGTCGGTGTGCTCATGCCTCGACCTCCGTTTCAACACGCCAGCGGCGGCGGACCATACCCTCCGCCAATTCGCTGGGGTCGTTATCCGGTAGACAGTTCGCGCCGGCGCGCTCAGCCTCGCAGCTGACCAGGTTCATGTAGTTTGCTGACACCTCGACGATCGTGCCGAGCAGGCGATGCACGGCCACTATGTCGCCGCCCGCCTGCAGGACAGCCTGTGCGCCCTTGGCGAGCGCCTCGATCGTCGAATCCCCTTCCTGCGTCAAGCTGTCAATCCAGTAGATCTGGTCGCGCAGGTTGCTGACCTCATGCTCGAGCGGCGCGTCACGGGCGCCGTCGCGCTTTTGCCCCGACTCGCCTGGTTGTACAGCACCATCATCACCGTGATCGGTGGCGGGCCACGGCTCTGTTCCGGCAATCGGGTCCCATTTCGGGTCCCGTACATGCAGCCCGAAATTGATGGCATTCGTAGCGACCAGCTCGGCAAGTGCGCGCAGATATCCAGTCGCGTGAACGCTCGAGTAATCTTGAAGGTTTGCGCTCAGGCTCGTGCGAACCGCATCGACGATGCTGGGCCAATCGTCGTGATCATGCGCGTCGACAATGGCGCCGACATCGCGGCAAAGCTGCCGGAATGCGTCGGCACCAGGTCGATAGTCCGGGATGAGGTTCTCGCGTTTCATTTCGTCATGCTCCTGTGATGGTGGGCGAAGCCGACGGGTTGGCGGACCAGCACGAGAACTGGCAGGCTCTTTCGAGCCTCCCGCCGGCCCGCCCAGAGGCAGGTGCACGGCGTGCGGACGCAAAAAACCCGCCAAGTTGCGGCGGGAGTCCGCCTCGTGACCGGGCCGCCAAGCCCGTACGCCGATGTGCGGCGCGCGTTTAGTATGGAACGCGCGTGATCGACACGTCAAGCCCCTTCAAAACGGAAACGGTGTAACGATAGCTGTGCGAGAGACCCGCAGCAGCCCATACCGACATGCATCTGCAGCATGGTCGGGGCCGCTCGAATCCACGTCCTCGATGCGCTTTTCATCGCGCGCGAGATACGGGACCGTCGCCCACCAATATTCACATGCACGCGACACGTACAGCCCCGGTACATCGGGCTTTCCGGCATCCGCAAGCAGGCGGCTCATCTTCTGCCATCCGCTGATCCTGTCGGCCTTCTTTGCGGGCGCAAACCTCACCCCGACGCGCGCGAATTCGTCGGCGATCGATCCAGCGTGACCAGTGCGGGCGAAGCAGGCATCGTCAGCCACGCCAGCCGGCCGGACATCCCAGCCCTTGCAGAATTCGACGATGGCCTCGCCTGTGGTCGCCGCTGTCCAGCCCAGGCCCTGGTTCAGGTTGTCGCGGCGCACTGCGGCAAGCTCATCGACGAGGATGAGGCTGTCGCGCGGGTAGAGGCGCCCTTCGTGCTCGGCACCGGGCGATCTGGCCACCAGGTAGGTGACGCTGGGCGCGCTGCTGCCGAAGTCATGCGCCAGCCAGTGATCCCACTTGCGAAACCCATCAGCCGGATCGTAGGTGAACGGAAATTCACGCCACGGGTCGACAGCGTTGCGCGACTCATCCAGCACCGCCGCAAAATAGGCACCACGGTTGACCGCCCAGTCACCGGTAAGCCACGCACGCAGCAGCTCGGGATCCGACGGACAGGACGATTCCAGCTGATCGCGGTACTGCTCCCGATCGATGAACTGATTGCCGTCGAAGGTGCTCGGCGCGTAGGTCCAGGTGCGCTTCGATCGTTCTTCGACAAACGGCTTCCACGGGCCCGCAGGACGGAATACGTAGCGCCTGGCCAGCCAGTGATGCCCCGGGCCGCCCGGGTTGGCCGCGATGACCACGCGCGTCGGGATGTCCTTCGAGCCGCGCAGGTTTGAGCGCAGCAGGTCAAGCAGGTCGGGCATCGCATACTGGCCGGCCTCATCGATCAGCAGCAGCGTGAACGAGCGCCCCTGGTACTTCGGGTAGTCACCGGGGCCTTCCAGCTGCCCCAGCTCGAGGTATCCGCCACCGGGGAGGCGCCAGATGTGCTCCTGCGCGTTGTATCGGGCCGCCGTGCCGTAGACCAGCCCGAAGAGCTCGCGCGTGACGAGCTCGAAGTCACGCAGTCCGGCGTAGGTCTTCCTCAGATACAGCACCCGTGCACGCTCGCCATACTGCTCTGCATGGCGCAGGGCCAGCAGCGCCAGGCCGTAGCTCTTGCCACCGCCGCGCCCACCGCCACAGAAGACGTCAACCTCTTCGGGTAGTGACAGCAGGCGGTGTTGGAATTGCGTCAGGTGCAGGTTCTGGGTCATTCTCGATCGTCACGAACTTGTCCAGCGGCAGCGCCGCCGGCATGTTGAAGGTCACGGCGACACGTCCGTCGGTCTGTGCGTCGCCTTCCCGGTAGCCGTGGCGCGCCTTGAGCAGAAACATGGCCGCGATCACCGCATCGCGCCCTTCGCCTTCCATCGCCATCCGGAAAAGCCGGTTATGCAATGCATGGCGCTCTTCCTCGCGGCCGGCCTCCATCGCCTCGCGCAGCTCCGGATACTCCTCGAACCAGCGACCGGCCAAAAGGTCGTAGCCGATGCCGAAGGCGCTGGCGATCCCGCGTATCGACCAGCCTTCGGCGGCCAGCGCACGAATACGCTCTACTGCGTCGGGTGGTGGATCCTTGCGGGGCGCAGGCGGTGGCCGACAATAGGCGCCGGCCGGAGTGTTGCCCTTCTTGCTCACGCCTTGGCCAGGTAGCGATTCGCCAGCGCTGCCATCGCATCCGGCGCACCGCCGCGTACATGGGGCTGCCAGGCATCGCGGCCCAGGCTGGTGATCTGTTCCTGCATATCCAGCATCGACGACTGCGTGACGATCTTCACGCACTTGCTGATGACCTGCTGCGTCATGCGCACCGCCTGAGCCTTGTCCGCGAGGATACGCACTTCGTCTGGTGCCCGCCGCGCAATGGCGTTCGCTTTGATCACGCTACGAATCTCGTCAGTCAGCCCGAACAGCACCGCCGGCAGCCTCAGAACCGCGTCAACCATCCGCGCCTGGCTGCCAGCGGTCAGCTCTGCCACGATCCTCGTTCGGTTTTCGCCGGACAGCCCACGGAAGTAATCAGCCAGCGCGACATCGACGACGGCCTGCGCCGCGTCGGCGTCCGGGATCTGCGCCAACTTCAGCCGCTCGTTGTCGACGCCAGTCTCAAATTCGTTGAGCTTGCGCTGCTGCGCTCCCAAGGCCGTGAGCGCTTTCATGGCGACCTCTTTCGAGTCGTCCCGCTTGGCGTCGTCTGAAAGGCGTTCATTCATGCGGATGTTTTCCAGCAAATCCAGCATGTTCCCCGTCGCGGCGCGGGCGTTCATGGCGATGTTCCACAAGATCCCAAAGTCACCGTCACGCGGGTATCGCCAGC
>Ga0265293_10005007_pt1 | contig 22652 bp, 21 predicted proteins | sample Munlanlewell138R_FD_192505 | JGI IMG/M metagenome (GOLD analysis project Ga0265293, IMG submission 192505) | Leachate microbial communities from a municipal landfill in Southern Ontario, Canada - Leachate well 138R | ecosystem: Engineered > Solid waste > Landfill > Unclassified | place: Canada... | reverse complement strand
TGGACCCGCATTTGTCGCAGACAGGACCATGCGGCCAGCGCGAGCGTGCGAGGTACTCGACGCACTGCTCCTCTGTACCGAAAGTGTCCGAGAACCGCTTGAGATCCATGGCAGCATTATGCCTCGGAGCTTGTCTAAAGTAAATAGACCCGCAGTTATGTACAGTGCGCGGCGACACCTGCAAGAGTTGCGCGGACGTCGGCCGGCTTGAAGCCCAGGGAGGCGTACAGCGCCCGGAAGCGCTGGCCTTGTTCCATGCGGGTTTGCAGGCTGCTGGCAGGCCTGAGGCGTTCGCGTTTGGGTGTTACCTGAATATTCCACAATGTATATTATGTTAAGTAAATAACGCATGTCCGAAGAATGTGTCGAAAGCTCGAGCGATACGCCGCCACCGACCGAACACCGCAGACCACCCGAATGGCCCTCTGCTGGCGCACCCGCTGGGGCGCCAAATTGTCTTTTCGTTTTCTATGCGATGAATTGGCTTTCATCCACTTTCATACTAGGTGGCGTTTCATTTTTGGCGAGACCAAACAATGGAACCCGCGTGACACCAGGGCTGCCACGATTCCGTCGCTCGCACGGTGCCGTGGCTTCCTTCCGTTCCATCGCCAGCTCAGGAAAGTGACTCATGAAAATCTCTCACGCCCTTCTCGCCATGTGGGTGGCAGGTATGGCCAGCAGCCCGGCGCTGGCTCAATCCGAGCAGCCGGTCAGGGGTGGAACCCTGGTGATTCCCGTGCACTTTCCGGATCCTCCATCGTTCGATTGCGCGGCCGCAGGACCCTCGGCGCTGTTTCGCATATCACCGCACTACTCGCTGTTGCTGAGGGTCGATGCCGAGCGCTATCCCGAGGTGAAAGGCGAACTTGCCAAGAGCTGGACGGTATCGCCCGACGGACTGACGCTGACGTTCAAGCTGCACCCGAACGTGAAGTTCCACGATGGCTCTCCGCTGACTTCCACCGATGTCAAGGTCAGCCTTGACCGGTTGCGCAACCCGCCGCCCGGCGTGGTCTCGCTGCGCAAGGCCATGTTCGACGACGTCGAAGCCATCGACACCCCGGACGCTCAGACCCTTGTGGTGCGCCTGAGCAAGCCCAACGCCGCCATGCTGCAGCAGCTGGCCATGCCCTACGCCTGCATCTACTCGGCCAAGCTGCTGGCCTCGGACCCCAGCTACCCGACCAAGAAGGTGATGGGTTCCGGCCCCTTCAAACTGGAGCGCCATGTCTCTGGAACCGAATGGGTGGGTACCCGGTTCGACGACTACTTCGAGCCCGGCAAGCCCTATCTCGATGGCTTTCGGGCGCTCACGGTTTCATCGCCGGCGGCCATCAACGCCTCCATGTCGGGCCAGGTCCACTACAGCCTGCGCGCGCTGACGGTGTCCGAGGTGGAGCGGATCAAGGCCGCGCGCGGGGACACCGTGAAAGTGGTTGGCCAGAACAATGTCACCCCGGTGCGCATCTGGGTGGCCTTCAACACGACGCGCCCACCGCTCAATGACGTGCGGGTACGGCGTGCCCTGACCCTGGCACTGGACCGCTGGAATGGCTCCAAGGCGATGGCCGGACTGACGGGGATCAATGTGGTCGGCGGCATGGTGCGGCCGGGGTCAACCTTTGCACGCAGCACCGCAGAGCTGGAAAAAGAACTGGGTTTCGGCCGCAACATGGCCGAGGCACGTGCCGAGGCGCGGCGGCTGCTGGCCGAAGCCGGCCACCCCAACCTCAAACTCTCACTGGTCAACGGGCAGGGTTACAGCTTCCTGGGCGTTTACGTGGCCGACCAGTTGCGACAGATCGGCGTGACGGTGGACCATCAGGTCGTGGACAACCCTCAGTGGTACGCACGGCGCCTGTCGGGCGAGTTCGATCTCACCACCGAGGCACCTCCTGAGTATGTCGACGACCCCACGGTTCAGTTCTCCATGCTCACCTCGTACAAGAACAACCCGAGCAATACGACCCGCGCCAACGACGAACAACTGGATGCGCTCTATGAAGCGCAGATGCGTGAAGTGGATCCCGTGAAGCGACGTGCCAGGGTGCACGAGCTGGAGTCGTATGTCCTGAATCAGGCCTACGTCATGCCCCTGTTCTGGCAGAACTGGACACGGGTCATTTCGAACGAGGTGGGCGGCGTGCCGGACATGCCATCCAACTTCCTCAAGATGGAGCTGTCCGACGTCTGGCTGCGGCCCGAGAAGAAGTAGGCCTCAACCCGGAGAGGGCTGCCACTTGCGCCCAACCCGCCCTGCGTTTATGGCGTTGCGGATCTGCCCAGCAGGTTGAGCGGAATCTTCAGGTAGCTCACGCCATTGTCCTCGGCGGGCGGAAGCTGGCCTGCACGGATGTTGACCTGCAGCGACGGCAGGATGAGCGTTGGCACTTCCAGTGTCGCGTCACGCGCCGTGCGCATGCGGACAAACTCGTCTTCGCTGATGCCGTCGCGGACGTGGATGTTGCTGGCCCGCTGCTCGGCCACGGTCGTTTCCCAGGCCGCTGGCCGGTTTTCCGGCGGATAGTCGTGGCAGACATACATCCTGGTTTCCGGTGCCAGCGACAGGATGCGCCGAATCGACCGGTACAGCGCGCGTGCATCGCCCCCGGGAAAGTCGGCACGCGCCGTGCCCACGTCGGGCATGAAGAGCGTATCGCCCACGAAGACGGCGCCATCCACCAGATAGGCCATGTCCGCGGGCGTGTGCCCCGGAACCCGCAGGGCCCGTGCCTCGACCCTGCCGATGTGGAAGATCTCCCCATCCTCGAACAGATGGTCGAACTGCGAGCCATCGGGCAGAAACTGGCGATCCAGGTTGTACAGCTTCTTGAAGGTGGACTGAACCTCCCTGATGTGCGCGCCGATGCCGATGCGGCCGCCAGCGGCCTGCTGCAGATAGCGCGCAGCCGACAGATGATCGGCATGGGCGTGCGTCTCCAGGATCCACTCGACCGTCAGGCCCCGCGCCCGGACATAGTCGAGCACCCTGTCCGCCTGCACGGCGCTCGTGCGTCCGGACTTGAAGTCGAAGTCCAGGACCGGGTCGACAATGGCCGCGCGCATGCTGTCCTGGTCGGTGATGACATACGAAACGGTCCATGTCTGCTCGTCAAAAAACGCCTGGACGGTGGTTCTGGACGTCATGTGAGCTCCATGGTTTGATATACCAATTTATATTATATGAGTTAATATAATAATGTCGAAACCCAGGAGCCCTACCCTTGTCTGACAACGTCGCCATCGATCCTGAAACGCTGCGCCAGGCGGCCGGCCAGGCCGTTGGCGCCCTGAAAGTGCTGGCCAACGAAGACCGGCTGTTGCTGCTCAACCAGTTGTCGCAGGGCGAGATGTGTGTCGGCGAACTGGAAGAAGCCCTCGGCATCCATCAACCGACGCTGTCGCAGCAACTGGGCGTGCTTCGCAACGAAGGCATCGTCCATACCCGCCGCGAAGGAAAACGCATCTGCTACAGCCTGGCGGACCCCAGGCTGCTGGATATCCTTCAGGTGCTCTACAAGCTGTACGGCCACAAGAAATAAACCATGACCATTGGCATCGCCGGTATCGGCGGCATTCTGGGCGGACTGCTCAGGCCAGCCAATCCGGCACCCTCTTGCTCGTCCTGGCATGGCATTTGCCACAGAATGACGGGTGATCCGGGGAAACACCTGTTTGGTGCACCCGGATACAGGCGGATGCCCACCTACAATGAATGCCTTGTCTGGAACCGGTCGGTTTCCAGCGTTCACTTTTACTGAGGGATCACTATCCATGAAGCATCTGTTTCTGACGGCTGGCCTGCTGGGTGCCGTGGCGCTGGCCGGTTGTGGCAAGACCGAGGCACCGCCCGCACCTGCGGCCGAAGCGCCGGCGGCAGCGCCGGCACCGGCCGCACAGGCCGAGCTCAAGGTGGCCATCGACCCGACCTACGAGCCCTTCACCTACAAGACGGCCGATGGCAAGCCCACGGGCTTTGACGTCGACATTGCCGAGGCCCTGTGCGCCGAAATCCAGCGCAAGTGCGTGTACGTCGAGCAGGTGTGGGACAGCATGATCCCCGGCCTGCAGGCCAAGAAGTACGACGTGATCATCAGCTCGATGTCGATCACCGATGAGCGCAAGCAGGTCATCGACTTCACGGACAAGTACTACAGCACGCCCAGCCGCATCGTCGTCAAGACCGGCACCGAGTACACCGACCCGGCTTCGCTCAAGGGCAAGAAGCTGGGCGTGCTCAAGGGCAGCACGCAGGAAAAGTACGCGCTGGGCGAGCTCCAGCCGGCTGGCGTGAACGTGGTGCCCTACGAGGCGCAGGATCAGGTCTATCTGGACATCAAGTCGGGCCGCCTGGACGGCACCGTGGCTGACCAGGTGGAGGTCACCGGCGGCTTCCTGAGCAAGCCCGATGGCGAGGGCTACGGCTTCGTGGGCCCGGCACTGAGCGATCCGAAGTACTACGGCATCGGCATGGGTGTGGCCCTGCGCAAGGGTGAGGACGAGCTGCGCAACCAGCTCAACGCCGCCATTGCCGCGATCCGTGCCAACGGCGTGTACGACACCGTGGCCAAGAAGTACTTCGACTTCGACGTCTACGGCGACTGATCGCGTCGGGGACCGCTGCCTTTGTCCGGCTATTACGCCTCCATCCTGCAAGGCGCCCTGCTGACGGTGGGCGTCTCGCTGGCAGCTTTGGCGGTAGCCGTCCTGCTGGGTCTGGTGGGGGCCGCGGCCAAGCTGTCGGGGCGCCCCCTGCTGGCGGCCCTGGCCACCGCCTACACCACGGTGGTGCGTGGCGTTCCCGAACTGGTGCTGATGCTGCTGATCTTCTACGGCGGCACCATCGGGCTCAACCACCTGCTGGAGCTGGCCGGGAGCAAGGCCACGGTGGACATCAACCCGTTCGCGGCCGGTGTGCTGACCATTGGCTTCATCTACGGCGCCTACATGACGGAAACCTTCCGGGGCGCCATTCTTGCCATCCCCAAGGGCCAGTCGGAAGCGGCCTGGGCCTTCGGGATGGGCCGGCTGCGCACCTTCATGCGCATCACCTTGCCCCAGATGGTGCGCTATGCCCTGCCCGGCTTCACCAACAACTGGCTGGTGCTGATCAAGACCACGGCGCTGGTCAGCCTGATCGGCCTGCACGAAATGACCTACCTGGCCAAACAGGCCAGCGCGGCCACGCGCGAGCCGTTCACGTTCTACCTGTTCGCGGCCGGCCTGTTCCTGCTGTACACCTCCGTGCTGCTGCTGGCCCTGCGCTGGCTGGAGCGGCGCTACAGCCTGGGCGTGCGCCGCGGGACGGCCTGAGATGCGCTGGGACGTCATCTTCCAGGCCAAGAACCTGGCCCTTTATTGGCAAGGCCTGCTCACCACGGCGGGCCTTCTGCTGTCGTGCCTGGTCATCGGTGCGGTGCTTGCGGTGCTGTTCGCGCTGGCGCTGACCAGCCGCATCGCGGTCCTGCGCTGGATCGCCGGTGCCTATACCTACGTGATCCGCGGCACACCGCTGCTGATCCAGCTGTACCTCATCTATTACGGCATCGGCCAGCTCGAATGGATCCAGGCGCGCTGGGACACCGTCTGGCCCTGGACGCACTTCAAGGAACCGTTTTTCTGCGCCCTGCTGGCCTTCAGCCTGAACACGGCCGGCTACACGGCCGAGATCATCGCCGGGGCCATCCGCGAAACCCCGCACGGCGAAATCGAGGCCGCCCAGGCCATGGGCATGAGCCGCTGGCAGACCATGCGCCGCATCGTGCTGCCCAGCGCACTGCGCCGCTCCCTGCCCGCCTACAGCAACGAGGTGGTGCAGATGCTCCACACCACCAGCCTGGCCAGTGCCGTGCCGGCCATGCTGGACCTCACGGCCGCTGCCAGCCGCATCTATTCGGACTACTATCTGCCCTTCGAGGCATTCATCTTCGCGGCGGTCATCTATCTGTGCATCACGTTCGCCCTGGTGGGCATGTTCCGCCTGGCCGAGCGGTATTTCCTGGCCCACCTGAGGCCGCGCCCGCACTGAGGAACCGCCCACAGCCCGCATGCGACGCACCGAACATGAACTGCTCAGTGCCACCCTGGGCACCCGCAAAGCGCTGACGGCTTTCCACTTCGGCGTGGCCGGCGCTCGCCCGAAGGTGTACATCCAGGCCAGCCTGCATGCGGGCGAGCTGCCGGGCATGCTCGTCGCGCATCACCTGCGCACGCTGCTGGAAGCCGCCGATGCGGCCGGCCAGATCCAGGGTGAAGTCATCCTCGTGCCGGTGGCCAACCCCATCGGCCTGGCGCAGCGTCTGTACCACCATCCGCAGGGCCGTTTCGAGCTGGCCTCCGCCGAGAACTTCAACCGCAACTACCCGGACCTTGCCGCAGCGGTATGGCCGGCCGTGAAGGATCGCCTGAGCGCGGATGCCGCCGCCAACGTGGCCCTGGTGCGCGAAGCGGTGGGCGCCTGGCTGCAAGCCTGGCAACCAGAGAGCGAATTGCAGAGCCTGCGCCGCCAGCACCTGGGGCTGGCGCACGATGCGGATGCGGTACTGGACCTGCACTGCGATGCCGAAGCCACGCTGCACCTGTACACCGAGGAGCCCTGCTGGCCCTCGCTGGAGCCGCTGGCGCGGCTGCTGGGCTGCCAGGCCGTGCTGCTGGCGCGAGATTCCGGTGGCGGTTCGTTCGATGAACGCCTGTCGGGCCTGTGGTGGCGGCTGCGCGAACGCATGCTGGAGGCCGGTCTGCCCGATGCCCTGCCGCAGGCCTGCGACAGCACCACCGTCGAGTTGCGCGGCGAGACCGATGTGACCCACACGGTGGCGGCGCAGGATGCGCAGGCCATCATGGCGTTCCTGGCGCACCGGCAGGTCTGGCGCCCGGGTACTCCCTCGCCTGCCCTGCCGCCGCTGCCATGCGAAGCCACGCCCCTGTCCGGCTCGCAGACACTGCGCTCTCCGGTGCCGGGACTGCTCGTCTTCCTGGCCCGCCCGGGGGCGAAGCTGGCGGTTGGCGACGTGGTCGCCGAGGTGATCGACCCCAGTGCCGAGCGTGCCGCCCGCATCACCCCCATCCGCGCCGAAGTGGCCGGCGTCCTCTACGCCACCGTGCGCGACCGCTACGTCCACGCAGGCGGCGAAATCGGCAAGATCGCCGGCGCCGTGCCCTTTAGAACCGGTAACCTGCTCGGTGCCTGACCTGTCCGATCTTCTTTCATGAATCCCAACACCTCCCCCGCCGACTCCGTGCTGCTCGACGTGCAGGACATCCACAAGCGTTTCGGCGGCAACGAAGTGCTCAAGGGCGTGTCGCTGCAGGCGCGCGCCGGCGACGTCATCAGCCTGATCGGCAGCTCCGGCTCGGGCAAGAGCACACTGCTGCGCTGCATCAACCTGCTCGAAAAGCCCAACCAGGGCCGCATCGCGGTGGCCGGCGAAGAGCTTCAGCTGCGGCCGGACCGTCACGGCGAGCTGCAGGCGGTCGATGTGAAGCAGCTTCAGCGCATGCGCACGCGACTGGCCATGGTGTTCCAGCACTTCAACCTCTGGTCACACATGACGGTGCTGCAGAACATCATCGAGGCGCCCGTGCACGTGCTGGGCATCCCGAAGGACCAGGCCGTGGAAACGGCGCGCAGGTACCTGGAACGCGTGGGCCTGCGCGGGGTGGAAGACCGCTACCCCGCCCACATGAGCGGTGGCCAGCAGCAGCGCGTGGCCATTGCCCGGGCGCTGGCGGTCGAACCGGCCGTGATGCTGTTCGACGAGCCGACCAGTGCGCTCGACCCCGAGCTGGTGGGGGAAGTCCTGCGCGTGATGAAGTTGCTGGCCGAGGAAGGCCGTACCATGGTCGTGGTCACGCACGAAATGGGCTTTGCGCGCGAGGTGTCCAACCACGTGATCTTCCTGCACCAGGGCCGGATCGAGGAACAGGGCGTGCCGCGCGAGGTGCTGGTGCGGCCGCGCAGCGAACGCCTGGCCCAGTTCCTCTCGGGCAACCTCAAGTAGCCGCCGTTCCCCAGCGCCCCTGCTGGGGCCTGCCGGGGCGCGCCGCCCCGCGCCTCAGGGCTGCAGCTCAAGCTCGCTGACCCAGCGGGCCGGCCGCATCTGCAACGGCCGGTAGCGCACGGCGGCCCAGTCCGCCGCCATGTCACGGTACCGCGGTGACAGCGCATTGCCACTCTGCCCGGTCTGGTAGATGAACACCGATTTTTCCGGGTCGGCCAGGTCGTAGACCGCCCGCAGGCTGGCCGCATGGCGGTTGGCAAACGGGGCATCGGCCTTGTCCAGGTGGTATTGCCCGACATTGACGGTGAACGGATCCCCCCCGGTGGGCGTGCGCACTTCGAACCAGGGCGCCAGGGCCGGAACGTTGCTGAACGGGCGGTGTACCGAAATGGCCGGATGGGCCTGGCCCCAGTTCCAGCGGCCGACGTCGTCGCCCTGCTCGCCGCGGATGCGCTCCAGTGCCCGCTCGAGGGCCCGGGTGGCAGCGGCCTCGCAACCGGCTTCGCCACACCAGAACCGGTTGTCGCTCTCCAGGATCAGCTCCACCCCCGTGCGGAACAGGCGCTTGCCGTACAGCGCCTCGAAGCGTGACTGCCCCAGCCGGCTGCCCAGCACGCCGCGGGCGAATTCGTCCGCCCAGACACTGAAGATCAGCGGGGCAGCGCCGTCGGCGTGCATGGTGCCGTCAAAACCCTGCAGGCTTGTCATGGCCGCGTTGGCCAGCGCGTGCGCAGGCCGCAATTTTTGCAGATAGGGCAGCAGGCGCTGCGTGGCCCGGGACACGACGTCGCCCTGCAGCCGGGCGAAGCTGGCGTGGTCGTGCCTGTCGGTGGCTTCCAGCAACTCGACAATGCGGTCCTGGCGATACGGAGGCACCCAGTCCTGGGTCAGGAAATGGGGATAGTCGGCGGCATGAATGCGCTGGTTGGCGGTGGCGATCCAGCCGCGGGCGCCATCGTCTTCGGGCGTCTGTTCGTAGGGCAGCCAGCCGATCCAGTCGTACCGTGCGTCCCACCCGGGCGAGGGTGCCACGCCGCGGATGTCGTTGTCGGGGTGGCGCAGCGGCACCTTGCCCGCCGCCTTGTAGGCGATGCGCCCGCTGCGGTCGGCCATGACCACGTTCTGCATGGGAGCCTGGAAATCGCGCAGGGCCTCCAGCAGTTCGCCCACGGTCTGGGCCCGGTTGGAGCGCAACGTGGCCAGCACGTTGCCGTTGTCCACGTCCAGGGCGGTCCAGCGCAGTGCCAGCGCATAGCGCTGCGGATCGACCAGGTCGCTGTTGCGGCCGGGCACGTCGCTGATCACCGGGCCGTGGCGCGTCAGGCGCACCGTGTGGCGGACGTCGGGCTGGCCCTTGACGGACACCACCTCCTGGCGCGTTTCGAACGCGGCCCAGGCCGGCGTGTCGCCTTCGGCCGGCACGCGGTAGCGGCTCGGGTCGTCCGGGTGGATCGCTTCAAGGTACAGGTCCTGCACGTCGGGGCCAGTGTTGGTGAAGCCCCAGGCCACACCTTCGGTGCGGCCCAGCACCACGAAGGGGGTGCCTGGCAAGGTGGCGCCGATGACGTCCATCCCCTTCATGTCTGCGGTGTCGGGTGCCTGCAGCCGGGCGAAATACCAGATGGCCGGCGCCGACAGGCCCAGATGCGGATCGTTGGCCAGCAGGGGCTTGCCCGAGGTCGTGCGGCTGCCGTCCACCACCCAGTTGTTCGAGCCCTTGCCTTCGGCAATGCCCAGCGCCGCCGTCCAGTCGCGGATGCCCTCGCTGGCCTGGGCCAGCCAGCGTGGGGAGGTCAGCGGTGCGCTTGACTGGGGCGCCGTGCCCGGACGGCGGGCGTACACCCCGGCGTCACGGTACAACCGGGCCAGATCGGCGCTGGCGGCCGGCTGCTCGCCCGGGTAGGGCGGCATCAGTTCCCACAGCCGGTCGGTGTCGATCACTTCCAGGGCGCTCAGGCGCGCCAGTTCATTGCCCCAGTTGCCACCGAGGTCCAGCGCCATCATCAGCGACCAGGCCACGCTGTCGACCGCATCCCAGTAGGTGCCGGCCCGGGCCTCCTCCCTCGGGTCGATGCCCAGCAACTGGAATTCCGGCGAGAGGGCCTGCGTTCGCCCGGCGTGGAAGGCATTGATGCCGGCCGCGTAGGCCTGCAGGGCCTGCTGCGCCTCGGCCGGCAACTGTTCGTACTGGGCCTGTGCGGCCTGGCGGATGCCCAGCGTGCGCAGCAGCAGATCGGTTTCCAGCGTGGCCGGGCCCAGCACCTCCGACAGGCGCCCGCGCATCACACGCCGGTTGAACTCCAGTTGCCAGGTGCGCTCCTGCGCGTGGACGTAACCCAGGGCCATCCAGGTGTCGCGGGCGTCGTTGCCCAGGATGTGGGTCACATCGGACGGATCGCGTTTGATCTGCACCGGTCCGCGCAGACCGGGCAACTGCCACTGGCCGTCGGTGGCTGGCAGGGTACGCCAGGCGTACCAGGCCGCGGCCACGATGGCCAGCAGCAGCAACAGCGAAACGCCGGCCAGAAGGCGCTTGATGAGTCGCACGGTGATCTCCTCTGGTTGTTCGGGTGATGCCAGTTTGTACCACCCGTTGGCCGGGGTGCTCAGCCGCGCAGCAGACCGCGGCCCAGCGCCACGGAACCCTCGATGAGATGAAAGCTCATGGTCGGCGTGCTGAAATCGGTGAACGGTGCCCCCATGGCGATCTCACCGTCGCAGTGCAACACGCACTCCTGACGCCGCAGGGCGATGATGGCATCCGATCCGGTGAACCGGACCCACGTGCCATAGCTGCTGGTGTCTTCCAGTACGAAGTTGCCCGAGCGGATATCGATGATCGCGTGCATGCGCGACACCCGGGGGTCGCTGACCACGAAGTCGGCCTCGGGCACGCGGCCGATGCGGATCGGCAGTTCTCTCGCGGTAAACGAGTGGTTGGCGTCCAGCCAGTCCAGCACGATGCCGCTGAACACCGGCGCCCGTTCCGGGCCGCGCAGGGCATGGAGGTCCGCCGGCAGGGTCATCAGCTCTGATGCCATCTCGGGCTGCCACTCGACGCGAAACACGTCGCAGGGCTCGATGCGACCCTTGATCCGCATCGGGCCCAGGCGGCGGCACCGCACCGCACTGCGCGGACCCAGGTCGCGCACGACCGTGTCGGTGGCGAGAATCTGCTCCGGACCAGCCAGGTCGCTCAAGCGGGATGCGAGGTTGACGGCATCGCCAAAGCAATCGCCGTCGACCTGCACGACCTGCCCGCGCGCCAGGCCGACCTGCATCATGAGCCGGAGGCGATCGGGCCATGATGCGGTGCGCTGGGCATGCTGCTGCTGGAGATGCATCATGCATTCCACGGCCAGCTTGTTGTTGGCGAAGGACAGCAGCACCCCGTCGCCCAGCATCTTGACGATGGTGCCGCCATGTGTCCTGCCGGTGCGGCCGATCCACTGCGTCAGCTGCGTCACGGTCTTGGCTGCCCGGTCATCGCCGAGTGCTTCATAAAGGGCCACGCTGCCGGTCAGATCGACGAAGGCAATGGTCAGCTCAGCCATGTCCGGAACTCAATAGGGGCACAGATCACCTCATGGCATGAATACGGGTTGGGCCGTTGTCCGGCCAAGCCGCAGGCGCTTGGTCATAGGTATGTTTTCGTGACTTTTACCACAAAGTGGCAGGCCCGGATGCTCGCGCCACAGGCCTGCCCAAACTTCAGCGAATGTCTCAGCAACATGAGGCAACTGCTTGATTTTCCGGTTGTTGTTTTCGTGCTTCAAGGGTCGCCATGGTTGCGATATTGCGGGCCAGCGGGTATGGTGTGACGCATCACGCAGAACGCCAACTGCGGGCCGTCGTCGAGGAGGGAAGCCGATGCGCTGGTTCAAACCGGTGATCCGTCACAGCATTTCTGCCTTGCTGGGAATGGAGGCGCGCAAGCACTCGCCCGAATCGCTGGAGCCGGTGCGCCAAGCCATGCTGGCGGTGCTGGGGCCCGAGGGTGAGGCACGCAGCCCGCAACTGAGCCGACGTCTGCGCTACCTGCACGACGTCCAGGCCCTCTGGTATGTACGCGCCGAGATGGTCTCGGTGCTCAGTGCCCTGCATGGCGAAGCCATGGCCGTGGACATGGTGCGCAGCCTGACGCCCCTCTTCGAGGGCCGCCTGCCCGAAGCCATGCTGGATTCGGCGCGCAGCCACCGCTGAATCGGGTACCTCCTGCCGGCGCCGCCATTCACCCCCAGAACACCAGGGCGTCGCGCCCCTGCACCATCAAGTCAACCTGTGCGCCCACGGGCAGCAGCACCTTGGTGGGCACGTGCCCGTAGGGCAGGCCCGTGAACACCGGTGTGCGGGTCTGGGTGCGCAGCCAGTCGACCACCGTCGCCAGCCGGAAACCACGGTCGTGCGGTGTGCTCTGGTAGCCGGTGAAACTGCCCAGCAGAACCGCTCGCTGGCGATCGATGACCCCCGCGTGCAGCAGTTGTGTCAGGGCGCGCTCGATCCGATAAGGATGTTCGTTGACGTCCTCCAGAAACAGGATCCCCTTGTCGACGGCAGGCAGCCAGGGTGTACCCACCAGCGAGGTGAGCACGGCCAGGTTGCCGCCCCACAGCGTCGCGCCCTTGACGGCCCAGCCCGTGCCATCGATGGCGCGGCTCACGCGGGCGCCCTGCCCCGCCAGGTCGGCCTTGGGCAACTGCCAGCCGGTGCCTTCACCCTGCCCACAGGCCAGGTCCTCGAAACAGGCCAGCATGATGTCGTCGGGTTCCTCTTCGGCGCCGAAGTCCGCACCCAGCGCCGGTCCTGACCAGGTCCTTGCACCCGTACGGGCCAGGACGGCGCACTGCAAGGCCGTGAAGTCGCTGATGCCGACAAAATGCATGCCCTGGTCGATGGCCTTGGCTATGCGCGCGTAGGGCAAGTGGGGCAACAGCCGGGTCAGCCCGTAGCCGCCACGCGAAATCAGCGCGATGTTGGCGCCGCTGGCCGCGGCGCGATGGATGGCCGCCAGGCGCGTCTCGTCGTCGCCGGCAAAGCGCTGACTGCTGCGCAAGGCAGCTTCGTCGATCTCGACCTCGTGCCCGAGGGCCTTCAGGCGCGCCACGCCGCGCCGGAAGGCGGCCTTGTCGCGCACCGCGCCGGACGGCGAATAAATGTAGATGTGGCTCATGTCGTTGCAGGTGGATGAGGGGGCGGGAAAGCGAAGTGCCGGCACGCCTGGGCCGCCCATGCGGCATCGTCGGCGCAGCGGGTGGCGTCGGTGGCGGCCAGGGCCAGGGTGCGGCCCTGCCAGCCCGATTGCCAGAAGTGTTCGGCAGGCCCGGCCAGTGCCTCCAGCTCGTGCGGTGCCGGCCAGCCGTCGGCGAATGCGCGCAGCGCCGCCTGGTGTCCACGGTCGGGAAACGGGGCCTGCGCGCCGGGTGGCGTGCCCGCTCCTCCCGTGGTCGGTACCCTGTCGATGCGCAGCAACCCCAGGTAGCGCGCCGGTGCCGCCATGGGCAGTGTTCGGCCCAGATCGGCCGCCCGGCCCGCCAGCACCAGCACGATGTGCTGCAGGTCCAGACGCTCGACCAGCTCCAGCAGCACCTGCCGGTGCCAGGCGCTGCGGTGTGCGGCTTCGCGCTTGGGCTTGTCGCTGCGTCCGAAGCCGATCAGGTCAGGCACCACCACCCGGTCGCCCGCGGCCAGAAACACCGGCAGCACGTGGCGAAAGTCATGGCTCCAGCCCGGGACATCGTGCAGGCACAGCCAGGTGCGCGATGCATCGGCCGGCCCCTCGTCCAGGTAGTGCAGGCGCAGGCCCGCCAGGCTGGGCAGATCCGCCACATAGTGCGGGGGCCACGGGGCATCGGGCAGATGGGCAAAGCGTGCCTCGGGTGTGCGCAGGGCGTCCTCGCGCAGGGGGGACGCCGTGGCCTTGTGCTGCAGGCGACGGTGCTGGAAGAAGGCGAAGAGCAGTTGTCCGCACGCCTGGGCCTGTACGCCGCCGGTCACGGTTGTCTGGTGATTCAGGCGCGCCTGGCCAAACAGGTCCACCACCGAGCCGGCGGCGCCGGTCTTGGGGTCGCGGGCGCCATAGACCACCCGACGTACCCGGGCATGCAACAGGGCGCCCGTGCACATCGGGCACGGCTCCAGTGTCACGTACAGGTCGCAACCGTCCAGCCGGTAGTTGCCCAGACGCTGTGCCGCCGCCCGCAAGGCCACGATCTCGGCGTGGGCTGTCGGGTCATGGCCCGCGATGGGCTGGTTGCGGCCGGTGGCGATGACCTCCCCGTTGCGGACCACGACGGCGCCCACCGGCACCTCGCCGGCCTCGGCCGCCCGCTGCGCTTCGGCCAGTGCCAGGCGCATGAAATCGTCATCGCTCATCGGGCGCATTGTGGCGCATCCGGCGACGACCAGGATGGCGTGACGCCAGTGGTGATCCCCCTGCCCTTGCGCACCGCCGCCGCGCCGCTCGCGTCTGGCCTTCTGGACACCCGCGAGTTCAAGCGGATACGATCCACCCGGACGGCCATCTGCAGGCCGCGTTCGGCACGGAGCCGGGAACCAGTCACATGCAAACCAGTCGCGTCACCGCCGAGCACATCGGCGCGCCTTTCCCGGTCTACAAGGACCTGACCCACACCCTGCTGGCCAGCGCACCCGAGGAACGCGACCCGACACTGGCCCACGTGCTGGCTGTATGCGCCGGCTACGCCTATGCCGATGCCGGCACGGTGGCGATGATGATGGCCCGCCTCGGGCTGGAGGCTTGTGCCAACGTGCAACTGACGCAAGTCGTCGATGCCATGTACATCCACTCCTGCGCCCATCTGGTGCAAAGCCGCTGCGGTCGCGTGGTGATCCTAGGCTATCGCGGCACCGAACTGGCGTCGATCAGCAACTGGATGGGCAACCTGGACGTTGGCTCGCAATCGCTGCGTCTTGTCACGGGCGCCGCTATCGAGACCCCGCGTGTGCATGGCGGGTTTTATCGCAACTTCCAGGCCACGCGATGGGCCGTTGAACAGGAACTTCAGGCGGCCTTGCAGGGGCGCTCGCTGGCCGATCACGGCACCCAGCTGGCGCATCCGATGCAGGCGCTGTTCGTCACCGGCCACAGCCTGGGTGCCTCGATGGCGGAACTTTTTGCGTTGAGCCTGTCCGATTCCACCGAACATGCACAGATCGCCAGCCGGCTGCGTGCCGTCTATACCTATGGTGGCCCGATGACGATCGGCGAGCCCTTTCCGGTACGCGCCGCTGCGCGCGTGGGTGCGCGGCTGTATCGCCACGTCATGCCGGGTGATCCGGTGCCGGCCCTGCCGCCTGCCTCGTGGGGACAGTTCGTTCACCTCGGGCACGAGTTCCGCTACGCGGACGGTCGCTGGCAACGCGCTGACAGCCCGGTCACGCCTTTGGTGCGAGTCGCAGAGATCCCGAAATCACTGCTGGCGATGTTTGCCGGCGAGAAGCGGCGTGCATCGCTGCGCTACGCCAGCACCCGGCATGGGCCGCACCACTACCTCGCCGCACTGCGCCCGGCAGGCCGAGTCAGCGAGTTCGGCGACTTCGCGAGCGGCCCAGCCTGAATCGCAGCGAGCCGACCGGTCTACAGCGACAGCACGCCCGGCCAGTACCGCATCCAGGCGCGCCGCTCGGCCAGTTGCCGCCATTGCGTGTCGTTGCGGTCCATGGGCGTGGAGCCGGCCATCAGGGCCTCGATCCGTGCTTCAACGGCAGTGGCCATCGCCCCATCCTCGATCACCAGCAGCAACTCGCTCTCCCAATAACCGCCGGTGATGTCCATGTTGGCGCTGCCGAGGGCACAAACGCGGCCATCGGCGCACATCAGCTTGGCGTGCACATGCGAGTGCACGGGACCCAGCCCGGCCGCCCAGCCCGCCTGCGGCGCCATGGTGAACTGGCGGGCCTGGGCGCCGGCCGCGACCAGCGCATCGACGCGCGAATGCACGAACTCGGTGGCAGCGGCCCGCACGCCCGACCATGGGCCCGAAAACGGTTGCTCGCCATGCCTGGGCATCAGGTTCCCGGTCAGCACGCTGACCCGCACACCGCGCTGCAAGGCGCGCAGCAGCGCGTGCTGGATCTCCAGGATCAGTGGAAACCCGTTGACCACATGCAGATGCGACCGTGCCTCGTCGATCAACGCCAGATAGGCGTCAAGGGTGTGCGCATCGCGCAGGCCCTGGTGGGTGACGACGCGCGCGTTGGTGTGGCCGGACACGGCACATGCCGCCACCGGCCAGCCCTGTCCACCGGTGGCCTGCCAGGCAACCAGAAAACCTTGCTCGATCGCCGTCACCGCCGGTCCCTCGACGCGGGCACCGGCATCGAGCCAAGGCACCTCGTGCCACATCGAGCGCCGGCCCAGTGCGACTTCGTCGAAACCGGTGTAGTACTCGTGGGCGAGATTGCGCCCGCCCAGCAGGGCGACCCGGTTGTCGACAATGACGAGCTTGCGGTGGTCGCGCTGCTTGAGTGCCTCCAGGCTGGGCACACCGTTGATCGGCTGGCCGACGCGCAGCTCGATGCCTGGCACCGCGCCCAGGCGCTCGAGCAGCGGGTTGCTTGCACCGAGCGAGCCATGCAGGCCGTGCAGAGAATCGACTAGCAGGCGCACCGTGACGCCGCGCGCGGCCGCCCGCACCAGCGCCGCCTCGACCAGGCGGCCGATGTCGTCATCGGCCGCCATGTAGGTCTGGAAATGAATCCGCTCGACACTGGCTTCGATGGCCGCGAGCAGCCAGCGCCGCGCCAGGGCGTTGTCGAGTTCGACCTCAATCCGGTTGCCGGCGATCAGCGGCGCGCCGGTCATGTGATCGAGCCGCTCGGCCAGCGTGGCCGGCGGTGCCGGCACCGGCACCGGTGGCAGCGCGGCCAGGCGCTGCGCGTCGATCTCATCGGCGCGCAGTGCCACGAAGCCGATCGTCGACGGAGCGAGCTCGGCGCGGTGGACGATGGCCACGATCGGGAAGGCGGCGGCGCGCAGCCGCCCCGCCACACGGGCCAGCCGCACCGGGTCGGCCAGCTCCGGCACATCCAGCGCATCCCCCTCGTCGAGCACGACGCTTGCATCAATGACCCTCGCCGGCAGGCCAGCGGCCTGCAGGCGGGAGCGGATCAAGCGGCAGCTGCGCACCGGCCGCAGGCGCACCGCCAGCCACGTGGGGCGGCGCTGTGGCACCAGATGCAGAGTGGCCTGGTGCAGGGCGTCCATCTCCTCGTCGGATAGCTCGGCGTCGAACAGCAGCACGGGTGTCGGGCCGGGGCGCAGTATCGCCAGCTGCAGCTCGATCGCCGCCAGCGGCTGCGCTGTGCCCCGGCCCTCGGTCCGGAAAACGCCGCAGGCGTGTGCGTCACCGTCATAGGCCCACGACACATCGCCAGCGCGCGATCCGAGCTCGGCCAGCACCCGTCCACCCGCGACGAAGGCCAGCGTCTGGTCAGGGATGACGGTGCGTCTGCCGATGCCGATGCTGGTGGCGTATTCAAAGCGCGCATGCAACGGGCTACCCAGGTCAACCAGGTCCGGCCCATCCAGGGAGCGCTCGACCAGCGGGCGCTCCAGCGGCGGCACCGGTGGCAGCACCAGGCACGGCGCCGCAGACCGCGACGCGAGCAACAGCGCCGCCGGCAGATGGGCGACCACCAGCAAATCCAGGGCCCGCGCCTGCGCCCGCTCATCCAGCCATTGGCTGATCACGAGCGGGCCGGCGGTCAGCAGCTCGACCGGCGCGCTGATGCCGCTCACATCCAGGGCCACGACCCCGTCGGGCGGCGGTTCCGCCGCCGTCTGCAACACCGTGACCTGCTGGGCCGGATCGCCATGCTCGCGCAAAAAGCTGGTCACGGCCGCACCCGCGCGCCGCCCCGTGGCCAGGCACACCAGCTGCGTGGCGCCTCGGCGCGCCCCGGCCGGATCGGCCGATACCTGATCGGGCACCCAGAGCACCGCCAGCGGGCGACGCTTGCGCAGGGCCACCATGTGGGTGATGCCGGCCAGCGTCGAGCCGAACGAGAACGGTCCGATCACCAGCAGGTCGACGCCGGTGTCCTGTGCCAGTTGGTCAAGCGCCTCGACGCCGGGCGCCGGCGCCAGCCGGATATCGACCTCGGTGTGCACGGCCGACAGCGCCGTGCGCAGTTGCTCAAGCGCCGCGCTGCCTGGCTGCTCCAGTTCGGGCGACGCCTCGTCGTCGAACCACCCCAGCCCGCGTTCGGGCAGGCAGGCCAGCACAGCACAATAGTCGGCAAACGGCAGTAGCGCCCGGATCGCGGCGAGCGCGCCGCCCGCATCGGCGGCCAGGTCGGTGACCAGCAGCAGTCGGCGGTATTTCATGGCGCGTCAGTCCTGCCCACCCGATAGCGCCCGCAAGGGGTTCGCTCCCACCCGCCCGTAGGGTCTGGCCAGTGCGTTCAACGCCTCTTTGCTGCTGTTGCGCAGGCGCTCTATGACGGACTTCGTTGCATCCGGCATGTGGCCCTGCTCACGGCCCTCACCCTGCTCCAGGGCATCCAGCAACTGGGCAAGGACCTCATGCCACTCAGCGGGGGTATGTTCCGCAGCGGGAAATAGGCGTGGACGGGGCGCTTGTGGCGCGGGGTCGGTGGCGTGCGCTGGGGCCATGCGTGGAGCTGGCAACCCGGCGCTGATGGCGTGCTGCGCGCGCGCCAGCCTGGCCGCCAAGCGGAGATAGTCCGCCATGGCGCGGCCATTGGCGAGTTGGCTCAAACGTCCGGCGCGGATGGCAAAGAGCGTGGCCGGCCCAGGCAGGCGAATGCGGCGTGTACTGCCTGGGCTCTGGCGCTTGATGCCGCCCGGCTGAAGAATACGTTGCATGTGACTGAAAAAAATACAAGGATTCTTCGCGGAAGTCCGGGGTGTTTCCCAAAAAAGAGCGGTGCTGACTCGGTCATGATGGTTGTGCGACCCATCATCAAAGAACCGAGCGCACCGCTCAGATGCGAGGGGATAAAGGCGGTCAGGGGTCAGGAAAGCTGCTCATCTTTTGCTGGCGCGGGAGATGGAGCGATTTGCGCGGCGTCGACACATTCGGCCTTAGCGTCGATCAGGATGCATCTTAGCGCGCAGCAGACCGCCTGGAAACGACCAGCTTTCAAGCTACGGTGCCATCCTGCCGAGCGCCTTCGCAGCCCCCTCAAGCCCGCCCAGAATGGCGTCGGCGACACGCGGTGAGAAGTCTTGTGGCAATTCGGCTTGCACTTCGGCAATGGCCGCTGGAGTACGAGCCAGAAGTTCTTCGATGATTGGCTCGGCGGTCGATGCGTAGCCTACTTTCTGCGCCGTGCTGTTGAAGTGCCTGCGCTGGACACCTTGCATCTCGTAGTGCCGGTTCTTGCCGTGCAAGGCCATCGCCAGCTTGATTTCATATGGCGACCACTGACTGGGACCTTCGTCCAACACCGGGTAGACCGACATCACGTCATACAGCGGGGTCAGCTGGAAACGACCGCGTGGCAGAAGCTGGATGCTGAAGTTCTTGGCATGGCCATCGGGCGCGCGCAGCAACCAGAACAGCACCTGCGCCGCCATCAGCGTTTTCATGTCGGCCTCGGCGTTCACCGATTGCCGCAAAGGGTGGCAGGTCGCAGCCTGTCGAGCTCAAAGGCTTTGGTATCAGCTACAGCGACCTACCGTGGTATGGCGAAGACCCCACACAGTGGGAGTTCGACCGCCGCGCCATCGATGCCGCTTTCGAGATGGCCAGCATCAAGCCTGCCGATATCGACTATCTGCACACACACGATTGCTCGCACATCTCCAGCATTTGCACCGCCGAGGCGATCGGCTACCTTGAACCGGGCGAAGGGCTCAAGGCGGCACACGACGGACAGCTACGCTTTGACGGCGACCGACCGATGTCGACCCACGGCGGCCGCCACGCTTTCGGCCATGCCTGGGGTGCCAGCGCCGGCACGGACACCTACGAGGCTGTCCTGCAGATGCGCGGCCAAGCGGGACAGCGGCAAATCAAGAAGACACCAGAGATTTCCGTCATCCACACGCACGGTTACGCCATGATCGGCACCGTCGTCGTTCTCGGGAGCTTTTGACATGCCAAACATTGCCGAACAGCCGAGCGCCATCCGTTCGTATTATGAGGGGCTTGCCAAGGGCGTCTTTCGGGCGATTACCTGCAAAGCCTGCGGCGGCTACACATTCCCGCCCACAGGCTGTTGCGAACATTGCGGCAGTTGGGACGTGACGCAAGTCGAACTCAGCGGCAACGCTACGTTGCTGCTGGCGTCGCACAACATATCACCCGCCTGTCATCCGCGGTTCGAGAAGATCGCGCCTTATGTCTACGGGCATATCCGGCTGAAGGAAGGGCCGATCGTCCAGGCGATCGTGCTCGGTGTCGATCCGACACCGCAGGCGCTCAAAATCCTGTTTGAGCGTGGTCCGGTTCCGGTAAAGGCGGAAACGCTGCAGATGGACGACCTGCCGGTCCTAGCCTATCGGATCGTCGGCTGACAGGACTGTGCAAGAACGAAGCGGCGACGAGGGGGCTATGTCCCCTCTGTCGCTCGCGCTCACTCCCACTCGGTCATCAATGAATCACGTAAGTCCGCGTGGTTAAAGGGATTTGCGATGATCGAAATGGGGCCTTACCGTCGTCTTTACCGTCTGCATCGGACATCTTTTGCTGGCGCGGGAGATGGGGCGATTAGCGGGGTGACGACGCTGGCGGCACCATCATCAATCGCCTTCTAGCATAGCGCAGATAGCTGCTTGGCGAGCAGGTCAGCCTGCTCGCCAAACTTCCTCGCATCGACCTTCTGCAACTGCGCCAGGTTGCGCAGCTTCCAGCGGATGCCCGGCAGATGTTCGAGGTGCGCGATGCCCAGCAATGACCACTCCGGCGTACCGGCGGCCAGCGACAGCAGGAAGCGCCGCTCGTCGTCGTCCAAGCCCTGATGGATTTCGCGCACCATGCGCTCGCGGGCAGCAAGCAGTGCATCGAGCGGCACGGGCTCGGCCGTCATGCCTTGGAAGTTGTGCTCGTAGTCGTGCCGGATGTCTCGCAACGGCGTGAACAGCACTTCATGGATCGGCCGATTGCTGCTGGACAGATAGACCACGAAGGCACGCCGGATGCCAGGCGTGATGCCCTCATGCGCAAAGAGCTGCATCACGTCGAACAGGTCGCGTGGGTGTTGCCGATCCAGTGCCGCCACCAGCTTGCCGCCGTACACGTCCTCCAGCGACACCACCGGAATCTCCAGATCGGCCATCAACACGTCGCGGGCAACCGGCGTCAGCGAAGCGCGGCGCACCGGCTGAACCGTGCCGCGCATGACGAAGTTGACTTCGACCTTGACCTGAATCGAGCCGCGACGCACCAGCAGCTTCGTCTCCCCTACTGCCGCAGCAGGCGCGTGCGTCTGAAATCCCCGCTTCTTCAGCCGCTCAGCAGCCTGCCGGATGGCCTCGTTGATGCGCGCCAACGCCTCGTCGCGCGGCAGCGTGTGATCGGGAAAAACCAGATCGAGATCGACCGACAGACGCGGCATGTCGCGCACGAACAGATTGATCGCCGTGCCGCCCTTCAAGGCGAAGGTGTCATCCACGAACACCAGTGGCGCCACCTGCGTCAGCAGGCGCGCGGTATCGAGATAGGTCTGGTTCATGGCTTGAGCACCAGCAGGCCGTCGGCCGACCGAGACACCCAAGGCCGCTCGCTGCCCGTCGGCAGCGAGGCCGAGTCGAGCTTGGCCACCCAGGGCAATGACGCCTCGCGGCCGAGTTGCAGGCACAGCCGCACGGTCTTGACGTTCGTGCAGTGCTGCAACAGCTCGCGCAGCACATCGGCACGCAGGCTGTACGCGCCTTCGACGAGTTCGCGGGCTTCCTGCAAGGGCTGGCGCACGCCAACCTCGCTCAACAGTTCCAGCAAGGCGCGCTCCGGCGCCGACACCTGCGGCGCCCCGCCGCGCTTCTCAAACGGGCCGACGTGCAGCATGGCGTCCGGCTGCTCATCGAACAGGCGCTTGCGGTGGTACTCGGCCGGGAAGCGTTCGGTGAACCATTCCGGCAAGCGTGCAGCCTTCCAGCCATACAGATGCAGCACCGGCTGCTGCGGCACGTACTGGCGCACGCCGTACCAGTCCAGCGCCGACTTGCCGCCGACGTGCAGCCCCTCGAATTGGCGCTGCAACAGCAGCAGGCTGGAATGGAGCGCCGGGGAATCGTTCGGGCGGCAGAAAACCCCCCGCGCCAAGCGCGTCAGCCACCCTGCCCGGACGTAGTGAACGGCCAGGTCGGCAGAGATGCCCAACGCCGCCAAGTCCTCCGAGGTCAGCGGCGCTCCCGGTGCCAGCCGGGTGTAGAGCGCGTTTAGCTTGCTTGAATTAGTCGTAGTCATACTACGATTTTTACAACTTTCCCAAGCGGAAGTCAATTTGATATGGCGAACCCAGTCGTAGTTTGGATACGACAACGGCAACATATTCAAAATCTCATCCCTTCGGCGCAGCCGTGCGGGAAGACGATCGGGTGTCGTCTCCCCTGCCCCGCCGGAATCCTCGATCCCCAGCAATGAACGCCTCCAGCATGTGCGGGATCAACGTCGTTGCATCGACGGCCTCGCCATACGCCTGCGCGTGCAGCGCGGCGTA
>Ga0265293_10005006_pt1 | contig 22655 bp, 22 predicted proteins | sample Munlanlewell138R_FD_192505 | JGI IMG/M metagenome (GOLD analysis project Ga0265293, IMG submission 192505) | Leachate microbial communities from a municipal landfill in Southern Ontario, Canada - Leachate well 138R | ecosystem: Engineered > Solid waste > Landfill > Unclassified | place: Canada... | reverse complement strand
TTATACTACCCCCTACCCCCGGGGCCTGTGGTTATATATTATCAACTTTTTTTAGATTTGTCAACATCCCCCATATTTATAAAGCTCCAAACTGAAAAAATACTTGCAATTTAGTAGGATTTATATTATTCTATAATTGATAATAGTTATCATGTCAATGATTGTTATATATTTTACATAGAAGGGATTGGTGGATCCTATGGTATTAACTGGGTTAAAAGCTAATGATAAATGCAGAATTAGAAATGTTTCTGGTGGTGGATATGCTAGAAAAAGATTATATGAATTAGGTTTAAATAGTGGAGCTGAAGTGAAAATGGTAAAGAACGACTTTGGTCCTATTATTGTGTCTTTATCTGGACAAAAGCTTGCAATTGGTCGAGGTCTTGCACAGCATATAGTTGTAGATAAGGAATAATTTTTTGCCTTTACTGATAATGATTATCATAATTCGAGAGGAAGTGAATAAATGTATACAATTGCTTTGGTTGGAAATCCCAATAGTGGAAAGACAACCCTTTTTAATGTGCTTACAGGTTCTAACCAGCATGTGGGTAATTGGCCTGGAGTTACTGTAGAAAAAAAAGAAGGCTCCTTTAAGCATAAGGGAGCTATTTATAATGTAGTGGACTTGCCTGGTACATACAGTCTTGGGGCGTATTCCGAGGATGAGTTAATTGCAAGAGATTTTGTAATAAAAGGATCTCCTGATGTGGTTATAAATGTTGTTGATGCTTCAAATATAGATAGAAACCTATACTTAACAACTCAACTCCTAGAGATGGGAGCAAATGTTGTAGTTGCTCTAAATATGATGGATGAAGCTACTAACAAGAAAATAGAAGTTGATATACAAGAGCTTTCAAAAGACTTGGGTGTTCCAGTTATACCAACAGTAGCAGCAAAGAAAAGTGGTATTGAAGATTTAATTGAAGGTACTATAAACGCCATTACAAATAGATCAAATAATGTTGAATTCTCATACGGGCCCTCAATAGATGAAAATGTAAATAGAATAGCAGACGTTTTAAAAGGTATGGGCTTTAACTACCCTGTTAAATGGTTGGCACTAAAGGCTTTGGAGGGAGATAAAGAAATTCTATCCTTGATTGATAAAAAGGAAGGCATAGGGGACATACTTGAAAGTACTAAAAGTGATGGTATAGATTATGAATTAGATATCGTAGATAAGAGGTATTCTTTCATAAACAGCATAATAAAAAAAGGAGTAAAAAAGCCTACAGAGGAAATAGTAACCCTAACTGATAAAATAGACAAAATACTAACAAGTAGACTTCTTGGACTTCCAATATTTGGACTTATAATGTATTTAGTTTTCCAACTTACCTTTCTAGTGGGATCTGACTTTTTAGGTGGTTACGTTGAGACATTCATTGGTTTTATTGGGGAACTTATAGCAAGTGGTCTGGAATCAATAAGTGCACCTGATTGGGTAATATCATTCTTAATTGAGGGAGCCATCGGCGGAGTTGGGGCTGTATTGGTCTTTGTCCCTTTGATAATGGTATTATACTTCTTCCTTGCTATTTTGGAAGATACTGGTTATATGTCTAGAGCTGCCTATATAATGGATGGAATTATGAGAGCTGTTGGTTTACATGGAAAGACCTTTATTTCAATGATAGTTGGATTTGGATGCAACGTTCCAGGAATAATGGCTACTAGAACCTTGGAAAATAAAAAAGATAGAATGATAGCCATATTGATAAATCCCTTTATGTCTTGTGGGGCTAGATTGCCTATATATTTGGTTTTTATTGCTGCCTTCTTCCCTGATCATGGGGGCTTAGCACTATTTATAATCTATGCAGTTGGTATTGCATTTGCACTTTTATTTGGAAAGATTTTTAGTAAAACTCTATTCAAAGGTGAATCTTCTCATTTTATAATGGAACTTCCCCCATATAGAATGCCTAAAGCACCAGTTGTTTTAAGAGATATGTGGGAAAAAGTATGGGACTTTGTAAAAAGAGCTGGTACAGTTATTTTTGCTGTTGTTACTATTCTATGGATATTATCAGTTTTCCCACTGGGAGTAGAACCTTATTCACAAGATAGTCTCTTGGGCAAGATTGGAGAATTTATAGCTCCACTTTTCGCTCCTGCAGGCTTTGGATCGTGGCAAGCATCTGTAAGTTTATTTGCAGGAATTGCAGCTAAAGAGGCCGTTGTAGCAATCCTTGGAATGGTCTATGCAGGTGTCAGCGAAGGAACTGAATTGGTTACAGCAATTCAAGCAGCATTTACTCCTCTCTCTGCTGTATCATTTCTAGTGATGACTCTACTATACACCCCTTGTGCAGCAGTTATAGCAACTGTTAAGAAGGAAACAAACTCATATAAGTGGGCGATTTTTATGGCGGTTTACCCCTTTATACTTGCTTGGGTAATGGCTGTTTTAGTATTCCAGGTTGGATCCTTATTAGGGTTCTAAGGAGGTTTTTAAATGTTGATAAATGTTTTAAAGCAAATAAAGGAGGCTAGAGTCTATTCTAAGCCTCTAATTGCTAGAAACTTAAATGTATCTGAAGAGGTTTTAGAGGATATGGTAGCTCAGCTAGTAAGAATGGGTTATATTAAAGAAGACCTTGGTTCTCCCACTTGCGAAAGCAAGTGTGCTGGATGTTCAATATCAAGTTGTAATACCATTCCAATAAAAATGTTATCACTAACTCCAAAAGGAGAAGAAAAAGTTAAACTTTCTTAATATTTATTAAAAGGTGTTTAAGAAAAAATATGTGGGTATAATATATATACAAATCATTATATTAATTCGATGCTAGATTAAGTGTTGGTTCAATATAATGGTTTCATAGGACTTTGATAACTGCATCCAACTAAAATTCAATAAGTTGTAAGAAGAATTAAAGCTTATGTAAGTTTTGTTTAGTATTGCAAAGTATTGAGATATTTGATTCAATAATTTAGGTAAGTGCCTAAATTAAAAGCTACACCTATTTATTTGATTTACCGTAACATGTTTCTAAATTGGTAGTTTAAGGAAATTAGGATAGTAAAGTTGCAAAGGTAGAAAAGTAGTTTAGTAAGTTTAAGATGTGAAGAGTTTTATTCTGAAGTTACTGCTCCTATTTTTAAAGTTACTGTTACTGAAGTTTCTTGATTGTTAGTATAGGAAAGGATAATGGTAAATAAAAGTAGTGTAGTAGATTTGTAGTTTAGAAGTATCAAGTAACAAATGTAGTAAAATCTGTAGTACGGGTAGTGACTTTGGTAGAAATAACTCTTGAAAAAGAAGTTAGTTTAGTAAATGTAACGCTTGTAGTACAGGAAGTAAAGAAGTACCTTACCTTAAAAAAGTAAGTTGTAACAACTAAATAACTTATTAGGTTATAAGATTAGAGTTTAATCCTCTGTAGCTTAAATTAAGGAGTGTTATACAAAGATTGGAAAAAGTGATTGAACCAAAAAGTTCATGTTGGAGCAGTTATTGTAAGTTCTATTTAAATTGAAGGGCTTATCCACTTAAAAATGGAATGAGTCCTTCATATTTTTTTGTCCTTTTACACTTATGATAGCATAATCTCTAAAATCTCCCAATAAAACTAATTATAATATTGATAATCATCAATAGCTTGTTTTTTAATTTCTGTAGGAATATAATGTATGTAATATCTTTAAAAGGAGCGGATTAGATGAATAAGTTTGATTGGCGTGATAGACGAAATCTAACAATGTTGGCAGATTTCTATGAATTCACCATGGCCAATGGGTATCTAGAAAATGATATGGAGGAAAAGATAGCCTATTTTGATATGTTTTTCAGATCAATTCCTGATGATGGTGGTTATGCCATTATGGCAGGAGTTGAACAGTTAATCGAGTACTTTAAGCACTTAAAATTTAGTGATGATGACCTTGAATTCTTTAAGAGTAAGAAGATTTTTTCAGAAAAATTTATTGATTACCTAAGAGATTTTCAATTTACCTGCGATGTGTGGGCTATACCAGAAGGTACACCAATTTTCCCTAGGGAACCACTAGTAGTAGTAAGAGGACCTGTTGTACAGGCTCAATTGGTTGAAACTATGATTCTTTTAACTATTAATCACCAATCACTAATCGCTACAAAGGCAAACCGTATTGTAAGAGCTGCTGAAGGTAGAAAGGTAATAGAGTTTGGTTCTAGGAGGGCACAAGGATACGGAGGTGCTATTCTAGGGGCCAGAGCAGCTTATATAGGCGGTTGTGTGGGTACTGCCAACACTATAGTGGATAGAGACTATAATATCCCAGCAATGGGAACTATGGCTCACAGTTGGGTCCAGATGTTTGATAGTGAAGAAGAAGCTTTTAGAGCTTATGCTAAAGTTTATCCAAGCAGTTGCACTCTTTTAGTTGATACCTATAATACAATAACCAGTGGAATTCCAAATGCAATTAAGATATTCAACGAAGAAGTAGTTCCTAAAGGATTTAGGCCAAAAGGAATTAGAATTGATAGCGGTGATATTGCATATCTCTCTAAAGAAGCTAGAAAAATGCTAGACGATGGGGGTTTTCCTGATGTTGAGATAATGGCCTCATCAAGTTTAGATGAATTTGTCATAAAGGATTTAATAACTCAGGGAGCAAGGGTTGATAGTTTTGGAGTTGGCGAAAGACTTATTACTGCAAAATCAGAACCCATTTTTGGTGGAGTTTACAAATTGGTAGCTCTAGAAGATGAAGACGGAATTCAACCAAAGATTAAAATAAGTAATAATGTAGAAAAAATCACTACTCCTGGATTTAAACAGATTTATAGACTGTTTGATAAAACAAGTAATAAGGCTTTGGCAGATGTATTAACACTTCATGATGAAAAAATTGAAGAAACAGATTCTTATGAAATATTCCATCCACTATTTACCTGGAAGAGAAAGACAATAACTAATTTCTATGCAAAGCCATTGCTTGAGCAAATTTTTAAAGATGGACAGTGTATCTATAAAAATCCAAATATTGAAGAGATAAGAGATTATTGCAAAGCACAAATTGATACATTATGGGAAGAAGTAAAAAGATTCGAAAGGCCTCATGAGTACTTTGTTGATCTTTCCTTAGACCTATGGACAATCAAAGATAGTTTACTAAAATCTCACAGATAATAATATCCCTCTGATTTAAATCAGAGGGATATTATTATCTTTTAATCTTTGGTTTTGTCTTTCCTTTTACTCTCTTTAATCTAAAGAAGTCTTCTCTCTCTTTTTCTTGGAGAACTTCATCTATATATTTAATAGTCGATTCATATCTTGGAATCTGAATCTTATCAAGAGCATTTGCTCTTTTTTGTGTTTTCTTAATCTCCATCGCTAACTTATAAACTGAGTTTTCAACCTCAGCTAATTCATAGATAAGGCTTCTAATTTTTATAAAATTTATTACAGCTTTATCAAATGCAGGACTTGTTCTAAAAAATCCATACTCGGTTGAAAAAGGTTTCTCTTCCCTTCTAATTATTGGGACCTCAACACCCATAACGGACTTAAACAAAATCTGATAATCTGATTCCTTTTCGATTGATTGCGCTATTTCCTCTACATACTGAGAGCCCATAGTTATATTGGCAAGTTTTAATGCTTCATAGGCATCTGTAAAGGTAGTATCTATTTTGTCCTGTAATTCTCCTGCTACATCAATTAAAGACATCATTTCTCTTATTAAGACTGTCCTTTTTTTATCCAGTAACTCATAACCTTTTTTTGCAAATTGTAGTGAGTTTTTTGATTTAATTAAATTAGCTTTTGTTGGAGTTATCTTATAAACAGCCATAGCTTCACCCTATTTCATATACTTTTCGATAAGTTTCGGATTCAAACGATCTAGTTCCTCTTTTGGCAGTAATGTCAGTAGCTCCCAAGCCAAATCTAGAGTATTATTCATATCTCTATTCTCATTAAAACTTTGAGTAACAAATTTCTTCTCAAAAGCATCTCCAAACCTCATATACTTCTTATCTTTATCTGATAAATCTTCCTCTCCTACAATTTGTGCTAAAGCTCTAATTTCTTGAACTTTAGAATATGCAGAAAATAGCTGATTTGATACTTCTGGATGGTCTTCTCTAGTAAATCCATCCCCTATACCATCTTTCATTAAACGGGAAAGAGATGGTAAAACATTTATTGGAGGATAAACACCTTTTTGATGCAATTCTCTAGCAAGTACTATCTGTCCCTCGGTAATATATCCAGTTAAGTCTGGTATTGGATGAGTAATATCATCATTAGGCATTGTAAGTATTGGAATAAGAGTCACTGATCCCTCAACACCTTTTATCATTCCAGCTCTTTCATATAGGGCAGCTAAATCTGAATATAGGTATCCTGGATATCCTCTTCTACTTGGTACTTCTTCTCTAAGTGAAGAAACCTCTCTCAAAGCCTCTCCATATGATGTAATGTCTGTCATTATAACTAAAACATGTTGATTCTCTTCATAAGCTAAATACTCAGCTGTTGTCAATGCACATCTAGGTGCTATAATTCTCTCCATTATGGGATCATCTGCATAGTTAATGTACATTACTACCTTATCTTGTACACCGGCCTTTTTAAATGTCTCCTGAAAGAAAAATGCCTCATCATGTTTAACTCCAATTGCTGCAAATACTATGGAGAAATTATTATCTCCATCTTTTGATTGTATTTTTGCTTGACGAACAATCTGTGCAGCTAATTCATTATGTGGAAGACCAGCACCAGAGAATACGGGTAGCTTCTGACCTCTAATAAGAGTTATTAGTCCATCAATGGATGATATCCCCGTCTGAATGTAATTTCTTGGGTACTCCCTTGATACTGGATTTATAGGTCTACCATTTACATTGAATAAATTTTCTGAGTATACATCCCCACCACCATCAACTGGTTGTCCGATTCCATTGAACATCCTTCCTAAAACCTTTTTTGATAAGGGTATCTCAAAAGGCTTACCTTTGAAGCTTACCTTTGAGTTTTCAACTGACATCCCCATTGTAGCACCAAAGACCTGAACTACAACCCTATCTCCATCAATTTTAATTACACGTCCTACTTTTTTATCTCCTACTGAATCTGTTATCTCTACTATTTCACCATATCCTACGGAATGAATCTTTGAAAGCTCAATAAGAGCTCCCTGTACCCTATCTAATTTTAAATATTCTCTCTTCATTCTATCACCCACTATTCAGAATACTCGGATTCTAACACATTGTAGAATTCGTTTATCATAGTATTCAAACTTTGTAATTTATCAATCTCATCATTTGCAATGGTGTATTTCATCTTAATAACTTCTTCATATAGTTCAGAATTTCTAACTCTCGAGATTGGAATTCCTCTCTTAACAGCCTGAAGACCCCTATTATACAATAATTCTATTGTCTTTAACATCTCAAGTTGCTTTTTAAGTGGAACATATGTGTCATCCTTATGGAAAGCATTTTGCTGTAAGAAACCAATCTTTATAACTCTAGCAACTTCTAGTATTAGTCTTTGATCATCAGGTAATACATCTTCACCTACAAGCAATACTATCTCTAGTAATCTACTTTCATCGAATAGTAGATTCAACATTCTACTTCTAATACCCTCTATATCTTCATTTAATTCTTTCTCATAAAACTTCTTAATCATATCTGCATATCCGCTATAACTGTTCATCCAGTTAATAGCTGGGTAGTGTCTTGAATATGCTAACTCTCTATCAAGTCCCAAGAAAACATTAACAAATCTCTTTGTGTTTTCAGTTACTGGTTCAGAGAAGTCTCCTCCTGCTGGCGAAACTGCACCAATAATTGTTACAGACCCTTCTTCACCAGAAAGTGTTTTTACATACCCTGCTCTCTCATAGAATTGGGCTAACCTGGATGGTAAATAAGCTGGATATCCTTCCTCTGCAGGCATCTCCTCAAGTCTACCAGAAATTTCCCTTAGGGCTTCTGCCCATCTAGATGTAGAGTCTGCCATAATAGCCACATTATAACCCATATCTCTGAAATACTCTGCCATGGTGATACCAGTATAAATAGATGCTTCTCTGGCTGCTACTGGCATGTTTGATGTGTTTGCTATAAGTACAGTCCTCTCCATTATTGGTCTATTAGACTTAGGGTCAATTAGTTTTGGAAAATCTTCAAGAACTTCTGTCATTTCATTTCCACGTTCTCCACAACCAACATAAACTATTATATCTGCATCTGACCACTTAGCTAACTGGTGCTGAGTCATTGTCTTTCCTGTACCAAATCCACCAGGTATTGCAGCTGTTCCACCCTTCGCAATAGGAAAGAATATATCCAGAACCCTTTGACCAGTTATTAGTAACTTATCAATAGGTAGCCTTTCCCATGCTGGTCTTTGTACCCTTACTGGCCACTCTTGATGCATTAAGCAATCATGAACATTCCCTTTTTTATCCTTAACTTTAACCAGGACTTCATTTATATTATAACTTCCATTTTCTATTGCCCAAATAACCTCTCCCTCAACTCCAATAGGAATAAGTAGCCTATGGGTAATAAGTGGTGTCTCTTCCACCTTTCCGAAGAATTGACCAGCTCTTACTGTATCTCCAACTTTAACATGGATTTCAGCATCCCAAAGTTGCTCCTCATCAATGGATATTAGTCCAATACCCTCTGGTATAAAACTTCCATGATCTTCCTTGATTTTTTTAAGAGGTCTTTGAATTCCATCAAACATATTACCAAGCATACCAGGCCCAAGTTTTAAAGACAGTGGTTTCCCAGTAGATACTATACTTTCGCCTCTTTTGATACCTTCTGTTTCCTCATAAACTTGAACTGTGCCATAATCTCCATCGATGGAAATAATTTCGCCTATCAATTTATTTCTACCAACCATTACCATTTCTCTCATTTTAAAACCCGTCATATTCTTCCCTAGGATAACAGGACCATTGATCATCTGAATTTCTCCTATAAGATTACTCATTGGTTTCACCTGCCTTTCCTAATGCTAGACATAGTTCTTTTCCTATAAGATACTCATTTTCTTCAATCAAGGTTCTTACAGTATGGTCAATATTATATGTCTTATTTAAATTACTTATCATAAAACCTGCTATATAATCTTCATCTAGGGGTTCAATCTTAAAGGTTTTTTTAGTATAGTACTCTAAATTTTCAAGACAATGTTTAGCACCTTCAACATCTTTTTCCCTTAAGTAGAGGATCATATCTTTTTCCTCAAGTCCCATAAGATATTTATCTAGTTTTTTACACAGATAAGTATTATATTCTTCAGTTTCTACAAATCTTTTTGCTTTATCTAATACTCTTTCCAGTAGATCCTTTTGAAGATCAGCTCTTTTTTGTAGAAGCTGAGTTTTAATGTCTTCCTTAGCTTTTGCCAGGGCTTCATTTCTCTCAATCTTCCCCTGTGCAATTTTTCTACGAATTATCTCTTCTCTTTGCAACTCCATTTCAACTCTCTTATCTTCAAGAAGCTGCTTGTTCTTATCATCTAATTCCTCTAATAGTCTTTGATATTTAGCTTCTTCATCTCTAAAAACTATCTTATGAAAAATATCTAATTTTTCTTCTACCGTTATCATAAATTCACCACCTAAATTTTAATGCCTATGGATTCTTTAATATGTCTCATTATAAAGTTTTTGTCCTTTAGGCCAGTTCGATCAGGAATTGTAACTATCAATTGAGAACTTCCTGTTCTCTTTAGTTCTAGCACCTGTTCCTTCATATCTTCGAATATCTTCTCTGTAATGATGATGATTCCTATATCCTTATCTTCTACTGCATTTTTAAAATGCATGTTAATCTCATCTTTGGTTTCAGCGAGTACTCCTTGGATATTTGCTAATCTTAATCCTATAATCGTGTCTCTGTTATCACTGATTAAGATAGACTTCATACTACAGCCTTCCTAATATCATGATTGATACGATAAGACCATAAATAGCAATACCTTCCGCCAAACCAACAAAGATAAGGGTTTTACCTAATAGGGATGAATCCTCTGATACTGCTCCTAGAGCTGCAGAACCTACAACCGCTACTGCATAACCTGCTCCTAAAGTAGCTATTCCTGTTGCTAGTGCTGCTGAAATAAATCCTAAACCTTGAGCTGATGATAATGCACCAGTTGTCTCAGTTTCAGCATTTATTGCCTGTGGCACCATTATTATAACTGCTGCAATAAGTATTGGTAAGAAGATAAATAAATTTGCTTTTAGTATCTTCTTTAATGTTTTCTTGTTGCCTTCCATATTTTTATACATCATGAATGCTCCGGTTCCTATTGTAAGTAATACTAATAAAGTAGTTGAAATCAAAACGAATGACATGTAATCTCCTCCTAAATATAAATGTTATTTTTCTAAACTAACTGGATTAAACTCTCTACCTTCACCTTTGTAATATCTACTAAATAGTTCATAGTATTGCAGTCTCATCCCTTGTATAAATACGATTAATCCTTCTAATCCAATAATGAAAATATTTCCTACAATTAATACAATTATATTTCCAGCTGCTGATCCTATCATATGTCCAATTGTTTCAAATGCTAAGAACAAGCCAACATGAGTAAGTGCAAATGCTCCTACCCTTATAAATGAAACAGTACCACTTAGTAAGCTTAAGAAAGTCTCCAATAAGGAAAATACTGATTCAACATAGTATCCTGAAATATCATCTCCATGAAGAGGTCTCTTCTTCTCTATTATATGAGTCAGTGGTAATCTAAATACAATTGCAAGTAGGCACAATATTACTATAGGTACCCCTATAAACATAGGTAGAATATCAAGACCCAACATTCCTCCTCCAACAAGGGCTAACAGGGTAATATATAATACAACTCCTGCAACTCCTTCTTTACCGAAAAGTCCTTCTTCAATATCATGTCTCTTATAAGCATTTATGATTCCATAAGTATAGGCAGTTAATAGAAGTCCTACTCCCATAAAGATTGCTATCATAAGCATATCATTAATATTCTCAAATGGTTTTATCCAAAGTGCTGGTATTAGAGTTTCTATCCCAAATACTGCCCCATATAATAAACCAAATATCATTGAAGCTATTCCCAATCTAGTAAGAAGTCCTCCAAATAGCTCCATTTTCTTCTTTTTAGCCAAAAATATTCCTGCAAGTACAAAGATGAAGCCTTGACCTAAATCTCCAAACATAGTTCCAAATAGCAACATGTAGGATAAACTAACAAATGGTGTTGGGTCCAACTCATTGTATGAAGGTGTTCCATACATAGATACCATCCATTGGAATGGTCTGAAGAACCAATTATTTCTTAGCTTAGTAGGTGGATTATATTGTTTATCTCCTTTTAGCATTACTAATGTTCCAGGATACTTATCGAATAACTTATTTATATTGTCCTTGTCGCTTTCTGTTATCCATCCTGAAAGATAAAAATATTTTTTTGAAAAAGCTATATTTTCCTTAACGCCATCAAGTTTTGCTATTAATTTTACTTGACCCATTAGGTGATTAACTCTGTCTCTGTATTTATCTCTAAGTTCAGCGATCCTATTTTTTTGACCTTCAATTTCCATATTGAGTCTATCTTTCATACCTTGTATCTGTTTTTGAATCTCTTGCGGAGTCCCAGAGTATTCCTTTGGTATTATGATCTCTCTAAAATTTAGTGATCTTAATATTCTTTTCATTTCCTCTTCTACACTCTTGGGATATAAAACAATATAAACTTCTCCATCTGAACTACTTCCGGTATGAAGTAATATAGCTAATATATTCTCGTAGTTTTTCTTTAACTTTAAACGATCCTCTTTTGTAAGAATCCCCATTTTGAAATTAAAGTATTCCATATCTCTTAAGTCTCTTATTGGAACTGCAAAATCACTAATTTGTTTAAAACTATTTGAATAGAAACTATCCAGAAACTCTAGTTCTTTCTCTAATGCGTGTAACATTATACTTGGTTCATGAACTTTTTCACAAATAAAATTAAGCTCATCAAGAATTTCTTCTTTACTTAACTTAATATCTAAGTCATGAGATTCTTTGTCTAACTCAATACCCAGTATATCCTTAAGATTTTCACCCTTCTTAAGGAGTTCAACATATCTCTCATCCTTTTCAAATGTAGATATGTAATTCAAATCAATTAATCTGTCGATGTTTTCATCACTTACATCAAATAAAAAGTTGTTATCCTCTATCTGCTTGAGAGCAGAAACTAAGTCTACCTTTTCTGATTTAAGGATGTCTTTTAGAACACCATCCACATCCCGGATATCTCCTATGATATTCATCATCGTCATCTTTTCAACGGACATTATTCATCACTTCCTTTAATGGTCCTTACTAGGTACCCTTTGGTATCGTAGTAGGATAACCCGTATTTTTTTGCCTCCACTATCGATATTATATCCTTGATTTCAAATTCCAATAAGTGTAGGTATGCTATAGAAATTGATACATCCAACTTTCCTTTTTTAAATGTATTCTTAAATGTATTAAATAAATGCCTTTGGATTCTAATTTCCATAAATAAATCTAAATCTTTTTCCTCATTGACTAACTCTTTATACTTAGTTTTACCTACATAGTTTTTTAGATCTTCAATGGAGCCATAACACAGTTTTTTAAGTTCCTTATAATCTACGATGTTACCATTAGGTAATGTATAGTTTATAAGCTCTTCAGGTACTAGATTATAGAATTTAATCCCTCTATATATCCACTCAATATTTAGTAGGTCAATATTCTCTCCTAAGAAAACATTGAATATCTCTCTATCTGATTTTGAAAGCTTTTGAGCGCTTTCACTAAGTGCAGTAAAGTAAAGTCTGTCAAGATTCATCTCCATATAGAATAAGAGCTTTTGATAATTCTCATGTCTATAAGGATATAACACGTCGTAAAACTTGGTTCCCTTTAGTCTGTCGATAAACTCTTCCAAAGATTTTGCATACCTTATCTTTTCATAAGAAAAGCTGTAGTACTCGTTCTTGATAAAGCTTACTTTCTCATACTTAGTAAGATCTTCTCCTCTAGCTAATGCTCTTAAGTAAAGCTTTAGATCTTCAGTTTCATATCTAAACATCAATGACCTATAGAATTTCTCATAATCATCTGAAAAGTACTTAAGTATCTTCTCAAACTGTACTATTAAGAATCTTTCAAGCTGTAATTCAACTTTCTGAACATCATCAACATTATCAATATGTGATAACATTTCACCATAAACTGTGTTGTCTCTAAGATACTGAACCTGATCTACTAGCTTATCTTTTTCCATCAATGCTATATAGTCTTCGTCGTTGAGGAAACGGGAACGCATTACTCTAATTTTGGTATTTATTGCGGAAAATCGTCTTTCATTCCCCATTTATATCCCTCTATTCTTCCATTGATAAAATTTTTCCCCACAATCTTTCAGTTAAATCTTCTTTTATTTCGTTATAAACGACATCAATATTGACTTTATTACTTATGCATTCAACTTCAACTTTTGATGTTAGGTTAAGACTACCAGTTACTCCACCTACAATTTCCCTGTATGCCTTCTCACCTTCCTCCATATATTGTTGTTGTAGCTCTTTTTCAAGCTGTTGAACTTTGTCTAAACCTTCAAATTTCTTCTTCCTAAGAGCTTCTTCATATTTTTCTCTTAGATTGATGGTTTCTTTGTCGAGATTGATAATTTTTTGGGCAATATCGTTCATATTTTATCACTCCTTAGCCTTATACATTATACCTTATTGAGGATTATAAACAATTTTGTTTATCCTCAAATAAGGCCTAAAGAGATGTTAAAAGACTCAAATACATCGTTAATTGTGTAACATCTCTTAATATCTTCATTTTACTCCTTTTTTCTTTATATTGCTTGCATTTCCCTATATATTACAAAAACTTAATAATTTTAGAAGGACTTTGGTCCCGCTAATTTTAGCCATTTCAAAAGAAGAGTACTATGTTAAAAACATAGCACTCTATTACTATAAGGAGATACCTTTTTCAAAAGCTTTTATATTTACTTCGTGTACTTTTTCAGGTAAAAACTTCTTAATTTTACTAATCCAATCAATGCTGTCTATTCCTAATGCTTTAACCATTAATCCAAGCATTACAATATTAGCTGATCTTGGTTCCCCAAGCTCTTCTGCTATAGCTCTAGCATTTACTGAGACAACACTTTCTAGCTTATTATTAATCTCTTCCATAACTCCCTGAGGATAATCTTCTAAACCTGCTAAAACGGGAAGTGGCCATATTTCTTCCTCATTAACAATAAGTGTTGCTCCCTTTTTCATCATCGGAACGTATCTTAAGGCTTCAATTTTCTCAAATGAAACTAAAACATCAGCTTCTCCTTTGTTGATTGTAGGGGAGTAAACCTTGTCACCAAATCTTATTTGAGTCGTAACACTACCACCTCTTTGAGCCATACCGTGAATCTCAGCCATTTTTACATCATAACCTTCCTCAAGAAGACCCTCTGATAGTATTTTAGATACCAATATTGTTCCCTGACCTCCAACTCCTACAAGTAACATACTCTTAGTCATCTATTTCACCTCTTCCCCAAAAGCTTCAATTGCATGGAACGGACAAACTTGTAAACACACCTGACAACCATTGCACATTGCTGTGTCCATACTTACTACTCCATCTTTCATTGAAATAGCTGGACAACCTATCTTAAGACAAGTTTTGCACTTTCTACATACTTCTTGGTTAACCTGACAGTATAAGTTTGCTCTTCTCTTTTGAACATCTTTTATCAAGGCACATGGTTGTTTAGTTACTATTACAAATGGTTCTGTTGCATCCATAGCAGCTTTTACCGCTTCTTTATTAGCATCCATGTCATATGGATCTATAACTCTAATATTCTCTTCTTTAACTCCAATTGCCTTAACTAGTCCCACTAGATCTATTTGAGGGGATTCAATACCACTAATTGATTTTCCAGTTCCAGGGTTTTCTTGATGGCCTGTCATTGCTGTTATTCTATTATCCAGAATTACTGTTACCATATTGCTTTTATTATACACAGCATCAACTAATCCTGTCATTCCTGAGTGAAAGAATGTAGAATCTCCAACTATCCCAAATACTTTTCGATTTCTTTCAGCCATCTGATTTACTTTGTCAAAACCAATTCCTGCTGATATTCCAGCACCCATACAGATAACAGTATCACCAATATTCAATGGTTCCATTGCACCAAGAGTATAGCATCCAATGTCTGAGGTTACATGTATTTTATTCTTGTATTTGCTCATTGCATAGAATATACCTCTATGTGGACATCCTGCACAAAGTGCTGGTGGTCTTGAAGGCGCTACTACTTCTAGTGAATATCCTTCTTCAACTTTTTCTCCAAGAATTGCTTCTCTTATTATTTGAGGACTCATTTCACCGCATACTGAGAAAATTTCTTTTCCTGTACACAAGATTCCCATGGCTTTGATATATTGTTCCATGTATGGTTCATTCTCTTCTATTATATATACCTTGTCTACGCCTTGTGCAAATTCTTTAAACTTCTTATCTGGTAATGGCCAACTAAATCCCACTTTTAGATAAGATACCGAATCTCCAAATACTTCCTTTGCATGAAGATAACTTGCTCCGGCTGTAATTATTCCTATTTTTCTGTCATTCCACTCAATTTTGTTTAGTTCTGTAGTGTTGGAGAATTCTTGAAGTCTAGGTATTCTTTCTTTCTCCATTTCAATATGTTTTATCTTTGAGTGTGCTGGTACCATTATGTATTTCTTTGGATTTTTTGTATACTCTTTAATTCCTACTTCTTCTCTTTCTCCTAGCTCAACTGCTGACTTACTATGACAGATTCTTGTAGTAACCTTAAATAGTACTGGTGTATCATATTCTTCAGATATCCTAAATGCTTCCTTTATATAGTCTTTACATTCTTGGGCATCTGAAGGCTCCATTAAAGCTACCTTTGCGTGAGGTGCAAACAATCTGTTATCTTGTTCATTTTGTGAGCTATGCATCCCTGGTTCATCAGCTGTAATAATTACAAGTCCTCCATTTACACCTTCATAGGCAATTGTAAATAGTGGATCTGCAGCAACATTCAATCCTACGTGTTTCATGGCTGCTAGAGATCTAGCTCCTGCTATTGAAGCTCCTGCTGCTACTTCTAGGGCAACTTTTTCATTTGTTGACCATTCTGAATAGATTTCTTTGTATGTGGAAACGTTTTCAAGTATCTCAGTACTGGGCGTTCCTGGATAAGCTGCCGCTACCAGGCAACCAGCCTCATAAGCTCCTCGAGCTATAGCTTCGTTTCCTGTCATAAGCTTTTTCATTTAATCACTCCTGTTTATTAAATTCTTTGTTTCTATTATATAAGACTTTGACAAAAATGTATAATATTTTCTTCAAAAAAAACCATATAAATCCTGAAAAATAGCGGTTTATCCCCTAAAAGCTTTAAATCACTGATTAGTGCAAACACCTAATTTTCAACTTATATATGATAAAACTCCCTTCCCAATTATGAGAAAGGAGTATAAATTATCTAACTTCTTTTATACTTTCTGGTTCCAGTGCTAAGTCACCAGGCTCTGGACAATAATTTTCAACATTCTTAGCTCCACTCTTAAGTTCCCAATGAAGTACAAAGGATAATACTACTCTTAGGATAGCTACAGATGCTAAAATTATGAATTCATCAATGGTTCTAATTACTACAGTCTTAATAATCTCTGCTGCTAGTTTAAATTCAAGACTTAATGTCATTGCCTTAGCGAAATCTATAGCAACATCATCTCCTCTAAAGTCAAACCCATTTCTAAAAAATTGAAATAATCCCCTTACAGCTGCAATAGCAATTATCGCAACACCGATTAGTTCAAGAGAACTGGTTATGTAAGGTACTATGGCCTCAAGTAAATGTTCAATTATCAATGTTACCGCTCCTTATAATAAAATTGTAAAATTCCTCTACTCTTCATTTTATCATAAAAGTGATATATATCAATATTTTTTGTTAAAAACATATTTAAATATGATAATTTATTTGCAAAAGTTAATAAATGATCTTGGTAGGTTGCTAAATGTCATTCTTAATGCTAATCTTAAATTATAATTATAAAAACTGGAGGTATCCTATGAAATCCACAATTGAAATGATTAAGGACAAGTCCCTATGGGCAGGTTTGAATAACCCAGATTTAACAAAAGATGAAGCTGATATAATTGTTTTTGGATTAGCCTATGATGGTGCTGCATCCTTTAGGTCAGGGACCAAGGATGGTCCAAAATCTATTAGAAGCATTACATACTCAATAACACCTACTACAGAGGACTTTGAACTTATTGACAATCTTAAAATTCTAGATCTAGGAGACTTTACTGATACTAATCAAGTTAAGCTATTTGATGATGTAGAAAATGTAGTTTGTGATATAGTTAAAAAGAGAAAATTCTTTACTATGCTGGGTGGAGACCACTCCACATCAATACCTATATTTAGAGGAATAAGTAAAGCCCTGGATAAGCCCTTTGGTATTATCCATCTAGATGCTCATTTTGATTTAAATGATGAACTATCAGGTAACAAGCTATCCCATGGATGTCCAGCAAGAAGAGCAACAGAACTTGAAAATGTTGGTAGTTCCGATAATATATATTTTGTTGGTATCAGATCCATCGAAATGGATGAAATAGAATTTCTAAAAAATAATAAGGTCAATGTGATAAATGCTAGAAGATTTAGTGAAATTGGGGTAAAAAAAGCAATAGAAGAAGTAGTTGAAAAAATGAAACATTTTGAACATATCTACATGACAGTTGATATTGATGTTTTAGACCCAGCTTATGCCGCAGGTACTGGTACTCCTCAGTTTGGGGGATTAACTAGTAGAGAACTGCTTGATTTCATAAGAGGAGTTTTCCAACTGCCAATAATTGGATTTGATGTGGTGGAGGTAGCTCCTAACCTTGACCCTTCCCTTACTTCAAGCTTTGCTGCAAGAAAGATAATTACAGAATGTTGGGGGCATTATAGTAGGAAGTAACTTTAAGAAACTACCCATAAATACTGCTTTTATGGGTAGTTTCTTGCAATCTACAAAACTAATTAATGATTATCTTTTGCATTCGCTTTTTCTTCCATACCAGCTTTGAATGCTGCAATTGATCCTCCATCATACAAAATATCCGTTCCTGTTAGGTAACTTGCTTCATCACTTACTATGAAAGCCATCATCTTTGCAATCTCTTTTGGTTCTCCGACTCTTCCCAGTGCACCATTTAGTGCAAATGAAGCAGCTTGATCTCCTTCCACTTCTCCCATTGGAGTACTAAATGTTCCAGGGGATATGGAAACAACTCTTACGCCTTTTCTGCCCAATTTCAAGGCCATCTCGACACTATACCATACTACAAAATTCTTTGATATTGTATATGCTGTTCCAGGTTTCATATCTTCAGGTACAGATCCTAATACTTGTGCCATGGCACCTTTAAACATTTCAGTATTACTTAATCCCATCTTATAAATTTGTTTTGGTATTCTATCCTCAGGAAGCATATAGGCGGACATGGAAGATACGTTTAAAATACAGCTTTTTTCTTCCATAACTTCTCCAAACTCTTCATTAATATTTATAGTTCCAACTGCATTAATATCAAATATTTTTTCTCCACTTGCCATATGGGGTGAAATTCCAGCTGCGTGTATAACGGACTTAATTTTCCCTTTGGATGATGCATAGTCAACTAGTTTCTTAATTGAAGCTCTGTCACTTGTATCAGCAGGATAAGCTTCTGCATCGATTCCTTCTGACTTAAGTTTATTTATGGCATTATCTAGTTTTTCTACCGTTCTTCCCACAAGGATTATCTTGTTATCTCTTCCCAGTATCCTTGCAGCTTCAAAGCCCATGCCGCTTCCTCCACCAGTAATTACACAAATATTTGTCATCTTAATCCTCCTTGATCTATATATAAATATGGTATATTTTTACATATTTAATATACCCTGGTTTAATATCGTTAATCAATTAACAATTTTTAATTCCAAATAGTTCATTAATATAAAAAGCTCCTTATCAAAAATGATAAGAAGCTTGGTTTAAATCTATTATTCTACTATTTAATACACTACTTTCCCTAGCGCAGCTAAAACCAACTCACTGGCTAATTTAGCTGTCTTATTTGAAATATCAAGTATAGGATTAACTTCAACCATATCCATACTTAATAATTTCCCTGATGCATATAGCATTTCTACTGCTAGAAAAGCCTCTCTTATTGTCAATCCACTATGGACCTTAGTGCCTGTTCCAGGGGCAGCTTCAGGTGTTAATGAATCTATGTCAAAACTTAGATGTATTCCTTCGGTTCCATTGGAAGCTATTTCTATAGCTTGCTTCATAACTTCAACCATTCCCAATTTATCTATTGTATCTATGGCAAATACATTAAGTCCTGCAGCTTTCATCTTCCTAGCTTCTTCTTTATCAATATCTCTTCCACCTATTTGTACACATTTTGATATATCAGCATAAACTGGACCTTGGCCATAATCAACCATCATATCTGGGCCTTGACCACATACCGCAGAGAATGACATTCCATGCATATTACCTGTTTCTGTTATTTTATCATCATTCCAATCACCATGAGCATCAATCCAAATTACCCCAACATTTTTGTAATGTTTAAGGGTAGCTGATATACTACCTGCAGCTAGACTGTGATCTCCCCCTATGGCTATAGGGAAAGCTCCTTCTTCCAGAGATTTAAGAGTATGCTCGTATAATGATTTACATGTGCTTATAACTGATTCATAGTTCCTTAATTTTTCCGATGAAGCACCCTCTCTTGGTTGGATTATATCTCCTCGATCATTTAACTCATACCCTAATTCTTTAATTCCTTCTCCTAATCCTGCTATTCGGATTGCTGTAGGACCTAATGATGCGCCTACTTTAGATGCCCCACAATCAATTTGTACTCCTGTTAAATCAATTCTTTTATTCATACTACACAACTCCTTTTAGTATTGACTTTACTTTTCACTAGAAATACTATCTAATTATCAATTTAAATGCAAGTCCTATTTATATTGATTCCCAAATTCAACTAACTGCAATCTTAAATATTAATTTAAAGTATACTATGGTTGGAAATGTCATATTATTATGGGTATAAATACAATGATAAAAAATCTTTAAACTCGGAGGTGAGAATAATGATATTTTGCTTCAGTGGTACAGGAAATTCAAGGCACGTGGCCTTAGAAATATCAAGATATCTTAATGATAAATTGATTTCTATACCCGATGAAATTAATAATAAGGATGGACTGATTAGCTACAATATGGATGATGAATCCTATTTAGGTTTTGTTTATCCTGTTCATGCATGGGGTCCACCCAAAATTGTATTAGACTTTATTGATAGACTAGAAATTAAAGGAAGTACTCCTTATGTTTTTTCTGTTTCCACCTGTGGGGAAGAGGAGGGTAAAACAACTCAAATCCTAAAAAATTATTTAGAGAAAAAATCCCTAAATTTATCTAGCGCTTTTACCATCGTAATGCCCAACAATTACATATTGAGTTATGATATTGAGCCAGATGAAGACATCAATAAATTACTTGTTGCGTCAGAAGAAAAAATCAAAGAAATATGTCAAATCATTGAAAATAAGGAAACAAGCATCTATGCTTTAATACCAGGTTCTCTTTCATTTCCCAAGAGTAAAATAGTAAATACATTTTTCAAGAAGTATGCTTTAGATAACAAAAAATTCTTTGCAGATGATAAATGTAATAGTTGTGGCTTATGTGAAGATATCTGTCCTGTTCATTCTATAAAAGTTAATGGTAAACCTACATGGCAAGGAGATTGTACTATGTGTCTTGCATGTATTAATAGATGCCCAACCCAAGCAATTCAGTATGGTAAAAAAACGACTAGTAGAGGACGATACTTCCATCCTGATTTGAAATAAAATTACCAATTATAAACTTAAAATCCCTTATAGATCTTATAACTAATCTATAAGGGATAACCTTTTAATTAAAATATTTTTTCATCAAACTTATAACTATATCTATTTGCTCTTTCTGTACATCATTATTTGTAACAAATCTAAATTCATTGTCAGGATTTACGCTTATTTTTACCTTGTTATCCAACATATAATCACCAAAATCCTTGGAATCAAATCCACCCTTTTCTATCTTGAAAAAGATCATATTAATTTGAACACTATCCATATCTAATTTGATAAATGGAAATCCTAATAATTGATTGGCAAAATATTTGGCATTTTCATGGTCTTCCTTCAATCTCTTTGTCATTGTATTTAGGGATATTAGTCCACAAGCCCCTAATACACCCGCTTGTCTCATTCCTCCACCTAATATCTTTCTATTCTTTCTTGCTCTTTTTATGAAATCACTACTGCCACATAATAGTGAACCAACTGGAGAGCAAAGTCCCTTGGATAAACAGAACATTACTGAATCAGTATATTGAGTGATTTCTTTAACATCTACTCCCAAACTCTCTGCAGCATTAAAAACTCTTGCTCCATCAGTATGAACAGGTATATTATATTCCTTTGCTGCCTCATAAGCTTCCTTCATCAGTTCCAATGATACTACGGTTCCATCAGTTAAAGCATTTTCTAGGCATAGTAACCCAGTGTCCGGATAGTGTATATCAATACCCCTCACCTTTTTATGTACATCTTTCCCATGAATTCTTCCATCAGGATTATCTACAATAGCATAACTAACTCCAGACAGTCTTGCTGCTGCTCCAACCTCATATTTGACTATGTGAGACTTGGCATTTACTATAATCTCATCCCCAAATTTGGTATGAGTCATGATTGCAATTTGATTTCCCATAGTACCAGATGCTACAAATAAAGCATCTTCTTTTCCAACCATTTTCGCAGCTAATTCTTCCAACTCATTTATGGTGGGATCATCCTCATATACATCATCCCCAACAAAAGCTTTTGCCATAGCTTCTCTCATTTCATATGTTGGTTGAGTTACCGTATCACTTCTTAAATCAATGAATTTCATCTTATTACTCCTCTCTTTTATCAAAATCTCTTGGTAAGAATACTCCTTCCTCTGTAGGTAGGAGATGAATTACTAAATATCTCTACAAAACACTTGTTCGACTAAGCTAGCTGTGATATACTCATATCAAGGAGTTGAGTATGATGAACAGAGCTTATAAATATAGATTGTACCCAACAACTAAACAGACTGATTTAATTAACAAAAATATTGGTTGTAGCAGATTCATCTACAATCATTTTTTAGCATTAGCTAAGAGTGATGGATACCTTAACTATAATCAATATGCAAAGGCTCTTCCTTTGCTTAAAAAAGCATATCCATTTTTAAAAGAAGTGGAATCCACCTCTCTACAACAAACACTAAAGGATTTAGACAAATCCTTTGCTGGCTTTTTTAAAAAGTCAGGAGGTTCTCCTAACTTTAAAAGCAAGGGAAACCCTAAGCAGAGCTAGCCTTGTCAAATGGTAAATAACAATATCAAAATTACAGATAATTACATAAAACTACCAAAGCTAGGCTTAGTGAAATTTGCTAAATCCAGAGAAGTTGAAGGCAGAATTCTTAATGTCACCATCTCTAGG
>Ga0265293_10005005_pt1 | contig 22659 bp, 18 predicted proteins | sample Munlanlewell138R_FD_192505 | JGI IMG/M metagenome (GOLD analysis project Ga0265293, IMG submission 192505) | Leachate microbial communities from a municipal landfill in Southern Ontario, Canada - Leachate well 138R | ecosystem: Engineered > Solid waste > Landfill > Unclassified | place: Canada... | reverse complement strand
AGTTTATTGACATTCAGCCCTTGGATACCCTTCTGTACCAGCGTCCAGTTTTCACTTGCAAACCTGTAAGGTTCGCACAGACCGGTTCGACCACAGGCAATCGCAAAAATATCTTGAGCGGATGGGTCGAAAGCAAGTTCAGTGACGTCACTTTCAGCAAAACCAACTTGCTCCCATTCATCACCTACGCGCATGAACAAACCGTTTCCAATAGTACCCACATAGATTTCATTGCCGATTATGATAAGACGATAGGGGACAACCGCCTGTGGTTTTTCTGAGCCTGATGCCAAAATGGCTTGATTTTGCTCAAAATGATCTGCAATCGTTTCCCTCGTGAGACCCACTTTTTGAGCCAGGGTGTCAAGATCGTAGGGTTCATCAAACTTCGTTCTCAGGGGCAAATCAGTTTTCGACCACCGTTCCCCATCCAAAAGGTACAGACCTGTTTCGGTAAGAATGTGCAACCCTTCAGTGGAGATGGCCAGATCGATTACGTCTTTATCCTCCAGACTGTTGGTTAATTCAACCCATTCCAGGCCAGTTGAGTCAACAGAATAGACCCCCTTGCCATAAACAGCGACATAAATTTTCGCGTTGTCCTCATCTTTTGCCATAGCAGTAACCGCGTTTAAGCGCAAATCACCCATGATATTCTTCCACCCCCCACCGTCGGCATTAACACGGAAGACCCCATTCGATTCGGTAGCCGCAAACCAGCGTTGAGGAGATCCGCCAGCCACTACAAAGTCATACAGGCGCTGCCCGGCTAGACCCCTTGAGGTCCAGCTTTGAGCGAAATTGTCTGAGGAATATAAACCGTTCCCATAGGTACAGGCAAAGACACGCTTTTGAGTCCCACCGAAGGGATCCGCAACCAGCCTGAAAACTTTCACATTACTGGGCAGTCCCCTGACACTGCTTGCCCAACTGGTACCACCGCTCCAGGTCCTGTAAACGCCTGCGCCGTGCCAGGCGGCCCCATAAACCAAGCCTGGGTATGCAGTATCGATAGCAAAACTGCGTGCGGAGTGATCGCTGACACCTTTGTTTATCGGAACAAAAGATTGACCCGCGTTATTGCTTTTGTAGAAGCCGTGTTCGTGTGCGGCCAGATAAAGTTCGTTGGAATTAACCGGATTGACATCAATATCATAAAAATAATCGGGTGTGGAGAACGAATTGCCATCAACGATCAACTTCCAGGAAACTCCGCCGTTAGAGGTTTTGTACAGAAAACCCCTCAGACTGGGATTGACCCTGGTGGCAGCATAGATCACGTTGCCATTATTGGGGTCAATTTCGATATCGTAAACGATGTGACCGCTCAGAACACCACCGTTCGAGGCAATCCAGCTCTCTCCCCCATCCAGGGACTTGGAAATACCGCCACCATAGGTTCCAGCGTAGACGATCGCTGAGTTTGTCGGGTGTGTGGCCAGGGATTGTATTTTGAGGTTTCCCAAACCAGCGTTCTTACGGTACCAGGTTTCTCCCTGATCATAGGTCTTGTAAACACCGCTGACATAACTGCCTGCATAAATGCGATTGGGTTGGTTCGGGTCCACCGCCATTGCGGTAAAGGTTCCCCCGACCGGCCCAACCGGGGTTGAAGGGATGACAGTGTAATCTTTAACTATCAACGGCAGGTATTGCTTGCGGCCCCCAATTGGAAAACCTGTAGCATCAGAATTTAGTAACAATCCAGCGACCAACACCGTAACCAGAATGCTGCTGATCCATCGGCTGAGATTTCTATTTTTTTGCATCATGTTGTACACTGACCCCTCATATTACAACAATCGTGCCAAAGTGGAATTATTTCAGAATCTGACCCAGCGCGTCCAGGCAGCCCTGAATGGCCAGGTCATCAACATCATTATGCGTAACCAGACGGATTTCGCCATCACCGCTGCCGCTGATCAGAACCCCTCGTTCTTTCATTTCAGTAATTAACCTGCGTTTATCAATGCCAAGGGAAGGGTCAAGCTTGAAAAAGACCATATTGGTGTTGGGAGAGCCCTTTGTCAGCACAATTGAGGGAATCTCTGCTAATCCTTCAGCCAGCCAGCGTGCCCTGAGATGGTCTTGCTCCAAACGTTCAATCATACTTTCGAGAGCCACGATTCCAGCCGCAGCAAGTATGCCTGCCTGGCGCATGCCTCCGCCCAGCAATTTTCGCATTCTGCGTGAGCGCTTGATGAACGATTTGCTACCGCACAGAACTGAGCCTACCGGAGCGCATAACCCCTTGCTGAGGCAAAATGTTACACTGTCGGCGGGTTCGACCAGTTCAGATGCCGGCACTTTTTGTTCAACCGCGGCGTTAAAGATGCGCGCTCCATCAACATGGTAATACAGGCCCAGTTCGGCTGCTTTCGCACCGACACTGCGCATGTAGTCCGTGCTAAGTGCCTTTCCGCCGCAAGCATTTTGAGTATTTTCAACAATCACCATTTTCGAAGTCGGTTCGTGATAGTCGCGTGGGTTGCGCATTGCAGCCTGAATATCCTCAAGCGCCAGACTGCCGTCTTCCTGGTTGGGGATGGTATGGATGACTACCCCACCCAACACAGAAACCCCGCCAGCCTCGTGCAAAAAGGTATGTCCCATGGTTCCCATGATCGCTTCATCACCACGATCACAAGCTGCCAGCGTTGCCACCAGGTTTCCCATGGTGCCTGAGCTGACCAGCAAACCGGCTTCCTTGCCAAGCATGGCAGCTGACTTCTCTTCCAGTTCGATTACGGTTGGGTCTTCTCCATAAACGTCATCGCCCACTTGGGCTGCCGCCATGGCGGCGCGCATTTCGTCTGTTGGATGTGTGACGGTGTCAGAACGAAAATCGAAAAATTTACCCATTTGCTTTCTCCAGATTGTCTAATACAGATTGTAAGTCGGCCGGCAAAGGAGCTGTAAACTCAGTTTCCTGTCCAGCCCCCGGCAAGCGGATTAACAGCTTGCCCGCGTGTAAGAAGAATCGGTCCAAGTCAATGCTTTTTTTGCGATGTCCATAGATTTGATCGCCAGTAACAGGACAGCCCAGGAAAGCCATATGAACGCGAATCTGATGCGTGCGTCCAGTCAGAGGTTTTACTTCCAGCAGGGTGTGGTCACGATATTCCGCGACGGTAAAGAATTCCGTCTCGGCTTTTCTGCCCTTGTCACCATAGGTCACCGCCATACGCTGACGAAGTTTCTCGTCTCTGCCAATGTTGGTCTCAATCCGTCCAGTTGGCGTGGGTGGCTTGCCATCCACCAATGCCAGGTAGGTCTTTTTGGCTTTTCTGGTCTTAAATTGACGCACCAGCCATGTATATGCGGCAGGTGTTTTCGCGACAATCAAGATGCCCGAGGTGTCTTTATCCAGCCGATGGACGATACCTGGTCGCTCAGGTTCACCTACCTCCGCAATTTGAGGCCAGTGGAAAAGCAGTGCATTCACCAGCGTGTCCTGCTGATTTCCAGCTCCCGGATGGACCACAAGCCCGGTCGGCTTATTGATAACAACTACATCCGGGTCTTCGTAAATTACGTCCAGGTCGATATCTTGTCGCTCAAGCGATGCCTCTGCCTCTGCTTTCACAGACACAACTAGTTTGTCGCCAGGTTCCAGCTTATAAGAAGACTTATTCAGCACACGGCCGTTTACTGTGACTTCACCAGCTGAAATCATGGTCTGAATCGTTGCACGTGATAGCCTTGGGATCTGCTCTGCCAGGAATTTGTCCACGCGTATCGCGCTCGATTCGTCAAAAACGATCTCGATCATTTCAGTTTTCATCCGCTCCGTCCGGGTTAAGCATGGGGTCCTTCTGGCGAGTTTCTTTTTCCTTGTGCTCTTGAAGGATTAACCCCAAAAAGATCAGCGCCACACCGACGGTGACGCTAGAATCGGCCACATTGAATACCGGGAACCGTCCCACCGCAACAAAGTCAGTCACAAAACCGAGTTGAACGCGGTCGATCATGTTTCCGAGCGCGCCTCCCAGTATCAAACCAAGGCTGACTCGATATAGGAGCGGTTCGTCTACTGCTCTGTGGTAGTACCAGATCACTGCAGCCGCGATAATGACCGCGAGGATCAGTAGCAGGATGTTCGCGTTCTGAAACATTCCAAAAGCCGCTCCGGTATTTTGCCAGTAAGTGAAACGGAAGAAAGGTGCCAGGAAGGGAATCGGATAAATTTCTTCACCTAAGGCAAGATTCCGACGGATGAGTCCTTTGCTCCACTGATCCAGGACGATAACAAGCAACGAGATGGCAAACAGCAGCAGGTAATGACGAAAAATCCTCTTGCCTGAAGTCATCCAACCGCCTTTACGATTTTTAAAACCACTTCTTCGCCATCAAAACTATCTCGGAATAGCCCTTCCGCATCGAGCTCTTCTTCGGTCAACTCCAGCGCCAGTGTTTCGGTAGAAATATATTCGGCATTATTTTGGATTGCTTGCGCTAATTCCGGCGTGGCCTGGTACCGCACAAGTATGCGGTCGGCAATATCAAGCCCGGAAGTCTTGCGCAAATCCTGAACACGGCGAACAAACTCCCTAGCCAGACCCTCGTGGAGCAATTCTGGTGTCAGGGTGGTGATGAGAGCTGCCATATAGGCGCCATCTGTTGCCACCTGATAACCTTCCTTTGACGAGGTGTGAACTTCAACCTCGTCTGGCATGATTTCATAGTATTTATCTTCTATTTTAACCACCAGGTTAAGTCCATCCAGCAGTTTCAAAGCGCTCTCCTGAGCTGGTAGATCGAGGATCGCCTGGCGTATCTTTGGGGCGAGTGCGCGGTATTTTTGACCAAGTTGTTTGGGCAACGGGTTGAGACTGTAAGTAACCGCTTCTTCGTCTCCACCCAACAGGCGCACCCGCTTTACATTCAATTCATCTTCAAGGATGTCTTTGAAGCGTTCAATAACTTCACCTTCTTCTGCCTTGCCAACCGCAAAAGCGGCTTCTGAAAGAGGTTGCCTTACTTTCATGTTTGATTTGTTTCGCGCTGAATGCCCCAGAGAGGCTAACTTCATTACCAGGGTCATATCTTGGTTGAGGTTTTCATCGATCGCGCGTTTATCAACTTTGGGCCATTCTGCCAGATGCACCGAAATAGGGGCATCTTCATCAACTGAGGTGACCAGGTTGCGATAGATCGTCTCTGCCATAAATGGCATGGTCGGCGCAATCAGTTTGCTGACAGTCACGAGTGCCTTATACAGAGTTTCGTAGGCGGCTGCTTTGTCTGCATCCGATTCACTCTTCCAGAATCTTCTCCTGGAACGACGCAGGTACCAGTTGGACAGTTGATCCACGAAGGTCTCAATTGGCCGGGTCGCGCCAATGACATCAAAGTTCTCGAAAGCTTTGGTTACGTCCCGGACCAAAGTTTCCAGCGAAGAAAGCAGCCAATCGTCCAGTTTGGAAAACTGGGGGATGATGGCCGAGTCAGGCGTCCATTTATCCAGGTTAGCGTAGGTCACAAAGAATGAATAGGTATTCCAAAGCGTGAGCATAAAACTGCGTACCACTTCATTGACGAGATCTTTGCTAAAGCGCCGTTCGTTTCCCGGAGGACTGGAGGTATACATGTACCAGCGCATTGGGTCAGCGCCAAACTCGTTGATTACCTCCCAGGGGTCGATCACATTCCCGCGGGATTTGGACATCTTCTGTCCGTTTTCGTCCAGAATCAGGCCCAGACAGATCACGTTTTTATAGGCCTTGCTGTCCATCACCAGGCTGCTGATGGCGTGCAGGGAGTAAAACCAGCCACGGGTCTGATCAACTGCCTCACAAATGAAATCGGCCGGGAATTGGGACTTGAATTCTTCCAGGTTTTCAAAGGGATAGTGCCATTGCGCGTAAGGCATGGCACCCGAGTCAAACCAGACATCGATGAGTTCAATCACCCGCTTCATTTGCCCATGTCCACAGTTAGGGCAAGGAAAGTGGACTTCATCGACATAAGGTCGGTGTAATTCCAGGTTACTCAGGTCTCTCCCGGCCAGGTCGCTCAGCTCTTGTCTTGAACCGGCACAAACCTGGTGATGACAATCCGGGCATTCCCAGACTGGCAGAGGTGTGCCCCAATATCGGTTACGCCCGAGGGCCCAGTCAATATTGTTTTCCAGCCAATTGCCAAAACGACCGTTCTTGATGTGCTCCGGAACCCAATTGATTTCCTGGTTGAGCTCAACCATTCTGTCTTTAATCGCACTGGTTTTGATGAACCAGGTTGGCCTGGCCATATAAAGCAAGGGGGTAGAACAACGCCAGCAGAACGGATAGGTATGGGTCATCGTGCCAGCATCGAAAAGCAAACCCCGATCGTGAAGATCCTGAATGATGCCAGGGTCCGCGTCTTTAACGAAAACACCGGCCCAATTATGCACCTGCCGAACGAAGCGACCTTCGTCGTCAATGGTCATAACCAGAGGCAGGTCGTATTGCTTGGCGACTTCCATGTCTTCCATGCCAAAAGCGGGGGCAATATGCACAAGACCTGTGCCGTCTTCGGTTGTGACATAATCAGCGTTGACAATATAGTGTGCTGGCTTTTCAGTGGGGAAAAAGGTAAACAAAGGCGCGTATTTCTTGCCTCGTAACGACTTTCCTTTCATCGTCTTCAAAACCCGGAAAGGTCGGTCGCCAAATACTTTTTCTACCAATTCTTTGGCCAAAATCAGCTTTTCTTCGCCCATCCCGTCAGCGGTGACCAGAGCATATTCGACGTCGGGATGAGCAGCCACTGCCACGTTACCGGGCAGCGTCCAGGGGGTGGTGGTCCATACCAACAGGCTGGTATCTTCTTCATCCACCAGTGGGAACCGAACGTAAATGCTCGGATCTTCCGTCTCTTCGTAGCCCAGCGCTACCTCGTGGTCTGAGAGCGGTGTGCCGCAACGCGGGCAATAGGGGACAACTTTATGACCCTGATAGAGCAAACCCTTGTCCCAGATAGACTTCAAAAGCCACCAAACCGACTCGATGTAGTCATTGGTGTAAGTCACATAGGCGCGCTCTTTATCCACCCAATAGGCGATGCGATCAGTCATCTCCTCCCAGTCCTGAATGCGCGAGAATGCCGATTCGCGGCAGAGTTGGTTAAACTCAGCGATGCCGTACTCCTCGATTTGGCTCTTGCGGGTGAAACCAAGTTGCTTTTCAACTTCGATTTCAACTGGCAAACCATGAGTATCCCATCCACCCCGACGATCAACAAAATAGCCCTGCATAGTTTTATAGCGTGGGAACATATCTTTGAAGGCACGTGCCAGAACATGGTGTACACCTGGTTTACCGTTCGCAGTCGGAGGTCCTTCAAAAATTACAAAAGGTGGTCGATCTTTGCGATCTTCGGAAGAGCGTTTAAAAATATCGCGTGTTTTCCAGAAACGCAACTGGACTTCCTCTTCCCAGGGAATATCTAATTTTGATGAAACTGGTTTAAACATTCAACCTCCAATAGTTAAGTCAAACAAAAAAGCCCGTCCCCACAGGGACGAGCCAGAATCTGCTCGCGGTACCACCCCGCTTCCCAACCTAAGTCGGACGCTTGGTGCCCCGTTAACGAGGGGCTGGCGGCTCGCTTACTACCCATAGGTGCGTTCAGCGTGCGGCTCAGGAAGGATTTTCGGTCACCTGTTTCCACCCGGCTTTCACCATCCCGGGTTCGCTATTGGACAGCGTCGACTTACTCTTTTCCGTCACAGCCTAAGAGGGAATTTTATCATAAATATGCCGGGTGAGATAGTCCTGTAACTTACTGCCAAGGCTTTTTTGGATCAGTTTCAAGTCAGGCGAGTGGCTAGGTTATTTGGCTCGGTCAGGCTTTATTCGCGAAACGGTGCAGTGCGATCACAAGAGCACGCCTGTGCCGGATAAAAAAAAACGAACCCTTTCGGGATTCGTGGTGGGTGCCTGAAGGGGGTCGAACCCTCAACATCTTCATCCACAGTGAAGTACTCTGCCATTGAGCTACAGGCACCGCGATAGGCAAGTATTCTATCATAAGCCTATTTCGACTGCAAGCAAAATGTCTTTTAAAATATGAGAATACAGATACAATGCAGGAGTAAATTGCGCTTCCAACCCTCGGTGTACTTTTTCGACTAACTCGCAAATCAGACTAAGATCGTAAGTATCTAAAAGTTAATCGATTTAAGTTCATTCCTGAGGATGGAGCGCTGCTCAAATGTGCGCAGGTCTTTGACCCCAACGGTCCCATTAGCCATCTCGTCCGGCCCCAGGATTAAGGCCAGTTTAACACCCAACCGGTCAGCAAGTTTGAACTGCCTGGAAAGCTTATCTGGTTCCGCCAGGATTACGTTAAAGCCTTCCATCCGCAATTCTGTGGTCAGACGAATAGACTCAATTAGCATTTCTTGGTTAAATACTGTCACGAATAAGGTGCCGGGATAGCTTAGGTCAGTCGGCAGCAAGCCGTAAGCCTCCAACACAAGCATGACCACCACGTCACCCATGGCAAAGCCCACGCCCGGCAGGGGTTGACCGCCCACATCCGCAACCAGGTTGGCGTAGTGTCCGCCTCCCAAAATTGCTCTAAAATCGCCCTGGACTTCGTGAGCTTCGAAAACCATGCCGGTATAATAATCCAGACCCCGGATAATCTTGGGCTCATAGCGTACGTATTCCCCAATACCCAGGGCCTCTACATAGCTGAAAAGTTGACTGAGTTCTTCCGATTCTTGCCACAACTGAGTGTTACTCAGCAGCGTTCTGGTCGCTTCAATCTGACCCCGGTCCAAACCCAGATCTTCCAGGTTCTTCTCCCAGACATCTTCAGGCTGCTTGTCAATACGATCGATCATTCTGAGCAATTCGGGTTTAGTGTCGGCACTGATACCGATCTCGGTCAGTTTGCGGTCCATTAATCGACGGTCATTGACCAGAATCTGAACCATATTGCTCTGCAGACCTACTAATTTTAAGAAGTCAGCAGCAACCGCCAGCAATTCAGCATCTGCCTGAACCGCATCGCTTCCGACCAAGTCAATGTTCCACTGGTAAAATTCGCGCGTACGACCTTTTTGAGGACGTTCATAACGCCAAAAAGGTCCAAAAGACCACCAACGCAGAGGAAAAATAAGCTGATTTTGTTTTTCTGCGACCATCCTTGCAAGCGTGGGAGTCAACTCTGGGCGAAGAGTGATTGGGTCACCGCCCCGGTCTTCAAAAACAAAGGCTTGCTCTTTAACCAATTCCTCGCCTGATTTGGCTGCATAGAGATCAATCCTCTCCAGGCAAGGACCTTCATATTGCTCATAACCAAAACTCTCCGAGGCCTGGCGTAACTTCTCCACCAGCCATTGGCGCCTTCCCATTTCATCGGGATAAAAATCTCTTGTTCCTTTTACACTTCTGATGATGTCCTTCATAATTTCGACCTTTTTAGCGAAGATGAAATCAGTATAACATGTGTGAGTTTATAGGATAAAATAGTAGCAGGCAGGAATCCTAAAGGAGGTGTAAATGAACATTAAGACAATTCTTAAAGTTTCAGAGGGCAAGTTACTTACAACAGGTGTCAACTTAGAGACTGAAGTCAAAGGTGCCTTCGCCGGAGATCTAATGAGCGATGTCCTCGCCTCGATTCAACCTGAGGCAGTGCTTCTCACCGGTTTATGCAACCCTCAAGTGGTCAGAACTGCGCTCATCGCTGATGTCAAGGCCATCGTGTTTGTTCGAGGCAAAAATCCTGCAGATGAAACCATAGCCCTTGCCTTGGAAGAAAACTTGCCGATCATCTCCTCGCCCCTGGGTCTATATAAGCTGAGCGGCCAACTTATGTTGGCAGGGCTTCCCAGTCTTGAAAAAACTATGAATCATTCATTTGACGAGGAATAAAACAGTTAATCCATCGAGGAATCATGCCCTCTGTACTTCCTATTATTTCAGACTCTCAAGCTGAAAATATTACCAAAACCGAAGAGCTCGCGTATGAATTGCCGATCGAAGAGGTGATGACAGAAAACGTTGTCTGTCTCTCCCCCGATACAATTATCAGAGAGGCACTGGATATATTTCGAAAGATTCGGATCTCAGGTGCTCCTGTTACCGATCAAGGCAAACTGGTGGGGATCTTATCCATCGAAGACCTAATCAGATCCCTGCGTGAAGGTCGCATAGATTTAAAAGTATCAGACTACATGACCAAAAATATATATGTCATCAAGACGTACGACCCGGTCATTGAAGCGTTAAAGGTATTTGCTAAATCTGGGGTTGGCAGGCTTCCCGTCCTTAATAGAGAAGGCAAGTTGGCTGGTATCCTGACCAAGGGCGATATCACCAACGGACTGCTCAAAGCCCTTCAACAGGAGTACCACGCCGAAGAGATCATCCGCTACCGCGCCTCGCATCTGTTTGAGGACATTCAATCTGAAAGAACCAGTCTGATTTTGCGTTACAACATTAAAAAAGGTGATTTTACCCATGGAGGTTCTGCTTCAGGGCACATCAAACGCGCGCTGTTGCGACTGGGAGCCACCCCTCAACTCGCGCGTCGTTGCGGCATCGCTGTATACGAGGCCGAAATGAACCTGATAATTCATTCCAACAATGGCGGAACTCTCCGAGTCGAGATCGAACCTCATGAAATCACCATGGCTGCTTATGATGATGGCCCCGGCATCGAAGATGTTGATAAAGCCCTTAAACCTGGTTACTCAACTGCCACAGAAGAGGTTCGGGAAATGGGGTTCGGTGCAGGCATGGGTCTGGTCAATATCAAACGTTGTGTAAATGAAATGAAACTGTTTTCTTCCAAAGAAGCCGGCACACAACTCTATATGGTTATGTATCTCCAGGATGAAGACAAAACCAACAAACCATCTGCCAGGAAACGCTGATGAACCTTCAGGAAGTAATCGACTCTCTCCAACTCAAACTCCTTACTGAAAAAAAGGATTTCTCTACTATCCAGGTCACCACCGGATACACATCTGACTTGCTCAGTTGTGTAATGACCGGCGCTGAAGACCAGTCTATCTGGATTACCTTAATGGCGCACAGCAATATCATCGCTGTTGCTTCTCTTTTGGATGTCGCTGCAATAATCATTACAGAGAATGCCCAGCCAGATGAAAACACAATCGCCCGGGCAAACCAGCAGTCTATTACGTTGTTATCAACTCCCATCCCCACATTCAATATTGTCGGCCGACTTTGGGACCTGGGAATTCGGGGCACATAATCAAACGAGACCACCTTGAACACTTATCGGGCTGAGCTGCACGTTCATACAGTCCTTTCTCCTTGCGCTGGCATTGAAATGATTCCGCCTTTTATCATCAACAAAGCGCTGGAGGTAGGAATCCAGATTATTGCCATCACAGACCATAATGCCAGTGCCAATGTGGAAGCCGTGATGCAAGCGGCTCAAGGAACTGATCTGACCGTCATCCCGGGCATGGAACTGCAGACTAATGAAGAAATCCACAGCATTTGTTTATTTGAAACCCTGGAACAGCTTGATCAGTTGCAGCAGCTCGTGGACCAAACCCTTCCAAATATTCGCAATAATATTGAGTATCTTGGTGAGCAATTTGTAGTCGATAAGGAAGGTGAGTTCATCCGCCGTGAAGACCGTCTTTTGATCAATTCCACTTCATTATCTATCTATGACGCCTGCAAAATAGTTACTGATCTGGATGGTCTTTTCATTCCGGCTCATGTCAACCGTGAAGCGTTTGGTCTGATTTCGCATCTGGGAACAGTTCCTCAGGATTTGCCTGTCAGAGCGCTGGAAATCTCCAGACATATCAGTCCTGAAAAGGCTCTGCAACGTTTCCCATTTCTATCAAATTACCACCTTATCCAAAGCGGCGATGTCCACTTTATTGATGACTTTTTGGGTTCCAATCATTTTCTGCTCGCTTGTCCCACTTTAAATGAAATTAAGTTAGCTTTAAGCGGTGATGACAACCGCCTCCACAAAATCAGTCCCGCTTGATTTTTCACCCTTTATTACCTGATCACATTGACCGTTTTTTCATTCACGGGTATACTTTGCTTGTTAAATAATGCACAAATTTGGCTCTAATCGAACCAAAATGAACTATAGGAGAACATAAATTGGATAGTACTACAGAAAAACACCCGATTATTGATCCATTGGAAATTCCTGAAAAAAAGGCCATAATCGACCAGATTCTTATGGAAAACGCGGAATTAAATGGCGCAACCATGGTTATCCTCAATGAGTTACAAGAGAAAATTGGTTTCGTTTCAAAACCAATGCAAGCTTATGTTGCTCAGAAACTGGGTGTTCCGCTCAGCAAAGTTCACGGTGTTGTTACCTTTTACTCATTTTTCACGGCAACACCCCGAGGAAAGCACACCATCAAGTTCTGCCTTGGAACTGCCTGTTACGTTGGCGGCATCGATCAAATCATCGAAAAAGCCAAACAGGCGCTGGGCATTGAACCTGGTCAGACCACACCTGATGGTTTGATTACGCTTGAAGTTTGCCGCTGCGTGGGCGCCTGCAGTCAGGCACCTGTTGTTGTGGTGGACGATACCGTCCATGGTCGCGTCCAACCCAACCGCTTTCCAAAATTAGTCCAGGATATTCAAAAATCCGAGGCTGCCTAATTGAGAGAATTAGCACTCCATATTCTCGACATTGCTAATAACAGCATTGCTGCTGGTGCTGATAAGGTCAGCATAACCATTGTCGAAAATCAGGGTGATGACACTTTAACAATTAAGATACAGGATAATGGAAAGGGAATGAGTCCCGAAATGGTGGCTCTTGTCACAGACCCATTTGTCACCAGCCGCACAGAGCGAAAAGTCGGATTAGGTATTCCGATGCTCAAGTATGCTGCTGAATCTTGCAACGGGTGGTTCAAAATCACTTCCGAGGTAGGAAAAGGTACCCAAGTAGCTGTTCAGTTTCAACTGAGTCACATAGACCGTATGCCGCTTGGTGACATAGCTGACACATTTCTAACTCTGGAGTTGGGTGCATTGAATGTGAATTGGGTTTTCAATGTAAAACGTGACGAAAAGGAGTTTTATTTTGACGATTCTGAACTAAAAAAAGAATTGGAAGGAATTGAACTCACAGAACCGGAGGTGATTCGTTTTATCCGCTCGATTTTTAAAGAAGGTATAGAAGAATTACAACCACTAAAAGTGACAAGGAGAAATTAAGAATGCCAACAATCAAATCGCTTGATGACTTGAAGAGAATTCGGGCAGAAGCCCTCAGAAAACAAGAGTTAAAAACAACCTCAGGCAAAACTGAGATTATTGTAGGCATGGGAACCGTGGGGATTGCTGCCGGCGCTCGTGAAACCCTCAAAGCAATCTTAGATTATATTGATCACAACAATTTGGAGAATGTCATTATTCGCCAAACAGGAAATATCGGTATTGATTCTTATGAACCTGTAGTCCAGGTCATTCTGCCCGGTGCTGAAAAAGTGACTTACGGCAGGGTCAATACTGAAATTGCAAAAGTGATCATGGACGAGCATGTGGTGAATAACCGAATTGTTACAGACTACAAAATTGAAGGCTAATTCATAAGACGAAGCATCGTTGTTACGAATAAGCATACGGAAGGATACTTATGACATTTTACAGATCAACTGTTTTGGTTTCTGTTGACCCCTTATGTGTTGAAAAAGGGGCCTATGAATTAATTGATACTCTCCAGGATGAGTTAATTAAACAAGGTTTGCTGGATGAAGTCCAGGTACTTGAAACTCCTCGTCTGGGTGATCCCGAAACACTCGGGCCAGATATTGTGGTTTATCCCGAAGGAACCCACTACACAAACATCACCTATTTTGATATTCCCCGCCTGGTTGAGGAACATTTCATAAAAGGAAGAATCCTCAAACAATACGCCGCAACAATGATTGATGCAATTGACGAGGAATTAACTGCACCAAAATCCAAAGAAATTAGAGTGGTTCTGGAAAATATTGGAGTAATTGATCCCCGCAACATCGAAGATTACTTTGCCAAAGACGGCTATATGGCATTAGGAAAAGTCCTCACCGAAATGACTCCTGAAGAGGTCATTCAGGAGATTCTGGACGCTAAACTGCGAGGCAGGGGAGGTGCGGGTTTCCCGACCGGGTTGAAGTGGAAATTTGCCCGACAGGCAGAAGGTGATGTCAAGTACGTTATCTGTAACGCTGACGAAGGAGATCCCGGTGCTTTTATGAACCGGCGTGTTCTTGAAGGCGATCCACATTCAGTTATTGAGGGCATGTGCATAGCAGCTTACGCCATCGGTGCTCAACAAGGTTACATCTATTGCCGTGCGGAGTATCCTATTGCTGTCAGCACCATGAATCTTGCCATCAAACAAGCACGTTCCATTGGACTCTTGGGAAAGAATATTCTTGGCACCAACTTTAGCTTCGACCTTGAAATACGAATGGGCGCCGGGGCTTTCGTCTGTGGTGAAGAGACCGCGTTAATGGCCTCTATCGAAGGCAGCCGCGGTGAACCGCGCGCACGACCTCCTTTCCCTGCTAATAAAGGACTTTGGGGCAAACCAACCAATATCAATAACGTTGAAACTTATGCCAACGTACCACGAATCATCCAAAAAGGGGCTGATTGGTTCGCCAGCATGGGAACTGAAAAAAGCAAAGGCACCAAAACTTTTGCCCTGGCTGGTGATGTCAATAATACCGGTTTGATCGAAGTGCCTTTTGGTATTACCCTGCGAGAGATCATCTTTGACGTCGGTGGTGGTATTAAAGGTAATAAAAAATTCAAAGCCGTCCAGACTGGTGGCCCTATGGGCGGTTGTCTCCCAGAGAGTTTGCTGGATTTGCCAGTAGATTATGAAACACTCGGTCAGGCTGGTTCAATTATGGGCTCTGGCGGTATGATCGTGATGGACGAAGGCACCTGTATGGTGGACATCGCCCGCTTCTTCATGGAATTTACCCAGGATGAGTCTTGTGGTAAATGTGTGCCATGTCGAGTAGGAACCCATCGTCTACTGGAAATTCTTGAAAAGATTTGCGCTGGAGATGGTGAAGAAGGTGACATCGAGGAATTAGAAGAACTCAGCGATCAGATTAAAAGGAACAGCCTGTGTGGCTTGGGTCAAGGTGCTCCTAACCCGGTTGTTTCCACCCTGGAACACTTCATGGATGAATACAAAGCTCATATCTATGAAAAACGCTGTCCTGCAAAAGTGTGCCGCGCCTTGATTAAATATGAGATCATGGATGGTCCCTGCACTGGTTGTACCGTCTGTGCCCGCAACTGCCCGGTGAATGCGATTTCCGGCGAGCGCAAGGAAACCCATGTAATTGATCAGGATATCTGCATCAAATGCGGGATATGCTTCCAGGTCTGTAAATTCGACGCAATCAATATTACCTAAATGGTTTATTGAACAGGAGAGACATGCCATCTGTTACACTCAACGAGGAAGAAACTATCCAGGAAGTTCGGAAGATCGTCGAACGCATTGGCTCGACTCGTGCTGATCTCATTCCTGTACTGCAGGCAATAACCAACCAGTTTGGCGTTATTTCACAAACGACAATGCTAGAATTATCGACACTGATGAACCTGCCGACAAAAGAAATCCATTCTGTAGCAACTTTTTACAGAATGCTCTCAACACAGGCGCGCGGGAGACATGTCGTTCAATTCTGCGAAAGCGCACCTTGTCATGTCGTTGGAGGAAGGGAAGTCTTTGCCTCCCTTAAGGAAGCTCTTTCTCTTGAGCCAGGTCAAACCAGTCCGGACAATAAATGGACATTGCTAACTACCAGTTGTCTGGGTGTTTGCGGTATTGGGCCGGTGTTATTGATCGATACAGATCTGTATGGAAATGTTACCCCTGAGCAGGTTGAAGATATTCTCAGCCGTTACGAATAGGAGATTGCTATGAAAGCAGTACGATCAATGATCTTGGTCTCAAACGATCCTGAAAGTAATGTGCGGGGATCTGAAAAAATATTTAGCGCTTTTCAACAACAATTGCGCGATTATGGACTGACCGAAGAGGTCTCACTATCGATGGTCAGCGACCTGGGCTACAGCTATGCTTCACCTCTGGTGCTGATCTATCCTGAAGCAGTTGTTTATGGCCCTATCGAACCGGCCGATGTCCCTCATATTGTTGAAGAACACTTATACAAAGGGCGCGTCGTTGAAGAGAAACGCGCCCCAGCTCACAGACTATCTGGTAAGGTTGCCTGGCTTTCTGCCCGCAAAGGCACTTTACCTGCTGAAAACCGAGTCGTGCTTAAAAATGTCGGTTTGATCGATCCTGAGAGCATTGATGATTACATTGCTCATGATGGATATCAGGCACTTGGCCTTGCACTCGAAAAGGCGCCTGATGAAGTTATCTCTATCATCAAAGGTTCAGGATTACAAGGTCGGGGTGGCGCGGGTTTCCCAACGGGCGTCAAATTGGGCTTCGTCAATAAGGCTCTTGCTGATAAGAAATACGTGGTCTGCAACGCCGATGAGAGTGAACCGGGGACTTTCAAAGACCGGGTTATGCTTGAAGGCGATCCCCATGCCATCATTGAAGCTATGTTGATCGCGGCCCACGCAGTTGGCGCTGATGAAGGGTACATTTACATCCGTGGTGAATATCAACTGGCAATTGATCGCGTTGAGACTGCCATCACGCAGGCCAGAGAGTATGGTTTTCTTGGTGAAAACATCTTTGGCTCGAATTTGAATTTCAACCTTCATGTCCATGTTGGAGCGGGAGCTTACATTTGCGGTGAAGAAACCGCCCTGATCGAGTCAATTGAAGGTAAACGAGGTGAGCCTCGCTCGCGACCTCCCTACCCAACCACCGATGGCTTGTGGGGAAAACCAACTTTGATTAATAACGTGGAAACACTTGCCAACATTCCCGCCATTATTCGCAACGGTGCTGATTGGTATCGAACTCTGGGCACTGCTTCAAGCCCCGGCACAAAAGTCTACACGGTATTAGGGAATGTCAATGTGACAGGTTTGATTGAAGTGCCGATGGGCATTACCTTACGTGAAGTGGTTTCGATTTATGCCAAAGGAATGAAATCTGGCAGTTTCAAGTTAGCTCAAACCGGTGGATCCAGTGGCTCGATTATTCCTGCAAGCTTGCAAGACACGCCCATGGATTTTAATTCTTACAAAAAAGCCGGTGTTTCTCTCGGCTCAGGCGCATTGTTGATCTGCAATGACGAGGTCTGCATTGTGGACCTTGCCAAAGTTCTGCTCAACTTCTTTAGAGTAGAATCTTGTGGAAAGTGCACACCCTGCCGCATTGGAACAAAACGTGCTTACGACATCCTGACAGACATCAGCGAGGGGAAAGGCACGCTCGGAAATTTAGAGGAGCTTACGACCCTCAACAAGGAATTGCTCGAGCTTTCAAACTGCGGTCTGGGTCAAACCGCGGGCACACCATTGAGAGATATGTTAAATTACTTCCGTGCAGAAGTGGAAGCACACATCCGCCTGGGGGTCTGCCCTACGGGTGTTTGCCCTATGGAAGAGGCTTAAACCTCCACTGAGTAAATCAAAAAATACTCATGGACGGTTTGTTTGTGACATCTCCATGAGTATTTTTTTTATTAAGATTTCCAATCGGCATACTTATTGAATATTTAAAGCGTCGATAATTTGCAACCAAATAGTTCTTTCAACACAACCTGCTATCAGGTTGTGTTTCATTTACCATCAATCAGGTTATTGCTATTTCGCCTGTATCGCTTCCTTTTCTGTTTTTTTTGGGAAGAGACTCATATAACCATATACTGCCATGATTGAGCCAAAAGCGATAGTGCCTAATTTGCCTCCTACACCTCCAAATACGGGTGCGCTGTAAACAAATATGACACCAATGAATAAACCGGCAACAGACATCATCCAGATACGGGGGGAACGCGCCTTACTTGACATACCTGCAAAACTGGCGCAAATCGCAACCACTGCCAGCGTTCCACCAATTTCCGGAATGATTGGCAAAATCAGACCTCCAAGCAAACCCACAAAACCTGACGCCAGTACAGCACCATGACCTCGGACAACGTTTAGATAATACGTTAGCGGTGCGGCTATCAGAGCTACAAGAACTATCATCGAGATTCCGAAATTATCAAAAATCGTTCCAGCAATAAATTCTCTTCCCAGGATGAGACTTGTTATGATCGTGCTGATGAAAGCGATGGTTCCTAATTTGCCTCCAAATCCGCCAAAGACATAACTGCTGAGGACGTAGATAATACCAGCGATAGCACTCGCGATTGCGACCTCAGAATGGGTAAACAACAACGCGTTGGAGGTCATCCCGACAAAGGCGCCACAATAAACCGGTACCGCATACTTTGGCACAATCAAATAGGCAATCAAGCCAATCAGACTGGCCGCAACCACTGAGCCCAATTGAAGGTCACGACAAAAAATGCAGGAGGCAATGCCTCCAATAAATACACCCAAAAATTCATATACATGATTAATTAAGGGAAGTTCGTCGGTGAACTTCTTATCAGCCAAAATGCGTTTTCCTTCAGAAACAATTGTGATAATTGCACCTGCCAGAACAATCAACGAGATTATCCCCGCAATCCACTGATTTTGGAAACCTGTAACAACTGTCGCGCCGAGCAAAAGGGTCACAGTAACTGATAAGATGATAAAACCTGTGAATGGTATCCAGCGTTGATATTTTTCCATATTGAATTTCTCCTTTAAAACGATGTGAGTTCTAAAATAACAGCCCGAATATTATAGCATGGGAGGTAAAAACGGAGGTGGTTTCTTGCTCTAATGTCGGGTGCTATCTATTCCTTCTATTCAGTATCCTCATAAATGTCTCTTGACAGTCGAATAGTTTTTGGTGAAAGGGAACTTGGACCGTGATTAAATGCCCATATGTGATATTATTAACATGTCAGTTGAATATATATTACTGGAAAGAGAGGATCAATTCTGACGCCATTGCGCGCGATATCCTTCTTCCTTTTTTTTGCTGTGTCTACCAGATTTCTCAGCAAGCTTGTGGCATTCAATTGATACAAAATGAATGGTGATGTTTTGAAGCAGTTAATGTACGATAAAACCCCTTTGGGGTAAAATTGGTAATTGTGAACTTTAGAGGTATCGACCATGAAGCTTTATGTTGGGCCGTGACAGCCGCCAATCGGATTCAGGTTAAACAAATTCTATTCTCAAACCCGATTCGATCTTAGGCGTAAAAACAGAGAGGCACGACTAACCATGGCAACCTTAACCACTAAAAACAAAACGATAAAATATTTTATAAGGAAGGCAAATGACTAAACTAACCATCAACGGAATTGAAGTTCAATCAGAACCTAATTGGACCATTCTACACGCCGCTGAACATGCCGGTATAACCATCCCTACCCTTTGTTACCATAAGGATCTTTCTCCCACAGGCGCCTGTCGCATGTGCCTGGTGAATGTCAAAGGCGCCAGAGGACTAGTAACGGCCTGCACAACTCCTGTTACAGAAGGTATGGAAGTCGAAACCGAGAATGAGGGCTTGGCATCTTCGAGGCGCTCCGTGCTGAAACTATTACTCAGCGTCTATCACGATCAGGGCTATAAACCTGACGAAACTGATAACGAACTGTTTAAGTGGGCTCGCTCATATGGACTTGATCCCCATCGTTATATGTCATCGAAACCGCGCTATGAGATCGACTCTGATCCAAATCCATTTATTTTTGTGGACCTGAACAAATGCATCCTGTGCACACGTTGTGTCAGGGCGTGTGCTGAAATCCAGGGACGTTTTGTCTGGGGTGTTTCTGAAAGAGGGTTTGAAGCCTACGTCACTCCCGGTATGGATGAAAATCTCATTGACGCCCGTTGCGAATCCTGCGGAGCCTGTGTTGCTTATTGTCCAACTGGCGCGTTATCGCTGAAACCTTCAATTAACGTGCAGCCAGCCGAGAATAAGGTAACAACTACCTGTGCTTATTGTGGTGTTGGCTGTCAGTTTGACCTGAACGTAATCGATGATACGGTTGTAAAAGTTACATCCAATCCGCTTGCGCCCGCCAACGGTATGCATCTGTGTGTCAAAGGCCGCTTTGGCTTTTCTTACATTCATCATGAAGATCGTCTCACCAAACCCTTGGTAAGAGATTATCTCTTGAACGGTACCCAACGACCTTCAAAATCTGACCGTGGTCAATGGGTCGAGACCGATTGGGATACTGCCCTCGATCTCGTTGCTACGAAACTCGCCCAGACGCGTGACACCTTTGGTCCGGACAGTGTCGGAGTATTATCCTCCGCCAAATGCACCAATGAGGAAAACTACTTGATGAACAAATTTGCTCGTCAGGTGATCGGTACCAACAACATAGACCACTGTGCCCGTCTCTGTCACGCCAGCACAGTCGCTGGCTTAGCAACCACCCTCGGTTCTGGTGCGATGACCAACTCGATGCAGGATGTTTACGAGGCCGCAAATTCAATCTTCGTAATCGGTTCAAACACAACCGAACAACATCCGGTCTTTGGTGCCAAAATGCGTCAGGCTGTTTTGGACCGGGATGTAAAACTTATTGTTGCAGATCCTCGAAAAATTGAGCTTTGTGAATTTGCCACTATGCATCTCCAACAAACGCCAGGCACAGATATCGCCCTGATCAACGGGTTGATGTACATCATTCTGGAAAAAGGTTACGAAGACAAGCTATTTATTGAGGAACGTACTGAGAACTTTGATGTGCTGGTTGAAAACGTCAAACAGTATCCCCCTGAGAAAGTTTCAAAGATAACCGGAATTCCTGTCGACCAGTTATATCAGGCAGTTGAAATAATAGTCAATAATGCTCCTATGGCTGTCTTTTGGGCTATGGGTATTACCCAGCATACAACCGGTGTTCACAATGTATTTTCTCTTGCAGACCTGCAAATGATGCTTGGAAACTTTGGTATCCCGGGAAGCGGCGTTAACCCATTACGCGGACAAAACAATGTTCAGGGGGCCTGCGATATGGGCTGCCTTGTCAATGTTTACCCTGGATATCAAGCGGTAACTGCTGAGGCTTCTCAGCAAAAATTTGAGGCTGCCTGGGGCACCACCCTTTCAAACAAAGTGGGTAGAACTGTCACTGAAATCATCCCTGATGTGCTCAAAGGCACCACTAAGGCACTTTACATCCTTGGCGAAAATCCGTTGATGACAGATCCTGACACAAACCACATCAGGCACTGCTTTGAAGAATTAGACTTCCTGGCTCTGCAGGAGATTTTCCCATCTGAGACCTCAAAATACGCTGATGTGCTCTTACCTGGGGTTACCTTCGCAGAAAAAACCGGCACCTTTACCAGCACCGAGCGACGTGTACAGATGGTACGTCAGGCTATTACCCCCCGTGGAGAATCCCGAGCTGACTGGGCAGTAACTGCCGATCTTGCAAAACGCGTCATAGCTAAAGGCGGTCGCCAAATCGATTCGGCTCCTTATTCAGGATGGGATTATGCCGATTCAGGCGAGATCATGGCCGAAGTGGCTGCCCTTACCCCCAGTTATGGCGGTATTTCTCATGCCCGTCTGAATACCGGCGAGACCCTTTGCTGGCCTTGCCCTAATTCAACTCACCCCGGTACGCCTATTCTGCACATCGGCAAGTTTACCCGAGGCAAAGCCACTTTCATGCCAGCTATCCATGTGGATCCCTCCGAATTACCGGATGAGGAATTCCCGGTCATGATGACCACCGGTCGCGTCATTTACCACTGGCATAGCGGCGAGCAAACCCGCCGTGTTAAAGAATTGATGGAAATTTATGGTGAGCCACTGATCGAGGTTTCACCCGTAGACGCCGTTCATCTTGGATTGAACCAGGAAATCAATCAGGTAAAAGTAACTTCACGCCGTGGGACCATCACAGCAAGAGCCTGGGTCACCGATCGCGTGCCTGAAGGTTTGATCTACGGGACTTTCCACTTCCCCCATGCTAATGTCAACACCCTGACCAAAGCCGCTCTGGATCCGATTGCCAAGATTCCGGAGTACAAAGTTACCGCCGTCAGGATTGAAGCAGTCAACTAATTTTTAGTTTGGAAAAACCCCGCTGTGCGAACCGCGGGGTTTTTTTGTATTATGTTTCGCCGCCTGCAATCTTCTCGGCCAGCAAAAAATCTTCTTTATTGTTGATGTTGAAAAAAGCCAAGCCGTCAGGGTCCAATCGTTTGCACAAGGCAGCATCCATTTCCACCACACGAACCGCAGTTAACCACGAGACCAAACGCCGTTGGCCAGCTTCAATTGCCTCAAGGATTGCCTCCTTACAGGGTTCCCGCCGGTAAACTGCATGCAGTGGTTCATAAAAATCGCCCTTTATCCTTGGGATGGCAACGTCTGCCCCCGTCTCGTTCAACAAGCGCACACCCTCGCTTAAAATGGCGGGGCTGGCGAATGGCAGATCTCCGGCAACCACAGCCACCAACTCTCCGCTGGCTCTGTCCATGGCCGTATATAGACCTCCGATGGCGCCCTGACCTACAATGCTGTCCCTGACCAGGTCGACATCCATAAAGGACAACTCTTCGGGATCGTTACTGACAATGAGGACTTCCTTGGCAACCATTTTGGTCCTGTTAAAAACCCGTTGGATTAAAGGAACACCCATAAACGGCATGAGCATTTTGTTTT
>Ga0265293_10005004_pt1 | contig 22668 bp, 15 predicted proteins | sample Munlanlewell138R_FD_192505 | JGI IMG/M metagenome (GOLD analysis project Ga0265293, IMG submission 192505) | Leachate microbial communities from a municipal landfill in Southern Ontario, Canada - Leachate well 138R | ecosystem: Engineered > Solid waste > Landfill > Unclassified | place: Canada... | reverse complement strand
GTGAGCTGCTCACCGAGCTCGTCACGAGCCGCAGCGACATTTCGAGTTCAGACCAGGGCCGCAGCTTCCAAGGGTTCTACGATTTCTTGCTCTCGGAACAGCGGCAGCATGAACTCGCCGAACTCGTAGCATCCGTGCAGCAAATGCCCGCGGTCACTGCCGACCGCAGACTCAGATACATTCACCACGACTGGGCTGAGGCTGCGGAGCGCACCCAACAGACCGTGCGCAACCTCTCCGAACAATTGCGTCGGTTTCTCGAAGAGCAGGTGTGGGTCGAGAACCGGCGCGTGCTCGACATCGTGAAGACGATTGAGCAGACCGCCTTGAAACTGCGCGACGCCCCGCCGCCGGAAAATCTTGGTCTCACCATCGACGAACCCGGCCTGTCGATCGACCTGCCCTTCGAACGTCCGCTCTACACCGTGCAGGCCCAGACTCACGTGAACAGCCTCATCGAGCCAGCCATCGACGAGGTCGTCGAGTACGACGCGCTGCTCGGTCAGCGGTTCGTCGATGCGGCCAGGCTCGCGGACAATATCCGTGCGATCGTACCGCCGCGCTCCACTGCCGAGCTCGCCGATGTCATCGCCCTCTACCCAGTGGAGGAAGGAGTGGCCGAGATTCTCGGCTATCTCGCCCTCACCGACGACGACATCGATATCGAACTTCATGACGACCAGGGGGTCACCATCGACTACACGGATCTCGAGGGCCGAGCGAAACGGGTCATCATGCCGAAAGCGACGGTGACCAGGACATGAGGACTCCGGAGGAGCACGCGGTCGCGAGCGCAATCATCCGACTCATGCAGGGGGTGACCTATCGTGAACGGAGCGAAGATGTCTGGCGCACCCTCGAGCGTCACCCCGCGCCGGTGCGCGACCACTTCTCCGAGATCGGCGTCGAAGTGGTCATCGACGACCTGGAAGGTTACGCCTACCTCAGAACCGCCGAACCCGATGAGGGCGAGGAGACGTTGCCCCGGCTCGTGAAGCGACGCTCGCTCACCTACTCGCAGAGCCTTCTCGTGCTCCTCTTGCGGAAGCGTCTCGCCGAGTTCGAGGGCAGCGGTGAGGAGGGCAAACTCGTGCTCGAGCGAGAACAACTCGTCGAAATGCTCCGCGTGTTTCTGCGAGACAGCACGAACGAAGCACGCATCATCCAGAAGGCCGACCAGACGATCGAGCAGGTGGTGAAACTCGGCTTCCTCAAACCGCTGAGAGGCCGAGGATCCTCACGCGGCGACACCCGCGCGTGGGAAGTACAGCGCATCATCAAGGCGTACGTCGACGCCGAGACGATGTCGGACTTCGCCTCGACGCTCACCGAATACGCTGCCAGCGAGGGACGAGACGACGATGAGTGACGCCCTATTTTCTGCGCTCGAACTCGACTCGCCCGGAAGTGCGCGGACCGGGTACCGGCTCCACACTCTCGAGGTTTACAACTGGGGGACCTTCGACCGGCACGTCTGGAAGTTCGAGCCTTCGGGCCGCACGACACTGCTTACGGGTGACATCGGAAGCGGGAAATCAACGCTCGTCGACGCCGTGACGACGCTTCTACTGCCCGCGAATAAGATCACCTACAACAAGGCCGCGGGGGCAGGCTCGAAAGAACGCAGCCTTCGCAGCTACGTTGAAGGACACTACCGCTCCGAGCGCAACGAGGCGACGGGGGCTTCCCGCCCGGTGGGCCTACGGGACCACCGCTCATATTCCGTGATTCTCGGGGTGTTTGCCAACGAAGGCTACGACGACACGGTCACCATCGCGCAGGTTTTCCACGTCAAGGACCGCACGAAGCAGCCCGAGCGTTTCTACGTCACCGCACAGTCGCTGCTCACGATCGCTGACGATTTCAGCGGTTTCGGCAACGACCTGAAGCACCTGCGTGCCCGCCTGCGCAAGAGCGGCGCCGACATCGACACCACCTTCCCCGACTACGCGAGACGGGTGCGGCGCCTCACCGGCATCAAATCCGAGCAGGCGATGGAACTGTTCCACCAAACAGTGTCGATGAAGTCGGTCGGCAACCTGAACGACTTCGTGCGCAGCCACATGCTCGAACCCGCCGATGCCCACAAACAGATCTCGACCATTGTCGACCACTTCGAGAACCTCACCAAAGCGCACGCCGCTGTGCACCGGGCAACCGAGCAACTTGAACGACTCGACCCGCTCATCGCTGCGGCCGACAAATACGATGCCGCGACTGCACGCCACGCCCAGCACCTGGGCGAACGCGACGCGCTCGTCGTGTTCATGGCTGAGCTCACGATTGACGTGCTCGCAGGTCTTCTGGACAGCGCCGAGAACGACCTTGCCGCGAGTCAAGCGACTCAGCTCGAACTTGAGGATCGACGCGCAGCCCTCGCTCCACGACGCGAGGCGTTGCAGGCCGAGCGGGCAAGTGCCGGCGGCGACCGACTGAGCCGCATCGATGCCGAGATTCCCGCGCTGGTCACTCGAGTCAAGCAGCGAGAGTCACGCCGAGCCCGCTTCGACGCACTGCTCGAAAACGCCGGCCTTTCGAGTGTGACGAACTCGACAGCGTTCCGGGAAAGCCTGGCAACTGCGGCTACCGGCTCAAGTCGCGCCCAAGCGGAGCGGGACGCGATCGCAGAGCGAAAGCACCCCATCGTGCTCGCTCACGGCCGGGACCGTGAACGGGCGACTGAACTTGAGGCTGAAATCGAGGACCTCGCGGCCCGCCGCAACAATATGCCGGGTGACCTGGTGCGCGTGCGCGACGAGCTCCGCCGCGCACTCGGAGTCGAAGAGTCCGATCTCCCGTTCGCCGGTGAACTCATCGACGTCCACGAAGATCACACCGAGTGGCGGGGTACTGCAGAACGAGTTCTGCGACCCTTCGCCCTCACCCTCCTCGTCCCGCAGACGCACTACGCGGAAGTCACCCGCTGGGTGAACGGCAGACACCTTGGTGCCAGGCTGGTCTACCTGCGAGTTCCTGAGCGGCGAGTGCGCTCGACCCCTTCCGAATCCCCGGGAGGGACGAGACTGTGGGAAATTCTGGAGATCGAGCCCGGTCCATTCACCGATTTTCTCGTCGGCGAGCTCGCCCATCGGGCTGAGCATCGACTCGTCGCTAGCCTGACAGAGTTGGAGCAGGAGGATCGCGCCGTCACGCGCGAGGGTCTCGTGCGTGACCGCCACCGACATGAAAAGGACGACCGCTACCGCGTGAATGACGCGAGACGGTGGGTGCTTGGCCGGTCGAGCGAGCGGAAGATGGCTGCATTTGCGGAAGAACTCGCTGAGCTGCAGCAGACGGTGACCCGGCTGCGGGGCGAACTCGACGAACTCGATCAGCAAGACCGGGCACTCACTCAAGCCCTCAACGCATTCGGACGCCTCGAGGAGTACACGAGCTGGGATGATGTCGACGTAGTGAGTGCGCGAGATGACCTCGCATCGCTCGAAGCCGAGCGGGAACGCATCATCGCGGGGTCGAGCCGTCTCGTCGAGATCGACAGGCTGCTCGATCAACTCGCGACCGAACAAGGTCAGGTCGAGCTCGAGCACACAGAAGTTGTTGAGCGAATCGGTGGCATCAAGACCGAACTGAAAATGCTTCGTGGACGAGAAGAACTCGAACGCGACGTGCTCACAGGGATCCCTCAAGCCGCAATAGAAGAGGCTCGCGCACGATACCCGGATCTCCGCTCCCGCGCGGGCAGGCGCCAGCCGGCCAGCGTTGAGAAGTGCGATGAGCTGCGAACGAAACTCATGACAGAGCTGAACGCCGCCGTTGAAGCCGCCCAGCGCGAGATGAACGGGTACACGACGAACATCCAGCAGCAGATGGGCGAAGTGCTGCGCCGCTGGCCAGAACTCGCCGCAGAGATGGACGCGTCGATCGGTGCACTCGGCGAATTTCGGCGACTGCACGAGCAGGTCAAGACCGATGACCTGCCGCAGTTCGAGGCGGAGTTCAAGCGACAGCTCGACGCCGAGTCGATCAAAGAGCTGGCGGCGTTCAACGGCTGGCTCGGTCGTCAAGCCGAAAGCATTCGCGGTCGTGTCGACACGATCAACGAGGCACTCGGGGCAATCGACTACAACCCCGGGCGGGTGATCGAGCTCGTCGCGCAACCCACGGTGAACTCCGAGGTGCGTGAATTCCGCTCCCAATTGCGTGCGGCGACCGGTGAACTGCTCGGCGGGGACGAGACCGCCGAGCAACGCTTCGAACGCGTGCGGGAACTCATCGAGAGGTTCCGGGGTCGGCCGAATCATGCGGACAGCGACAAGGCATGGACCGCTCGAGTGACGGACGTCAGAAACTGGTTCAGTTTCGCCGCGTCCGAACGCGACCGCGAAACCCGTGAGGAACATGAGCACTACACTGACTCCGACGGGAAGTCGGGTGGGCAGAAGGAAAAGCTCGCCTACACGATTCTGGCTGCGTCGCTCGCGTATCAGTTCGGGCTCGAATGGGGAGTGGAGAAGTCGAAGGACTTCCGCTTTGCCGTCATCGATGAGGCATTCGGGCGCGGCTCCGACCAGTCGACCAGATATGCTCTCGAACTGTTCGAGAAGCTCGGATTACAACTGCTCATCGTCACTCCGCTGCAGAAGGTGCACGTCATCGAACCGTACGTCAGCTCCATCGGCTTCGTTGACAACCCCACGGGTTCGGCCTCCCGGGTGCACACGCTGACCGTGGAGGAATTCAGGGAACGGCGAACAGCAGGCGGCGTGTAATGCGGTGGACCGCGCCGGCCGACATCGAGACGAAGCTGCGACGACGCTGGCGCAGCGGAGACCTCCTGCGTGCCTGGGCGGTGCGCTCTCCATTTCCCACGGTTGAGGTTTCGCTGCGCGGCCCGTCTGCTGCGGAACTCGCAGAGCACTTGAGCGAGGCTCGTCGCTGGGCGGCGGGTATCGAGCGGGCATCACGGCAGGGGCGCTGCTTCACGATCGAGCCGAAGACTGTAGGGGGCAAGTCGTTCGGGCGAACCGAGATCCCAGGCCGCGCGATCATCGGTGATTACGCTCAGGCATGGGAGATGCTCGGCTCCCGAGCCGACGTCGCGGCGTTCGACGATGTGCTGGCACTCTCCCGGAACCAGCCCGTCGCGCACGAGTGGGTGCTCGCGCACCCCCTCAAAGCCATCACGCTTGCTCCCGAGTGGGCATCAATTCTGGCGGCTCGCGACTGGCTCGACTGGAATCGGGGGTCAGGGCGGTACCTTCGCGAGATCGATGCCCCGGGCGTCGACACGAAGCTCATCGAGCGCCACCGAGGGGTGCTTGCAGAGATGCTCGGGGTGACCGGTGCGGCAGCTGCCTTCGCACCAGCCCTTGGATACGCGGTGAAACCGAGCACCGTACGACTGCGATTCGATCCCGCCCTGCTGGGAATGCCAGCCGCCATCACCGAGGCTGAGCTTCGGCTCGACGAGCTGCTCCATCTCGGGTCGGGCGCGGTGCGTCTCGGCAGCCGGATCGAGCAGGCGCTCATTATCGAAAACGAGATCACCTACCTGAGCGTTCCCGTGCCCGCCGGTGGCGTGGTGGTCTGGGGCAAAGGCTACGACGCAGAGATTCCGACATCGCTTGACTGGTTGCAGGAGGCAGATGCTCGGGGGCGGGTGACGTACTGGGGAGACATCGACACGCACGGGTTCGCGATCCTCAACCGCGTTCGCGCACGTCTTCCAAATGCCAGATCCGTGCTCATGGATCGAGACACCCTGCTCAGACACCGTGACCGTTGGGGCACCGAGCCGACACCCACGAATGCGGGGCTCGCGCGTCTCACTGATGCGGAGTCGGCGCTCTACGCCGACCTCGTTACCGAACGGTACGCTCCAAGGCTCAGACTTGAGCAAGAACGCATCGACTGGGCGTGGGTTGAACAGCGACTGAAGTGACCAAGAGGGCAAGAACCAGCGGCGACCTTGATTGCAACGCGGCCGTGTCGCGTGACGCTGACCACGACGGGAAGGTAAGGTCGGACTATGCCTAGTGAGAGCTTCCTGCGTCTGCCGCAGTACATTCAGGACATCGTGACGAGCGGACTCGAAGAGGAGATAAAGGCCGCGTTCGAGAAAATCGAACGCGAGCGGACCTCCCAAACGATGGAAGAGGAGCAGATCCGCTTCTACGAGGGTGACATCGTGCGGGCCTCGGCACTGCGTGCGTCACTCACCGGAGAAGAAGCCTCCCTCTGACCCTTCGGGCACCTGCCCCTTGGCCGCTCTGAGCTCACGCTCGCTTTGGCGCCACATCCCGACCGTTCGACGGTCGGTGTCTTTGGGGACGGCACCCCCAGTGGAATCATCAAGGGTGATGGTGCGCGAAATCAGCACGCACCTATCCTGGAGGGGTGAACCTCAATAACGCACAGCGCACCTGGAACCGCTTCTACGCACCGGGTACGCCGGTCGACATCGAGCCCGTCACCGGATCCCTCATCGATCTCCTCGAAGAACGCTGCACGGAGTGGGCGGGGCGCGACGCGATCAGCTTCTTCGGCGCCACCGTCAAATACCGCGAACTCAGCTATCGCGTCGCACGCGTCGCGAACGGCCTGAAAGAACTCGGCGTCGGCAAGGGCGACCGCGTCGCGCTCATCATGCCCAACGCACCGCAGCACGTGATCGCGTTCTACGCGGTGCTGAAACTCGGCGCGACCGTCGTGGAACACAACCCTCTCTACACGCGCGACGAACTCGAAGTGCAGTTCCGTGATCACGGCGCGCAGGTCGCGATCGTCTGGGACAAGCTCGCGGCGACCGTCCAATCACTCCCGAGGGATCTCGGAATCCGCACCGTCGTGTCCGTCGACATCACCCGCGCCATGCCGTTCGGCATGCGCCTCGCACTGAAACTCCCCATCGCGAAGGCGCGCGAATCACGCGACAAGCTGACCGCTCGCACCTCGGGCACGGTGCCCTTCGCGAAGCTCGAGCGATCCCTGCCACTCCCCGTCGACTACCCGCGGCCCAGCCAGCACGACATCGCCTGCCTGCAGTACACGTCCGGAACCACGGGCGCACCCAAGGGTGCGATCATCACCCACGGCAACCTGTGGTCGAATGCGCGCCAGGGCGCGGCATGGATGCCGAACTTCAAGCGGGGCGAAGGCAGCATCTACGGTCTGCTGCCGATGTTCCATTCCTTCGGGTTGCTGCTCTCCGTGATCTACTCGGTCGAAACCGGTTCGCGCGCCGTGCTCTTCCCCACCTTCGACCCCGAGCTCGTGTCGAAGGCAGCGAAGAAATTCCCGCCCACCTTCGTGCCCGCCGTCCCGCCCATGTTTGACCGACTCGCCCGCGTCGCCCGCGACGGCGCCCTCGACCTCAGCGGAGTCGTCTACGCCATCTCGGGGGCGATGACCCTCACGCCGGCGATCGTGAAGCGCTGGGAAGACCTCGCGGGCAGCATGCTGAACGAGGGGTACGGCCTGACCGAGACGAGCCCAGTCGCCCTCGCGAACCCCTTCACCGAGGCGCGCCGGATCGGAGCGATCGGCCTCCCGTTCCCCTCGACCGACATCCGCGTCGTCGACCCCGCCGAGCCGACCCGCGAGGTCGCCCAGGGCGAGACCGGCGAACTGTTGATCAAGGGCCCGCAAGTTTTCCAGGGCTATTGGAACCGACCCGAGGAGACCGCCGAGACTCTCATCGAGGGCGGCTGGTTGCGCACCGGTGACCTCGTCACGCAGGATGAAGACGGGTTCGTCACCGTTGTCGACCGCAAGAAGGAACTCATCATCACCGGCGGCTTCAACGTCTCGCCGAGCGAGGTCGAGCAGGTGCTGAGCGCGGTTCCCGGGGTGCTCGAATCGGCGGTCGTGGGCGTGCCGCGCGGCGGCGGCGCGGAAGTGGTGACCGCGGCCGTGATCCTCGAGGAGGGCGCCGAATTCGACGAGACAGCGGCCCGCGAATACGCTCGCGAGCACCTCGCGGAATTCAAACGACCGTCAAGCTACATTGTGTGGGAGGAACTCCCGAAGTCCCTCATCGGCAAGGTGCTTCGCCGCAAGGTGCGCGATGCGCTCATCGCAGACCGCAGGGCGGTGCGCGCGACCCCTGACGACGAGGAGTAACCGCGAGGAGCCCGGCGGCGCGGGGAGTAGTGTGAGAGAAGACCGCACAATTCGAGGAGGCGCCGGTGACGGGTGAGCAACCGAGCGAGGTGCCGGGAGCAGCCGACACGGTCGAGCTCCTGCGCGCCATGATTCGCGAGGCCTGCGTCAACGACGGCACCGTGGAGTCGGGGCAGGAAATCCGCAACGTTCGGGTGCTGCAACGATTCTTTGCCGAGGCTGCCCAGGCCGTGGACGCCAACGGGGCTGCGAAGGCCGTGCCACCCGGCAGGCTCGAAATGCAGGTGCTCGAATCGGCGCCCGGGCGCGCGTCGCTCATCGTCCGCGTGCGCGGAACCGACCCCGAAGCACCCGCGCTCGGGCTGCTCGGCCATCTCGACGTCGTGCCCGTCGACCCCGAGGGATGGAGCCGCAACCCCTTCGGCGGCGACCTCGTCGATGGCGAGATCTGGGGCCGCGGCGCGGTCGACATGCTCTACCTCACCGCCGCGTTCGCGTGCGTTGTCCGCGAGGCTGCGCTCGCCGCAGAACCGCCGCGCGGCGACCTCGTGCTGCTCGCGGTCGCGGACGAGGAAGCGGGGAGCGAATACGGCATGCAGTGGCTCGTGCGCGAGCACCCCGACGTGGTGCGGGTGACGGAGGCGATCTCGGAGTCAGGCGGGATGCGCATGGGCGGCCACGTCGCGATCGAGGTGGCCGAGAAGGGATCCGCCGGCCGCCGCCTCGTCGTCCGCGGGAAACCGGGCCATGCCTCCATCCCCTACGGTGCGTCCGGCGCCGCGTACCGCGTGGGTGAGGTGCTGCAGCGTCTCGCCCAGGTGCAGCCCGCCGTGCAGCTCGGGCGGCTCTGGGACGCGTTCGTGTCGGCGCGCGTCGTCGACCAGCGGCTCGCTGACCAGCTGAGGGATCCCGTGAGCCTCGACGCAGCCCTGCCTCGGCTCGGCGGGATCGCCGGCTACGCCCATGCCGTGTCGCGCACGACCCTGTCGCCCAGCGTGCTGCGGGCGGGCTCCGTGCACAACGTGATCCCGGCGGTCGGCACGATCGACCTCGACATCCGCACGCTTCCCGGCACGAGCGATGCCGAGGTCGATGAGCTCCTCACCGCAGTGCTCGGCCCACTCGCGAGCGAGGTCGAGATCCAGCACCTGCACGGCTGGGCCGCGACGACTTCGTCCGACGACACCCCACTCTTCGCCGCCATCGAGCGGGCGGTGGAGCAGACCTCGGGCGCTCCGGTGGTGCCGATCATGGCGGCCGGCGGCTCCGATTCCCGCGTGTTGCGAGAGCTCGGCATTCCCGCCTACGGATTCGGTCTGCTCGGCCCAGGCTGGACCTATGAGCGCTACCGGGAGGGCGTGCACGGCCACGACGAGCGCATCGATATCGAGTCGATCGAGCTGACGCTTGGCGCGCTCCGCCGCATCGTGGAAGCTCGCGTCGGGCGCGGCTGACGCCGAGGTGCGGGGAAGCGGGCTTGGTCGCTGGCCCCGCTAGAACACCTCGCCGGGGTGGGTGAAGCGCCACCAATACCCGGGCTCGATGATCGCCTCGGTTGTCACGACGGCGATCTCTGTGTCGCCGGTGGGGGATGCGACCGTGACGGTGCCGGCGTGCTGCCTCGCGGCCCCGGCGCCAAGATCTGAGAGCGTTGCCCGCGTCGTCGCCGACTCCCCGGGAAGCAGCACGGTCGAGGCGGAACTGTCGGTGACCAGAGGGATCTCAAAGCCGTCGACCGTGGTCGCGTTGCCGACGCGGGTGCCCTCGGCGACCAGCTCGACCGGCTGGGGTGCCGAGTCGAGCGCGGCGAGCACCGCGATGCTCGAGTCGACCCGATCCGCATCACCCTCGCGGGCGAGCACCGCGGCGATCTTCACGAATTCGCGCCCGTCAGCCTCGCCGCCCTGCGCGGAGAGTAGGTTCGAGCCGGCGACGCTCGTGGTGCCGGTCTTGATCCCTCGCACATCTGTGAGCAGGTGATGCAGTTGATTGGTGCTCTCGACGGTGCCGATGCCCCACGGCAGAGTCGCGGACGGCATTGCGACGATCTCGGCGACCGCCGGGTTCGCGAGCGCGAGCCGGGCGAGGCGGACGAGGTCGGCGGGTGACGCCGTGTTGTTCGCGTCCATCCCGGTCGGCTCGACGAGGCGCAGCGTGCTGAGCCCGTGGCGTGTGGCCCAGTCATCGACGGCCGAGAGGAACGTGTCGTTGTCTCCGAACACGGAGTAGGCGTAGGCGGCGGCAAAGTCGTTCGCCGACGGGATAAGCGCGAGCATGAGCATCTCGCGGACCGTGACCTCCGTGCCGATTGAAATCGGGAACACGATCCCGTCGGCGGCGAGATACGCGTTCTGCCGTGCGGCGTCCTCCTCGGTCCACACGTGCGTCGGGCCGGCCGCACCAGCGTCGATTGGCTGCTGTTCGAGCGCCACGAGCACCGTGACGACCTTCGTGAGGCTCGCGATCGGCACGCTTTCGTCGGTGTTCGCCCACACCTGCTCACCGTCGAGCCAGCCCACCGCGGTCGGTGCGGCCTGGCCGTCGACGGCCGCGATCGGGGCGGCGGGATCCGCGTCGACCTGCTGCTCCGCGTCGATCGTGAGCTCGACTGTGGGGTCGGGCGCGGGGGTGAGGGCGACCGCCGTCGCATAACCGCCGAAACCCAGCACGAGCACCGTGACGAGGATCGTGACGGTGAGCCTGCGGATGCGCCGCCGACTCATGTGGCTGCGCGGCGCATCGACTGGACTGGTCACTCGGTAAGCTTAACTCGGGTCGTCCGGATTGGCCGTCCGCCTGCTGTCGGCCGCGGCGCTGTCGGCGGCGTCGGCCCCGACCTCGGGGTGCTGCTCGAGCACGCGCCGATCGCGTCCGACGGCGATGCCGAGCACGAGCTGCGCGGACGCGAAGGCGAGCGTGACGAGCAGGGGTGCGAGCCAGCCCCCGCTCAACTCGTACGCGAAGCCGAAGATCACGGGTCCCGTCGCCGCGATGAGGTAGCCGACCGACTGGGCCATGCCCGAGAGCGCGCTCGAAGCGGTCTGCTCGCGCGCCTTGGTCGCGAGGTACATGATCGAAATGCTGAGCGAGGCGCCGGAGCCGAAACCCGCGATCGCGAGCCAGAGCGGAAGCGGGCCGACGTGCAGCACGATTGCGGCGAACGAGGTGGCCACCCCGACCGGTAGGAGGGCGGCGAGCCACCGCCTGAGCGGCCCCCGATACAGAAGGGGGAGGGCGAGGGATCCGAGCACACCGGAGACCTGATAGACAGCGACCTCGATGCCCGCCTCGACCGCCGTCGAACCCTGCGAAATACGGATGGGGGCGAGCCAGGCAGCGATGATGTAGAAGGAGAGGGACTGGAGCCCCATATAGAGCGCGACCGACCAGGCGACGGCATCACGCCAGATGAGACGCCCGACCCGCCCCCGGACGATGACCGCGCGCGGCGCGCCGCTCGCCGCATGGCCGCGCCGGGGCGAGCGGCGGGTCGCGATGATCCAAACCACGATGGCGAGCGGAATCGGGGCGGCCGTGGCGACGAGGGCGACGCGCCACCCGAGTGGCTCACCCCCGACGACGGATTCCGAGATCGGCACCACGAGGGCCGAGGAGATCGCTCCGAAACCGCCGAGCAACGCCGTGTAGATGCCCGTGATGAGCGGGATGCGTGCCGAGAACTCGCTGCGGATGATCGCGGGCATGAGTACGTTGCTGATGGCGAGCGCCGCCCCGATCACGGCGGTGCCGAACCAGAGGCCGAGGGATCCCTCAGGGATCGACCGCCAGACCGTGCCCGCGGCGAGCACGACGAGCGACCAGCCGACGGCGCGCTCCGCACCCCAGCGGGCAGCGATCGAGTGCGCGAGGGGTGAGACGAGCCCCCAGGCCACGAGGGGGATCGCGACGAGTGCGCCGAGTGCGGCGGGGGTCGTGCCGCGATCCGCGGCGATTTCGTCGAGGAGCGGACCGACGCCCGTGATCGTCATGCGCAGGTTGATCGCGACGAGGCAGACGGCTGCGAACATGAGGCCGAGGGCGCGGCCCCGGCGTGGTTGCGGCATGGATGCTCCCGGCTCACAGACGGTGTGGTTCGACCGCTCCAGCGTATCGTCACGGGAGTGCACACGAGCCGGTTCGTACGACTGTACGAAATCGTGCTCCGGGTCTATGATGGGCGTGGATCCGGGCCGGATCACACGTGGTTCAGACAGGACGATGAGGTTTCAGTTGAGCAGCGCAATCGAAGAGTTTCAGGCAGCACTCGAGCAGGTCGATCCGATCATTCGCCCGGCCCTCGACCGCCTGCTGCACCGGGTCGACTTCGAGGACCTGCAGGATCGAGAACCGCGCGACGTCGTCGGTGCGGCCACGACGCTGCAGCAGCTCGCCGCCACGCGGCAGATCGGTGAAACGCTCATCTCTGTGTTCACACCCACCCTCGGAGAGCACGGCTGGTCATCGCGCCGAACGATCGTCGACATCTGCACCGACGATTCCCCCTTCCTCGTCGACTCCGTGACCGCGGCGATCGCGCGCCAGGGGCTCGCCGTGCACCTGCTCATCCACCCCGTGCTCTCGGTGCGACGTGACGACGACGGCGAGCTCATCGAGATCGACGCCCACGGCGGAACGCTCGAGTCGTGGATTCACATCGAGGTCGACCGGGTGCCGACCGCGGAGGGCCGCAGCGAACTCGAGGATCGCCTCGAATCCGTGCTCGCCGACGTGCGCGTCGCAGTCGACGACTGGAAGGCCATGCGTCGTGCGTGCCTCGACATCGTCACCGATTTGCGGACCGAACCGCCAGTCACCGCGGATCCGGAGTCCGTCGCGCCCACGATCGAATTCCTCAGCTGGCTCGCCGACGACAACTTCACGTTCCTCGGATACCGTGAACACGTGCTCGAGGTCGACGAGAACGGTGAGGACGTGCTGCGCGCGCTGCCGCACAGCGGGCTCGGCATCCTGCGCAAGACGCGGACCGAGGTCACCCGCCTTCGGCCCGAAGCGCAGCAGACGGCGCGAGAACCGCGCCTGCTCACAATCACCAAGGCGAACTCCCGCGCGACCGTGCACCGCGACGTCTACCTCGACTACATCGGACTGCGCACCTTCGACGAGGCCGGCAACGTCACGGGTGAGCGGCGCTTCCTCGGTATGTTCACTTCGGCGGCGTACGCAGCCTCCGTGATGACCCTCCCGATCGTCTCCACGAAAGTGCAGGCCGTGCTCGACGCCTCCGGATTCGCGTCGAACTCCCACTCGGGCAAAGATCTCCTGCAGGTGCTCGAGCAGTACCCGCGTGACGAATTGTTCCAAGACACTCCGGAACACCTGCTTGAGGTCGCGGTCGAGGTCAGCCGGCTGCGCGGTCGTCGACGCGCGCGAACCTTCCTCCGCCGCGACGAGTTCGGCCGGTTCGTCTCCGCGCTCGTGTACCTCCCGAAAGACCGCTACAACACGACGGTGCGCCTGCGCATCGACGGCCTGCTGCGCGAGGTGTTCGGTGCCGAGCACGTGGACCACACGACCAGGGTCGGCGACTCACCGCTCGCGCAACTGCACTTCGTCGTGCGCATGCCTCGGGGTATCTCGGTGCCGGACGTGGACGAGGTCGAGCTGCACGCCCAGCTCGAGGACGCCATCCGCGGGTGGGACGAGGGGCTCGTCGACGCCCTCCACGCGGCCGAAGGTGAGGAGCGGGCGGCGACCCTGCTCGGCCGGTACGGTCGGGCATTCCCCGAGGCCTACAAGGAGAACGTCACGCCGGAGGAGGCCCTCACCGATATTCGGCTCCTCGAAGAGCTCGAAGAGCGCGAATTCTCCGTCATGCTCTACCGCCCCGAGCGCCACGAGGCCGGCAAGCGCGTGCTCACCGTGGCCTCGCATCGGCAGTACCCGCTGACCCAGGTGCTGCCGATCCTCACCGACCTCGGCGTCGACGTCGTCGACGAACGCCCCTACACCGTGACGCTCGCCGACGGCCGGGTGCGCTTCATCTCCGACTTCGGGCTAACCGCACCCGGGGTCGACGTGTGGTCCGACCCGTACTGGGGGCCGACCCTCGAGGAGGCGTTCTCGGCGGCCTGGACCGGAGACATCGAGAGCGACCGACTGAACTCGCTCGTCCTCCTCGCAGGGCTCGACGCGCGCCGCATCGTCATTCTGCGGGCGATCGCCATGTACCTGCGACAGATCGGCTCCGCGTTCTCCGTTGAATACATCGACCAGGCGCTCATCGCGAACCCCGAAATCGCGACGGGCCTCGTCCGGCTCTTCGAGCTGCGCTTCGACCCAGAAATCGAGGGCGACCGAGACGCGCTCGAAGCTGAGCAACGAGCGGAACTCCAGGGATCCCTCGACGAAGTCACGAGCCTCGACCACGACCGCATCCTCCGGTCGATCATCGGGGTGATCGACGCCACCTGGCGCACCAACTTCTTCCAGCCCGACGAGGCGGGCCGGCCGAAGCCGTGGGTGTCGATGAAACTCGACTGCGCCCGTGTGCCCGGCCTGCCAAAGCCCCACCCCATGGCGGAGATCTGGGTCTACTCGCCAGAGGTCGAGGGCGTGCACCTGCGCTTCGGGGCGGTCGCACGCGGCGGACTGCGCTGGAGCGACCGGCGCGAAGACTTCCGCACCGAGGTACTCGGCCTCGTGAAGGCACAGATGGTGAAGAACGCCGTCATCGTACCCACCGGTTCGAAGGGCGGCTTCGTCGGGAAACGGCTCCCACCGGCGAGCGACCGCGCCGCGTGGATGGAGGGCGGCCGCGACGCTTACCGGACCTTCATTCGCGGCCTCCTCGACGTCACGGACAATCGCGACGGCGGCGCCATCATCCCGCCCGAGGCGGTCGTGCGGCACGACGGCGACGACTCCTACCTCGTCGTCGCCGCTGACAAGGGCACCGCGTCGTTCTCTGACATCGCGAACGGCATCTCGGAGGATGCGGAGTTCTGGCTCGACGACGCATTCGCCTCGGGAGGGTCGGCAGGCTACGACCACAAGGGGATGGGGATCACCGCGCGGGGTGCGTGGGAGTCGGTGAAGCGGCACTTCCGCGAACTCGGCCACAATACGCAGGCCGAGGACTTCACCGTCGTCGGTATCGGCGATATGTCCGGAGACGTCTTCGGTAACGGCATGCTCCGCTCCGAGCACATCCGCCTCGTCGCCGCGTTCGACCACCGGCACATCTTCGTCGACCCCTCACCGGATGCCGCGACGACCTTCGTCGAACGGAAACGCCTCTTCGAACTGCCCGGATCGTCGTGGGACGACTTCGACCGCTCGCTCATGTCGAGGGGGGGCGGCGTCTTCCCCCTCACCGCCAAATCCATCGACATCTCCCCGGAAATGCGAGAGGCCCTCGGCCTCGACGACTCGGTGATGACCATGACCCCGGCCGAACTCAAGAAGGCCGTGCTGCTCGCCCCCGTCGACCTGCTCTGGAACGGCGCCATCGGCACCTACATCAAGTCCAGCGAGGAGACGAACGCGGAGATCGGCGACCGTGGAAACGACGCCGTGCGAGTCGACGGCGGCGAACTGCGCGTCCGCGTCGTGGGTGAGGGCGGCAACCTCGGCGTGAGCCAGCGCGGTCGCATCGAGGCCGCGCTCTCCGGCGTCAGCATCAACACCGACGCGATCGACAACTCGGCGGGTGTCGGCACCTCAGACCGCGAGGTCAACATCAAGATCCTGCTCGGCGCCGTGGAGCGCGACGGGCGACTCACCCGATCGGAACGCGACACACTGCTCCGCTCGATGACCGACGAGGTCGCCGTGCAGGTGCTGCGCGACAACTACGAGCAAAACGTGCTGCTCGGCAACTCCCGGGCGAACGCCGCCGAGATGCTGCCGTCGCACGAACGTCTCATCGAGTGGCTGGAGAGCCGCGACGAGCTCGACCGTGAACTCGAGTACCTCCCCAGCGCCACCGAGATCGATATGCGGTTCGCCGAGGGCCGGGGGCTCACCCGGCCGGAGTTCGCCGTGCTCGTCGCGTACGCGAAACTCGCACTCAAGAGCGACCTTGCGACGACGGCGCTCGCCGACGATCCCTGGCTGACGCGCACGCTCGCCAACTACTTCCCAACGCCGCTCCGCGAGGCCTACGCGGCCGATCTCACAGACCACCCGCTGCGCGCCGAGATCATCGTGAACTCCGTTGTCAACTCGATGGTCAACCGAGGCGGCATCACGTTCGCCTACCGGGCCGCCGACGAGACAGGGGCGTCGAGCGAGCAAATCGCGCGAGCCTACGTGGCCGTGCGAGAAATTTTCGACCTGCACGGGTTTGTGACGGCCGTCGAAGCGACCGACAACAACGTTGCGACGAACGTGCAAACTGAGCTGTACCTCACGTTCAGGCGGCTGCTCGACCGGGCGACGCGCTGGTTCGTGCAGCACCGGCCGGGAGGCGTGGACATCGGGGCCGAAATCGAGCTCTTCGCGGACGCTGTGCAGCAGATCTCGGGGCGACTCGGGGAGCTGCTGCGCGGAAAGGACCTCGAAGACTACCAAGGCCGCCGCTTGGCGTTCGAAGATGCCGGGGTGCCCGAGGGGCTCGCCCGCTGGGGCGCGGGGCTACTCGAACTCACGCCACTCCTCGACATCATCGAACGCTCCCGGGTCTGCGGGTGGAAGCTCGACGAGGTCGCCGAGGTGTATTTCGCGCTCTCAGAGGCGGTGCGCTTCGACGACCTGCTCGTGCGCGTCAGCGCACTCCCACAGGAGGACCGCTGGGGCTCGATGGCCCGGGCCGCGATGCGCGACGACATGTATGCCGTGATGATCGAACTCACCTCGTCCATCATCGAGCATACCGAGCCCGGCGACCCTGAGGCTCGCATCGCGACCTGGCTCGAGCAGGGGGGCGCGGCCGCGCACCGGGCCGTCGAGGAGGCGCTCGCCGCCGTGCAGGCCGGCGAGGAGACCGGCCTCGCGACGCTGTCGGTCGCGCTGCGACGGCTCCGTTCGCTCGTGCGGTAGTACCGTCGCGCGGTAGCGTCGCTCGCGCGGCCGTGAGGGTGCCGTCCGCCTGCTACGCTCGTCGCGGGAAGGGGCGGGTGTGGCGAGAGCAAGCGGGTATACCGGGGCGTTACCGGTCGCTGTGCGCAGCCTTTTTTCGCTCGCACCCGGCACGGGTCCGCGTCACGGTGTGGCGATCCGCGCCGCCCTGTCGATGGGGGTGCCGTACACCGCGCTGCTGCTCATCGGTCGACCCGACCTCGGCCTGCAGGCGGGAGCCGGTGCGTTCGTCGCGCTTTACGGTGTGAGCCTGCTCGCGAAGGAGCGCGCCAAGGTGCTTCCCTTTGTCGGGCTCGGAATGTTCGCTTGCGCGGCTCTCGGGGTCTTCCTCACACCGTGGACGATTGCCTTCTCCGTTGGCCTCGTCGCGGTCGCCGTCGGTGTGAGCGCCGCGGCCTTCGCGTTCCGACTCGGGCCGCCCGGCCCCGTCTTCTTCGTGCTGCTCTACGGGCTCGGCGGCAACGTGACCGCCGTGATCGACGGACATCGGGAGCACAGCCCCGCCGTCTTCCTCACCGCGTTCGGTGCCGGCATCATCTTTTCGTACCTGCTCGCGGTGGTGCCGCTGGTGTTGCCCGCCGCGCGACGCGCGGTGGCGCGACCGCTGCGCGAACTGCTTCCCGGGCCGTGGCTGGGCCGGGGTGAGTGGGAGCTGGTGCTCCGCGTCGCCGTGGTCGCCGTGGTCGGCACGCTCGTCACCGTCAACTTCCTCGACCCGCATCGTGCCTACTGGACGGTTGCGGCGGGCGTCGCCTGCGTGGGGCTCAGCGCGACGCGCAGCTATTCTCTGGGCCGCGGGCTGCACCGCACCGTCGGCACCGTGCTCGGTGCGGTCCTGTACTTTCTGATCGCGCCCCTCGGGGAGAACCCGTGGCTGCTCGTCGTGATCCTGCCCGTGCTGCAGTTCGTCATCGAGCAGGTCGTGGTGCGCAACTACGCGCTCGCACTGATCTTCATCACCCCGCTCGTGCTGTTCATCACGGGAGCCGCGGTGCCGGGCGTGGACCTGGAGGTCACGGCGTGGGTGCGCGTCGTCGACACCCTGATCGGGTCGGCGATCGCGATCCTGACCACGCCGTTCCATCGCCGGCGCTGACTGTGTGGCACTGACTGTGTGGCGCTGACTGTGTGGCACTGACGATTTAGACTTGCGGGCAACGGGGCTGCGACGGGGCATGTCTCGGGGACGGGGCGGAGATGGCGAAGTTTTTCGACCGCGACGGCGCGGAATTTGGGAGGGGCCTGGGGTTCTTCGATGCGATCTACGGGTTCGCGATCACGCTGCTCGTCGCGAATATCGACCTGCCGCCCGCTGAGGCGTGGAGGGATCCCTCGCACCTGCTTGATACCGGACTCGGTACGCAGGTGCTGGGATTTCTCATCAGCTTTGTCGTGATCGCCGTGTTCTGGTGGAGCAATACGGATCTCCTCTCGCGGTTCCGGGGCGTCGACGGCGCCGTCACTGTCGCGAACCTCGTCATCGCCTGCCTCATCGTCTTTCTGCCCTTCACGACGCAGGGGATCAGCGATCCGACGACGACCGAGTATCCGCTCGCCACCGCCTTGTACGCGGTCAATGTTGCGCTCGCGATTGCGGCGCAGTCGGCGATGCACGAGATCGGCCGGGCGCGGGGACTCGTCGACGAGGATCTCCCGCGTGGCGCCTGGTGGGCGGCGCGCGTCGACGTGCTCGCGAAGATCGGCATCCTGCTGCTCTCCATCCCCGTCGCGTATCTCGTTGGGCCCTCCTGGGGCCAGTTGAGCTGGCTGCTGCTGTTCCCGGTGGGGGTCCTCACCGGCCGCTGGTCGGATCGGGTCTCCCGCCGTGCGGCGGAGGTCCCCGCCGGCTGAGCTGCGTGCCGCGCCCCGCTCAGGCGCCGATGTGGGCGAGCAGCGCCGCCCGGAACTCGGCGGGCCGCTCGAGGTCGACGCCGACATCCTCGTGAACAACGCCGGCATTCAGCGGGTCAGCCCGATCGAGGAGTTCGACCCCGAGGCGTTCCGGCTCATCCAGCGCATCATGCTCGAGGCGCCGTTCCTCCTCATCCGGGCCATACTGCCGGGCATGTACGAGCGGGGCTGGGGGCGGGTTATCAACGTCTCGAGCGTGCACGGACTGCGCGCGAGCGCGTTCAAATCCGCGTACGTCTCCGCGAAGCACGGACTCGAGGGCCTGTCGAAAGTCACCGCCCTCGAGGGCGGCCCGCACGGCGTCACGAGCAACTGCATCAACCCCGCGTACGTGCGCACGCCGCTCGTCGAACAGCAGATTGCCGATCAGGCGAAGGTGCACGGCATCCCAGAAAGCGAGGTCGTGGAAAAGGTTATGCTCACCGAGAGCGCGATCAAGCGTCTCGTCGGTGCCGACGAGGTCGCCTCGCTCGCTGGCTGGTTGGCGACAGACGCCGCCGGGATGGTCACTGGCGCCTCGTACACCATGGACGGCGGATGGAGCGCGCGATGATCACGCACCGGTATCGCACGATCGACGTGCCCGTGGAGGGCGGAACGCTCCGGGTTGGGGTGTGGGATCCGATCGAAGCGGGGGAGGGATCCCTCGCGCCTGACGTGCTGCTCGTGCACGGAGTGACCTCGTCACACCTCGCGTGGCCCTTCGTCGTTTCGCAGCTGCCCGGCACCCGGGTCATCGCACCCGACCTCCGGGGGCGCGGCGCGAGCCACGCGGTCTCGGGCCCCGCGGGTATGCGGGCGCACGCCGAGGACCTACTCGCGGTGCTCGACGCGCTCGCCGTGTCGTCGGTGCCGGTGATCGGGCACTCGATGGGCGCGTTCGTTGCGGTGGCGCTCGCGCACGAGGCGCCCGAGCGGGTCTCGCAGCTCGTGCTCGTCGACGGGGGGCTCCCGCTCGACGCACCCCCCGGGCTTGAACCCGAGGAGCTCGTGGCCGCGATCCTCGGGCCCACCGCGGATCGCCTGTCCATGCGCTTCGGCTCCGTCATGGACTACCTCGACTTCTGGCGCGAACACCCCGCTTTCCGCGCCGACTGGTCGCTCGAGCTCGAACGCTACTTCGCGTACGACCTCGTGCCCGACGGTGACGCGCTCCGGTCGGCGACGAGTCTGCAGACCACGACGGACGACACGATCGACCTGAACACCGGCACGTTTCTCGCGGACGCGTTCGACGGTCTCGCCGGGTGGGGCCGGCCCGTGCTGTTTGTGAGTGTGCCGCGCGGGCTGCGCGACGAAACCCCGGGGCTGTACGCTCCCGACTACCTGGCGCGCGTGCTGTCCAGCCGGCCGCACATCCGGCACCTCGCGCTCCCCGACCTAAACCACTACACGGTGGTACTCGGGCGGCGCGGGGCCGCAGAGCTCGGGTCCGTGCTGCGGGACGAGCTCGGGGTACCCGCCGCGGCGTAGGGCTGTCGGGGCGCGGCGATCCCTCAGCTTTGCTGCGGCGCGTCGATTGGTGCTGCAACACGACGCCTGGGCGCGGCGATCCCTCGCCTGGGCTCCGCGATCCCTCGCCGCGTGATGCTGCGATCTCTCGTCAGCGGGGGATCTCGCCTCTGCGTACCGCAATGTACTTTTCCTGGTCCGCGGACGGGAGATCCCCCACTGAAGAGAGAAAGCCACTCGCAGGCTGGGTGGGGTGGTGGTGGTGAAATGGTGGTGCTCTGTCCGCCAAGCTGTGCGCGCAATCGGTCAGTTGTGCACGTTATCCGCGCGCTGAATCCTGCACAACTGCCGACCTGCGGGTGAGAGGCGGCGAGGGATCCGCGCACGTGACGAGGGATCCGCGCACGCCGCGAGTCAGCCAGCAGTGCCTCCAACTCAGCGCGCGAGGGCGCGCGTCAGCCGGTGCGCGCGGTCGAGCAACAGCCGCCCGAGTTCGGGGCGGCGCTCGGCCGAGAAGCGCGGCTCGATGCCGGTGAGGCTGAGCGCCCACGCCGGCTGCCCCGAGGTGTCGAACACCGCCGCTCCCATGCCCCAGCTGCCCTCGACGATCAGCCCGGGATTCACAGCGTAGCCGCGCTCGCGGGTGTCCGCGATGCGTTCCCGCAGCGCCGCAGCCGAGTGGGTTGGCCCGTGCTCCACTTCGAGCGCGACCGCGCCGAGATACCGTTCCTGCGCCTCCTCGGGGAGGAATGCGAGGATCGCAAGCCCGGCCGACGCCACACCGAGCGGAAACCGCTTCCCTTCGTAGAGTACGAAGGAGCGGATGGGGAAGGCCCCGTCGGCGCGCAGGAGGCAGACGGTCTCTCCGCCGCGCCGCGCGGAGAGGAATGCGCTCTCGCCCGTCGCCTCGGCGAGCGCTTCGACGTGCTCGCGCGCGGTCTCGGTGACGTCGTAGCGTTCGGCGGCGACCGCGCCCATGAGGTAGAGCTCCGGGCCGAGCATCCACCGTCCCGAGCGCTGGTCCCGGTCGATGAACCCCTGCTCGGCGAGCGAGGCGAGCAGTCGGTGCGCGGTGGGTCTCGCGACCCCCGCCGCGCGTGCGATGTCGCTCGTGCCAGCGCCGAGCGGCATGGTCTGGCTCGTCGCACGCAAGACGGCGGCGATGCGCCCGACGACCTGCGCGCCCGCGACGGGGTCGGCGCGGCGCGGCGCGGGTGCGGATCCCTCACTCCTCGAATCAGCGTCCATAATATGGACACTATCACGCACCCCGGTCATCGAGTGATCACATTCACGCCGTGGTTTGATCGGGATCCCTGTCACCACCTAGCATCGAAGACAATGGCAGTGCGGCCACATGATGAACGAGGAGATCAAAGATGACCGTGAAACTCAGGGAGAGCGCCGCAGCGGCGCTCGAGGGAATCGTCGAAGACGGCATGACCATCGCCGTGGGCGGGTTCGGGCTCAGTGGGATCCCTCGCAACCTGATCCAAGCGCTGCGGGACACCGGAGCGAAGGATCTGACGATCGTTTCCAACAACATGGGCGTCGACGGGAAGGGCCTCGGCGTGCTGCTCGAGAACCAGCAGGTGCGTCGCGTGCTCGCCTCGTACGTCGGCGAGAACAAGCTGTTCGCGCAGCAGTACCTCGACGGGACGCTCGAGGTCGAGTTCGTACCGCAGGGCACCCTCGCGGAGCGGATGCGCGCGGGCGGGGCCGGCATCCCGGCCTTTTACACGCCGACGGGCGTCGGCACTCCGATCGCCGACGGCAAGCCCGAGGCGGAATTCGACGGGAGGAAAGCGATTCTCGAGCGAGGGATCGTGGCCGATGTCGCACTGGTGCGTGCCTTCGAGGGGGACTTCGAGGGGAACCTGCGATACCGCTTCACTGCCCGGAACTTCAATCCGCTCGTCGCGACCTGCGGCAAGGTGACGGTCGCCGAGGTCGAGAACCTGAGCGCGGTCTACCTCGACCCGCAGCAGATTGACACGCCAGGCGTCTTCGTGCAGCGACTCGTTCGCCTCGAAGATCAGGCCAAAGACATTGAACAACGAACCGTGCGCCCGCGCGAGACTCAGGAGGCGTAAGACATGTGGACTCGTGATGAGATGGCCGCGATCGCGGCATCGGAGCTGGAAAACGGCCAGTACGTGAACCTCGGGATCGGCATCCCGACCA
>Ga0265293_10005001_pt1 | contig 22676 bp, 22 predicted proteins | sample Munlanlewell138R_FD_192505 | JGI IMG/M metagenome (GOLD analysis project Ga0265293, IMG submission 192505) | Leachate microbial communities from a municipal landfill in Southern Ontario, Canada - Leachate well 138R | ecosystem: Engineered > Solid waste > Landfill > Unclassified | place: Canada... | reverse complement strand
ATCGAAGCGGTAATCGATAATGTTTTAGCTGAGAACGGCAAAGCTATAGAAGACGCAAAACAGGGGGGCAAGAAAAGCGGCAAAGCCAGAGCTTTCTTGATTGGTCAAGTAATGCAGAAAACAAAAGGTCAGGCCAACCCGAAAATTGTTTCTGAAATTCTCGATAAAAAATTAAGTTAGCAATTTTGGAAAGGCGGATGCTATGCCTGTGAAAGTAGAAAAAGTAGAAAATATTGCTGCTAAGAAAGTTGAGATTGCCGGAGCAAAGAATACTGCTATCAGAGTTTTGATATCCAAGGCCGACGGAGCTGAAAATTTTGCAATGAGATTATTCGAGATAGCTGCGGGCGGAAATACTCCTCTGCACAGCCATCCGCACGAACATGAAGTATTTGTGTTGGAAGGGGACGGGGTTTTCGTTTGTCAGCAGCAAGAGCACAGGATTTCATCAGAAACTTTTATTCTTGTCCCCGGCGAGATAGAGCATCAATTTAAAAACAACGGAAAATCTATTCTAAGGTTCCTCTGTCTTGTACCTTCATCAGCGGCGTAGATTAATTGATATTTCTATAGCTTTAAAAATGTTAATTAATCTGAATCTTCACGGATTTAAAACCTGCCTTTTATGTCTGCTGTCGTCCGATAAAATGCAATTATGCGGATTAAATTGAAATTTAAGCGTAATTGGTGTCTATAGATGCGTTTAACGCCGATTTTGCTTAATCCCAAGCGATTGAATACCGAAAATTATCGTATGGAATGTTATGGTGCGGGTTAGGATTTTATGAGGAAAACGCATCTTATCGGGGAAAAAACGTTTGCCGCTTTTGATTCTGCATTTCGCCCTGTTTATTCTGCATGGTTGTTTAAATGTTAATTTACGAGAATATACATAGGTCAAAATTAAGATGAAAACGAATCAAAAAACAAAACGTAATCGGGGTTTTACTATTGCAGATAAACTTTATTTCTGTGCCGTATTAGTTATGCTGATTGTCATTTTGAGCGGATGGCCTCCTTATTCGGCTAAAACCAATATAGCCGGTGTTATGAAGTGGTCTCCTGACGGAGACAGAATTCCGCAAAGGTCGATTGAGCGCCTTGCTCAAAAAAGATTTGTAAGTTGGGCTCAAAGCCCTATTGTTGTCCAAGCTATTAAGCAGGCCAATCAGCAGCATCAGAAATCTCTTGATGAGATAATCAGAATCGATGAAGAATGGATAGACGGCAGTGTAAGCAGCGATTTTGTCGAACGGTGTCTTAATAATCCCTGTTCTGATTATCTAAGAAAAAAACAAAAAGAAAGAATAAGCGATAAATATCTGTACTCGGAAATTTTTGTTATGGATGAACACGGCTGCGTTGTTGCTATGACAGAAAGAACATCCGATTATTGGCAGGCTGATGAGGATAAATTTGTAAAAGCCTTCGCTGATGGCAGGGGCTCAATATTCGTTGACGAGTCGGCTTACGATAGAAGCTCGCAAATTACATCTATTCAGGTGTCGGTGCCTGTTTTGGATGCAGATACTAATCGGGCAATAGGCGTAATGACAATAGGAATGAATATCAGTGTTCTTGATGAACAAATCTAAGGCAGGTTAAAAGATGGAAATAAAGAAAAAGTTGAAAATTGGAACGAGACTGCCTCTGCTGGTTTTTTTGTCGTTTGCGGCATTTTACTGCATCCAAACAAGATTTTTAGGTCGATATATCAATCGGATCACTCAAATAGAAGCCCCCAGAAGCGAAGCTGCGTCCAAGATGGAGGTGGCCTTGATTGCCATGGGATATGACTTATTGGGTTATTTGCAAGACCATAAAACGGCAAGACTCGAACTTTTACAAGAACATCGAAAAAATTATCGTGAATATCAAACTATTTATTACCGAATGGCTTCGTCGGACGAAGATGAAAAAACATCTGTTTTGGTTGAAAGAGAAAGTGCTTTGGTTAAAACGATAACCGAGGAGTTAATAAATATCAACAAATATCAGGTTAAGAAAATTGAGATATTGAACAGTCATTTGGATGAGGCATATAATATTCTTAACAAAGGGTTCGAACTGCATAATGTAGCCTATGAGCAGAGCGGCTATAGGGAACTTGCGGTTATTGCGGAACTGAAAAATAAGCTTTATGAGATAAAACGGGATATCGATACATATCTCAATACACGCAAAAAAGAATATGAAACAAGAATTAATGAAAATCACAATCAGTTAGTATCTTTGGCAAATACCTTTGAGACTATGCATATAAATGGGGAACATCATGAATATTTGGCAAGATTTGAAGAAACATATAAACAGATTGCGGTTAGTATAAGAGAATTAATAGCGTTAGAGAGAAGCAAAATATCACGCCTTAATCACTTTTCGATGGCAATACAGCGGTTACAAATATTTCTCGGTGAGAATCGCAGGCAGGCCCATGCCGACCTTGCGGCTGCTCAAAGAAACAGTGACAAAGCTATCGCAAAGGTAGTTTTATTTAACCCGGTGCTGATTGTATGCGGGGTTGTGATAATACTTCTTTCACAGGGATATACATTTCATTCGGTTTTGCAAACATTAAATGGGGACGAGGTTTTAGAAATCCAATCCGGCCTTGGCAAAATTGATACGAATATAGATATCGGGGCTCCTAAAGATTCCGAACAAATAGCAGATTCCGATGGCAAAAAAGATTAGAACTGCGGGTTATTTAGTCTTTTTTAAGAACTTTGGCTTCTGTTCCTGAAATTATCCTTCTTATATTTTCCCGATGCCGGAATATAATCATTAAAGTAATAGCAGCTGCAGCCAAGATTAAAGGCCAAAGATTTACCCACTTCCAGTTTTCTAAAACTATGGTCAGGATAACCAAAGCGGCGGAAAAAACGATTGCCGCGATTACCGAAGCAAGGGAAATATATCTAAAAATCAGTACGAACAAAATCCATGTAACCATCGCTATCGCCGCACAGATTGTGAAATAAGGCCATAATCCCATCGCTACTCCGAAGCTTGTTGCGACGCCTTTGCCGCCTTTAAAGCCGATATAGATAGAGAAAACATGCCCTAAAATCGCGGCACAGCCTACAACCAGCCACAAGAAAAGCTCCAAAGTTTCCGGATGCGAAGAAATAAACCCGCCTGCTATAAGCATGGGAACCAGTCCTTTTAAAACATCGAGCAGGAAACAGGCATAGCCCCATTTTTTTCCTATAGCCCTTGATAGATTAGTCGCACCGATATTGCCCGAGCCTATAGTGCGTATATCCTTACCGTAAGCTTTTGCGATTATCAGGGCAAAAGGCACCGAGCCGAGCAGATAAGCGAATATAACCAGAAACGCAAACTGCATTTATTTAGAACGCCTTTCAACTATTGATTGATAAAGTATTTTAAGCTCTTTTGCGACGCGGCTTACGGAAATTTGCTCTCGTATGTTGTCTTGTACGATAGCTGTAGCTGCTTTGTTAATCGTCTGGAAATCTGTAAAATGTCCGATAGCTTCGGCAAGGGCGGGTATATTTTCTGGAATATCAATTATCCTGCCGTGCCGATTATTGACGAACATCTCGGATGCTCCGTTAAACTTTGTGGTTATTACGGGTTTATCCGCCGCCAGAGCTTCGAGGATAAATCTGCTGCACGGGTCATAAAATGTCGGCAAAACAGCTGCATGACTCATACCGAGTATGTTTTTTATGTCCCCCAGATGCCCCATAAATATTACCCGCCGTTCTGTATCGAGCCTCTGAGCCAGCCGTCTATAAGGATTTATATTGCCCGAACCGACGACAATTAAAAACGGGCTTAACTCGGGATTTCTTGCGGCGGTCATTTGCATTGCACGGATAAGCATCTCAAGTCCTTTGAGCCTGAAATTATTCGCTACGAATAGAAAAAATACAGGCTGGTCAGACTCCTTTATTCCGAGCTTCGCCATAATCTGTGAACAGAGTCTCTGTTTTTTCATCAGGTCCGCTGTTTTATGTGTCAGAACTCCGTTTCGTATAACTATCAATCTCTCATCGGGCAAGTTATAAGCTGTTTTAAATTGTTTTGCTACGTAATCCGACAGCGCCGCTACTATAGGGCCGCTGAAATCTTCACATAGACTGCGTTCTGCTTTAGCTAATGAGTTTCTTCTCCAATTGACGCAAGCAGTCAGTTTTTTATAAAACCTTGTACATCTGTTAGGATAGCTCGCAGTATTGCGGGCGATTGCTTCCGGATAAGAACCCCCTCGAGGCTGATAAACATCGGCAAAAGAAAAAGGAAGAACGCTGTGTATAATATCATAATGATTTTGTGAAAAAAAATCTTTAAGGACATTCGAAAACCGGGAAAAACTTGTCCTTCGTCCCGAAATATTGCTGCAAAGAATCCGAGTATGCTTTGCTCTTGGGTCGCCTTTGGCCGCCACGATGTCAACATCGAGGTCTGCCGAACGTAAAGCCGCCGCCAATTCGAGAACGGAAGTTTCCGCTCCGCCTAACTGCGGATAAGCTCGTTCTATGACAAGGGCGACTTTCATTTTTTTTCAGCTTTCAAAAGGGACAATCCTGCCGTGTTTTTTGTCATGTTCGGCCATTTGCAGGGCTTTACTACTCACCTTCTTGATAAATCTTTTATCTTGTTTATTAAGTTTTTTCGTATTTGCGTATGAAAGATAGAACCTCAACCTGTCTGTTTTTGAAAAATATTTTCCCTCGGCAGAATAGTAAAGCTGGGCAATATCTTTTATACAGTATCTTTCGCCGGTAAAAAGCGGTTCGAATGCTCTTGCCAAATCTATCAACGCGAAATCTTTACCGTCATAGAAAATATGACAGAGATATAAATCGCGATGCCTGAGTCCGGTTTTATGAAACAGGCGGATAAATCTTGCCAATGCTTTGATAAAATTTCTTTGCAGAGCTAAAGATTTCGCAGTTTTAGCACCATAAAAGCAGTCTGGAAGTTTTTGTTCCAGAGAAAGTGCATTGGGAATTTTCTCGGTTATTAAAAAACTTCTCTTTTCAAACAATCCCGACCATTGCTGCCCGTAGGCAACAATTTTTGCTGTTGCTATACCGCAGGCGGTTAATCTCATCGCCGGTTCTAAGTCGAACAATCCGCAGCTTACCCTCTGGTATCTGGATAACCATTTATTAAGTTGTACAAGTAAGGGGGGCTTATCATATCGTTTTAAAAAGAATGTTTTGGCTGGTGTGCCCATCTCGAATTCGATGCGGCTTCTATATGACGCCAAATCTTTTTTTACTAAATTTTTTCCGCCTCTGAATGAAAATACCGCTTCAACCGTATTCAGGCCTAACTCTGTAAAGCCATCTATATAATCGTTATCTGCGAAGAAAGATTCCGAAATCTGCACGAATTTTTGTCTGATATCGGAAATTTCCGCAGGATTTTTGCTGCCGAGCAAATATTTGGCTGCCAGACAAACTCTTTCAACGCTGATGGATTCCATACAGATATGATTAGGCTGCTGGCAGATAGGTTTTAAGCATGGGACGCAGGGGGCTTTGCCTATTATTTGAATTTCCTGTGAATGTCCGGTTTGAGTCCATTCAGGATTATTCGGCCCGAATAACGTTATCACTTTCTTGCCCAAAGCGATTGCTATATGGCGAGGCCCTGTATCGTTGCAGATTACCAGATTAGCAATACTGTAAAGAGCTTTAAGCTCACCCAAGCTTAGTGAGCGGTTAGATAAATCCACTAATTCATTTCTGGCATTATCACATATTTGGCGGGCGATTTTTTTTTCAGCTTCTGCCGGAGCCACTGAGATAATTACTTTAGCCTTATAATTATCGATAAGCCAATCGGCTGTCTGAGCGAATCTTTCGCTCGGCCAGCATTTACTCGGCCCGAACGCTCCTCCGGGGACAAAAACAATCAACGGAGCCTGAGAATTTACAATATCAGGCAATTTTACTTTCAAAGCGGCATAATCATTTGCATCGACAGAAAGCTGAAGATTGCGATTATTAATATCTGCTCCAAGCCACGAAGCTATTGCCAGATAGTAGTCTATCATGGAAATCGGCATGAACTTGCCGTTATAATCCTTCGGAGCGTAAAGTTTGTCTGTTAGAAGAAAACCGCGTCCGTCGCGGCTGTAGCCTACACGGCTTTTTATACCTGCCAGAAAAACGCTCAGAGCCGAACTGAAAGAATTTTTTAATAAAATCGCCTGATTAAAATTATGCTTTTTGAGCTGTTTGGCAGTTTGAAAAGCATTTTTATCTTCTAAATTCAGCCACTGATTGCAAAAACCGCAAGGCTCCAGTACTGCTCGGACGACTTTATTGGATAAATATGTGATTTTTGCCTGCGGATAATGTTCTCGTATGGCGCGCAGCGCGGGTGTCGAGAGAATCGCGTCTCCCATGGGACTTGGCAGCCAAACTAATAGATTATCCGGATACATCTTGCTCAAAGGAAAAAACACGAAATAACGGAGTTATTTCTGGCTGCGAATTATGAAACAGGTGAGCGCAGCCAATTGAAAAAATACCGCAAAAGCCATTGATATTATTATAGACTCGAAATTCCTCGACGGACTTGTCAGAAGCCATATGGATATAACCAGACATGTCAGCGCTACTACCTGCACAAACCCCGCCATAAATCGAGTAATGGAAAACTCACCGAACAATTCCTGCCGCTGATTTTTTTTAAGCTGTTCGAGTATTTCGCGAAGAAGCACTTCTGTCGAGTTCTTTTCCGACAGTTCTTTCTTGTATAATTCTTTCTGCGGTTTTAGGACCTTTGGCGGTTCAATAATTTCAGGAGGCTGCTGTACAGGTGCTTCCTGACGTAATTGTTTATCTTCTTCGACCGTTTCGAGGTTTCTATCGTGTTTTTTTATAATATTAACCACTTCTCTCATATTCACCGCCTTATAATCCGGAGTCCTTCGTCCGGGTTCTATTTTTAACGAATGCTTTATATCATCGACAAGTATCGTTTTGCATCCTGCGTTATATCCTGCCTCGATGTCGCGAGAACTGTTTCCTACCGCCCAAGATTTTGACAGGTCGATGTCCATTTCTTTTGCCGCGGCCAGAAACATACCCGGTTTGGGTTTTCGCCAATCACTGTCTTTTCTGTATTTGGGTATCGCTCCGTCAGGATGATAAGGGCAATAGTATATCTTATCAAGTTTAGCCCCTTCTTTTAAAAGAAGTTCTTCAAGCCTTTCGTGTATTTGGCCGAGCGTTTTTTCAGTCAAAAATCCCCTCGCTATGCCGGATTGATTCGAGACGATAATCAGCTTATATCCTAATCGCCGCAGCTCTATAAGCGATTCGGAAACATAATCGAGAAGCTTGACCTGCTCCGGGCTGCTGATATATCCGGGGTCTTCGATTAACGTATCGTCTCGGTCTAAAAATACAGCTTTATTTGCCATAAAATCCTAAAAAATATGCTCATTGGTTATCAAGAGCTTTCATTTTTTCGATTGTGGCGGTCGAGCTTTTCCCGTCAACCAACGGAGCCAAAACCACTTTGCCTCCGTTTGACTCGACAAATTCACGCCCGACAACGCCTTTGTCTTGCCAATCTTTACCTTTAACAAGCACATTAGGTTTTATCTGCTCGATAAGCTTCATCGGGTCGGGTTCGTCAAAGATGACAATATAATCTACGCTTTCCATCGCAGCCAGAACCGCAGCGCGGTCATGCTGATTATTTATCGGCCGTTCGGGACCTTTGATACTTTTTACAGAATCGTCGCTGTTTAAACCAAGAACCAGAACATCTCCCTGTGCTTTGCAGAATCTGAGAAATTCGATATGTCCTCTGTGGATTACGTCAAAACAGCCGTTCGTAAAGACAACAGATTCTTTTTGCCGTTTATGCCACTGCAATTCGGTAAGCAGTGAATCCAAAGGCCGAATCTTGCCACCTTTACCGCGGTTTTCCGCAACGATTTCATTGATAACTTCTTCAATTGTAACCGGAACAGCTCCGAATTTTTCCACCTCGAGACCGCCAGTTATATTAGAAAGCTGCACAGATGTATTAAAATCGCATCCGGCTGCCAGAGCAATTGCCAGCGTAGCCAAAACCATATCGCCCGCGCCTGTAACATCGTAAACATTTCGAGGACGGGTCGGAACGATTTCGCCGGTTGTTTTTGTTTGTAAATACGCTCCCTGTTTGTCGAGTGTTATCACTACGCCGTCCAGCTTGAACTTCTGCATCAGCTTTTTCGCAGCCTGCGAGACGGCTTCATCATCGGTTAATTCATAGCCTGTTGCTGTGCCGGCTTCTTTGCGGTTTGGTGTAATTAAGGTCGCGCCTGTATATTTCGAATAATCCTTTATCAAAGCAGGGTCAACCAAGACGCATTTCTCCGCTTTTTTCGCCAATTTTATAATATTCCTACAAGTTTCTTCGCTAAGTACTGCTTTTCCATAATCCTGCAGACAAACCGCGTCGCATCCGGAAATATTTTCTTTGACAGTCTCAAGTATCTGTTCAATTAGTTGTTTGGATAGTTCTTCCGACGATTCTTTGTCGATTCTTATCAATTGCTGACGATGGCGGTGCTGTGCTAAACCGACAAGCCGATTTTTAGTGGTTGTGGGTCTGTCTGATGTTTCAATTAGATGTGAAATATCGGCTCCGGATTCCGTCAGCATATTTTTTAACATCTGGCCTTCGGTATCTTTGCCGATTACACCTACGCAGATAACAGATGCCCCCAGTGCCGTCAGATTTCTGGCGACAGAACCGGCTCCACCGCAGCTATATTCGGTATTTTGAACCTTCAGCACCGGAACGGGAGCTTCAGGGCTTATCCTGAGTGCATCACCGTAAATATAAGCATCAAGCATAAAATCGCCCACGAGCAGAACTCTGGGTGAACCAAGATTGGTAACTATTTTTAATAATTTTTCATACATCGGTTTTTGTCCGGATAATACGTTCGATTAAACCCTGTATTATATCGTTTCCTTCGATAAATTCCAGTTCCACAGTCAAATATGCGAAATAAACCATATCTTCGTTTTGCAGCAGTTTTTTGCTTTTCATCCAGTCTTTTTCGGTCGTTACAATAATTTCAGTGTCTCGATGTATGGCTTGATGATATATTTTTTGTATATCTTCTTGTATATAGCGGTGATGGTCGCTGTAAAATTGATGTCCGACTAAATTAACGCCGATTTTTTTAATGGTCTCCAAAAAAGCTTCGGGATTTCCTATGCCGCAGTAAGCGAAAACTTTTTTAGACTTCATTTGTTCGATAGTTATTTCTGTGCCGGTTGCTGTAATTACAGATTTAGGCTGATGAACGGCACAAGCGATAGGCATATCAGGTTTATATTTTCGTAAGTTCTTTCTGATTTTTTCAATTTGTTCAGAGTTAACTTGGTTTGTGCGTGTAATTATCACAGCATCAGCGCGTCTTATTTGATTAATCGGCTCGCGAAGAAGACCTGCCGGAAGCAGCTTGTCATAACCGAACGGCTCGGTCGCGTCGATAGTTAATATATCCAAATCTCGTGCTAATCTGCGATGCTGAAATCCGTCATCCATTACTAATATATTCGCGCCTTGAGATACCGCCAGTTTAGCTCCTTTGACGCGGTTAGGATTTATTATGACCGGCGTTCCGGGGCAGGCATTCGCCAAAAGAGATGCTTCATCACTAATGCCGTACTCGGATTTATATCCGCGGGTCAATATAGCAGGGCGATGCTGTCTGCTTAGATACCTCGCGAGCCATATTACAAGCGGGGTTTTGCCTGTTCCGCCGGTTGTTATATTTCCGATGCTGATTACTTTTGCTGATATGAGTTGAGTTTTGAAAACACCGGCATCATAAAGGCCGTTTCTCAGCAGTATTACCAGATAATATAAAAAACCGGCAACGCGCAGCATCAGCCGTATTAATACCGCACTCACCCCTGTTTTCCTGCCGCTGATAATGTCTCGAAAATCTTCCTGTTTCAATTGCAAATCCTTTTAGAAACAGCCTTTATACCATTTTCCGCTTAAGTTGTCATCAGGATAATTCTCTTGGCCAAGCCGAATTCTAAGTGAATCGGTACAAGAAACGCAATACAGAATTGATATGAGTTGATTTGACTATGAAAGCAGTCAACAATTTGGGGCCTATCGCAATTGTTTTTAAAACAGGTACTTATGGGCGGTACAGGACTTGAACCTGTGGCCCCCAGCGTGTCGAGCTGGTGCTCTAGCCAACTGAGCTAACCGCCCCTGAATAATGAGCATATTAAGTCCGAATGCAGAATAAATCAAGCACTTTGATAGAAATGTTTTTGGGCTTATTTGGAAAAATCGCAGAATTGCTGTAAATGGTTTTTTATCTATTTAAAACCTTGCGTACAACAGCCGCAGCTACGAGGGTCTGCTGGTAATCGCCGTTCTGGATTGTTAGTTTAATCTGAACGCTCTTAGTGTCAATACCGTCATTAGTGGGAGTTTTGGTGAATACAGCAGAAGCGACGTTATCACAAAGCAAGTATTCGACCGAGTTTTTAATCAGGTATAGTTTTTTCTCGTCGGCACGAAATTCATAAATAATATTTTCGCCTGCCTCATTATGTATGCTGCATTGATTCAAAGGTGCCGAAGGGTCTACGGATAATAATTGCCCGGCAGGGTTTCTCCATCCGGCGGTGCGTATCTCGTTAGTCATTCTTGTAAGAGCTTGCCGAGCGGTGTTTATGTTTTTAAAAAGTTTTTCGTTTTCTTGATAATTTACCATTGATGCATTTAAAGCCACAGCTAAAGCCGCAAGCAAAATACCCATAATGGCCATGCTTATCAGCAGTTCCATTACCGTGAAACCTTTACGATTCGAATTTTTCGGTAAATTAATCATAATTTTATTTTCTAATATATTGTCCTTAGCCAGCTTGCCGAGCTGATTTCATTGCCGTTCAAAAGCACCTTCACAGTTACCCTTACGAAGTTACTGGTTCGGGTATCATCTACCAATGAAAAATCATTTTGGTGAACATACTCAACTATAACCTGCTGGGAATAAGCTGCAAAATCGGTTAAGACCTGTCTGTTAGCAGATATAGGCGGCTTAAAACCGGCTGGATTGTGAAAATCATCGACATCATCATAATTAATCAGCGATTCTCCTGCTTCGGGGCCGAAATTATTCGGGGTTTGCGGGTCTTTTACAGGCAGCAAATCAGTCAATTCTCTGATTTGCTCTATGAGAAATTCAGCGGTTGACAACTCCGCTCCGGCGGCGTTAACCTGCGTTAGTGAACCGCTTGAGGCGACAATAGAAACGACCGCGATTCCGACAAGCATAATTGCTATCAGAACTTCAATCATTGAAAAGCCGCCCGAACGTGTATGTTTTTTTTGACTTTTCACCACATTCTCCCATGACAGACTGAAAGCTGTCTTTATTTTCCTGATACTGCCGAAGACATTTTGAATATGGGCAGAATAATACTCATTGCGATAAATCCTACCATCACACCCATAATCACTATCATAATCGGCTCAATCATAGATGTGACGGTTTTTATTGTGGTTCGCAGTTCTCTGGCATAGAATTCTGAAATATCGTTTAAGACTTCTGCCATATTACCTGAATCCTCGCCGCTTCTAATCATCTGGACTACGTTCGAAGGCATAAGGTCGAACCTGAAAAGACTTGCTGCTATTTTTTTGCCCTGTCGAACTTCTTCATAAACAGTAAGCCACATCCTTTTGAACAGAACATTTCCTGATATCTGAGCGGTAATTGCAAGTGTATTTAAAATCGGTACACCCGCTCGGGTCAAAACTCCCATTGTATGAAGACTTCGTGTTATATACAGACTTCGGCATAGTTTTTTAATAATCGGCAGAATCAGCTTGGTTCTGTCCCACCACAATTTACCTGTGGCGGTATAGTGTACGAAGTAGTAAAGCCCTGCAAAAACGGCACCTGTTAAAGGCAAAAGGTAGTACCAGTAACCGCGAACAAAAGAGCTGCTTGCCATAAGTATTTTGGTCGGTTTGGGCAGCAGATGTTCTTTGCCTTCGAAAATCGCTGTGAATCTTGGCAGAACCCAGCAAAGCAGAAAAATTGTTACGACTATCGCCATTACTGCTATAATGACCGGATATACCATCGCACCTTTCATTTGTGAACGAGTTTCAGCTTCCTGATCGAGGTATTCCGACAGTTTTATCAGCATATCGCTTAGCGAGCCGGAAATTTCAGCAGCAGCTACCATATTGATATACAGGCTTCCGAAAATGTCGGAATAATTTGCAAGAGCTTGAGAAAAACTCTGGCCTGATTCAATCTGTGCGTGAAGATTTAAAACTATCGCCTTAAATTTTTGATTGCCTATTTCGGCTCCTATAGTTTCCAATGCATCTTGAAGGCTTATACCCGCTCGAATCATCACAGCCAATTGGTTGGTAAAATTAAGTATATCCTTTCTGCTGGGGCCGAACTCCACCCTGAAATTTCTAATTTTATCGAGAATACTCTGCGGTTGTTTGCTGACGGATGGTTCAGGAATCGGTTCAATCCGTTTCTTTTTGGGCTGCGGTCTTTCGGCTACGGCTGTATTATTATAACTTTTCATAACTTTATTCGGCATTTGATGTTTCCATTAATGCTTAAACTGCGTTTACAAGTTCTTTCTGCGGAGTAGAAGCTACAACTTTTTCCATTTTGCCCGGATTGGATGACCTCAGTATAGCTTCTTCCTTATCAAGGAATCCTTTGGAATACATCATAGCTATACTGTGGTCCATAGTTTGCATTCCGAGTCTTCTGCTGGTTTCTATGATGTTAGGTATTTCGTATATTCGGTTTTCTCTGATGCAGTTTCTCACGGCGCTTGTACAAAGCAGAATTTCGACGCAGGGTACCATACCGGGTTTATCGACTCTTTTGAAAAGAGTTTGAGATATAACAGCCTGAAGTGTATTTGCAAGCATTGTTCTGATTTGTCCCTGTTGGGTCGAAGGATATATATCGATAATACGTTCTATTGTCTGCGAGGCATTAACCGTATGAAGGGTACTAAAAACAAGGTGGCCTGTTTCCGCGGCGGTAATAGTCGCGCTGGTTGTTTCGAGGTCTCGCATTTCGCCGACCATTATGACATCAGGGTCTTGTCTTAGAACGTGTCTTAGACCTGAGGCGAAATTCGGACAGTCGAACCCGATTTCACGCTGCTCAATCATTGCAATATCATTTTCCAATGCGTATTCGACAGGGTCTTCGAGCGTAATAATGCGCTTTTTGTATTTGGAATTTATGACGCCTACCATAGAAGCCAGCGAGGTACTTTTACCGGAACCTGTATGCCCTGTTACTAAAACCAGCCCTCTGGGCAGATCAGTTAAGTCTTTGACAATATCCGGCAGGTGAAGGTCGTCTATCGAAGGTACTTCATTAGGGATAACCCTGAATGAAATAGCGATTGTATCACGCTGATAGTGTGTATTTACTCGAAAACGGTTTCCGTTATCGAGCATAGTCGAGAAATCGAGGTCTCGTGATTCTTCGAACTTTTGAAATCTTTCCGGGCCGACCATTGAAACCACCATTTCGCTTGCGTCCATACTGGTTACAACAGGAAAATCAAGCGGAATCAGTTCGGTATTTCTTCTTATAATTGGCGGCATTCCTACGTTTATATGAACGTCGCTGGCCTTTGCTTTTATTGCGGCTGCTAATATCTCTTTGACATCTATCATAATTTTTCCTTTAAATTACGGCGTTCCATACGGCTTATTATGCGTGTACTGCCTAATTAAAATATAAGAAACAAAATTCTGCGGCACTAACCGCCTAATAAGTCAAATTCTGTTTGAATGGAAATATTATCGGCATTCTTTGCGTGCGGGTTAGCCTGCAATGTGATTTATCAGGCTAATTATTTCTAATACTTATTTGTTCTTATTAAGACGTCCTATAATTATGCACTTAGTAGTTTTCAGCGAGTTTTAGAACGATATTCATTTCACCGCTGGATAAAATTACTTCATTATCGGTGATTTTAGTAACGGTTAACCCCTGATAGTTATCGCCCTTGTATAATATTTTATCATTTATCATACAGCAGTATCCGTTTTCCGATGACATTATACTTAGCAGCTCAAGCTCACTTCGTGCAATTGTCATTTGACTCAGGTCGCTTGTGGGTTTTATTCCTGTCAGTGAATTATCTATTCGGAACGGATTCTTGCTTAACTCGTTGACATTTACCTGCTCGAAGTCAGAGAATTCATAGAATTTCTTTACGATTTTTTCAAGCCCGCTGAACATTTGAGAGCGGACTCCTGTAATTCTGGTAATGGCCGCCTCGATTTGCTTTTGCTCGTTTTTCTGGGCAGTTCCCCCTGCGGCGGCGGTTGAAGGTGAACTCTTTTTTATCATAAACCATAAGCAGACGGCCCCGATTACGAAAAGGCCGACCAAAAAATAAGTACTTTGTGCTGCTTGTTTTTTCTTGTCCGAGACAGTGTAATACTGCTCAGAATTCTCGTCCATAGGCTGCGTATTTTGAGCGGCCGGCTCTGTTTTTTCCGAATTTGTTTTTATATTCGATTCAATCGGTTCTGGTTCTTTCTGAAAAGACAGCATGGCATATCTCCATGAATTTTAAAATATATTTTTTGCTATTTTGACCGTGTAAAACTCCGCCTTAGCCTGACTTATGCTGGAAAAATATGCTGACAAGCAGGTCGGCGGTGATTAATCCTTCCCTATCTCTCTGTTTGTCGAGTTTAAGCTGATTAATCTTTATTATTCGAGGAAGCTTCTCGATTTCGAGCATGAACGAATAAAACGAGTTAAAATTTCCCACAAGCTGCATCCTCATCGGCTGTTCTATATATCCGCTGTTATTGAGCTGCCTTTCTGTTTTTATTGTTTTCGGTGCCAGACCCTGCTCCTGAGCAATAACAGTGACATTCTTTAATACGGTATGTATTTCACTTGTCGGAGGCAGCTTGCTCTCGAAGAAATTAATAGCTTCCTGCAATTGTTCGAGCTGCTGTGAAAGGTCTTTTGCTGCCGCTGTGGCTTGTCTAAATTCTTCCAGTTTCTGCATTTTTCCGCTTACACGAATCTTGGCCTGTGCGAGGTTGTGATTCGCAGGTTTAATCATATACTGGTAGGCAACAAGAGCGACACCTAAAACCAAAATAAAAAACACAAGTTTTCGTATTCCGCTGGTCATAATAGTCACCTTTTCCAATTTAATGTTTAGATAATTATCGTCGTAATCACAGCTTAGAAACTAACACCTGCCGGTTGTGCTTTTGACCTGATTATTCCGATATCTTCTTTTGTTAACTGAGTATCGTGTTTCAATGTTGCTGTTAATTTAAATTGTCTGAATTTCGATTCGTCGATTTTATACTCCTTAGATTCTACAAGAGCTACGTTATCCAGCAGTACCGAAAATCCGAGGTTTTCGATATACGCAGCAACCTGAAGGTCGCTTGGGGCAATACCTTCGATACTGATGTTGGTTCTGGTCATTCTTGCCGGCGAAAATGTTTCCGTTGCAGGATTGGCCGCAGCCGCTGGGCTCTGTGCCTGCTGATATTTCGTAGCAGCGGCTTGAGCGGTGGCCCTTGAAGGGGTTCTTTGTTTTATTTCTTCCTGCTGGAGTTCGAGTTTAATTAGCGATACGCCCGCCGGAAGATTGTTTGTTATCGAAGCTAATAAGACGCTGCGGGGAACTGGTTCGAGCAGTTCGGCAGTTGTTAATGCGGTTTTCATCATCGCCTTACGTTTTTCCTGAAGTTCTTCGAATTGCTGTATCGAATCTTGGGCTTTGGCCATCTGTGCATTAACCATCTGCTCTTTAAGCGTTATGCTTCTTTGCCGTACTTTTATGGTCATAAAAGCTCCGGCCAGACCGGCCATTACAAGCCCGAACAGAACGAGATATATAATGTTCGTTCTTCTGGATTCGGTACTTTGAACATAATCATCTGGAACAAAGTTTATGTTAGCCATATGTAATTCTCCTAATTTACACTGGAAAGACTCAATCCGAATGCTGTTGCCCAGCTGAAATTACAGCCTCTTCTTTCGACTTCAGAACATTGAGAAGAAAGGTTTACCGCCGCCATACAATTGCCCATCTGGGCAGGAAGTTCCATTTGCCTGGCAATCGAAGCATAAGTATTTTGTATTATTGGTGTTATATTATCGCTTGAAAGAAATATCATTCTTTCAATCTTCGGTTTTCTGTATAGCGAGCCGAAATGTCTTAAGCATCCGCCTAATTCGAGGACGAGCTTCTTAACGGTTTCTTCATCTGTGAAGCTGCTGTTTCCTATAGGAATTGAGCGGGCAAAAAGCACGGTGCAATGCCTGCATATTATTACGCTGCTGTTATTTGGTTCGACATCGATAATTAATACGATTGATGTCTGATCGGTTTTACGTCTGCCGAAGAATCTGGTATATGTCTTAGCCATAGCGACAGGCCATACCCCAAGCGATTGTATATGAAGATTGGCCTGCTCATAAACCGCAAGATGCCTATCGATTTTTTCTCTTTGCATTACCATAACTAAAATATTGTCCTCATCTCCGTTTATATATTGTAGAATCGCCTGCTCAGGCTCATAAGGCAGCCTTTGTTTAATACGAGATAAAATCGTTTCATCGAATTTATTCTTAGGAACTTTTGGCGTTTTGAGATGGTCGATAAAAATATCAGCGGCAGGCACTGAAGCTATCACATCTTTTCCTTTAAATGTTCCTTGTCCCGCCAGAGATTTTACTGTGTCTATCAGCCATTTCTGCCATTGACTGCTTCCTAAAAGAATTTCGCTCGGTCTTTCTTGGCTTGAACTGGCCAGAAGACTCACACCGTTCGTATTCTTCTCGAGCTGTGCGAGTTTTATCCGGTCATCACAAATGTCAATTCCAATCGGACAAATATGGTTCTTCAGGAACCCAAACATGGCTATACCTCACTTCGCGTCTCTAAAAGTTTGTATAAAAAACGCGTGTATTATATTCCGCTGTAGAACATCACTCCAACAGCGGCAATTACACTCTAAGTAAAATATAGAAAACAATTTCCAAATCCTGTCACAAGATGAGTAAAAAATATATAAAATCCAACAAAGGAACGGTTTGAGACCGATAAAAACAGGCTTATATTGTTTACAGAAAAATGGTCTGCTTAAAGACAGAATTGCTGTGCAGATTAGATTTGTAAAAAATTGAAATTATTCAGCCTTTAACCGGCGCTGCATTAAGTCTGATATGGCTTGCTGGAGAGGTTTGTTTTGGAATAAAACTTCGTATACAGCAAAGGTAATAGGCATCTCAACTTTATATTTTTTAGCTAAGGCACATACCGATTCACAGGTGGCGATACCCTCAATAACCGAATCCGTAGCTTTCTTGGCTTTTTCACAGGAGAGACCTTTTCCTATTCTTTCACCGAACGAACGGTTCCTTCCTTTTGGGGAAATACAGGTTGTAACCAAATCCCCCAATCCTGTCAGGCCTGCAAATGTTTGCGGTTTTGCACCCATAGCCATGCCGAGCCTTGTAATTTCCGCCAACCCTCTGGTAAGCAGGGCGGCTTTGGCATTATCGCCGCCTTTTAGTCCGTCAATTATGCCGGCGGCGATTGCGATTACGTTTTTCATAGCTCCGGCCAGTTCCACCCCGACAATATCACTGTTCGTATATACCCTAAACCATGAACAGTTGAATGTGTATTGAATATCTTTTGCAAGCTGACCGTCATAAGATGCAACTGCAGCGGTGGCAGGCAGACGCCGAGCCAGTTCATCGGCGATTGTCGGGCCTGAAAGGGCGGCTATTCTGATATTTTTACCGAGCACATCAGTCAGAATTTCATCAGGCCGCATAAGAGTTTTATTTTCTATACCTTTGGCCACAGTAACAATCGGGACCGACTGCGGGAAATATGATTTGAGTCTCGTCCAAATGCTGCGTATAAATTGGCACGGAACAGCCGAAACAATTAAATCGGCATCTTTCATAATTTTTGCATCATCAGGCTCAAAAATCAAAGATTCCGGAAGTTTATAACCGGGAAGAAATTTGAAATTCTCGCCTGCTGATTTAATTTTGCCGAGTTGTTCGGCATCAAAACCCCATATACGAACGGTTATCTGCTTTTCGCAAAGCAGCATTGCCAAAACAGTGCCCATCGCACCGTCACCTATAATTGAAATATTTCGAAACATAGTCTTAATTCTAACCGCAGTATCCGAGTTTTGCAACAGCAGGGGGATATTATCTAATCATTGATAATTTCAATTTCAGTCGGAGCAAGCCTTTTTAACTCAGGAATTTGGTTTTTACCGAGTTTGGCTTCGATTTGCACCAAATTATCAAGGTATGCCTCGTTTATAATATATCCATAGGCTCTGAGAAAATTTTGAACCTTGCCGTTGGATTGAGTGCTGGTAACTCGCAGATGAATTTCTGTGCCTTTGTATTTTTGCAGTATACAAGAGCTTAATTTGTCGATGCCAAGACCGTTTTTTGCAGAAATACTAACCGCATCGGGGAAAAGGGTTTCCAGCATTTCGATTTGACTGATGTCTTTTACAGCATCGACTTTATTTAGCACGATTAGAACAGGTTTTTTCTCACAGCCTATTTCTTTAAGAACGCTGTTTGCTGCTTCAGCTTGTTTTAATGCATCATTATTCGAGACATCAACCACATGAAGAAGCAAATCGGCATTTACGGCTTCTTCGAGTGTTGCTTTAAATGAAGCAACAAGCTGATGCGGAAGATTACGAACAAATCCTACCGTATCGCTCAAAAGCAGTTCCGCTCCTTTTTCTATATTCCATTTTCTTGTGCGGGTATCAAGGGTAGCAAATAACTTATCTTCAACAAGGACATCGGCGCCTGTTAATGCATTAAGAAGTGTGCTTTTACCGGCATTTGTGTAGCCGACCAAACAAATTTTAAACTGTCCTTTTCGAGCGTCGATTTCGCGGATTCTGCGGCTGTCGATTTTTTCAAGCTCGCGCTTAAGCTCTGTAATTCTTTTGCTGACTAATCTTCTGTCGATTTCGAGCTGCTGTTCGCCTGTTCCTCTTGTCCCTATACCTCCGACGGCTCCGGCGGCTGTGCCTCCGGCTGCACCTGTTACAGTATCTAAATGCGACCACATTCGAGTTAATCTCGGATATGTGTATTCCAACTGGGCAAGAGTTACCTGCAGTTTGGCCTGTTTGGTTTGCGCACGCGTGGCGAAAATATCGAGAATCAGCTCACTGCGGTCGAGAACTTTAACCTTGATAATTTTCTCCAGCTCGCGAATCTGGGCAGGGGAAAGGTCATTATCGAATATGACCACATCCGACTTGGTTCTTTTTACGCGGTCGGCAAGCTGTTCGGCTTTTCCCGTACCAATGTAAAGACTCGGATTTACGGAATGAATTTTTTGCTGAAATCTGTCAACTATGATAGCGCCCGCACTTTCAGCTAAAGCACTAAGCTCCGCCAAATCATCTGCATGGTCTTGTCCTCGCAAAATAGCCGCTACCAGTGTTGCCCGTTCTTTTCGAACACGAAGAGTTTCACGTATTTTTTCCAAAGAAATATAGTCTCCGATAATAAAATCTTCTAATAAGGGTATTTTAGCATATTCAGCCGGTCTGTACAATTATAGATGAACTGATAAAGCTTCGATTATATGCTATTTTCTTGCAAAATAAGCGGTTAGCGTATAAATTAAATACTTTAGTTTAAGGTTTTTACGGAGAGGTGTCGGAGCGGCTGATCGAGCCGGTTTCGAAAACCGGTGTGCCTTCGGGTACCGCGGGTTCGAATCCCGCCCTCTCCGTTTTTTTTATTTTCCATCTAACCCATTTCAAATAAAGCATTTATGGATTTTCTACAAGAGAGGATAACACTCTCCGCTTTCTTTTTTATCTCCAGAAACAGATTTCACAAGTCATTGAAATAAAATGATTTGCAGATTATTTACTATTTTTGACTCTGCCACTGTTCTCAAACTGTCCTCAAAATTATCATCGGCAAGGTCAGAAGCTCCATGCTTTGCAAGTTCCATCATAGTCTTTTGGCTGTCGTCATCATGACCTGTTTTTCAGTGAATTTTTGTCCGGCTTGTTTTTTGAAATAGTTATTAATCAGTTTCTTCACCTGTTCTATTTGAAGAACTGTCATATTCTTGAAAATAGCGGTTTTTGATTGGTTTGATATTTTGCAGCCTCCTGAAGCAGCAATGCTGTACCACATATAAGCATAAATGTTATCTTGAGCGGTCCCTCGTCCGTATTCATAACATTTGGCCAGTTTGTTCTGTGCAACAGGACAGCCTTGTTCGGCGGCCATTTTTAGCCACTTGGCTGCTTGTTCATAATCCTTGTCAACGCCTTCGGCTTTAATATACATTAAGCCGAGTTTGGTCTGGGCCGGTTTAAAGCCGTTCTCGGCAGCAAGGTGGTACCACGAAGCAGCTTCTTTGCTATCTTGATGAACTCCAAGTCCTTTATAATACATCCAGCCCAAAGTATACTGGGATTGGGCTATTTGCTGTTCGGCAGCCAAAAGAAGCCACTTAATTGCTTGTTGGTAATCTTGCTCGACTCCTTTTCCTTCGTAATACATCAAAGCAAGATTATTTTGTGATTCGGCGTACCCCTGCTCAGCTGCGAGTCTATAGTAATTTGCAGCTTCATTGTAGTTTTGAACGACGGCTTTGCCCTCGTAATATAGCCCCCCCAAAGTGTGTTGGGCAACTGCACAATTCTGTTCAGATGACATATGAAACATTTTTAGGGCTTGGTTGTAGTCTTGAGCTACAGCGTTACCTTTTAAATACATAAGCCCGAGAGAGCATTGAGCATTTGCAATGCCTTGTTTTGCGGCAAGCTCAAACCATTTTTTTGCTTGGTTATAGTCTTGTTTTAGCCCGCTTTGCCGATAATACAGCAAACCCAGATTGTTTTGTGCGGGTCCGAATCCCTGTTCCGCGGCTTTTTTATATAGCTGGGCAGCCTTTATTGGGGTTTGTATTACACCTTGGCCTTTCTCGTACATCAAACCTAAGCTATGCTGGGCTGGAGCATAGCCGTTTTTGGCACTTAGCCTTAGCCATTTTGCAGCTTCTTTGTAGTTTTGTGCGGTACCTATCCCATCTTTATACATCGAACCTATTGCAAATTGAGATTTTATATGCCCGTTTCTGGCTAACGATTTAAAAATCCTAACAGCTTTGGGATAATCTTGGTTATGAAATGCTGCCAAGCCCATTTCAAAGTTAGATTGGCATTTTGCCATAGAAACTAACAGAAAAAATGTAAAAATCGAATGAATAAAAAATCGGGTTTTACTTCGGTAGTCAGTTTTTGGTTTTATATAAAAAAGAGAGGTAGTTTTTTTGTTGTATTTCAGCATAAATAGTAACTCCGAATTTAGGTTTACATGGTGGGTTATCGGATGATTCTATCCGTTGGTTTACAATCGTAAACTTACAACGTCCGTCATTACATGCAGGTTGGTTTTTAATGGTTATTTAGATTTTAGCTGCTATACCGGCATCAAAAACGGCAATAACAAGAAAATTATTTCTATTCTAATAGCTGCTTAACAAATTTTTAACAAAAGCATCTTATAAAGCTTTCATTATTATCTCCATGCTTTCTTGGCAGTAATTTTTGAAAGCTAAAATTAATATTTAGACGCAGTATCTGTCGTCCTATAAAACGAGGGTGTCGATGTATAAGTCCGGCGAAGCTTATTATAAAACACAAGTTAGAGCAGCCCTGATATTTTTAACAGTTTTCCCTGTTTTTGCCTATAACTCTGTACATGCTGATAGGGTCGAACAGACAAAATCTGCTCTGGAAAAATGGGTTGAAACTCAGCGTATTATTTCTCAAGAAAAACACGATTTGCGGATAGCCCGTGAAATGCTTACAGAAAGAATTGAGCTTTTAGAAAGGGAAGTGGTGTCGCTAAGCGGCAAAATAAGTGAAGCGGAAGAAAGTATTGCCGAGGCTGATAAAAAGCGAGAAGAACTGATTGAAGAAAATGAAAAACTTAAAGAGGCTTCGGATTCTTTAGTAGCGGTTTTAGTTGTTTTGGAAGATAACATTACGCAGCTTTTAAAGAGATTGCCTGATCCGATAAGAGAGCGTGTAAAACCGCTTAGCCAAAGACTTCCGGTCAGTAGAGAGCAAAGCAAGCTTTCCGCAGCAGAAAGATTTCAGAATATTGTCGGAATTTTAAATGAGATCGATAAGTTCAATAGGGAAATTTCTGTAACCAGTGAGGTACGTACACTTAATGACGGCAGGACTGTTGAAGTGACTGCGGTTTATATAGGTGTTGGTCAGGGTTATTATGTGAGCGCTAACGGAGATGTAGCAGGAATAGGGACGGCATCAAAAGATTTATGGATTTGGACAACTTCCAATGATTCAGCAAAGCAAATTGCCGATGCTATTGCAATTTTAAAAAATGAAAAAGTAGCTGCATTTGTACAACTACCAGTCAAAATCGATTAGTTTAGGATGAGTTTGTCTTTATGAGCATGAAAACAGTTTTTATTTTTATTTTATTTTTTTTTGTTTCGACAGCTCTAAATGCTCAGGATGATGCAAACGGTTTAACCGACCTTTCGGTTAACCGGAAAGTTCAAAGTGATTTCGAGCAGGCATCTGTA
>Ga0265293_10004999_pt1 | contig 22686 bp, 37 predicted proteins | sample Munlanlewell138R_FD_192505 | JGI IMG/M metagenome (GOLD analysis project Ga0265293, IMG submission 192505) | Leachate microbial communities from a municipal landfill in Southern Ontario, Canada - Leachate well 138R | ecosystem: Engineered > Solid waste > Landfill > Unclassified | place: Canada... | reverse complement strand
TTTGTATATCCTGATGATTTTTCAAAAGTAAATATCCCATCTGTAATGAATTTGCAAAAATACTTTTTAACGTGGTTTAATAAAGAACGTGAACGGTCTTTATTGACATTTCCTGTTATCACATGTGCAATGGTTTATGATAAAAATAAACAGGTAATTGATACAGAATTTAAACAATTTATATGCAATGAACTATCAAATGGTAATGCATTCTTCGTATATCTATCTGATAGTATTGAAAGTTTAAGTTCATGTTGTTTTGACGGCTCTCAAATGACATTAACTAAGTCATCTAACGGGGTTAAATACAGTTCATTTGCAGATTTATTCAATGATGGTGATAAGAATAAAATGATTTTCCACAATGGTTCATGGAGAAATGGAAATATCATTAAATTAGATAAAGCAAACAAGACTATGTATTCTATAACTACTGAGAATAATAAAAATATGATAGTTACAGAAGACCATATATTCCCGACATTGCATGGTGATAAAAAAGTATCCGAACTAACAACAAATGACTATTTAATTGCAAATACAACACAATTAGAAGCAGAATCAGATGAAGGTCTAGGATTATCCGTATTACACGGTATCGTTGTTGGTGCATATTTAGGGAATGGTGTACGTTATGTTTGTGATAAACTCTATGAAAATAACATTGATAAGTATCTGGTGACGATTTCATTAAATTCCGATAATATAGATGTTTTAAACGGGGCAATTGAAAATATTACATTAGATTTTGAATGTAAAATCACAACAGACCTATATATTAATAATGCAACTGTGAATATATATTCAAAAGAATTATATAATTTTATAAAAACATGGGTAATTGAAAATGGAAATGAAAAGGAACTAAATCTTGATTGTCTTTTACAATCACCAGCATTTAGAAAAGGGATAATTCAAGGTTATGGTTTAACAACTGGCAGTCGTAATGATATATTGTACATACAATCTAAAAAGCTTCTTAATCAAATAGAAGTCGTATTTACAAGTATAGGCATCCCAACGAAGATAGATACAGATAGCATTTATGCAATATCTCCAGTGACTAAATATAATCAAGTGTATGATACCATTTATACAATATCTCCATTGGCTAAATATAATCAAGCGTATGATCCCAGTTATACAATATATAAATGTTTAAAAATTAAATCAATAGAGGAATGTCAAACAAATGACAATTCAGTATATTGTTTTGAAATGGCAGATGAATTAGACCCATACTTCACTTTACCTAATGGGATAATAACACACAACTGCCGATTACGGAATGAAAGTAAAAATACATTCTCGTTTACACTTGGAAATGTTGGTGAAATGACTGGTTCTGTTAATGTAATTACAATTAACATGAATAGGTTTATTCAGGATACATTTAAAATTGCAAAGGCTGAAAATAAAAATTTCAAGGATTTCTTACTTTCAGAGTTACGGAAACTTGTTCAGAAATTGCATAAATATCATGTATCAATAAGAAGAATATATGAAAATACACGGGATGCGGGCATGTATCCTGCACATAGTGCCCATTTTATTGAAATGGACAGACAGTTCTCTACAATAGGCATCAACGGTTTAGTTGAAGGTGCAGAATTTCTTGGTTATGAAATTACACCAAATGAAGATTACATGAATTTCTGTTCGTCTATATTGAAAACGATATCCGAAGAAAATAAAAAAGGCAAAGAATTATATGGAGTTAGATTCAATACCGAATTTGTACCTGGTGAAAATGCTGGTCATAAACTCGCTCAATGGGATAAGCGAGATGGTTATGTAGTGCCAAGAGAATGTTATAATTCCTATTTTTATCGGGTTGAGGATATGAAATTGTCTGTTATAGAAAAGGCTAAAATGCATGGTAAACTTGTAACAGATTATCTTGATGGTGGTAGTGCTGTTCATTACAATATGGAAAGTTATATGACCGCTGAACAGTATTCAAAATGGATTGATATAAACGCATATATAGGGGTTAATTACTTTTGCACTAACATACTCATAACATGTTGTGAAGAAGATAATTGTGGATATATCAATAAAAATACTGAATATCATTGTGTTAAATGTGGTAGTAAAAATATATCACATGCAACCAGAATAATCGGATTCTTAAAAAAGATTAAACACTTTTCAGTTGCCAGACAAGAAGAAGCCAAACTAAGATATTATCACAAAACGCTGTTATGATAAAATACCTAACTGAACAAATCGTATTTCAAGAAATCCCTACTGAAATATCATTAGCATTTGAAATTACAAACTGTCCTAGGCGTTGTCAGGGGTGTCATACCCCTGAACTTCAGACCGATTGTGGCGAACCATTGACCACAAGCGTAATTGACAATATCTGTCGTAAATATATGGCATATGATGGTAAATTGTTATTCACTTGCATTCTATTCATGGGTGGCGAACAACATCCAGAGTTTATAGATTTACTAATTCATTGTCGCAAGAAAGGAGTAAAGACCGCATTGTATACAGGTGCAAGTAATATTGAATTATCTGTCATAAAAAATATTGACTTTGTAAAATTGGGAGAGTATAATAAGGACATGGGTGCTCTTGGGGAACCAACATCGAACCAAGCACTATTTAAAATTGAGAAACTAAAGGTGTAATACACATGGACAACAACATAGAAGAAATTGCAGAAGTAACTCACACTCCAAAACAAGAACCAAATAAAGTTAAACCTAAGCTACAAACTGTTGCTGAAAGTTTACGAATGTATCATACCGACTATCCTGGATATGCTATCATAATTCCTAGTGGGCGATATTATAAAGAAGTATTATCCGTATTAGACGTGTTTAAACAAGAGATTGAAAATCAATTTACTGGGAACCCTAGTGCGAATTAGGATATCGTGTAGCATGTTAGCATACACAATCAAATATACAAGAAATGTAGGTGTAAAAAATGACAATTGAAAATGGCGGAATTACAATTGAAAATGGTGTAATGACAATGACAAACAATGATGAAATTACAGTGAGCGATGTATCCAATTTTGTATCCAATTTTAGTGTAATAACAAAGAATATTATAGAACTAGAAAAGGTCAATCCAGATGCAAAAATGCCAGTATGTGCAGATGAAGGTAGTTCTGGTTATGACCTATGTTCTGTTGAGGAAGTTACATTAGAACCTGGCGAATTCAAAATTGTTAAAACTGGGTTAAAATGGAGTCCTAAATGTAATAGCCTTGAAATGCAAATTCGCCCTCGTTCTGGACTTGCCGCAAAACATGGTGTAACTGTATTAAATGCCCCTGGTACTGTTGATGCTAGCTATCGAGGAGAGATTGGTGTAATCCTTATCAATCATTCTAAGGTGGCGTATAAAATTGAAAAGGGTGATAGAATTGCACAAGCAGTTATAATGAGAGTTGAAAAAGATTTTGAATTTGAATTTGTAAATGCAGTTTCCAATACGAGTCGTGGTGAAGGTGGATTCGGCTCTACTGGTAAATAATATGGAAGACATACCAAACCTGAATGCAGCAATATGTACCAAATGTGGTAAATCCGACATTGTACATATATTTAAATTAAAGTGTGGTAAATATATTCAACTTTGTGATACGTGTATACTTAAATTCACTAGCTTTACTTTGTCAAAAATTAACAAGACAAGTGTTATTAAATTTTTAACAGATGCTTGACAAAGTATCACATCTATGGTATTATTTATAACACTGGATACACAAAATTTTTATAAACAACGAGGTTAAAAACATGAACATGAACAAATTAAGTGAAAAATTGAAATTGCGAAACGTGACTGATAACATCGATGAGCTTGATGAAACTGAAGCAAAGGCGGCTCTAAAAGACGTTCAGTATAACATTAAGGTTCTTATGGAAGAGTTAAAAAAACTCAAAAAAGCACCCCTTTAAGAAAATGTCAGAATCAAAAATAACTGGATTAAACATTTTTTTGCTTGGGACAAGCCATCTTGGAAACAAGGTGTTCTGAATTAACACTTCAGGAAGCTCTTTCCTTTAGGAAAGAGTAGTTCACACGGTAGTTATATCTCCACAGCTCCCAGTTCCCCCACAGTGCATGTAGTTTAACGTAAAACGCAATGTATAATTACATTGAATGTTGGATCGTATCCAACCATGCACATTGTTTAGTTATTTTTACAAAAGGTTGACATCTAGTAGCTAATATGTTACTATTCATTATAGGAGGTTACTAAATGTTTATACCGTCAAGAAAGGCGGTCAAGTATCTAGGTGTTTGTGCAAATACTTTAAGGAAGTGGGCAGATGAGGATAAAATCAAATACATTAGGAATCCAGCAGGACAAAGATTGTATGATGTTAGCAGCATCGAACAATCTTCAGAAACTTGCAAATCCTATTGTTATTGTAGAGTCAGTTCCCACAAACAAAAAGATGAACTTGAACGCCAAAAAGAATTTATGCGAAAGCATTACCCAAACTACGAAATCATCAGCGACATTGGAAGCGGAATTAACTTTAAAAGAAAACAATTCCTCTGGCTTTTGGAACAAACAAGCATCGGAAATGTCAAAGAAGTTGTGGTTGCCCATAGAGACAGACTCAGTAGATTTGGATTTGAGCTTATTGAATGGTTCTTCTCTAAACACAATGTTAAACTCGTGGTTCTCGATGATAGTAAAAGTTCCCCACAAACAGAACTTGTTACAGACCTCTTATCAATCATCACTGTATTTTCCTGTCGGATTCACGGACTCAGGAAATACACTAACACGATCAAGGAAGATAAGAGTCTATCCAAACAAGACACAGAAGAAAACACTATTTAAGTGGTTTGGTGTTGCTAGATATGTGTATAACACCACAATTTCTTATTTGAGGCAACCTAATACAAAAGCAAATTGGAAGAATATAAAAACCGAAATTATTAAAAATTTACCAGAATGGGCAAAAGATGTGCCTTATCAGATAAAGTCAATAGCTATAAGAGATGCATGTCAAGCAGTAACACAGGCTAAAAAGAATTTTAATAAAACAGGTAAATTACATAAAGTTAAATTCAGAACTAGAAAAATGCAAGATTTTAACCTTTATATTCCTAAATCTGCTGTAAAAGAAAATGGTGTATATGTAACCTTATTAGGTGCTTTAAATATACGGGAAACAATAGGAGATGTAAATTATGATTGTAGAGTAACATTATTTAATAATAGATTTTTCTTGAGTAAACCAGAATCTACTGCAATAAAAATACCTGAAAACCAAAGGAACCCTATCGTTGCATTAGACCCTGGTGTGAGAACATTTCAAACTATCTATGAGCCAGCACACGTATTTAAAGTAGGTCAGAAAGATTTTGCTAGAATATATCGTCTGTGTTATCAATTGGATGAGTTATATTCCAAAAGAAAAAGATGCTCAACTAACAAATATAACATAAAATTGAAAAGGTTAAAATGGAAAATCAAAGATTTGATTACTGAAATTCACCATAAATTAGCTTTATTCTTGGTTAGAAACTTTGATACCATTTTATTACCTAGTTTTGAAACATCTAATATGGTTACAAAACTATGTTCTAAAGTTTCTCGTTCTATGTTGGGTTGGTCGCATTTTGCATTTAAAACATTCTTAAAGTTTAAAGCTAAAGAATATTCAAGCAATGTAATTGATGTAAATGAAGCTTATACAACCAAGACGTGTGGAAATTGTGGCAGAATTAATAGTGTAGGTAGTAAAGAAATATTTTCTTGTAAATGTGGAATAAAAATAGATAGGGATTTAAACGGAGCTAGAAATATATTCTTAAAGAATATATCTTTAGCGTTGTGAGATACCACCATAGTAGACGTATATTCTGCTATGAACCTTAGTTAATAAATATTAGAATTTATTAACGGAAATGTATCGGTGAAAATATGAGCGAATGCATGCACACAATAGGAATCACATACGAGCGACCCAACAGCATGGGTGGCGATTTAATTCAAGGCGGCTTTCACTTTTGCCACAAGCACGAAAACTGGTCAGAAGACGATATGTCAGAGTGCGTGAACCTGTTTTCATTCTGCCCTTATTGCGGCAAGGCGATTGATGTTGTGAGAGCTTAATAAGCGATGGGAATAGATAAAATAGGAAATAAGAAAAACTCATTTACGAGTAAAAGCATTGAATACAGCACACCGTTGGCGATAGTCCAGCCATTGATAAACGAATTTGGAATAACAAAAGATGTGTGTGCAAGCCAAACAAACCATAAGTTACCCGACTATTGGAATAAAGAAGATAATGCTTTGACAAAGGATTGGATTGGTAACTGTTGGATGAATCCGCCATTTGATAGAAACTTGGCGAAGTGGGTAAGAAAAGCATCCGATGAAGCCGATAAAAATGGAGGAACAAAGGTTTGTTTGATACCTGTTAGAAGCAATACTAAATGGTGGGCTGAACTATCAATAAAATCGGAAATTCGTTTTATCAATGGCGAAGTAAATTTCAATGATGAACCAAGAGGTTTATGGATGGGAATGTGTATAATGATATTTGGCGAACAAGCTAAAAAAGGAACATTCAGCATTATTGATTACAGAAGCGTTCGCAAAATTTATTAAAAGTTGAAAAGGAATTGTCAAAAGAAGCAGGAACGTAGCAGCTTGCTTATAACGCAAGAGTATGTAAACAAATTCATCGAAGAATGGAGAAAAAACAATGACTGTTAAAGAGCTGATTGAAAAGTTGAAAGAGTTTGATGAAAACATGCGAGTTGTAGTTGCTGGATATGAAGGCGGCGTAGATGATGCCTCGAGTGCCCGCATTTGGCATTTGTAGAATACGAACGAAATAGCTATTGTTATGCAAATGGAACTTGCACAGACATTGATAACGAAATAGTAAGGGCAGGCGAACTTCCGAAAACATGCCCTTTGCCAAAAATGACAGCGACAAGACTGAAATATTGCAAATAATTGCTTGCATTTTTGAGCCGATATGATTTATAGTTGATTTGAAGGTAAAATTAAATGAAAAAAAAATGACAAAAAATTTCAATACGAATACAGACAACAAAGAAGAATGGCTAACCCCACCAGAAATAATACATGCCCTTGGTACATTTGACTTAGACCCATGTGCCCCACCACCAAACCGAAGACCATGGGAAACAGCAAAACTCCACTATTCAAAAGAAGAACACGGAGATGGTCTATCAATGGAATGGAAAGGGCGGGTATGGCTTAATCCTCCCTATGGTAAAGAAACGTTCAAATGGCTAGAGAAGCTATCAACACATGCTAGTGGGATTGCTCTAATATTTGCTAGAACAGAAACGGTTGGATTCCATGAACAAATCTGGAACAAGGCTCATAGTGTTTATTTCTTTAAAGGTCGATTGGCATTTAGAGAGGCAGTAACTGGTAATAAAGGGAATACTGCAAACGCCCCAAGTTGCCTAGTTTCATATAGCCAAGCCGACACACTAGCAATATTACAAGCACACTATGCAGGCAAGATTAAAGGGAAATTGGTATATTGTACAATCCATACCGAGTAATAATATGAAATGTAAACATATAATGGGATACGAAGAACATCATCATGGGAATAGATTGCTATATGATGGTGATTTAACTGAGTGTTATCGTTATGTAGGGGAAGATGCCCAATTACCCGACAGTATAATCATGTTCACATACTGCCCATTGTGTAAAATAAAACTAATGAGAGAAATACTTCAAAATAATGACGGTAGATATATTTGGTTTATGATAAAACATCAGGATAGGAAGTAACATATCTATGATACCCAGAATAATGATTATTGACATTGTAAGTTCACCATCTTAAAAAAGCCCTCTCCTTTAGGTGAGGGATAAAATCAAAATTATACAAAACAAATACTTGACGTTAAAATTTGTATAAATGATAGAATGGAAATATGAAAAGAAAAACCTTTAAATATAGATTATATCCAAATAAATCTCAGGCGAAAAAGCTGAATGCTGGAATAAACGCCTGTAGATTTGTCTGGAATATTTTTTTGGGCGAACGAAAGAATTTATACGAGACTGAAAAGAAATCTATTTCTAAGTTTGACCAAATAAACAGGTTGCCCGAACTCAAAAAGGAATACCCATTCCTTAAAGATGCCTATTCCCAGTCGCTACAGCACATTGGAACGGCTTTAGACTTAGCATTTAGAGCATTCTTTCAGAGAATTAAAAAGGGTGAAAAATCTGGTTATCCTAGATTTAAAGGTATCAATCGGCTTTCTTCTATTAATTTTCCACAATACGGCTGTGGCTGTAAAATTTCCAGTGGAAATTTAGCAGTTTCTAAAATTGGTGATATTAAAATGATCTACCATAGAGAATTAATCGGAACTCCAAAAACTGCCCGAATTAAACGAAATGCAACTGGAAAATGGTTTGTTACTATTGTATGTGAATATGATCCAGAAACACTTCCAGTTAATTTCAATTCAGTCGGTATTGATTTAGGAATTTCCAAGTTTGCAACGCTCTCTGATGGTAAAGTGATTGAAAACCCAAGATTTTTAAAAGTAGAAGAAGAGGAACTGAAAAAAGCACAGAGTAAAACAGATAAACTCAAAAAAGGTAGTGTGGAAAGAAGGAAGGCTAGAAAAGTAGTTAATCGGATTTATGAACGATTAAGTTGGAAAAGAGAGAATTTCACCCATCAGGAATCAAGGAAAATTGTCAACGAATATCAGAATATTTTCCTTGAAAAATTAGAGATATCTTCTATGGTGGAAGATAACGAATTTAAACTAAGTAAATCTATCTTAGATGTCGCTTGGAATCAGTTCACAAGTATGATTAAATACAAAGCGGAAGAAGCTGGTAGAAATATTGTATTTGTGAATCCAAGAAATACATCTAAGATGTGTAGTCGCTGTGGAATACTTGTAGAAAAGCCTCTGTCACAGAGGACACATTCTTGTAAATGTGGTCTGATAATGGACAGAGATTTAAACGCGGCTATTAATATTTTAAGACTGGGGACACAGTCTTTGAAGCCCCTACCTTGAGGTAGGGGAGTGTTCACCAACTCATCTATGTGTCGGTAATAAAAAGCCGACACTTTTTTTATAAATTGAAAAATATTTTTATAAAAATATCAAATATCGAGGAAATCATAGGAAATGTGAGCTTTACTATGAAAAAAATTGATATTACATTAAACCCAGTATATGTGCTTTAAAAATTTTCACAAATGACGAATATCAAACTTGACAAATAAAAACGAACGTGGTAAAATTTTATAATTTCGTAAGAAATTAGGGGGCGGCGATTCTGAAACTGTAAAGGTACCCCTCTACTCCTCTTGATGGGGGGGTAGGGGGGGTTTAAACTGAACTGTAAATATTTTAAAAAACATGTAAAAATTGTCTTTAAAATATAGTAAAACTATGTTTTAAAACGTATTTAACTCTTAAAACATAGTTTTAAACCGTATTTAACTCTTAAAACATAGTTTTAAAACGTATAAACCCATAGAAAATCAGATTATATACAGTTTTATCTGTATATTTTTTTAACATGTTAGTTTGATAAAAATCGTAGATAAACGTAGATAAAACGCTATAAACGGTCAAAATCGGCTATAAACGGCTATAAACGGCTATAAACGTCGAAAATCAGAAAATATACAGAATATATACAAGAAAATCTGTATATTTTTTTTGTCATGTTAGTTTGATAAAAATCGTAGATAAACGTAGAAAATCGTAGATAAATAGAGATATTTACCAGAAAAACACTATAAATGCCTATAAACGGTCAAAATCGGCTAAAATCTAGAAAATAATTACAGATTTTGAATCAGAAAAATGCCGCTGATTACTTACACGGATTAGACGATGAATAATATATAAAAAAATAATTTAAAAAAAGTATTGACAGATGTAAAATAATTTGTTATACTATATATAACAAAAAATTAAAAAACAAAGGATATACTAGTATGGGAAAATTCGAGTATCAATCAGGAGAAACTACATTTAAAGGAGCATTTAATATTTATCAGGCAAAGTCTGGTGCAATAATGCTTTTAATGGGAACAAAATATACGGCATTAACTTATTGTCAAATTAATGACTTAAATATTAATTGCTATGAATTGAGTGAATTTAATCACGATGACTTTGAGCATTACTATTTAAGGTCGAGTGTCAATCTTTAAATGCCCTATAACGTGCCAACACAAGCACAATCACAAAATTTAAAAAAGAGGTAGAAGAAAATGACAAAACTAGAAATGAAAAAAATAATCAAATCCCGCTCCGGTCTTAGTAATTATTCCGCGATTACTAATATCAAATGGCAATGCGTGCAAGGAATTGGCGCGACCAAATGGAATTTCCTTGACGATATTATCACTTTTGACTATAAAAACAATCAATATCGTCTTGAAAGTAAATACACTGGAGCGTATTCTGCATTGCAGAAACACGAATTGGTGATTATTGCTGGGGCAAGTCATTAAACTACTCAAAACAAATTCAGAATTTTTAAAAGGTCACGTTACTCATTCTGACTAAAGTTAGAATATATTTTACATAACAGGAGAAAACAAAATGGAAACTATGGAAACTATCGTAATCAATGGCGTTGAATATGTTCGCAAGGACTCAATCAAAACCGGTGTTGTAATCAACACAGATAATATCGTACTTATTCGCACATACTCCGCAGGGGTACACTTCGGTACACTGGATAGTCGTGATGGTAAAGAAGTTGTATTGTCGAACTCCCGCAGATTATACCAATGGTCTGGTGCGTGTAGCTTATCACAAGTTGCAATGGACGGAGTAGACCTGGCGAATAGCAAGATTAGCGTAATTGTTCCTAAAATCACGTTAACTGAAGCAATAGAAATTATTCCAATGTCTGAAACTGCCGCAAGAACAATGATGGAAGCTAAGTCGTGGAAAAAATAGGTGATGTTTCTGGCCATGGCTCCGACCATGGCCTTTCTGATGGGTACGGCGATGGATAATGAGCATAGCTACAAAATGGAGGGTATATGAAAGAATTAAACTATGGGCATGGTTCTGGCGATGGTCGTGGCGATGTCTTTGGCGACGGTGATGGTTCTGGTGATGGTTCTGGATATGGCTCTTACGATGGCGAGGGGTACGGCTGTGGCTTCGGCTTTGGCTTTGATGACGACTCTGGTTTAGGCTATGGTAATGGTGATGGTTCTGGCTATGGTGATTGTGATGGCGATGGCTATGGTAATGCTTATAGATAATGAACCGTAAAATCAAGATTGTGGAGGTTATATGAAAGAATTAAACTATGGCTTTGGTAATGGCTCTGGTTCTGGCGAAGATGACGGCAATGGTGACGGGTCTGGATATGGCCATGGTTCTGGTGATGGTTACGGCGCTGGTGATGGCAATGGATTTGGATTTGGTGACGGTTATGGACATGGCTTTGGTTCTGGTTCGGGTAATGGGTATGTCTATGGAACTGACGATGGTGTTGGTTTTGGCTAATAATCGCAAATAATGATGGAGGGTACAGCGTGGAAAATGTAGTTTACGGTGGTGGCTTTGGTTCTGGACATGGCTTTGGTGATGGCTATGGTACTGGTCATGGCTCTGGTGATGGTAATGGCGATGGATATGGATTCGGCGATGGTGATGGTGATGGCGATGGTGATGGCGATGGCTTTGGTGATGAATCTGGTTGGGGATTTGGTTCTGGGTCTTGCTTTTGCTCAGGTGATGGTTATGGATATGGTCGTGGAGCTGGATGTGGCCATGGATTTGTTGATGGCTCTGGCTAATAATCGTAAATAATGATGGGGTTAATTCGTGGAAAAAATAAAATTCGGTAAGGAGTTGAAAGATGTCAAAGATTGAACTGACACAAGGTGATTGCCTAGAGAAGATGAAAGATATTCCTGATGGGAGTATTGACATGGTTTTTACATCACCGCCATACAATATGAACCTTCGTATTAGAAATGGTAAACATTGCTCCAGACAAATAGTAAAAGAAATATCCACAAAATATGAAGGTTTTGATGATAATTTGCCAATGGAAGATTATTTCAATTTTAATGTTTCTGTAGTTTCAGAATTGCTAAGAGTTTCTGATTTAGTGTTTTTTAATGTCCAATTTCTTACGGGAAATAAAAGTGCTTTATACAAACTAATCGGTCATTTCCACAATAAAATTAAGGAATTTATTATATGGGATAAAGTTAATGCGCAACCAGCAATCAGTGAAAAAGTGTTAAACAGTAGGTTTGAAGTGATATTGGTGTTCCAAAACACCAAGCCAGAATCAAGAAAATTTGACACAGCTCAATTCGCTCGTGGAACTTTACAAAACTTATGGGAAATTAAGAGGGGTGTAAAAGTTGATAAATCTCACGGTGCAACATTTCCTTATGAATTGGTTGAATTAGCTATTAAAAACTTTTCTTTTGAAAATGCAACTATACTTGATCCTTTTATGGGAACAGGAACGGTCGGAATTGTTTGTAAAAAAACTAATAGAAATTTCATTGGGATTGAAATGCTTCCAAACTATTTCAAAATTGCAGAGAAGCGAATAAATGAATCGTAAAATCACTAATAATGTGGAGGTACAACGTGGAAAAGTTAGTTTACGGTGATGGTTGTGGCTATGGCCATGGCTCTGGATATGGCTATGGTAATGGTGATTGTATTGGCTTTGGTAATTGCTTTGGTAATGGCAATGGTTTTGGCAATGGTTGTGGCCATGGCTTTGGCGCTGGTTCAGGTGATGGATATGGCTATGGTGAGGGGGACGGCGAGGGCTACGGCGATGGCGATGGTGCAGGCTCTGATGATGGCTCTGGTAATGGCTAAATCGCTATAAAAACAATGATGGAGGCTAATGCGTGAAAAAAATAGTTTATGGTGATGGAGATGGTGATGCTTCTGGTTACGGCGAGGGCTATGGTACTGGATACGGTGGTGGATTTGGCTCTCGCTCTGTGTGTTATTATGGTGACGGTTCTGGCGATGGTACTACCGAGGGCTATGGGTCTGGTTATGGTTATGGGTTAGGTTCTTACGGCGAGGGTACTGGCTTAGCTTCTGGATTTGGTTCTGGTTCTGGTAATAGTTACGGCGAGGGTTATGGTACTGGTATTGGCGATGGGGCAGGTAATATCTATGGCGCTGGACATGGATAAAACATCACATTATAAACAATGGAGAATAAATCGTGAAAAAAATAGTTTGTGATGGAGATGGAGATGGATATGGATTCGGTGATGGCACTGGTACTGGCTTTGACGATGGTGTGGGTCACGGTTCTGGTTCTGGTTTCAGTTATGGCTACGGTGCTGGTGCTGGGCATGGTTCTGGTGATGGAGGTGGCGAGGGTTATGGATTCGGTGATGGTTCAGGACATGGCTATGGTACTGGCTATGGTGACGGTTCTGGCTTAGGCTCTGGCCATGGGTCATGTGATGGCTATGGTACTGGCCATGGATTCGGTGATGGCGGTGGTCATCTCTATGACTTCGGTGATGGTTCAGGCTATGGTACTGGTTCGGGTTTTGATGATGGTGTTGGTTTTGGCTAATAATCGCAAATAATGACGGGGGAACTGCAACGTGAACAAAATAGTTTATGATAATGGTGATGATTATGGATATGGCGAGGGTTCTGGATATGGTTCTGGCTATGGTGATTGCGATGGCGAGGGGCACGGCCATGGTGATGGCGATGGTTCAGGATATGTCAATGGTGGTGGCGAGGGTTCTGGTGCTGGGTCTGGCCATGGCGATGGTTATGGTTATGGTTTAGGTTCAGGCTCTGGGTCAGGTAATGGTCGTGGCGGTGGCTCTGGCTCTGGATATGGCCTTGGTAACGGATTTGGTTCTGGTAATGGTGATGGTTCTGGTGATGGATAATAATCACAAACAATGACGGGGGGAATTGCAACGTGAACAAAATAGTTTATGATAATGGTGATGATTCTGGTTCTGGTACTGGTTACGGCTCTGGAGGTGGCTTCGGCTGTGGTGATGGCTATGGCTTTAGCAATGGTGAAGGCTACGGTGATGGCTCTGGTGATGGTTACGGCGTTTGTTCTGGTTTAGGCGATGGCGGCGGTGACGGTTCTGGCTATGGTGATGAATCTGGTTCTGGTAATGGTTTCGGGGCTGGTTCTGGTAATGGTTATGGAACTGACGATGGCTCCGGCTATGGATAATGAACGTAAAATCACGAATGATGGAGGGTTGTAAATTGGAAAAAATAGGCTCTGGTGCTGGTGATGGAAATGGCCATGGATTCGGTGGTGGTTCTGGCTCTGGTTCTGGTTTTGACGATGGATATGGCCATTGCGACGGCGACGGTTCTGGTTTTGACGATGGTCGCGGCTACGGTGATGGTTTTGGTGATGGTTTTGGTGATGGTAATGGTGCTGGCATTGGTTCTAGTAATGGTAATGGTTAATTAACAGTAAAATCAAGAATGATGGAGGCTTATAAATTGGAAAAAATAATAGTTTATGGTGATGGAACTGGTGATGGCTTTGGCTTTGATGACGGGTCTGGTTTAGGCTATGGCAATGGTGATGGTTCTTGTTACGGTGGTGGCTATGGATATGGCTTTGGGGCTGGTTCTGGACGTGGCTGTGGCCATGGCGATGATGACGGTTCTGGTGACGGTTCTGGATATGGTCATGGTTCTGGCGATGGTGATGGCTATGGTAATGGCGCTGGTCGTGGTTCTGGCCATGGATATAGTGATGGTGGTGGCTTAGGCTATGACATCACTGAATACCCGCAAATGGAGATTTGAGTAAATGAATGTATTAACGGCAACTTATAGTGATAGCATTGTCACTTTTAAATATAAATAAAAAGGATAAGTTATGAAATTAGATATAGTTGCAAATAGTGGCAACGATGAGTTTTACACGCCTGAATATGCGATTATGCCAATAATTCCGTATTTGAAAACTAGAAATTATAAAAAAATATGGTGCCCTTTTGATTCTAATAAAAGCAATTTTGTAAAGATATTGCTAGAAAACGGATTTGATGTAGTTTTTTCACACATCGAAACTGGAGAAGATTTTTTTGAAACAAATATGGATTGTGACTGTATTGTTTCAAATCCACCATATTCTATAAAAGCAAAAGTATTTGATAGACTTTTTTCGTTAAAAAAACCATTCGCAATGCTAGTTGGTGTAGTTGGATTGTTTGAAAGCCAGCAAAGGTTTGAAATGTTTAAAAACAATACATTTGAAATATTATACCTAAATAAAAGAGTAGCTTACTTTAAATCTTATTCCGAACAAAAGCCGTCATTGAATCCACCGTTTTCAAGCGTTTATGTTACCTCTATGGTATTGCCACAACAGATATGCTTTGAAAGGATTAATAAACAATGAAACCATTTGATTTTGGGAGGAGCATAGAAAATACTTAGATTTCGTGAGGAGCATAGAAAATACTTAGATTTCGTGAGGAAACGGGGCAAGTTAAAGAAACGAAGGAGTTTAAAAACAAATGAATGTATTAAGTTTATTTGATGGTATGAGTTGCGGTCAAATTGCACTCAACAGGGCAGGTATTTCCTATGACAAATATTACGCTTCGGAGATTGATAAGCACGCCATAAAAGTAACACAACATAATTACCCCGACACTATACAACTTGGAAGTGTTATAGATATAAAAGGTACGGATTTGCCTAAAATTGATTTATTGATTGGTGGTTCACCGTGTCAGGGCTTTTCTTTTGCAGGGAAACAACTAAATTTTGATGACCCACGAAGCAAATTATTCTTTGAATTTGTGCGATTGAAAAATGAGTTGAAACCTAAATACTTTTTACTTGAAAATGTGAAAATGAAAAAGGAATACCAAGATATAATTACCGAACATTTAGGAGTTGAGCCAATAGAAATAAACTCTAATCTTTTATCTGCTCAAAATCGAAAAAGAATTTACTGGACTAATATTCCCGGAGTAACAATTCCGAATGATAAAGGAATATTGCTGAAAGATATTGTTCACGAAAACGAAAGTATTGATACTGCATTAAGTGGGAATTATGCTGAATGGTTTGCGAAAAATGCTGAATTTCAGTTCAATAAAAAATATAGCTCTTTAAGTCCCGAAAAAGCAATTACAATGACTGCAAGACAATACGCTAATTGGAATAGTAATTATTGGTTTGAAATACTTTCAGAATATATCGTGCCATTTGACAAAACATTGCAAATATTGGACAAAGAAGTGCAACGTGGGAAAGTTGGTTATTTTAGAAAAGATAGTCAAGCAAATAGAGTTTATTACATACACGACAAAGCAATTACTTTGACCGGAGAAGCTGGAGGTGGTGCAGCAAAGATGGGGCAGTATTTATTTGGTTGTATCACACCTGATAGAGTTGAAAAAAGGCAAAACGGACAAAGATTTAACGATGGTAAAAAATTCTATACTTTGACTGCTCAAGATAGACACGGAGTTTTAATTGAGGGTTACATTAGAAAATTAACGCCTATTGAATGTGAAAGATTGCAAACTGTTCCTGATAATTATTCAGCTATTGTAAGCAACACTCAAAGATACAAAATGCTTGGTAACGGGTGGACTGTTGATGTGATTGCTCATATTTTTAAAGGATTATTAAACGAAAAATGATAAGTTACGAATCAATATTGGTGTTTGATAAATAAATAGCTACAAAAAATTAAAAAAAGTCTTGACAGATGTAAAATAATTTGTTATACTATATAAAACAAAAAATTAAAAAACAAGGGCAGGTCTATCAGCAATAGCGATTAAATAGTTTTTTTGCATGTATTTGTGCTAGAATATAAAAAATACTCATAAACGAGGCAATACTATGACGATTCAAATTTTACAAGGCGATTGTATAGAACTAATGAAAACCTTACCAGACAAGAGTATAGACTTGACTGTTACAAGTCCACCATATGATAATTTAAGAACATATAACGATTCACTTATGTGGAATGAAACCATCTGGCAGGCTGTTATAAAAGAGCTTTTCAGGGTAACCAAAATCGGCGGTGTTGTGGTTTGGATTGTTGGTGACGCAACAATTAAGGGTAGCGAAACGGGCACAAGTTTTAAGCAAGCGTTATGGGCTAAGGAGTGTGGTTTTAATTTGCATGATACAATGATTTATCAGAAAAATTCTCTTACTTACCCTGACCGAATTCGTTATTTTCAGTGTTTTGAGTATATGTTTGTTTTTAGTAGGGGTGCTCCAAAATGTTGCAATCAGATAAAAGACAAACCAAACAAGCAATCAGGTAAACGCATAACTGGCAACTGTAGAAGAATAAACGGCGAACTAAAAGAAATGTCTGGCAGTAAAAATAAGCGTCACATAAAGGATTTTGGTGTTCGTTGGAATATCTGGAAATACAACACCGGCTGGAAACATTCTTATAGTGAAGATTATTTGCGAGGACATCCCGCAATATTCCCTGAAAAATTAGCAAATGACCACATAATAAGCTGGAGTAATGAAGGCGATATGGTTTTAGATTGCTTTGCAGGCAGTGGTACAACCGGGGTTGCGGCAATAAATACAAATCGCAATGCTATTCTAATAGAAAGAGAACCTGATTATTGCGATATAATTAGGCGTAGAATTGCAGAAGCAGAAAAAGTAATACAATCCAGAAGGAGTATACAATGTTGAAACAAAAAATTATGATTAGTCAGCCAATGGCAGGCTTAACCGAAGAGCAAATAGTAGAGGCTCGTAATAAGTTTTTAAAATTTGCCGAAAAAGAAGGGCTTGAAGTGATAAATACTCATTTTCAAGACGAATGGTATTCTAATGCCGCCATGACAGCTAGAGGTGTTGTGCAAATTCCTTTATGCTTTTTGGCGAAATCGCTTGAAAGCATGAGTTTATGCCATAAAGCATATTTCGCAAAAGGATGGGAACAGGCTAGAGGATGCAAGATAGAGCATGAAGCGGCTATTAGATACGGCTTAGAAGTGATATACGAAGAAACAAAATGAAAACTTTACTTTTAACGAGGTTCAAAATAATAGAAGCAGGAACAGACAAAGAACGCGAATACTTAGAATATATCGACAAACACGTCAAAACCGTGCAGTCAGTATGGCTTGCATTGCAAGAGCATCTAACAGATTGTTATTGGCTGGACGATTGCTATTATTTCACAATTAACAACCGCATAGAGCGCCATGACCAGTCAAAATACGATATTTGTGAATTTGGAGGCTATCGGCAGTTTTTTTATCCCGAAAACGAAAATGAAAAAAACAAAAACATATTTAATCACGCATGGAATCACCATCAAAAATCAAACGACCATCACTGGGAATACTGGCTTTTGATTGACTCTAATGGCAAAAAAGTTGAGGCGCTTAAAATGGAGTTTCCATCGATTATAGAAATGCTTTGCGATTGGACTGCCATGAGTGTTAAATTCAAAAATAAGCCATCTAATTGGTTTGATGCTAATAAAGAAAAAATGGTTTTACACCCAGGTACAATTCAAACTATTACTCATTGGCTACCGCTTTTTGATGATGTTTATAATCAGATGACCGCAAAAACAGAGGCGTAAATGACTATTCAACTTTTACAAGGCATTATTTTGAGCATGTGTCGGCGATATTGGAGGTGAAAGAATGAAATTATACCTAGTTATGAAAGCCGTATCAAGCATGGATATTGCAGGGCAATCTTGTAATTTGTCGGAGGGCGAATACGTTATACCTGCATTTGCTGACTTAAAAAAGGCTGAAGAACACACAAATAATGGCAAGTTTAATATTTACGTTGTGGAGGCAAAACAATGACCGAAATCCCAAAAGATAAAATAAGCTGCAAAATCTGCAAGCATCGCGGAGAATCGCCAATTTCAGGAGCTTGCGAGGGATGCAATAACTTCGCAAAGTTTGATATTGATTTTGATAAAGTTTGTAAATGGTGCTGGAATACTGTTGCGGAAGGCGATAACATTTGCGCTAAACATCGCGAAAGTCATACAAAGAATTCATGGCCGGGTTGCATGGAATATGATAGGAAAAGGCTAAGTGAATGGCATGATATTTTACGATTTAAGAAAGAATATGAATGCAGCTTTGAGCCGAATAGATGCGCAGTTCAAGACGCTAATGGTAAAAACTGCCCAAACGAGCCAAAATATAGAAAAAAGCTGATGATATATCTTTGTGATGATTGCTTTAAAAATGTTTGCAAAGGGGGTTGTAAATGAAACGAGATAAACTACTTGAACAAGCAATATCAGAGGCGGAATCGTTTTTGTTAGAGTGTAAAGTCTATCAGAAGAAAATAAACGCAAGCTATACAACAGCCTACGGCGGCCAACCAGAAACGAGATATGATGACGCATGTATTGAACGTGGTACGCTGAAAGCACGTTCATTGCTGCTTATTCGCAAGTTGCAGGCGTGGAGAAAGGGCGGGAGTGTGGAGTAACTTTGCTTACAATTTTCCCGCCGATTTAGTTAAAATGAAAAACTGAACGATGAACAATTAACGGAGGTATTAGGACTATGAAAACATGCAAAGATTGTGCTTTTTGGGAAAACTATAACGATTATCACGGACAAATTGAGGAGCCGATAGACCCTGATACTTACAGGCCGATGGATATAGGGTTTGATGTAAAGGCGTGCAAAAGCGAAAATATAACCATTTTTGAGCGAAATCCAAACAGAGACGGCGTTTCTTTAACCGACGGCTCACAATATTATGCTAGAATGTTTACTGGCCCAGATTATGGGTGTGTTAATTTTAAGGAGAAAACAAAATGATAGAAAAAGTTATCTGGAAATATGAGCTTGCAACAACCGATTCTCAAGAATTGATAATGCCGAAAGGGGCGTGCGTGCTAACCGTGCAAACTCAAAACAATACGCCTTGTCTGTGGGCGCTTGTAGACCCACAAGCAGAAAAAGAATCACGAATATTTGAAACCTTTGGCACAGGTCATCCTGTTTGCTGCGCAGCAGACGTGCATCCCAACTACATTGGCACTTATCAAAAACATGGTGGCACTCTTGTTTTTCACGTTTTTGAATTAAAATAACACGGAGTAAAATACATGGATAGCGATAAACCCGCGATTACTTATACACATTGTTATAAGCCGTTATTTGAGCGTGGGGAGTTTTGGAATGAGGACTGTAAAGAAACCATAAACAGACTTGATGATAATAGCGTGGATTTAGTGTTCACTTCACCACCTTACTATAATGCAAGAGAATACAGCCAATATAGTAGTGTAGCGGATTATATGCACGAAATGGAGCAAGTTTTTTTGGGAATTGAACGAATACTTAAACCAAGTAGAATGTGTGTAATTAACATTAGCCCCGTGCTTGTAAAGAGGCAAAAACGTAGTGAACAAAGCTACCGAATACCTCTACCTTACTACTTTGTACCAATGATGGAGAAAATTGGATTTGAGTTTTTAGAAGATATAATTTGGAAAAAACCTGATGGAGCCGCAGCAAATAGAAATGGTGGATTTTACAGACATAGAAAGCCCGTAGCATACAAACCGAACATAGTTACAGAATATGTACTTGTGTTTAAGAAAAAAGCCAATTTTTTAATAGACAAAGTTTTACAAAATCATAGTTTGGTTGGCGATGGGTACGAAAGGACTAATGTTTGGGAAATACAACCCGAAACCAAAAGTTGGCACGCGGCACCCTTCCCGAAAAAACTTGCGGAAAATGTGATACGATATTATTCTTATGAAAACGAGACTGTATTTGATTGCTTTGGTGGTAGCGGAACTACGGGCAAGGTGGCAGGCAGTTTGAATAGAAAATGGATATTAAGCGAATTGGACACGGAAATATATAAGGAAGCAATAGAGCGTTGGGCTAATGGCTAATAATGTATTTGCAGGGAATAACAATGCGATTAAATGGCTAGTAAGACCTACCAAATAATATTGTTGACAGATATGTATAAGTATTATATCATGAAATAAAAGTAATTCTGGAAATAATAATCTTCACATAAAAGATAACTGCGATTATTAAATTCTCAGGATTACTTATTTTATATTATCGAAAGTAGCTAATTATAAATGAGAAAAAAACATCTTTTTGGTGGGCCAGAAGTTAAAGAAACTATTGTACCATCTATGCCATACATGGGAACGAAACGCAAGCTAGTAAATAAAATTTTAAACGCTATTTATAGAAAAATAGGTGATTTTAATACAATGTATGACCTGTTTGGCGGAGGTGCCGCAATGAGTGTAGCCGCTCTAAACGCAGGGCATAAGGTTCATTATAATGAAAAAAACCCAGCTATAGCAGAACTGTTCAATTACATAAAAATGGGCGGTGAATTGCCTAATCACTGGGTACCAAGAGAAGAGTTTCACCAAAAAAAAGGCGACAGCACATGGTTTGCAGGGATTTTACAAACTTGTTGGAGTTTCTGTAATAATCAAAAAGATTACATGTATGGCTCCCAGTTAGAACCCATAAAAAAACTAATACATTTAATTATTATAAACAAAGATGAATCAGCACTAGAAGAACTTTCTAATATACTTGGTGTACAATTAAGTATGCCCGTAGATAGACTTGATTTTAAACCGCAACTTCGTAAATTACCCCCACATATACCATATAAGAACTTGGCACATATACAACATCTTGAACGCATGGACAGCCTTATGCGATTACAGAAAGTTGAAAATATACAGACCATCACTGTAAGTAATCTTGATTATCGTGAGGTTGAAATTGATGCAGATGATTCAATTATATACTGTGATCCACCTTATATAAATACCGAAAAATATCATCTAAGCGAGTTTAATCACGTGGCTTTTTGGGACTGGTGTAGAAGTGTGAAACGCCCACTTTTCTTTTCAGAATACACCGCACCTGATGATTTTGAAATCGTGGCTACATTTAACCATGAATCCCCCGTTGGGAGTGCATCCGAGCATATACGCAAACATAAACAAACCATAGAAAACGTATACTGGAATGGTAAATGCATGTGAGGGTAGTGCGGGATAATTGGTGTTATATTTTTTTGGGAACTGTAAATAAGGGGGTAGGGTCTAATTTTTTTGGATAGATTGTGGTATACTGTGCTGTTACTGTTGTGTTATATTGTGTTACTGTTGGGTTATATATGGTGATAGATGGTGTTATATTATGTTACTGTTGGGTTATATTGTGTTACTGTGGGGGTATATTGTGTACTGTTGGTGATAGATGGTGTAGACTGTTGTTATACTACTTGGGGGAGGGTTGATGTAGATGGTGGTACTTGTGTACTATTTGGGGGGAAATGTTGTATACTACTTGGGGAAATGTAAATAAGGGGGGTAGGGTCTAATTTTTTGGGTGATAGTAGTTGGTGATAACTTCGGGAACGCGTAGGTTCCTATTGTTTAACAACCCCCCAGTACAAAAAATTTTGGATAATAAAAAGCGTACTAGTTATCTAGTACGCTTTTTTATAGTACTTATTTACGCTTGCCTTGTTTGCGGGTTGTTATTATAGTCTTTTTATCAGGCTGTACTGTTTCAGGCTGTACTGTTTCAGGCTGTACTGTTTCAGGCTGTACTGTTTCAGGCTGTACTGTTTCAGGCTGTACTGTTTCAGGCTGTACTGTTTCAGGCTGTACTGTTTCAGGCT
>Ga0265293_10004998_pt1 | contig 22693 bp, 13 predicted proteins | sample Munlanlewell138R_FD_192505 | JGI IMG/M metagenome (GOLD analysis project Ga0265293, IMG submission 192505) | Leachate microbial communities from a municipal landfill in Southern Ontario, Canada - Leachate well 138R | ecosystem: Engineered > Solid waste > Landfill > Unclassified | place: Canada... | reverse complement strand
TCTAGGAAAGTATACTTTCCTAGACAATGGGGATTGCAAAGGGGAGGCCCCTTTGCTGCTTTAAGGAGGGTGCTCAGGATGCGGAGCATCCGTCGAAGGGAACCATAAGGTTCCCTAGCGAAAAAAAGTGGCGTGCCATCTTTTTTTATTGGGTATCTTCACCGAACATGGGATTTGTGCTAATATATATCTAAAGAGGATAAAAACATGTCCAAAGTTTTATGTTTCGGGTGCAAATTAAACTCGCAGAGGGAGGATTTCTTTGGAAGTAGTAAGTTTTGTAGGTGCTAGTGGTACAGGTAAGAGTTATCGTGCTACATGGGTTTCAAAAGAAAATAACATTGAATATATAATAGATGATGGACTTTTAATTAGAGGTAACAACATTATAGGTGGAAAGTCTGCCAAAAGGGAAATTACTAGGATTGGCTCTATCAAAAGAGCTTTATTTCTTGATAAGGAACATGCAAATGAAGTAAAAACAATTATTGACGAAATAAACCCGGAATCAATTTTGATACTTGGGACTTCTGTTGGTATGGTGGAAGCTATAGCTAAAAACCTAGGTCTTCCAAGTGTCAGCAGACAAATATTTATTGAGGATGTCGCAAGCGATTTTGAGATTGAACAGGCGCTAAATACCCGAAAGGAACAAGGAAAGCATGTAATACCGGTTCCTACTTTTGAAATAAAAAATGACTTCTCAGGTTATTTTCTTGATCCACTCCAAATATTCAGGAGAAAAACAAAAGGAACATATCAGCTTGTCGGGGAAAAATCAGTAGTTAGACCATTCTTTAGTTACTTAGGAAATTATACTATTTCAGATTATACTATATATCAGATTGTAGAGTATGTTACGTCGAATATTGAAGGTGTTTCTAGAATCTCAAGATTCAGAGTGCATAACCAAGCTGATGGGATAAACATGGAGTTAGATCTGGTGCTTTATTATGGATATGTTATAAGGCCGCTTCTTATGAGAGTTCAAGACAAAATAAAAGAAGAAGTGGAAAGACTTACAGCATTAAACATAAAACTAATTGATGTCACAGCTAAAAGCATTGTTACTGCGTAAACATCGGTTTGAGCTACACATATTATTCTTAGCGTTCAAGACAAAATACTTGAAATTTGACCAGTGTGAGAATCTAATCATGGTTTAAAAAAAACTATTGTGATGTAATTAAACACTTTGCACCTAGCTTTTAATTTTAAAGATAATCAGGTTAACTTGCTATATCCGACTATTTTCTCTATAGCTCTTGAAAGCGCATCTTTGGAATTTCCCCAAGGTTTATCCTTGTTCCGGTAATCAAATTTTTTTGTAAACCAATTGACTTCTTCCTGTATTCTATTAAGGTTTTCAAGCTCAATAGCTACCAGATTATCAACAAAAACCGAAAGCTGCCTAGCATTGAGGTGTTTTTTCCCATATTCAAGAAGTTGCTTAAGATGCTTTAGGCAAAATCCCTTTTTGCTATTGAAAAGTTTTTGAAACTCGGGTTCCCGAAAATATAGATATAGAATTACATCAATAAATCGCTCCATAGTTGTATTGATTTTATCACATACAATACATGAGTCAAGAATGTTGTTAATATGCTCTATAAGGGTGTTTGCAAGATTGTCAGCAGATTTATCCCGCTGTGTAAAATTCTTAAGTAGTGACGTTTGTGCTTTGTTTTTATTTTTTTGCTTGCAGCTTAGAGATATTTTCTTAAATTGAGAGTTTTTTTCGCTTATATGTGTGTCAAGCATTAATCCCAAGCCAAGCTGGTTGGATTTTTTATTGTACAAAAGCTCGTAATGATTACGGCAAAAACCCTTTTTGTTTGTTTCAATCCTGACATCAGGTTCCATGAGTGATGCACCTAAAAAATAGTCAATGCTTTTTTCTTCGCAATTTCTTTCAAGTATGCAAATAGGACATTCACATTCCACCGAAAAAGCTTCAGTGACCGGAATGGTGTAAATACTCTCTTTCATAAATTTATCTCCTCTGACACCATATATGGTAAACTATTTTATTATTGTATGCTTGACATTATATCATATTTCAATCCACGCACCTGTTTTCCAGAAGCGACATATTTTTCATAATCACTTAATCCCTGTTTCCCTGTTCTGTTATTATATCATGAATTTCGAAGAAGTTGCATGATATAATATAACATCATGGTTTTATAGATATAGTGTTCTTTATGCTATACTATAACATCATAATGCCGGTCGAAGTGGGTCAATAGTAGGTCTGAAAGATTGAGGTGTAAATAATGTTATATAGAGGTTATCGTATTGAAACAGATAATAAAAAGGTGATTGTAAAAAATGTAAGGGACTTTGATATTGTTCACATTTTTGAAAGCGGACAGTGTTTCCGGTGGATAAGGCAGCCTGATAATAGCTATACGGGAGTTGCAAAGGACAGGGTTGTTAATATAAAAGTAGTAAATGATTCTGTAATTATTGACAACACTTCTTTTGAAGAGTTTATTAACGTATGGTTTGACTACTTCGATTTGGGGACTGATTACTCAAAGATTAAAGAGGTACTTTCAAAAGACAGAATATTAGAAGAAGCAATAACCTTTGGTGATGGTATAAGGCTTTTAAGGCAAGATATTTGGGAGGTTATTATTTCATTTATAATATCTGCCAATAATAATATTCCAAGGATAGCAAAAATTATTGAAAGCATTTCCGAAGGATTTGGAGAAAAACTTGTGTATAAAGAGCAGGTTTATTATACCTTTCCTAGTATAAGTATTCTTGGACGTGCAAATGAAACTCAGATCGCTGTATGCAAAGCCGGGTATCGCAATAAATATATTGCAGATACATCTACTCTGATTTTAGAAAAAGCTGTTGATTTGGGGAAACTTAGCGAAAGAGATACTGCTTCTTGCCGGAAAGAACTCCTAAAACTTCCGGGAGTAGGACCGAAAGTTGCCGACTGCATTATGCTTTTTTCAGGAATGAAATACGATGTTTTTCCGACTGATGTATGGGTGAGAAGAGTTATGGGAGAGCTGTACTTTAACAGAGAAGTGAGCATGAGAGAAATTCAGGATTTTGTAAGCGAAAAATTCGGCTCCCTTGCCGGGTATGCACAGCAATATCTGTTCTATTATGCAAGGCAGAACAGAATAGGAATGAATTAATTATGTTTTACTGCGGATGGAGTAACACATGGGGTTTTCTGTTAATATCATAATAATACTACAACACTGCAATGAAGAAATTATTAGCCAGCAGGTATTTATGACGCGTACATGAAATTATAAAAAGCTTAAAGCGCACATTTTTGTAAGGCTATAATCATATCTTTCATTGCAGTAATTATTGGGGTGTTATTTAGTGAATTGTATAGCAAATTTTGATTCGGGAAATCATGCTTATCAGCTGTGCAGAATACTCGAGAGAAAAGGATATGTTTTTGAGATAGTAGCAACACCGTGTCATATAGCTACAAGCGGCTGTGGCTATTCTATGAGACTACCTATTGAGTATACTGAACTGGTGATTTCTGAAGGGAAAAATAATGGCATTCCTGTACGGGAAATATATAAGATTATTTCTGAAGGATTTAAAAACCGTTATGTAAGGATTTTCTAGGAATCTGCACCAAAACAGAATTGATTGAGCTGCATGTGCACCTAAATAGATGCTTACTCTTGTTGCAATCTCCTGCAGGTTAGCCTGCAGGAATATGTCGTAAAGCGACTTACTGGGGAGCGAGCATAATGTTTCGCTTTATAAAAAGAAAGTTTATGGTATATTATGCATAAACTATTCTGTCAAACAAGGGACTGGCTAGAAACAATCTAATTTATAGAGTATGTTGGAGATACTTTGATTTGTTTTATAATAAAAGTTATTTAAGAGCAATAGAATCTATTGTTTTTTAGAGTTGTATGATGTTATAATAAAGTCAACAAAACACCTGTGAATTACAGGAAAAGCTTAGTTTCAAAATTAAATATTGTCCTGGAATGTTCGATTTAACCTATAATTTTGAACCTACAGAACACAAACGGGAGTTTGAATCTAAGGAAAGATGCCAGGCCCCAACATAATACCGACGTATGCCTAAAGACATGCGCAACGGCAGGGGAAGGTTGAGAGCCTTAATAGAACACCCACCTGGCGATAGGGCTAGGTGTCAAAATTTAGGGAGCGGCATTTCGGGCATTATTTTTTATCTTCTTCTGCCGAGTCATACTCTTTACCTTCATTACTACCTTCATTAGGACTAGTATCTTCCAAGGAATTATCTTTGTTTAGGATTTCATGGACATTTGTGTTGCTCAACTTTTCTTCAAGCTCTTTGTACTTTTGATTCAAGAATTCCAGTTGAGCAGGCAGAGATGACTGTACCTTAATGTTTTCTACTTCCTTCATCTTAAGAGACAATTTTACAAGTTCCTTTTTTATGTGCTCCTTTTCTGAATCTAGATAAAATAGTTTTTCATCCAGATGTGTCACAGATTTTTTGAGATCATCAACACTGTTTTTTAGAGTGTTCAAACTTTCTACAATCAAGTCTTTAAGCAAGGGAGGCGGAGTTGATTCATTAGGAGTTTTTACATCCTCATAAAAAGCAATTTTGTAACTGCGGCTAAAAACAGCAGGAATTTCAGGAGAAATTATTTTATCTTGTTCATATATTGCGTTGGATTTATATTTTACACATTCTATCTCTTTAAATCCGCTTAAATTATACTTTTGAGTTCTGCTCCAGTTGTTTTCTTCAACATTTGAGGAGCTGAAAAAAATTATATTGTTTCTGATCCAAAATATAACTACTCTGTTATCAATAATTGCAAGTGATGCCTTCTTAAAAGGATGAATAGAACTCTGGATAACAGTCTCAGGAGACCAAACATTTTTGTCAGGTTGCTTCTGCTGATATATCAGTTCATATTGATTGATTTGCTGACGCTGGTAGCAAAGATGAGTCAGATCATTGATATCATTAACGGGTCTGGGATACTCGCAGTTGCCATTATGCCGCGTTACAGGGGTGAATTCACCCCATTGTCTGGATGAGGGATACATTTTCCGAGTTCCTAATTGTAGATATTTACCGTCCGTTGCTTGGTAAAAGACGGTAACAGTACCGTCTTTAGATGTTGTTATAGAATAAGGCATTTCATTATTCATAACATAGTCTATTACTTTGGGATTGTCAGGTTTATCATTTGTGACGAATTGATGAGCTAATTTTAGGCTTTCCTTATGCTTAACAACAAACATTACCTCAGCTCCTGCTTCGCGGGGTATAATTGTAACATGCTTTTTGTAGGTATAAGGAATCTTACTCCTTAGAATATTAATATTTGTTTGTGCAGTACCATCATGCCAAAGGTAATTTAAGTTGCCTTTGTTGTCCTGATATACTAAATGAATGTAATTTTTCTCATCAATGTCTGCATGATAATCAGGATAGACATCTTTTGCCAGTACTGAGGGGGAAGACCAACTGTTGTTAGCTTCCAGAACCCTATAACACAGACCGTATTTTTCACTGTAAAATATGTGCCATGTATTGCCGGATGTTTTTTTAAAAATGTAATGTTTATTTTCAAGGTCATACATTGTACCACGCCTCATTTATTTTTATTTGGGTAAACAGCATACGTTTTACCGCATTCTATATTAATATATATGAATTAAGTTTTTCTTTTACCTCAATAAATAAAAATTCTTCAGTAACCTAATAAAAAAATCACAAAAATAGTCATTCTACATATTATGTATATTGATAGAGCTTAAAAACTATATCAATTTGGGAAAGGAGAATAGATATATATGGGCTTTGAAGACAGAGTTGTTGCAGGATCCATCCGTCCTGACGACATTTCACGGTGCAGAGAGGCAGTATGCATTCAAACAGAAAAGATATATGACTCCTGTAAAGATAAAGACTGTATAGAAGACGCACGTGTGTTTTTTGGGGACCAATGCATTCAGAGAATTATCGACCGCGCAATTGCTGTAAAGGCAACTGATGCACAGATACTAGATGTATTTGCTGATGTTGAACCGGTTCCGTTTAAAAGGGGCTTCTATACCGTTGATGTTAGATACTTCATCAAGATAAAATTCAACTTTATTGTACCTAAGTATGATCACGGCACCAAAGTTATTACCAGACATGGAGTGATAGTATTTGACAAGAAGGTAATATTATTTGGTTCTGAAGGCCAGGTTAAAATATTTAAATCACATTTTGTGGAAAAGGGCCTAGATACACAGATAAAGTCAAAATTGCAGCAGGATAACCAACCGATTGCTAAAGTTGAGGTTGCGGAACCAATAGTTCTCAATTCAAGAATTGTAAATGTAGCAGAAATAGTATGCAACGGTGTACTTAGTGTAGATCAGCTTCCAAGATCTATTATGGAGAACCTTGATGAAGATGGCACATATGAGGATTATGAAAATGAAGCTGAAGATATTAGGGGAGATGTGGAAATTAACTGTAGGAGAGTAGTTGTGGCTACAGTGGGAGTCTTTTCTATCATCAAACTTGCAAGATTCGTACAGCTTCTGATACCTGCATTTGATTTTTGTGTACCTAATAAGAGATGCATATCATCAACAGATGATGATCCATGTGAATTGTTTGATACAATCAATTTCCCTGTTGATGAATTTTTCCCACCTCAAATACTGGATTTCCCAGGTGCACTTGAAACTGAGAAGGATCTTTACAAACCTGCAAAAGGTAAATGCAAATAAGTTGAATTAGTCTAAAAAAGGAGCCAAGGCTCCTTTTTTGTTGCACATCTCTAAGTTTATTTCGCCGATGTTTCCTAATATTGCAAGAGTTATATCTCGTCAGCTGCCAGTGAATAATAACAATCAAAAAAGCGGATTAAAGACATTGCTAAAATGTAGTGGTAATCTTCGCGTGAATCGTGGTAATATATATTAAGTAACTTGAGCGTAAGATTAATTCCTTCCATGCAAAATTCATTAAGCAAGAATAACAGAAGATATCTTGTTTAATGAATCAGAGAGCAGGTTTAAAATTAGTCGGTTAGCAGGAGAGTTATGAAGCAAAATTAACATGAAGCTTACGGATGTGATATAATATGTTTAAAGGGTTGATTGAGGATGCTAGAGCGATTTCAAACCGGGATCCTGCAGCAAGAAGCCTTTTTGAGGTAATTCTTCTGTACCCTGGATTTCATTCGGTGGTTTTGCATCGCATTGCCCATTGGTTTTATAATAAAAATATGTTTTTTATTGCAAGGCTGATATCACAAGTTAACAGGTTTTTTACGGGAATAGAAATACATCCTGGTGCAAAAATAGGAAAAGGACTTTTTATTGACCATGGAATGGGTATTGTAATTGGTGAAACAGCAGAGGTTGGCGATAATTGCACAATTTATCATAATGTTACTCTTGGTGGTACCGGAAAGGATAAAGGGAAAAGGCACCCGACCATTGGAGAAAATGTACTCATTGGCGCAGGTGCGAAAATCCTTGGACCCTTCAAGGTAGGTGACAATGCTAAAATTGGTGCAAATGCCTTTGTTTCACAAGAGGTTGAAGCCAATACCACAGTAGTGGGAATTCCTGCTCGTCCAGTCAGAAAAGGCTCTGAGAAAATTGCATCAATAGAACTGGATCATGTCAACATTCCGGATCCAGTTGCTCAGGAAATATGCAGACTGCTTGTAAGGCTTGAACGTCTTGAAAAGATCGTAGAAGAAGAACATGGTGAAGGGCTTGATGAACGACTTAAGAATATGCCCCATGAAGAATTTCAAGAAATGGATTATAATATATAGTGGGCTAAATAAGGAGAAGAATTATGAAATTGTATAACACGCTTACTAGGAGTAAGGATGAATTTGCTCCACTTAAAAATAGTGAGGTTAGTATATATTCATGTGGACCTACCGTTTATAATTATGCTCATATAGGCAACCTCAGAAGTTATGTATTTATGGATTTGTTAAGAAGGGTGCTAAAGTATAACGGTTATAAATTAAAGCATGTTATGAATATAACTGATGTGGGTCATTTGGTTTCAGATGCAGACGAAGGCGAAGATAAACTAGTTAAAGCCGCAAAAGAAGAAAAGAAATCTCCTTGGGAGATAGCGGAGTATTATACTCAAGTGTTTTTTGATGATATTAATACTCTTAATATCGAAACACCTGAGATAATTGCAAAAGCGACTGAACATATAGAAGAGATGATTGAATTTGTAAAAGGAATCCAAGAAAATGGTTTTGCTTACGAAACAAGTGACGGAATATATTTTGACATAGAAAAATTTAGTGGTTACGGTAAGTTGTCGAAAATAGCTCTTGAGGATCTGATGCCCGGTGCAAGGGTGGAGGTAAATGAGGAGAAACGACATCCAGCTGATTTTGCTTTGTGGAAAAAAGCTCCCAAAGAGCACATAATGCAATGGCCCAGCCCATGGGGAATGGGGTACCCGGGATGGCATATTGAATGTTCCGCCATGGGCAGAAAATATCTAGGAGATATATTTGATATTCATACCGGAGGAGTGGATCACATTCCTGTGCACCATGAAAACGAGATTGCCCAAACTGAAGCGCTGCTTAGTAAGCCATCGGTTCAGCGATGGATGCATGGAGAGTTTTTGCTGGTGGATAATGGTAAGATGTCTAAAAGCCTTAGAAATACTTATACTGTCAGTGATTTAAAAGCTAAAGGTTATAATCCACTGGCTTTTAGATATATGTGCCTTAACGCACATTATAGAAGTAAGCTTAACTTTACGTGGGAGAGCATTTCTTCTGCCCAGACAGCTTATGATAGGCTGCTTTTAGGGGCGCTTGCACATAAAAACAGCAATCAAAAGGTAGACAATAAGATTGTGCAAAGGTTTCAGGAGGAATTTGATGCTGCTGTCAATGACGATTTGAATATACCAATGTCAATGGGTGTTGTGTGGAATATTATTAGATATCCCATAAAGTCGCGTATGCTGTTTGAACTTCTCGTATCCATGGATACCATACTGGGTTTGAATATAAAGGATGTCAAATGTGAGTCAGATGACAAGGAAGACGTACCTCCTGAAATATTGGCTTTAGTTGAAGAAAGGCAGAAAGCAAGAAAAGAGAAGAACTGGAAGGGAGCCGATGAAATTCGTGACAAGCTAAAGAACATGGGTATAACGATTTTGGATACTCCCGAAGGTGTAAAAATAAAAAGGGAATAGGATGCGGCTTGACTTTTGAGCAATGATAATTTGCATTTAGCTAAAAAAGCATATAAGAGAGGAAGCTGATTTTGATGAAAAAAGTAGTTGTATTGATATTATCGTTATTTATAGCCTTTTCAATAACCTCCTGTGGTCTTGATGACAATTTAAGGTGGGGATTTATTGACAAAGAAGGTAACATGGTAATTGAACCTAAGTTTAGCCAAGCATATTTTTTCAGTGATGGTCTTGCCCCGGTTTGGGTGGGTTATAGAGATGTTGGAAAATGGGGCTTTATCGATAAAAGTGGAGAATTAAAAATAGGAATGGAGTATGATCATACCCGAGGATTTAATGACGGACTTGCTGCAGTCAGGATTGGTGAAAAAGACAGAGGAACATGGAGTTATATAAATAAGGAAGGCGAGGTTGTTCTTGAGACAGATTTCTATGATGCTACAGTTTTTACAGAAGGACTTGCTCCGGTTCGTGTAGGAGATGATAAAACTGGAAAGTGGGGATACATTGATATCTCAGGCAGCTTTGTAATTGAAGCTAAATTTGACATCGGAAATATATTTAGGGAGGGACTTGCTCCTATAAGGATTGGAAATGATCAGTCAGGCAAGTGGGGTTATATTGATAAAACTGGAGAAATTATAATAGAGCCCAAGTATACTTATGTTGGAACATTTAATGAGAGTATGGCACAGTTTAAAAAAAGCAGCAAACCTGATGATACCGATTGGGGCTTTATTGATAAAACAGGAAATGTTGCTATTGAACCGGTGTATAAGTGGGCAAATGGATTTGGTGATGGACTTGCTGCAGTGCAGACAGCTGAAGGCAAGTGGGGATTTATAGACAAAACAGGAAAAATGATTATAGAGCCCCAGTTTAATAATGCTTCATCTTTTAGTGAAGGTCTGTGTGCTGTGGATTTAGGGGATGAATACAATCCTAAATGGGGATTTATTGATAAAAAAGGTGAACTGGTAATAGAAGCACAGTTTGTAAGTGCAATTAACTTTTCTGAAGAGCTGGCACCTGTTTGTGTAGACATAAAGAAGAAATAACACATACTACTTAATATCAGCAAGACATCAGCTTTAACAATAACTTTGCTGGAATAATGCATGGTGTTACAAATTTGCAATGATTTTCTTAGTTATTGCAGCAAAAGCAATATTATTTTATTTTGAAAGAGGGTTCATATGACTGTAAGAAAGGTTGGAGTATACGACAACGAAAGTATTTCTGCGTTAAAAGGAGCTGATAGAGTCAGACTGCGACCAAGTGTAATTTTTGGTTCAGATGGACTTGAGGGTTGTCAGCATTCCTTTTTTGAGATCCTTTCGAACTCGATAGACGAGGCTAGGGAAGGGCATGGTAATGTAATAGAGGTGACACGGTTTAAGAATAAGTCACTGATGATATCTGACCAAGGTCGTGGTATACCTTTGGATTTTAATCAGAATGAGAAAAGATATAATTGGGAATTGGTATTTTGTGAGCTTTATGCAGGTGGAAAATATAGGACTAACCAAGGAGAAAACTATGAGTTCAGTCTTGGGCTTAATGGTCTTGGAAGCTGCGCAACCCAATACAGCTCAGAGTTTTTTGACGTTACTGTATATAGGGATGGTTATCGATATGATCTTCATTTTGAAAAGGGCGAAAATGTCGGCGGACTTAAAAAGCAGAAGTGTAATTATGAGCACACAGGCAGCAGTCAAAAATGGAAACCTGACCTGGATGTTTTTACTGATATAAATATTCCTCTGGAGTATTTTCATGATGTGCTCAAGAAACAAGCAGTTGTCAATTCTGGTATCCTTTTCAAACTTTATGATGAGGAGTCAGATCAAACATTCGAATATTTTTATAAGGATGGAATAGTTGATTATATAAAGGAAATAGATCAAGGAAAAGGTTTTACTGATGTTATATATCTGGAATCTTCAGCTCGTGGTAGGGATCGTGAGGACAAGCCTTTTTACAAGCTTAAAATGCAGTTTGCGTTTTGCTTTAATAACGAAATAAATTTACTGGAATATTATCATAACTCAAGCTTTTTAGAGTATGGAGGTTCTCCCGATAGGGCAGTTAAAAACTCTTTGGTATACGAGATAGACAGGGCATTAAAATCAAGGGGGATGTACAATAAGGATGAAAGTAAAATTACTTTTGTCGATGTGCAGGACACCTTAATACTGATTTCTAACTCATTCTCAACTATAACCAGTTATGAGAACCAGACAAAGAAGTCTATATCAAATAAATTTATTCAGGATGCGATGACTGACTTCCTTAAGCAACAGCTAGAGGTTTATCTAATCGAAAATAAAGCCGAAAGCGATAAAATACTGACACAGGTTCTGGTAAACAAACGAAGCAGAGAGTCAGCAGAAAAGACTAGGATAAATATTAAAAAGAAGTTAAGCAGCAGTAATGATATCGCAAGTAAGGTTAAAAAGTTTGTTGATTGTCGCATCAAAGACATTAACAAAAGAGAGGTATATATAGTAGAAGGGGATTCAGCTCTTGGCGCTTGCAAACTAAGTAGAGATGCTGAGTTCCAAGCAATAATGCCGGTAAGAGGGAAAATACTTAATTGCCTTAAAGCAGACTATGACAGAATATTTAACAGTGAAATAATTGTTGACCTGTTAAAAGTATTAGGCTGCGGTGTGGAAATTAAGTCAAAACACAACAAGGACCTAAATACATTTGATTTGGAAAGCTTACGCTGGAGTAAAATAATAATCTGTACAGATGCTGATGTGGACGGGTTTCACATAAGAACAATGATCCTGGCAATGTTTTACCGACTTATTCCCACACTTATTAAAGAGGGCAAGATTTGCATAGCAGAATCTCCGCTTTTTGAAATTACTACTAGGAAAAAGACGTATTTTGCTTACAATGAGCGAGAGAAAAATGACATAATTGCGGGTATAAAGGATAAATATAAGATACAAAGGTCTAAAGGTCTTGGTGAAAATGAACCAGACATGATGTGGCATACTACTATGAATCCGGCAACCAGAAGGCTTATTAAGGTTATGCCTGATGATTTACCTAGGACTGAGCAGTATTTTGACATACTGCTCGGAGATAACCTTCAGGGTCGTAAAGATTTTATTGAGGAAAACGGACACAAGTATCTAGACAACTTGGATGTTAGTTGATGATAGTCAAGGGGGATATAAATGTCTGATAAAAAATATGTAGAGCAAAAAGTGGTTGATATTCTTGAGACAAATTTCATGCCTTATGCAATGAGTGTAATTGTTTCAAGAGCTATTCCTGAAATTGACGGCTTTAAACCGTCACATAGAAAATTACTATATACCATGTATAAGATGGGGCTTCTATCCGGCAATAGAACAAAATCAGCCAATGTGGTAGGTCAAACCATGAAACTGAATCCTCATGGAGATATGGCCATCTATGAGACGCTTGTAAGACTCACACGAGGCAATGGTGCGCTTTTGCACCCTTATATTGATTCAAAGGGAAACTTTGGAAAGAGCTATTCAAAGGATATGAGATTTGCAGCTCCTAGGTATACAGAGGTAAAGCTGGATAAAATCTGTGATGAGCTTTTCAAGGAATTGGATAAGAACGCTGTAGAGTTCATTGATAATTATGATGGTACAATGAAGGAACCTACTCTTTTACCAACCACTTATCCCAATGTACTGGTTAATGCAAACCAGGGAATTGCTGTCGGAATGGCAAGTAATATTTGCAGCTTTAACTTGTCAGAGGTATGTGAGACAACAATTCAATTTATAAAGGATGAATTTGTAGATGTGGATCGCTTTTTAAAAGCACCCGATTTTTCTACAGGAGGACAGCTTATTTACAATAAGTCGCAAGTAAGATCTATATATAAAACTGGTAGGGGTAGCTTCAAGTTAAGAGCAAAATATAAGTATGATAAAGAAAATAATTGTATTGAAGTTTATGAAATTCCATACTCAACGACTATCGAAGCTATTATTGATTCGACAATCGGTTTGGTTAAGTCTGGAAAAATAAAGGAAATAAATGATGTTAGAGATGAAACTGACCTTAAGGGTCTTCGAATAACCTTTGATCTGAAAAGGAATTCGGATCCGGAAGCTCTTATGATGAAGCTATTTAAGCTTACTCCCCTTGAGGATAGTTTCAGTTGTAATTTTAATATTCTGGTTGATGGTCGTCCCAAAGTAATGGGAATCAAGGAAATAATGCAAGCATGGCTTAATTTTCGTATACAATGCATTAAAAAGAAAACAGCCTATGATATTGAAAAGAAGTCTGATAAGCTTCATTTGTTGGTTGGACTTAAGAAGATTCTGCTAGATATAGATAAGGCTATAAAGATTGTAAGGAGTACCGAGCAAGACACCGAAGTAGTTCCAAATCTGATGAGAGGTTTTGATATTGACTGCATTCAGGCAGAGTTTATTGCTGAGATAAAGCTGCGCAATCTTAACAGAGAATATATTTTAAATAGAATAAGTGAAGTTGATGATTTGAGGAAAGAAATTGAAGATCTGAAGGATCTTCATGGCAATGAGAAAAGGATAAAGGATGTAATAACCAGAGAGCTTAGGGAGATTTCCAAAAAGTATGGTGTTCCCAGATGCACTGAAATTGTGCGTGAAGATCATATCGAGACGTTTACAGAGGAAGATTTTATTGAAGATTACAATCTTAAAATTTTCTTCACAAAACAAAATTATCTTAAGAAAATTCCTTTGACCTCTTTAAGAACCAATCCAGAGCATAAGCTTAAGGATGATGACCTTATAATACAGGAAATAGAGACAAACAACAAAGCCGAGCTTCTCCTGTTTTCCAATAAGCATACCGTTTATAAGATGAAAGTTTATGAAGTAAGCGACTGCAAAGCCAGCAGCTTAGGGGATTATCTTGCCAATCTTCTAGAGCTTGAAGAAGGCGAGAATATTATATATGTTACTGCAACTGAAGATTTCAAAGGAAATATGATGTTCTTTTATGAGAATGGAAAAGCAGCTAAAGTTGATCTTGAAAGCTATGCAACAAAAACAAACAGGAAGAAGCTTGCAAATGCTTATTCTAATAAATCCAAACTGGTAAGCATGATGTATCTTTGTGAAGACATTGAACTGGTTGCGGTAAGTAATATTAACAAGGTTCTTGTATTTGATACTTCAAAGATAAGCTCAAAGACCACAAGAGGTTCCCAAGGTGTACAAGTGTTATCCTCTAAAAAAGGAAGCTATGTGGCAAAGATTTTACCAGTGGAAGAATCGGGGCTTTTGGATCTTGACTACTATCGGACTAAGAATATACCTGCAGTGGGGCGTTACTTAAGAGACGAGGATAAATTAAAACCGCAGCAGATGAGTATATTTTAGTTGGAAAGTTGGAAAGTTGGAAGTTGAAAAGTTGGTAAGGCTGGCAATATGGAAAGATGCTTGCTCCTTGATAGAATGCAGTAGCTTTAGGCTGTTGGCTTTACAGGGAATATCCGGCAGGGCTTTAAACACACGCTCCCTGCCGGTTTTTATGTCCAAATATTACTATGCAAACATATGTTTGACATCTGATTTCAATGTGGTATAATTTTATAGAAATATATCGCATATAAAAATTATGATTGTTCAAAAGGCAAGTTGATAAACTGGCATTTTGGGTGATAATTATATTACAAGCGAAGTTTTATTAGATGTTAGACAGGTGATAATTTTTGGACGAGTTTAAAATAGTTTCTGATTATAGACTTGATGGTGACCAGCCCGAGGCAGTAGACGAGCTATGTAAAAGTATAAACCGTGGTAACAGATTTCAGACTCTCCTAGGAGTAACTGGGTCAGGGAAAACTTTTACCATGGCTAATGTAATAGAAAGAGTGCAACGGCCTACACTTGTAATTGCGCACAACAAAACGCTAGCTGCCCAGCTTTGCAGTGAATTTAGAGAGTTCTTCCCTGATAGTGCAGTGGAATACTTTGTGAGTTATTATGACTACTACCAACCTGAAGCCTATATACCAAGGACAGATACCTATATCGAAAAGGACTCATCAATAAACGATGAAATAGATAAGTTAAGGCACGCTGCTACAGCAGCGCTGTTTGAGACTCGAAATGTAATTGTTGTGGCCAGTGTTTCCTGTATTTATGGTTTGGGTGATCCTGAAGATTACACTGAGTTAATGCTCTCGCTACGACCTGGTATGGTGAGGGACCGGGACGAGGTAATTTATAAGCTGGTTGATATGCACTATACCAGAAATGAAATTGATTTTCGCAGAGGTACTTTTCGTGTAAGAGGTGATGTTCTTGAAATATATCCGTCATCTTCTTCGGGTGGAGTTTTAAGGGTGGAGTTTTTTGGAGATGAAATTGACAGAATAACTGAAGTAGATTCACTGACCGGAGAGATAAAAGGAACCAGAAATCATATTGCGGTTTTCCCAGCATCTCACTATGCAACTACAAGCGAGAAAATGGAAGGTGCAGTTGTGAGCATTGAAAAGGAGCTAAAGGAACATCTCAAGCTTTTAAAAGACAACAATAAGCTTCTCGAATACCAAAGGCTTGAGCAAAGGACAAGATACGATCTTGAGATGATGAGAGAGATAGGCTTTTGCCAGGGTATAGAAAATTATTCAAGACACATAAGCGGAAGAGCAGCGGGTAGTGCGCCTTATACACTTCTTGACTATTTCCCAAAGGATTATCTTATGATAATTGACGAATCTCATGTAACCGTCCCACAGATAGGTGCCATGTATAAAGGAGACAGATCCAGGAAGGAATCGCTTGTCGAGTATGGATTCAGGCTACCTTCAGCTTTTGACAATAGACCTTTGACATTTGAAGAGTTTGAAACTAGGCTCAACCAGGTAGTATTTGTCAGTGCTACACCGAGCAAATATGAAAGGGAGAATTCCGCAGTAATAGTTGAGCAGATTTTACGCCCGACAGGACTTATTGATCCGGAGATAGTGGTAAAACCGGTAACGGGGCAGGTTGATGATCTTATAGGAGAAATAAACCAAAGAATACAGAAAAAGCACCGGGTTCTTGTTACTACTCTTACAAAGAAGATGGCTGAGGATCTTACAGATTATCTTAATGATCTTGACATAAAAGTAAGGTATCTACATTCGGATGTTGATACCTTGGAGCGAATGGAAATTATAAGGGATTTAAGGCTTGGTGTTTTCGATGTACTTGTAGGTATAAACTTGCTACGAGAGGGCTTGGATTTACCTGAAGTTTCTCTTGTAGCTATACTGGATGCAGACAAGGAAGGCTTTTTGCGTTCTGAAACGTCACTTATACAGACAATTGGACGAGCTGCAAGGAATGTTGAAGGAAAGGTAATAATGTACGCAGATCTTGTAACTAACTCCATGCGCAGAGCTATTGATGAAACAAATCGAAGAAGATCCATTCAGATGGATTACAACATCAAACACAATATTACTCCAAAGTCAATAAGCAAAGGTGTAAGGGATGTTATAGAAGCTACAAAAGTAGCTGAAGAGCAAGAAAAATATACCGTTGAAATAAATAAAGAGGTAATGAACATTGGAGAGATAACTGAGCTCATTGTAGATCTCAGAGACAAAATGAAAACTGCAGCAAGGGATCTTCAATTTGAAAAAGCAGCAAAATTGAGAGATAAAATAATTGAGTTAGAGAAATACTTGAAGTAGTCAATCTAATAATAGATAGAAGCAGGTGTATTAATGATAAGAGAAAATATATGCATTAAAGGTGCAAAAGAACATAACTTGAAGAATGTAGATATTGAAATACCAAGGGACAAGCTTGTGGTTATAACCGGAATCAGTGGTTCAGGCAAATCGACTCTCGCCTTTGATACTATATATGCAGAAGGTCAGAGACGATATATGGAATCTTTGTCTTCATATGCCAGACAATTTTTGGGTCAGATGGAAAAACCTCGAGTTGACTACATTGAAGGATTATCACCGGCTATTTCAATTGATCAGAAAACAACAAGCAAAAACCCAAGGTCTACCGTAGGAACGATAACAGAAATCCATGATTACCTTAGACTCCTTTATGCCAGAATAGGTACCCCTCATTGCTATATTTGCGGCAAGGAGATTTCCCAACAGACAGTAGATCAAATGGTGGACCAGATTATGTCTTTAGAAGAGGGAACAAGAATTCAACTTTTAGCACCTGTTGTAAGAGGACGAAAAGGAGAATACAGCAAACTCTTGGACGACATAAGGAAAAGCGGTTATGTGCGTGTAAGAGTTGATGGCTCGATTTATGATATAGGTGAAGAAATCAAGCTTGATAAAAACAAAAAGCATAATATTGATATTGTAGTTGACAGGTTGATAATAAGACCGGATATCCAAAACCGGCTTGGCGATTCCCTTGAGACTGTTTTAAGCCTGAGTAGCGGCCTTGCATTAATTGATGTATTAGGAGAAGAGGAGCTTTTATTCAGCCAGAATTTTGCATGTGTTGATTGTGGAATTAGCGTTGAAGAGTTTTCTCCCAGAATGTTTTCCTTTAACAATCCCTATGGAGCATGTCTAACATGCAGTGGTCTTGGCACTCTTCTAAAACTGGATGAAAGTCTTGTTATGCCAGACAAATCGCTTTCGTTAACTGAAGGTGCCGTAAAACTGGGTGGCTGGAACCTTGAAAAAGAGAATGCCGGCTCAAGAATGTTTTTTGATGCTCTTTCAAAGCATTATGGGTTCGACCTTGATACTCCAATAGAAAAGCTTCCTACCAGTATTGTTGATATAATATTATATGGCACTAAAGGTAAAAAGATAAAGGTTGATTATGACCGTAACTATGGTAGCGGCTCGTTTATGGCAGCTTTTGAAGGAGTAATTAATATTGCCCAAAGAAGATATATGGAAACACAGTCCGAAAGTCAAAAACGCTATTATGAAAGCTTTATGGGGAACAATTCCTGTCCTGACTGCAAAGGAGCCAGGTTAAAGAAAGAAAGCCTAGCGGTGACGGTAGGTGGCATCAACTTATATGAATTATCATGTTTGCCTATAGTAGAAATAAAGAGTTTTTTTAATGAACTAAGCATAACACCAAGGCAGCAGTTAATAGCGGATCAGGTATTGAAGGAAATTAAAGGTCGAATTGATTTTCTTATGGATGTAGGTTTGGATTATCTTACACTATCAAGGGCGGCAGCTACTTTATCCGGGGGAGAAGCTCAAAGGATAAGGCTTGCAACACAGATTGGTTCGGGGCTTATGGGGGTGATTTATATTCTCGATGAGCCGAGTATAGGACTTCACCAAAGAGACAATAAAAAACTCCTTGGCACATTAAAGAAATTAAGAGATTTAGGTAATTCGCTAATAGTTGTTGAACATGATCAGGATACTATGTATGCTGCCGACTACATTATTGATATGGGACCAGGTCCGGGTATACATGGTGGTCAGATTGTAGCAACAGGAGCGGTTGAAGACATTAAAGCAAATGCCAATTCCCTGACTGGGCTTTATCTTAGCGAAAAGCGCAAGATTGAGGTGCCGGATACAAGGAGAAAACCTAATGGCAAATGGCTTGAAGTCATAGGTGCTAGGGAAAATAATTTAAAGAACATCACTGCAAGGTTTCCGCTTGGCGTATTTACTTGTGTGACCGGAGTTTCGGGGTCTGGCAAGAGTTCATTGGTGAGGGAAATTTTATATAAAAAGCTAGCATCCGAATTGAATCGTGCAAGATGCCATGCAGGAGAACACAGTGGAATGACCGGACTTGAGCATCTTGATAAAGTAATTGATATAGATCAGTCGCCCATTGGGAGAACACCAAGGTCAAATCCAGCTACTTATACCGGGGTATTTGACTTGATAAGAGAGGTTTATTCAAATACCGTAGAAGCTAAAATGAGGGGATACAAACCCGGACGTTTCAGTTTTAACGTAAAGGGCGGTAGATGCGAAGCGTGTAGGGGCGACGGTATTATTAAAATCGAAATGCATTTTCTTCCGGATGTCTTTGTACCTTGTGAAGTATGCAATGGGAAAAGATACAACCGTGAAACTTTAGAAGCAAAATATAAAGGAAAAAGCATAGCTGATGTTCTTGACATGACTGTAGAGGATGCTCTAGAGTTTTTCAAAAACATACCGAGAATCAAAAATAAGTTGGAAACGTTATATGATGTAGGTCTTGGATATATAAAGCTAGGTCAGTCTTCCACCACACTCTCAGGAGGTGAAGCTCAGCGCGTTAAGCTGGCTACAGAGCTTTCTAAAAGGAGCACTGGAAGAACAATGTATTTACTGGATGAACCAACTACTGGACTTCACATAGCTGATGTTCACAAGTTGATTAATATCTTGCAGAGGCTAGTAGATTCCGGAAATACAGTTGTGGTTATTGAGCATAATCTTGATGTCATAAAAACAGCTGATTACATTATCGACCTTGGTCCTGAGGGAGGCAATAAAGGTGGATATATAGTTGCTGAAGGAATACCTGAGCAGGTGGCAGATAATGAAAAATCCTATACCGGAATGTTTTTAAAACAGGTCTTAGACGGCACTTACATGACTGATCAGGTAGTGTAAAGGAAATTTATATTTATATATGTGTAGCAAAACAGAGCCAATTGCACATTAAGTGCGCTACCTGAATGGTCATCTACAAATAATAAAACTGATTGAAGTGCATGGAAAATGGATAATAATTGTTTAGACCATGATTAATAAATATGCTATAATCAAAGTGTAAGTTTTTACAGTAGAATGATTATTATTCATATATAGGTTGTACTACGGTGGTCGGCAGATTGGAGATGACAAGATGATAATGTGTTCGGTGTGTAAAGAGAATTATGCAGTTGTATTTATTACAAAAATTGCGAATGGTGAACAAAGCCAAGAGGGTTTGTGTCTGTCTTGCGCAAAAAAGCAGGGTATTCAGCCAGTTAATCAGATTATTGACCAAACAGGTATGAGTGATGAGGATCTTGATAGTCTTAATAAACAGATGAGTGGCTTATTCGAAAATTTAGAAACAAGTAATTTTGATAATGATATAGATAATAAAAATGGAATAAACCCCAATAATCTGTTATTTAATTTTATTAATAGTGCTTTTTCGAAAAAAAATGATGATCATGGTAGAGGGCAAGATAATAATAAAAAAGAGCTACCCGGTTCGGATAAAGACAATAGCCGTAGCAGCACCAAGACCAAAACACAAAAGAGAAGTAGAAAAAAGAAGTATCTTGATCTTTATGGCACCAATCTTACACAACTGGCAAAAGAGGATGGTCTGGATCGTGTCATAGGAAGACATAGGGAAATAGATAGGGTTATTCAGATTCTGAATAGAAGGACAAAAAACAATCCAGTGCTAATAGGAGAGCCGGGGGTTGGCAAAACAGCCATAGCTGAAGGTTTAGCAGTAAGAATAGTAGAAAAACAAGTTCCGGCCAAGCTCTTTAATACAGATGTATACCTTTTAGATCTGACATCAGTAGTAGCAGGAACACAATTTAGGGGACAATTTGAGAGTCGCATGAAAGGAATAATTGAAGAAGCCTCTACTATGGGCAACGTAATTTTGATAATTGATGAGCTTCATAATATTATGGGAGCAGGGGAAGCCGAAGGCGCTATGAACGCAGCTAATATACTAAAGCCTGCACTTTCCAGAGGATACATTCAGGTCATTGGCTCTACAACACTAAATGAATATAGAAAATATATAGAGAAGGACTCTGCACTTGAAAGAAGATTCCAGCCGGTTTTGGTGGATGAGCCAACAATAGAGGAATCTATAGAAATTCTGAAGGGTATTAGACATTATTATGAAGAGTACCATACAGTAAAAATACCTGATGAAGTGATTTGCTCAGCTGTGATGTTATCTGAGAGGTATATTACTGACAGGTTTTTACCTGACAAGGCAATTGATGTAATAGATGAGGCAGGTTCCAGAGTAAACCTTAAGCATAAGGGTTTAGTTGAGCTTGAAGCGCTACGGATGGAACTGGAACAGGTGCAGGAAGAAAAGGAGAATGCGATTTCTGCAGACTCAATTGAGGACTATCAAAAAGCTGCGGATTTGAAGGTGCGTGAATGCAAGCTTATCGAAAACATTTCCAAGCTTGAGGAAAAAAATCAAGATATTGAAATCACATTAGATGATGTAGCTTATGTTGTTGAGGCTTGGACAAAAATACCCGTTCAGAAGATAACTGAAATTGAAGCCGAAAAACTTTTGAATCTTGATGAAAGATTGCACAAAAGGGTAGTAGGTCAAGATGATGCTGTGAAAAGCTTATCCAAAGCAATTATGCGAAACCGTGCAGGTTTCCAGAAGAAGAAAAAGCCGGCGTCTTTTATTTTCATAGGACCGACCGGAGTTGGAAAAACAGAACTTGTAAAAACGCTTGCTGGTGAACTGTTTGGAAGTGAAGATGCACTAATTCGTCTTGATATGTCTGAATATATGGAAAAGCATACTGTTTCCAAATTGATTGGAGCACCTCCGGGATATGTGGGATATGATGATGGAGGGCAATTGTCCGAGAGGGTAAGAAGAAAGCCTTATTCTGTTATACTTCTTGATGAGATAGAAAAAGCGCATCCTGATGTGTTTAATATGCTGCTTCAGATTCTTGAAGACGGGCGCTTAACTGATAGCCATGGCAAGGTTGTTAATTTTGAAAATACTGTTATTATAATGACATCAAATGCGGGAACAAGTCTTAAAGCAAATTCCATAGGCTTTTCAAATAATGAAAGCAATGCACACAAAAGCAGAATTATGGATGTGCTCAAAGAAATATTCAGACCTGAGTTCTTAAACAGGATTGATGAAATCATTGTATTTAATGAACTATCCCGAAATGAGCTTGAACAAATTGTAGACTTGATGTTGAAGGAAGTATTTGATGCGGTTCATGAAAAAGGGTTTAGTTTGAAAGTAAGCCAGGCTGCAAAGGATTTCATACTTGAAAAAGGATATGATATTAAGTATGGAGCAAGACCGCTCAGAAGAACAATCCAGCAGTTTATCGAAGATAAGCTTGCAGAGCTTTATCTTAAAGGCAGGTATCAAGCTGGGCAAACAATTGAAATTGATTGTATTGACGGTGAACTGATTTTTAATTGAGGATATTTTTTATATTTATTAAGTGTATGAAGCAGATTGAAGCCAAAGATTTCAGTCTGCTTTTTTGATTGAATTTTTTAACACTTCTCTACCATCCCAGTTCGGTAAACAATACATTGGGAAGTGAGAAGCTCAGTCGCAGCTCTCCCTCGCAAAGGTACCGGGTTCAACCCCAATTTTGTCGAATATTGTCGAACGCATATGTAGTCCGTAAAAAGAATATTCACTGTTTGTTAGTATAACTATAAAACAGTATTTAGTTGAAGGCAATAATCCAGATGCTCCCGGGATCCTTATTCCAATGATAAAGGACAGTATTGATTCCCGTAAAGCTTATAAG
>Ga0265293_10004997_pt1 | contig 22693 bp, 21 predicted proteins | sample Munlanlewell138R_FD_192505 | JGI IMG/M metagenome (GOLD analysis project Ga0265293, IMG submission 192505) | Leachate microbial communities from a municipal landfill in Southern Ontario, Canada - Leachate well 138R | ecosystem: Engineered > Solid waste > Landfill > Unclassified | place: Canada... | reverse complement strand
AAGCGCGCCTGCGCCTCCTCCTTGGTGCCCCCGCGTTCGAGGAACTCGAGGACGCGCTCGGGCCGGCCACCGAACACCTTGGTGAGGTTGCGGCAGGCGATCTTCGTGGGCGCCACCGAGGCGCCCGCTGGAGCAGCCGTACCGGAGGGGTCGGCGGTGTCGGCCGGGGCGACGGTGCCGGCAGGGACTTCGGTGGGCCCGGATCCGGGTTGGCTGCCGGATTCCAGGCCGCGAGTGGCTGTTTGCATTGGGTACCTCAATCGGCGGCCGAGGTGAACGGTCGACTTGGCATTGGTGTGGCTCGCGCGCGAGAGGCAGAACCTCACCACGCGGCGGCGAGCAGGAGAACGGACTAGGCTGGCGCCGACCTACTACAGTTCCGAGCATGCCCAGCACCAGCGGGCTGGTCCGAGGGTAACAGACCATCGCGGCTTCATCCGCCTCCCGCGATTCCCGCGCGGCGGTCGGAGGCCTCAGTTGCGCAAGGGTGAGGACCCTCATGCGGTTGGTTCGGGCCTTGGGTCGGCACCTACCGCCGACCGGAACTCTTGGCGCGACGGTGTCACTTGCCGGTCGGGGCTCAGTAGACGTTCCGGTCCACCTCGGCCTCGGCCCGCGCCCGCGCCTCCGCAGGTGACAAGCCCGCGATGAGCCCGGAGCGCATGACATGCTCCCACTCCTCGAAGCGGTAAGCACGCCGCAGGAGCAGCTCGGCGCCCTCGAAGGGCACCACGACCACGCCGTCGTCGTCGCCGAGGACGATGTCACCGGCGCGTACCAGCACGCCGCCGCACATGACCGGCTCCCCCACGCTCCCTGCCAGGTTCAGGCGGCGCGTGGTGAGCGCCGACAGGTTACGCGCGAAGACCGGCAGGCCGAGCTCGACGATCTCGCGTACGTCCGTTGCGGCGCCGTCGATGACGACCCCCGCCACGCCCTTGCCGCGCGCAATGCGCGCCATCAACCCGCCGAACGGGGCGTGCCTGCGGTCGCCGTGCCGCGCCACGACGAGTACCGTCCCCGGCGCGGCCGCCGCCACTGCCTCCGCGAGCGGGCCGTTGTCAGTAGGCTGGCAGGCGACCGGCAGCGCGCGCCCCACACACCTGAGCGGCCGGAAGAGGGGCTCGATCCCCCAGTCGAGAAACCCGTCCGTGGTGAGGTGGCCGATGGTGCCCGTGGACACCCCCAAGTAGCGTTCGAGCCAATCAGGGTTGGGGCCAGAGTCCGCCACGTTCGTCTCCTCGGGATCGCCTTGCGCCTCGAGGTTCCAAGGGCGCGGGCCGCTGTTTGCTGCCCAGGTTAGCGCCTGGACCGCGAGAGGAGGCCGAGGAATGGATCGGCGCCCGACCCGCGCCGGTGGTTCCGCCTGTTATCCTTCGCCGCAACAACCTACTGGGCGCCTGCACGTCCAGGCTGCCGAAACGACTAGGGTGGGCGTCTTGAACGCAATGCACGAGTAAGGAGCAAGTGGTCCATGGCCGCGAATGAGGCAAGCACCGCCACCCTGCGCGAAGTGACCGTTGCCGTCGTGCAGACCGATCCGGGGCCCGACAAGGCCGCCAACGTCGCACGTGCTTTCGAGCTCGTCGAACGCGCCGCTTCGCAGGGTGCGGAGTTCGTGACCCTGCCCGAGACCTTCCACTTCCGCGGCCCGAGCGACCTGAGGCGGGCTTCGGCCGAGACCATTCCCGGTCCCCTCTCGCGGGCCTTGAGCGACCTGGCACGGCGCCTGGGGATCTTCCTCCTCGGCGGCAGCTATAACGAGCTCCCCGAGGAAGGCGCGAGCGACCAGCGCACCCATAACACCAGCCTGCTCTTCGGTCCCGACGGGGCCCTGCTGGGCAAGTACCGCAAGATCCACCTGTTCGACGTCGTGGTGGGAGAGAAGTTGGTGGCTCGCGAGTCGGCGCGCAACCAGCCCGGCGACCGGGCGGTAGTCGCCTCAACGCCGTTCGGAACGGTCGGGATGACGATCTGCTACGACCTGCGGTTCCCGGAACTCTTCCGCAGCCTCGCGTTGGCCGGCGCCCGCCTCATCGTGGTGCCCTCGAACTTCGCCGAGCGCACGGGCCGCGACCATTGGGAAGTGCTCCTGCGGGCTCGCGCCATAGAGAACGGGGCCTACGTGATCGCGCCGGCAACCATCGGCAACGGCGGGGCCGAGTTCAACGCCTTCGGCCGCTCGCTCATCGTCGACCCGTGGGGCACGGTCGTCGCCTGTGCTCCCGATCGGGAGGGCGTCACCACCGCAAGACTCGACCTGTCCCGGGTAGACGCGATCCGCGCGTCGCTGCCCAGCTTGAAACATCTCCGGCCCGCGGCCTACGCCGTGCGCCAAGCCTGAGGAGGCTACGAATGGTGCTCGACTTCCCCCGAAAGCTCCTTATCGCCCTCGTGTCGGCCGCACTGGCCCTCGGAGGGTCGGCGCTCGCCGCCGACACGGTGCGCATCGCCACTTCTCTGGCCCCCAACAGCCTGCAGCCCGCCGAAGCCACCGGCCTGCCCGATGCGGCCGTCATCCGCACCATGTTCGAGGGTCTCGTCGGGTTCCTGGACGGCAAACTCGTCACCGAGCTGGCAGAGTCGTGGAGCGCCAACGACGACGCCACGGCGTACACGTTCAAGCTTCACGAAGGCGTCAAGTTCCACGACGGCACCCCGTTCGACGCGAACGCCGTCAAGGCGTATTACGAGTGGGTCCTCGACCCCAACAGCCGCGGCGCTCGCGGTCGCAGCCAGCTCAAGGACATCTCGAACATCGAAGTGCTGGGCGACTACGACGTGCGCATCGACCTCAGCCGGCCGAACGGCGCCTTCATCTACCTGCTCGCCATCAGCAACGCGCGCATCGCCAGCCCTGCCTCCCTGGAGAAGTACGGCGACGACATCAGCCGCCATCCCGTCGGCACCGGTCCGTTCAAGTTCGTCAGTTGGAGCGAGGGCCAGAGCGTGGTGGTCGAACGCAACGCCGACTACTGGGGTGAGCCGGCCAAGGTGGACGGCCTCGAGTTCGTGGTCGTCAACAACGCCGCCACGCGAGTCGCCATGCTGCAGTCGGGCGAGGTGCTGTTCGTGGAGGCGCTGCCGCCTCAACTGGTGCCAGTCATCGAGGCCGCTCCCGGCCTGGACGTCGTGAGCACCAAGACCAACTTCCTGCGCATCCTCGAGCTCAACACCACCAAGGCGCCGTTCACCGACGTGCGGGTGCGCCAGGCCCTCAACTACGCCATCGACAAGCAGCAGTTGGTGAACGTGGCCGTGGCCGGCCTCGCCACCGTCATGACCGCACCCATCCCGGCCACCACCTTCGGTTACGCCGAGCAGCCGCCCTACACCTACGACCCGGAGAAGGCCCGCTCGCTCCTGGCGGAAGCGGGTTACCCGAACGGCTTCGACATGAAGGTCCTCACCTTCACGGGCGACGAGTACCGCACGGTGGGTCAGGTCTTGCAGCAGATGTTCGCCGCCGTCGGCGTGAAGATGACGCTCGACCAACAGGAGCGCGGGGCCCTGGTCGATCAGATCTTCAAGCCCATGGGCGAGAACCCGACGCAGGCGGCCCTCGTGGGCGCCAGCGCCAGCACGGGTGACGCCGACCTGGCCATCACCACGTCCTTCCTCGAGCAGTCGTTCCCGCCTGCCGCTAACAACTGGAGCTTCTACGAGAACGACCAGGTGGAGAAGCTGGTGGCAGACGCACGCGCCACCGGTGACCAAGCCACGCGCAAGCAGCTCTACGCCGAAGCGCTCGGCATCATCTGGCAGGACGCCCCCTGGGTGTTCCTCTACAGCCCCGACTCGGTGGCCGGGCGCTCGTCAAGCCTGACGGGCGTGGCCTACGCACCCGACAACACGGTGGACGCCCGCCGCGCAGAGCTTCATTGAGCTGAGGCGCCGAACTCGGCCGAACTGACGAGACGGGACGGTAGCTTGTGCTTAGGTACACGATCAGGCGCCTGATACAAGCCGTCCCGACCCTCGTGGGCGTGGTCGTCCTCATCTTCTTCTTCGTGAGGGCCCTGCCGGGCGACCCGGCCCGGCTGTACGCCGGCACCGATGCCGACCCCGCGACGGTCGAGGCCGTGAGGCAGCAGTTCGGCCTCGACCGCTCGCTACCGGAACAGTTCGCCTACTTCGTCGCGGGGCTGTCGAGGGGCGACCTGGGCCGATCGTTCCGCGCCAACATGAGCGTGACCAGTCTGCTGGCGCGGCACTTCCGTGCCACTCTCGTGCTCGCGTCCATCGCCACCGTCATCGCCACGCTGCTCGGCGTGCTGCTCGGCATAACCGCTGCGCGAAGGCGCAACTCCTTCATCGACCTGTCGATCACGTCCGCGTCCGTCCTCGGCATCAGCACGCCGTCCTTCTTCCTGGGCATCCTCCTCATCTACCTCTTCGCCGTGAAACTGCGGGTCCTACCGGTCGCGGGCAACGTGAGCCTCAAGGGCCTGGTCCTGCCCGCCGTCACCCTCGCCGTCGCCAGCCTCGGCACCATCGCGAGGTTCGCGCGCTCGAGCTTGCTCGAGACGATAGCCAACGATTACGTCCGCACCGCCAGTGCGAAGGGCCTTTCCAGATCGCGCGTCATCAACAAGCACGCGCTCCGTAACGCGCTCATCCCCGTCGTCACCATCGTCGGCCTGCAGTTCGGCTTCCTCCTCTCGGGCACGGTGATCGTGGAGACGGTCTTCAACTTCCATGGTCTGGGTTGGCTCCTGATCCAGTCGGTCGAGGCGCGCGACTACCCCGCCGTGCAGGGGCTCATGCTCGTGTTCGCGCTCCAGTTCATCGTCATCAACCTCGTAGTCGACGTCCTCTACGGCGTCATCGACCCGAGGATCAGTTATGACTGAGAGCCTCGAGAGGCCCCGGGTGGCGCGCTCCGCATTCTCGCGGAGCGTCCTGGGCCGCCTGCTGCGCCACCGGAGCGGCTCTCTCGGCCTGGTGTTGACCGCCTTCTTCATCGTGCTGGCCGTGATCGGGCCTTGGGTGGCGCCGTACGGTCCGGCGACCCCCGATTACACCCTCTTGGCGGCGGGCAGCAGCAGCAGTCACTGGCTGGGAACCGACGCGTTCGGTCGCGATACCTTCAGCCGGCTTCTCGCCGGCGCCCGGTACTCGGTGACGATCGGGCTCTCCGCGACCCTCATCGGGGCCCTGGCGGGCGGCATCTGGGGCGTCTTAGCGGGGTTCTTGGGGGGTTGGTTCGACAACGTGTCCATGCGGCTCGTGGACGTGCTCCTGGCGTTCCCCGGCATCCTCATCGCCATCGGGCTGGTGACTATCACGGGTCCGGGCGTGGGGCCGGTGGTCTTCGCGTCGGCCGTGTTCGGGGTGCCCGTGTTCGCGCGGCTGGCGCGCGGCTCGACACTCGAGGTCAAGACAAGGGCGTTCATCGAGGCGGCCAACGCCCTCGGCATGAGACGCCTCGGGGTCATGGCTCGGCACGTCGTCCCACAGGTCGTGGCGCCGGTACTCGTCTACGCCACGCTGCGCAGCGGCTCGACCCTGCTCGTGGCCTCGGGCCTCTCGTTCCTCGGCCTGGGCGTCCAGGCGCCGGCCCCGGAGTGGGGCGCGATGCTCTCCGATGCGCAGCTCTGGTTGGCGGTGCAGCCGCTCATGGCGTTCGCCCCGGGCGTCACGATCACGCTCGCCGTGCTCGGCTTCAACCTGTTGGGAGATGGCCTGCGCGACGTGCTAGACCCATCCATCCGGGTGTGACCGCCCGGGCCTGGGTAAGCTCTGCTCATGCCAGGCATCCATCACGTCACCGGGATAACCGCCCGGGTGCAGGCCAACGTCGACTTCTATGCAGGCCTGCTCGGGCTGAGGCTGGTCAAGCGGACGGTCAATCACGAAGACGCCTCCGCATTGCACCTCTTCTACGGTGACGGCGCCGCGAGTCCCGGCACGCTCATCTCGTTCTTCGCCTGGCCGGGCGGTTCTGCGGGTAGACGCGGTCACGGCCAGGCCACCGAGCTGGGGCTGATCGTGCCACGCGCCTCGATCGGCTACTGGACCTCCCGTTTGATCGAGCACGGTGTGCCGTTCGACGGGCCCACCGTCGATGGCACCACGACGAGGCTCGCGCTCAGCGACCCCGACGGGCTCGCGATCACCCTTACGGGCAGGCCCGACGCCCCCGAAGGGGTTGAGTGGCAGGGGTCGGGGGTACCCGGGACCCACCAGGTGCGCGGCATCTCCCACGTCACCTTGTGGACCGAACGGCCCGCCGAGACGGGGGCTGTTCTGGAGGAGATCCTCGGCTTCGAGCGGTCCGAGGAGAACGAGGCCACCACGAGTTACCGCGTGAAGGCAACCCTCGGGAACACGGTGAACGTGCGCGACACCTCGGGATTCTGGTCCGGCGGTGATGGGGCGGGATCGCTGCACCACGTCGCGTTCCGAGCCGCCGGCGTGAACGACTTGACAACGGTGGTCGAACTCGCGCTACAGCGCGGCCTACCTCTCTCCGAGCTGAAGGAGCACGGTTACTTCCAGAGCCGCTACTTCCGTGAGCCCGGCGGGAGCCTCATCGAGGTAGCTACCGACGGTCCCGGCATGGCCCTCGACGAGGCGCCGTCCGAGCTCGGCACACGCCTCGTGCTGCCACCCGATCTCGAGCTGATGCGCGGCGACGTCGAGGCTGTCATGCCGTACTTCGCCCTCCCCGACGAGCCACGACGGCCGGAACGGGACCTCGGTTGGATCCACAGGTTCGTTCCCGGCACCTCCGGTCTCACCCTGCTCGTGCTCCACGGCAGCGGCGGCAGCGAGACGCAACTGCTGCCCTTAGCCAGGCGGGTTGCCGAGAGCGCCAACCTGCTGGCGCCGCGGGGTCGCTCCACTGCCGAGCAGGCGCTGCGGTACTTCGCGAGGAGGCCCGACGGCACGTTCGACCAGGAGGAGCTCGACCACGAAGCCGACGCCCTGACGAAGTTCGTGGGCGACGCGGCCGCGCTTTACGGCTTCGACCCGCAGCGCGTGGTGATACTCGGTTACAGCAACGGCGCCCACGTGGGGACGGCGGCCCTGGCTCGCCACCCGACCAGCTTCGCCGGTGCGGCCCTGCTCCGCTCCGTGGCGCCGTTCGGCTTGCCCGGCCACTCGGCCTTGAGCGGGAAACCGGTCCTCATGCTGCAGGGCGAGGGCGATCACTTGCTGCGCGACCAGGCCGACGAGAAGCTCGCGGCCTACCTGCAGGCCAACGGCGCCTCGCTCCAGTCGACGACCGTGCCGGGCGGGCACTACCTTTCCGCGGCCGACGAAAGCGTGCTCCGGCCGTGGCTGGAAGGCTTAGGCGGATGAGCGCGCCTAACCCCGCACCGGCCGCGGGTTCGGACGACCCCTGCCACTCGAGCGCCGAGGAGCTGGCGGCGGCCGTGCCTGCCCCGCCCACCGTCGAGGAGGCGGTGCGCCTCGCCAAGGGCTTCGCCGACCCGACCCGGCTGCGCATCCTCGCCATGCTGCGGCTGGGAGAGGTGTGCGTGCACCAGATCGTCGATACCCTCGAGATGGAGCAATCGGCCGTCAGCCACCAACTCCGTACCCTGCGCGCCGCGCGCCTCGTCGAGCACACGAAACGGGGGCGCCACGTGTACTACCGCCTGGCCGACGCTCACGTGCTCGCCATGCTCGAGGGCATCTTGTCGCACAGCCGCGAGGTCTGAACTTCCGGCTCATCCCTCACATCGCATGAGCGTTTGTTCATATAATGTGCGGAGGTTGGCCGGGAGGTCCAACGCGCATGGCCACGGCCCGCCTCGAACTGAACAGCCTCCTTCCGGGGCACGCTCCTGACACCGACGCCTGTATCGCCCGCCTTACCAGCGGGATCGAGGCGTTGCGGGGAGTAACGGCAACGAGGCTCGAGAGCGGCCTTGGAGGCGCCTACGTGAGCGTGGAGTACGACGCCGACGTTCTGCCAACGGCCGAACTCAAGCGCCTAGCCGGCGCGACCGGGCGGGACGTGAGCGCTCGGATCGAGCACCGTGAGTACCAGCTGAGCGGCCTGCACTGCTCCGACTGCGCGACCAAAGTGGCGGCCGTGACCGGCCGGCTCCAGGGCGTGTTCGACGCCCAAGCCAGCTTCGCGACCGAGAAGCTGCACTTGACGCTCGACAAGACCATCGCCGACGAGGGCCGCATCGTTTCCGAGATCGAGCGCCTCGGTTACCGGCTGGCGCCCCCGGAAACGCACGGTCACGGCGAGCAGGGAACCGAAGGGTCGTCCGGGCTAGGCAGGTTCGACCCGCGCCGCATACCGGCCGACCTCCGGCTGAGCCTGGCGGCGGGTCTGGCGCTCGCCGCGGGCGTCGCGCTCCAAGCCGCCGCCGCTCCGACGGCCGCTTGGTTGCCCGCCTACTTGCTTGCCTACGTGGCGGGCGGCTGGCACGCCACCAATCACGCCGTCAGGGCGGCTGCGAAGGCGCGCTTCGACATCGACCTGCTGATGGTGGTAGCCGCGCTCGGGGCCGCCAGCCTCGGCGCGTGGCCCGAGGGCGCTCTCCTCCTCTTCCTCTTCAGCCTCGGCCATGCGCTCGAGCGCCTCGCCATGAACCGCGCGCGGGGGGCGATCCGGGCGCTGGGCGGCCTCACGCCCAAGACCGCCAGGGTGCGGCGCGGCGGGTCGGAGGGCGACCTATCGGTGGCCGAACTGCGCATCGGCGACACGGTCATCGTGCGCCCGGGCGAACGGCTTCCGGCGGACGGCCGGGTGACCGCCGGGAAGAGCCACGTCGACCAGGCACCCATAACGGGCGAGAGCATTCCGGTCGCCAAGGTCGTCGGCGACGAGGTCTACGCGGGCACCATCAACCTGGGCGGCTCGCTGGAGGTGCTCACCGACCGCGCGCCGGAGGACACCACGCTGGCGCGGGTGATCAAGGCCGTCGAGTCCGCCCAGATAGCGAAGGCGCCCAGCCACCGGTTCAGCGAGCGCTTCCAGCGCGTGTTCTCGCCCATCGTCCTAGGCGGCACCGCGCTCATGATCGCGGTGCCGCCACTGCTGGGGGTGCCGTTCGAGACGAGCTTCATGCGCGCCATGGTGCTGCTGGTGGCGTCGAGCCCCTGCGCCCTCGCGCTCGCGACGCCGTCGGCCGTGCTCGCGGGGATAGCGCGAGGCGCCCGCAGCGGCGTGCTCATCAAGGGCGGCGCGCACCTCGAGAACGCCGGCATGACCGACGCGGTGGTCTTCGACAAGACCGGCACCCTCACCAGCGGCCGGCCCCGGCTCACGGACGTCGCGGCGGCGGGCCTCGACGAGGAGTCGCTGCTGCGCCTCGCTGCCAGCCTGGAGAGCCGCAGCGCCCACCCGTTGGCCGCTGCGGTGGTGGCTGCGGCCGCAGAGCGCAACGTGAGCCTCGGCAACGTGACCGATTTCGAGGAGCGAGTCGGCTTCGGCGTCACCGGAGTGGTGGACGGCGTGAGCGTCATGATCGGCAACCGCAGACTACTGGCCGAGGCGGGCGTGGTCCTCTCCCCGGCCGAGGAGGCGAACGCGAGCGAGTTGGAGCGTCGCGGCAAGACCACCCTCTTCGTGGCCGCGGGTGACGGGCCCTCGCGCTGGAGCCTGGCGGGGGTGCTCGCCGTCCGCGACGACCCGCGCCCGGAGGCGCGCGCGACCGTGGCGGGCCTGCGCCGGCTGGGCATAAAGCACCTGGTCATGCTCACGGGTGACAACGAGCGCGTCGCCCGCGCAGTCGGCGAGGAGCTCGGCCTGGACGAGGTGCATGCCGGGCTGCTGCCCGACGACAAGGCGCGCCTGGTGGTCGAGCTTCAGCAGCGCTACAAGCGCGTGATAGTCGTGGGCGACGGGGTCAACGACGCGCCGGCCATGGTCGCCGCGGACGTGTCGGTGGCCATGGGTGGGGCCGGCAGCGACGTGGCGCTCGAGGTCGCCGACGTGGCACTCATGTCCGACGACCTCACCCGACTGCCGTACGCCATCTCCCTGTCGCGCGCCAGCAGGCGGATGATCGTGCAGAACCTGTTCGTCAGCCTCGGCGTGATCGCCCTGCTGGTGCCCAGCGCCCTCTTCGGCCTGGCGAGCATCGGCGTGGCAGTCGTGATCCACGAGTCGAGCACCCTCGTGGTCGTCGCCAACGCGTTGCGCCTGCTGGGGTACAAGGAAGAAGCCGTCACAGCCGCGTAGCCCACAGTGGGCGATGCTGTGCCATGCCACCAAACGCCGCACCGGCGAGGCCTGGCCGCTGGATCGTCATCGCCGCAGTCCTCGGGTCCAGCATGGTGTTCCTCGACGGTTCGACCGTCAACGTGGCGCTGCCCGCGCTGCAGGCGTCGCTGGGCGCCAGCGCGGTCGACGTCCAGTGGGTGATAAACGGCTACACGCTCTTCCTCGCAGCGCTGCTGATGCTGGGAGGCTCGTTAGGCGATCACCTGGGCCGCAAGCGCGTGTTCATGGCCGGCGTGGTCGTCTTCACCGTCGCCTCCATGTGGTGTGGCTTGGCGCCGAGCGTGCGGCAGCTCATCGCGGCGCGGGCCCTGCAGGGCGTGGGCGGGGCGCTCCTCACCCCGGGAAGCCTTGCCCTGATAAACGCCAACTTCTCGCCCGGCAAGCGGGGCGCCGCCATCGGCACCTGGTCGTCCTTCTCCGCCATCGCGGTCGCGGCCGGGCCCATCCTGGGCGGCTGGTTGATCGACAACCTGTCGTGGCGCTGGATCTTCTTCGTGAACGTCCCCATCGCCTTAGTAGCGCTGCTCGTCACCTGGCGGCGCGTGCCGGAGAGCCGCGACCTGGAAGCGGGCAAGCGCCTCGACTTCTTGGGCGCGGCCCTCGCGACGCTCGGCTTGGGCGGAGTGATCTACGCGCTCCTCGAGGCGTCGACGCGCACCTGGTCGGACCCGACGGTGTTCGGTGCGCTCATCGTCGGCGTCCTCGCGCTGGCCGCGTTCGTGGTCGCCGAGGCCAGGCTCGAGGAGCCGATGGTGCCCCTGCGGCTGTTCAAGTCCCGCGTCTTCGCCGGCATAAACGTCGTCACCCTCCTGCTTTACGCCAACCTGGCCGGACTAGGGTTCTTCCTGCCCCTGTTCCTGATCCAGGTGAGGGGCTTCGCCGCCACGGCAGCGGGCGCGGCGTCGCTGCCCCTGGTCATCCTGTTGTTCCTGGCTTCCGGCTGGTCGGGCCGCCTCTACGACCGCGTGGGGCCCCGGCTCCCGATCGGGGCGGGGGCGCTGCTCACCGCGGCGGCGCTGATGCTCTTCGTCCTCCTCGGCGACGCCCCGAGCTTCCTGGTGGCCGTAACGTTGCCAATGACGGTGATGGGGGCCGGGATGGCGCTGTTGGTCGCGCCCCTCACGACCACGGTGATGGCGGCGGTGCCGGAGGCCCTTTCGGGCACGGCCTCGGGCATCAACAACGCCGTCTCGCGCGTCGCCGGACTGCTCGCCATCGGGCTCCTCGGCATGGTCATGCTGAACATCTTCGGCTCGCGCTTGGCAAGCGAGCTGAGCGCCTCCAGCCTCCCCGTCGCCGTCCAAGAGGAGTTGCTTGCCGCTCGCAACGACCTGGCCGGCATGCAACTGCCGCCCTCTCTGAATCCGGCGCAGGCGGCCGAGGCCCGTGCGGTGATCGACGACTGCTTCACCAGCGGGTTCCGCCTGGTGTTGACGAGCATGGCGGTGGTGGCCGTGGTGGCCGCGTTCCTGTCCTGGCTCACGCTGCCGGGACGGGGCGGCGCCCCACACCTGGCCGTTCGCGGCTCCGTTGCCGGGACTTGAGGGAGCGCCGCGGTGGACGGGGCGGCGACGCGGAAAGGTGATGGGAAACGGCGGCGCGGAACGGGCGAGGACTCGCGTGGCTCAGCGTGGCGTGGCGAACACGAGCGTCCAGAAGCTCCGTAACTCTGCCGCGCCCAGTTCGCGCTCCTCGGCGCGCATGATCGACTCGCAGTGCGCGGGGCTGTCCATCCACGCTCTCACGACGTCCTCCGGCGAGTCGTAACCCCACGCAACGTTCTCGGCCACCAGCGACCACTCGTAGCCCGCACGGGACACGCGCTGGCCGACGGTCGAGCCGTCCTTGCCAACGTGGCTCATGACGTTGCGGGTCGCCTGATCGGCGGTATGCAGTTGGGCCGCGCGGACGAGCCTGCGTTCGAGCGACAGGCGGGGCGCGGGTGGCATGGCCTTGCCGCCGCAAACGGCGCCGTGGGCACGTTCTTGGTTGACGAGGTCAAGCAGGCGTTCGGCGACGGGGTCGTTGTGGGCGGGACCCTGATCGACTGCTACGGCGCTACTGCGGGGCGCACATGCCACCATGGCAAGCACAAGGAACAGCACGCTGGCGGCCAGGCGGGGTGCTATGGCGCGTTGGGAGAGCACGGCGCTGGAACCATACATTCTCGCCCGAGGCCCCGTCGTGGCACTTCGCACTCTCCGTGCGGGAGCGACGCGCACATCAGCAACTCGCAAGTGTCCCGCCTAGCCCGCACCGAGCAGCCTTGTGTCTGTCGAAAGGTGCGCGAACCGCCTCTCGGTTCGCCTCGTGTAGAATGGTTCTGCCTTACCGGCCGGTCGGTAACTATAGCCCTCGACCGGCGCCGGCATTGGAGGACCGATGATCGATTCACTCTGGCTACCGCCGGCTGCTCACGTGGTGAGCGGCGTTCTAGTGCTCGCAACGACTCTCTTGGCGCTCGTCGTCAGCGCCGTGTTGGCGTGGCGCCGCCGGCCCCTCTCGAGGTTCGCGAGCGTCGCCTTCGTCCTCGCCCAGTTGGCCCTGATGGTCCAGGCCCTCATGGGCATCAAGCTCCTCGACCAGGGCCTCGGGCCCATGCAGCTCTACATCCATTACCTCGGCGGGCTGGGGCCCTTGCTCTTCTTCCTCGCTTACTACTGGTTGCCGCGAGGCATCCGCAACCGCCGCTGGACGGCGCTAACCGTTACCAGCTCGGCGTTCCTCTTCGCCGTCATGGCGTTCGGCATCGGGGCGAGTTACGTGCCTGGAGGGATCTAGACGAACGCCACCGACCCCAAAGCGCACGTCCTCGAAGCGGCCCTGCCACTGTTCGCCGCGCGCGGCTACCAGGGGGTATCGATGCGCGAGGTCGCGGCAGCCGTCGGCGTATCGAAGGCGGCCATCTACCACCACTACGCAGACAAGGAGGAACTCTTCCTCGCGCTGCTGCTGGCGGCGGTGGCGAGAGCCGGCGGCCTGGTCGAGCGGGCGCTGGCAACGAACGGCGATACGGAGGCCAAGCTTAGGGCGCTCCTGAAAGGCATCGCGTCACACCGCAGCGACCAACGCGTCGCCATGCGCCTGGCCGAGCAGGAGGCCGTCCACCTGAGCGAGGCGGGCCGAACGAAGCTGTTCGGCGAGTACCGGGCAAGGTTCACGGGCCCGATCGAAGCCCTGATGGCCGAGGGCCAGGCGACAGGCGAACTCCGCCGCGCCGACCCACGGTGGCAGGCGACGGCCCTGCTCACGCTGGCACAGTCGCTCCTGGACCCGCGCGAGCGGGGAGTGACCGGCGCTGCGGTCCTAGAACTGTTCCTGCATGGTGCGGCGGTGAGTTGACGCGCAGCGTTGCGCCACGCTTGGCCGGCGTGTGAGAGTGCGCTGATGTCCGAGGAGCACGGAGCCGGAATCGAGCAACTGTCGAGCAAAGCGCTCGAGAGACGCGTCAAGCGTTGGCTGCTCCGCGCGCCGTTCGAGTGCCACGTGCAGGTGGCGCCCGGCCTCGAGGAGACCCTGGCGACCGAGCTCCTCGCAGGCGGTTTCGCGGCGGAGCGGGCCGAGTTGAACTTGGTTCATGGCGGCGTCGAGCTGGGCATGGACCACCTCGGCATCATGCGCGCCAACCTCACGTTGCGCACGGCCGGTCGCGTCCTCCTGCGCCTCGGCACGTTTCCGGCGGCCACGCCGGAGATGCTCTACGACCGCGCCCGCAAGCTCCCGTGGGAGACGCAGATCGGGTTCTCGGTCCACTACGCGCTGCACGTCACCTCGAGGAACTCCAAGCTGCAAGCGGGTGACGCGGTGGCGAACACCGTCGCGAGCGCCGTGTCGCGCCGGCTGCGGCCGCTCGGGCTCTACCCCAAGGCCCAGGAGGATGCCGAGCTCGTGTTCCACGTGCGGCTGCAGGACGACCACTGCACCATCAGCCTCGACACGAGTGGCCCCCACCTCCACCGCCGTGGCGTGCGCCGGCACGTGCCCAAGGCGCCGGTGCGGGAGACGCTGGCGGCGGCCATGGCGCTGGAGGGCCTGGCGCGCGTGGGCGGGGCCCCCGACGTGGTCCTCGACCCCTTCTGCGGCAGCGCCACCCTGCTCATCGAGGCCACGGACGCGCTCGGCGGCCTGGCCCCGGGGCGGCACAGGACGTTCGCGTTCGAACGCGCCGCCTGGTTCCGGCCGGGCTCGTGGCGCGAGGTGAGGCGCCAGGCCGAGGCGGGCGTCCGGCCACTACAGACGCGCTTCTTGGGGATCGATGTCGACGAGCGTGCGATCGCGGCTGCCAGGGCCAACCTAGAGGGCGAGTACTCGGGCGTCGAGCTTAGGCTGGCCGACGGCACCAGCTTCGACCTAGGGAGCCTGAACGCGCGTCGCGGCCTCGTGCTCACGAACCCCCCCTACGGCGTGCGCCTGGGGGAGCGCCGCGAGGCCGCCGAGACGACCCGCGCCTTCCTCGCCAACCTCGCAAGCGCCGGCGGCGAGTGGCAGGTCGTCATGCTCGTGCAGGACCCCGGGCCGGTGCTCGAGTTCTTGTCGGACACGCGCGTCACGCGCACGCGCAACGGCGGGCTGGCCGTCGCGATGGTCAGTGGACGCAGCGGCGCGGGCTGTTGACAAGAGCCCCTCCCGGCCCTATCCTGTTCCATACCCCCAGTAACTGGGGGTAACGAGAGGGGGCGCCAATGCCGCCACGCCCAGTCCGCCAGTTGCAAGTCCTAGACGCGCTCCGCGCGGCCTACGAGCGCACGGGCGCCACGCCGGAGCTAACGGCCCTGTCACGCACCCTCGGCATCAGCTACTCCACCTTGCGCGAACACCTCCGGGCCCTCGAGACCAAGGGCGAGCTGCTGCTCGAGAGCCGCGGCCCCGGCCGCAGCCCACGCCTCACGCTCCTCGGCGGCGGCTTCGGGGTCCCGCTCTACGGCGAGATCGCCGCCGGCCTCCCCGTGGGCGTCTACCCCACGCCCGAAGGGCACCTGGCGCTGCGCGGCCGGCCGGATCAGTTCGCGCTGCGCGTGAGGGGCGACTCCATGGCGGACCGCATCGAGGACGGGGACGTGGTCCTCCTCCACCGCGCCGAACCGCAGCGCCCCGGCGAGGTCTGCGCCGTGCGGGTCGGCGAGGACGAGACCACCCTCAAGTACCTCGACTGGCCGGTGGACGAACCACGCCCGCACGAGTACCGCCTGAGACCGCACAACCCGGCCTTCCCCGTCATCACCGTGGACGCCCAGGACCTCCACGTAGACGGGGTGTTCCGCGGCCTCCTGCGCGGCGACATCGTGCAGGACCTGATCATAGAGGGGAGTGAGTGATCGCTACCTGACCCCCAACACCTAGTACCGTCTCCAACGAAGAAGGACACATCCACCGCCGCCAAGCAAGAGGACGTGTCCTTCCGATAGCCCCGAAGCGGTCCGCTGACGCTGACCTACCCAGGTGAGGCACATGCTAACACCGTGCACCACGACAACCGAACCCCGCGCGGCCCAACCGGCCCACCTGCCCGCGCCCATGGCGCGTTCCGCGCAGCCACCGGAACGTGGCGAGAACGCGCCCGCCGCCCGGCCACGGCGCCCCGGCCGCCCACCCGCCGCCCGGCCGCCGGCCCCCATCAAGCTGCTCTTCCCCATCGCCGCCGTGCTCCTCTGCCGCCGCGCCGACAACGAGGAGCGCCCGTGCTAGCGGCCCTCGAGTTCGGTCCCCTACCCCTCTACCTCGCGCAGCGCGCCGAGCCCGAGCTCAAGCGCGTGCCGCTGGTGGTGGCCGACGAGCAGCGCGTGATACACGCCAACGCCGCCGCCAAGCGGCACGGCATTACCCCGGGCATGCGCCTGGAGGGCGCGCGCATGCGCGTGACGGGCCTCGAGGTCCGCTCCTTCCAAGAGCCCGACCTCGAACACGCCTGGCTCGCGCTCCTGCGCGACCTGTACGACCTCACCCCCTGGCTGGAGAGCGGCCCGCGCGGCCGCGTGTTCGCACGCATCGACCGCGCCGAGGCCCAGGAAGTGGCGCTCGAGTACGACGTCCGCGCCGGCCTGGCGACCGACGTCGAGACGGCGGAGCTGGCCGCCCTGGCCGCCAACCCCGGCACCGTGAGGGAGGTACCGGACACCCAACGGGAGGGGTTCCTGGCTCGCCTGCCCCTGCGCTTCCTCCGGGGCGTGGGGGTGTCGGAGGCCAACCTCACGCGCCTCCACTGGCTGGGGCTGACCACCGCCGCCGACCTGGCGCGCTGGAGCGCCCCGCAGATCCGTGCCTACCTGGGCGAGGAGGGCACCGCCGTCCTCGCTTACCTGCACGGCCCGCGCCGCGCTGAGCTGCGGCCTTACCGACTCCCGCCCAGCATCCGGCGCTCCCTCTCGTTCGCGGACCCGGTCCGCGAGCCGCATCAGATCCTGCCGGCCATCGACCGCCTCGCCACCGAACTCGAACGCGCCCTCGCCGGTCGCGCGGCGCGGCGCCTCACGCTCACCGCCACCTTAGCGGGCACCCAACACCGCGCCAGCCGCCTGGCCAAGCGCCCGCTCCAGCAGGCCCGTCATATCCGTCAGCAGGCCCTCTTCGCGCTGCACGACAGCCACGCCGAGGGAAGCCCCATCGAGCGCCTCACCGTCGAGCTGGGCTCGCCCGAGCGCAGCAGCACCCAGGACGGCCTCTGGCCACAACGCGAACGCCGCCGGCAGGCACTAGAGGCCACCCTCGAGCGCTTCCCGTCCGCGCCGCGCCACCTGGTGTGGCGCGACCCGCACGCCCAAGCCGCCGACCTGGCGTGGGCGTGGGAGGGCTACGTCGACGAGCGCGGAGGCTACGCGGGCGCCGACCTGGCCGAGCGTGGCGGGTACGCGGGCGCCGACCTGGCCGAGCGCGGCGTGTACGCAGGTGCCGACCTGGCCGAGCGCGGCTCCACCGCGCCGCGGCGTCCCGGCGTCAGGCCGGGCAGCCGCAAGCGGCAACCCGCCGCGGAGGCGCTCGCCTCAGCCGCCGCGACCGCAGCAGCAACCGCCGCCGTGCCGCTCTTCGCACCGCCCCTAGCGCCACCCCTCGCACCGCCCCTCTCCCCACCCGAGGCACCGTCCACCAACGCCGAGGAGGCCCTGCAGCGAAGCCCCGCACCGCACCCGCGCAGCCGCCCGGTTCAGGTCGACGCGGTGAACGACCGTGCGCCGGCCACCCCCGGGCCGTGAGCGCGTTCGGCGGCCTCGGCGAAGCTCCGGGCTCAACCCTGCCCGAGCGCCAGCAAGACCAACAGCACGATGTTCAGGACGACCACGACCACGACTATCGCGCCCAGCACGAAGCGCGTGAACGGCCCGTTCACGGCCGTACCCATCAACCGGCGGTCGTTGGCCAATAGCGCCAAGGGCACCAGCGCGAAGGGGATGCCGAAGCTCAACACCACCTGCGACAACACCAGCGCCCAAGTGGGCTCCGCCCCGAGCGCCAGGATCGCCAGGGCGGGCACCAGGGTCACCGCCCGGCGCCAAAGCAACGGCACGTGCCAGTGCAGCAAACCCTCCATGATGGTCGCGCCCGCGTAGCACCCCACCGAGGTGGAGGCCAAGCCGGAGGCGAGGAGCCCGATGCCGAAGACGAGGCCAACGAAGGGCCCCAGCGCGCCGGCGATGGCGGCGTGGGCGCCCTCGATGGTGTCGGTGCCGGTGACGCCCTGTAAGTTGGCAGCCGCCAGGAGCAGCATGGCGATGTTCACGAGCCCCGCCATGGCCAGCGCCCCGGCGACGTCGCTGCGCGTGGCGCGGAGCATCAGGGGAAGCATCTCAGGCGCCACCTTCTTGTGCCGGTCGCGCGCCAGGGCCGAGTGCAGGTAGATGGCGTGCGGCATGACGGTGGCGCCCAACATGCTGGCGGCCAGGATCACGCTGTCGGCGTTGACGAAGCGCGGCACCAGCCCACTCAACATCCCGGCGATCTCCGGCGGCTTGAAGAACAGGCCCGCCAGGAAACCGAACGTGATGATGACCAGCAGCCCTATGATGACGAACTCGAACTGGCGCTGACCGGTCCGGCTCTGGACCTCGAGGAGGAACATCGAGACGACGCCGACGATGGCGCCGCCGACAACCAGGGGCAGGCCGAAGAGTATCTGCAGCGCGATGGCGCCGCCGAGCACCTCGGCCAGATCGGTGGCGGCGGCCACGAGCTCGGCCTGCACCCAGAACGCCAGCCGCGGGCGCCTGCGCATGCGGTCGCCGAGCAGTTCCGGCAGGGTGCGGCCCGTCACCAGGCCGAGCTTCGCCGACTGGTACTGCACCACGACGGCGATGAGGTTCGATACGACGAGTACCCACAGGAGCAGGTAGCCGTAGCGCGCGCCCGCCGTGACGTTGGCGGCCACGTTGCCCGGATCGACGTAGGCGATGGCCGCGACGAAGGCCGGCCCTAACAGTGATAACGGATGGCGGAAGGGGTTGAGTTTCGAGCGCACGAAAGCACTCTAGAACCCGTTCCTTATTTCGACGTGTCTAAATGCCACATATGGCCCGCCACGCGGGCGCAAGTCAGGGGCCAGCCCGTGGGTCGCGCGTGTCGGGTCTTGGCCTCGAGGCCGGCCCGTTAGGCAGGGGCGAGCTGCGGGTTAGGCATCGCCTCCTGCGCGGCGCTAGCCGGCATGGGCGCGCTGAAGCGCCGTAGGCGCAGCGCGTTGGTGATCACGAACACGCTCGAGAAGCCCATGGCGGCCGCGGCCAGCACGGGTGAGAGCAGGATGCCGAAGCTCGGGTAGAGGACCCCGGCGGCCACTGGGATGAGCACGGTGTTGTACGCGAAGGCCCAGAACAGGTTCTGCTTGATGTTGTCGAGCGTGGCGCGCGAGAGCGCGAGGGCGTTGACGATGCCCCTCAGGTCGCCCGACATCAGGATCACGTCGGCCGACTCTATGGCGATGTCGGTGCCCGTGCCGATGGCGACGCCCACATCGGCGGCTGCCAGCGCGGGGGCGTCGTTGATGCCGTCGCCGACGAAAGCCACCTTGCGCCCCTCGGCCTGCAGCTGCTTTACCGCCGCCACCTTGCCGTCGGGGAGCACTTCGGCCAGCACCTCGTCTATGCCCAGTTGCGCGGCAATGGCCTTAGCCGTCCGGCGATCGTCGCCGGTGATCATGGCCACGCGCAACCCGAGGCCGTGCAGCGCCTCGATGGCCGCTGGGGTGGAGGGCTTGATGGGGTCGGCGACCGCCAGGACCGCCGCCAGCCGGCCGTTGACGGCCGCGTAGATGGGCGTCTTACCTGCTGCTGCGAGGCCGTCCGCCGTACTGGCGAAAGGTTGCGGGTCGAGCTCGAGCCGACGCATGAACCGGTCGGCACCCACCGCCACGCGGCGGCCTTCGACCTCGGCCTCGACGCCGAAGCCCGGGGTGGCGTCGAAGCCGCTGGCCGTCGGCACGCTCAGGCCCTGGGCCTTGGCGGCGCGCACGATGGCGTCGGCCACCGGGTGCTCGCTCCCCGATTCGGCGGCGGCAAGGAGCGCCAACAGGTCGTTCCGCTCGAAGCCGGGGGCCGGCTCGAGGTCGGTGAGTTCGGGCCTGCCCAGGGTGAGGGTGCCCGTCTTGTCGAGGGCGACGACCTGCGTCTGCTGCAGCGACTGCAGCGCCTCGCCCTTGCGGAATAGCACGCCTAGTTCGGCAGCCTTACCCGTGCCGACCATGATGCTCGTGGGGGTCGCGAGGCCCATGGCGCAGGGGCACGCGATTATCAGCACGGCAACGGTGTTGACCAGCGCGAAGGTGAGCGCCGGCTGCGGGCCGAAGATCATCCAGAGCACGAAGGTGAGCGCGGCGATGGCCATGACCACGGGGACGAACACCGCCACCACGCGGTCGGCAAGCGCCTGGATCGGCGGCTTGCTGCCCTGCGCGGCCTCGACCATCTCGATGATCTGGGCGAGGACGGTGTCGGCGCCAACGGCCTTCGCCTCGAAGCGGAACGAGCCCGTCTTGTTGATGGTGCCGCCGACCACCTTGCCGCCTTCGGACTTGCGGACCGGCACGCTCTCGCCGGTGATCATCGACTCGTCGACGTAGGAGGAACCCGAAACGACGACGCCGTCCACGGGCAGCCGTTCACCGGGCCGCACGACGACGATGTCGCCGGGCACGACGGCGGCGACCGCCACCTCGAGCTCCTGCCCATCGCGCTCGACGCGAGCCGTCTTGGGCTGAAGGTTCATGAGCTGCTTGATGGCCTCGCTGGTGCGCCCCTTGGCGATGGCCTCCAGGTACTTGCCCACGAGGATGAGGGTGATGATCGACGCCGAAGCCTCGTAGTAGACATGCACCGTGCCCGCAGGCAGCACTTGCGGCAGGAACGTGGCCACCAGCGAGTAGCCGAACGCCGCGCTTGTGCCCAGCATCACGAGGCTGTTCATGTCGGGGCTGCCACTAACGAGGCTCTTCCAGCCGGGCCGGTAGAAGCGCCCGCCTGGGCCGACCTGCACGACGGCGGCCAGGACGAAAGATATGTAGAAGATGACCTGCATGGGTACGGCCGCCATGAGCGCCCGCTCGAGCGGGGGCACGAGCATGGGCAGCATGGCGAGCAGGAACAGCGGAACGGTGAAAATAGCGGCCACCAGGAGGTCGCGCTTCAAGGCCTTGAGCTCGCGCTCGCGGGCCTCACGTTCGAGATCGGACTGCACCTCGGCCCCGGCGGCCTCCAGGATGCCGTAGCCCGCCTTCTCCACCACGCCCTTCAGCTTGGCCAGGTCCGTGACTCCGGGGAGGTAGCGAACGGTTGCGCGCTCGGTGGCGAGGTTGACCGTGGCCTCCAAGACCCCGTCGGCCTTCCCGAGGCTGCGCTCCACCCGGCTGCTGCAGTTGGCACAGGTCATGCCCGTCACGCCGAACGTGGCCTCCCCCACCACCGCGTGGTAACCGGCCTTCTCGACCACGTCGACGAGCTGGGAGGCGCTGGCGGTGGCGGGATCGAAGCTGATGCTGGCGCGCTCCGTGGCCAGGTTGACCACGGCCTCGTCCACACCATCGACCTTGTTGATCGCGCGCTCCACGCGCGCCACGCAACTGGCGCAGGTCATGCCCTGGACGCCGATCTGGATGCTCTTCATGCTTCCTCCCGTCGGGGCCCTCTCCGAGCGGTCCCTGGTCGTCCCACCGATGGTGAGACTCCACCGACGGCGGAACCGGCAGTGCGGTCAGGCCCCGAACGCCTCACGCCCTGTACTTGAGGGCCTCCATCAGCTCGTTGACGATCTGCTCCGTGTCGCCGCGCTCGGACGCCGTGGCCACGTGATCGCGGATATGCGACCTCAGGACGGCCTCGTTGACCTTGGCCAGGGCGCCCTGCACCGCCTTCACCTGCTTGAGGACGTCCACGCAGTAGACGCTCGGGTCCTCGAGCATCCGCAAGATGCCGGCCAGGTGCCCGTTGGCGCTCTTGAGGCGCCGCGCGGCGTCGAGGCGCGTGTCGGGGTCGAGGTGTTTGCAACCGTGAGGCTCGGCCCCGAGCGCCGCGCCCTTAGGGGTGGCGCCCAGTTGGTCCATCAGGCCGCGACCGCCGCCTCGTAGCCCGCTTCCTGGACCGCTGCCAGTAGGGCGCTCACGTCGGCCACGCCCGTTACCGTGGCGGTGCCGTTCTCGAGGTCGACTTGGGCGGCTTCCACACCGGTCACTTCTTCTAGGGCGTTCTTGACGGCGTTCTGGCAGTGCCCGCAGGTCATGCCCGTAACGTTGAGCTTGGTCATATCGTCAGCCTCCTGTGTCACCTACCCCTGGGGGGGAGGGTTCGTAGGACATTCTAGCCCCTCGCGCCCGACTGCCGTCAAGGGGGGGGCGCAAGGTGCGGCAACGGACGCACCGGCTCCCCCTCGGCCCTAGCGCCGCCGGCGGGTCGGCGGCAGCCCGTCGAAGAGGCCCGCCTGTGGGAACAGCTCCGCGAACGACCGCTCGAGCCTGAGCAGCTCGAAGGTGACCGACTGTCCCTCCTGCTCGCGCACCCGCTCGAAACGCGTCTGGTCCTTGCGCCGCCGGTAGTACTCGCGGATCCGCACGCGCTCCCCCGGCAAGGGCTCGAGAAGCAAGCGAACGGTGCTGCCGCTGCCCTCGAGGGTCCGCTCCACGCGTACGGCGCCCACCTGGCTGTGAGTGGTCCCACTCATCTACGAGTCAAGCGTACACGCAACGCCCGGGAAGCGGCGGCGTAGCACCGGGGAGCCGGGAAGCAACGGCCTGCGTGTCCCGGTCCCGCATCACGCAACACAAGGAGTTCTAGCTGCTCGACTGACGATGACGCGAACTCTATACAGAGAGTATGATGACTCTAGAAATGGAGGTGGCTGATGGTTGGTAAGAGGTTCGTTCCCACGCGCACACCCGAACCCATCCTGGGCGCCCGCATCCTCGGCCTAAAGATCGACGACGAGTTCGAGATCGCACACCGCCTCAACACGGGTCTACCCACCACCGCCATCGGTCGCCTCGCGCGCGAACTCGACGTGACCGACAAGCAAGTGCTCATCGCCACCAGC
>Ga0265293_10004995_pt1 | contig 22700 bp, 22 predicted proteins | sample Munlanlewell138R_FD_192505 | JGI IMG/M metagenome (GOLD analysis project Ga0265293, IMG submission 192505) | Leachate microbial communities from a municipal landfill in Southern Ontario, Canada - Leachate well 138R | ecosystem: Engineered > Solid waste > Landfill > Unclassified | place: Canada... | reverse complement strand
GGTATTTTCGCAGTTTTACTATATCATGGCTGTGTTGATCTTTTTGGGTGTGGACGCACATCTATGGGTGATTCAGGCTGTAAGGTATTCTTTCGACTTGGTTCCATTTGGAGGTTTCCTTCAGTTTGAGCCCACGTTCACTCTGATCATGGACCTTGTTAAGAACATCTTCGTTATCGGTATTCAGATCGCTCTGCCCATTACAGCGACAATCTTGCTGACAGACATTGGACTTGGAATCGTCATACGAGCTGTTCCGCAAATCAACGTATTTGTACTGGGTTTTCCCATCAAGATTATGGTGGGATTGGTGGTTGTCTTCTTTGGATTACCTTCCTTTGTACACATTGCCAGCCAGTTGTTTGCAGTGGACGGATTGTTGTTCCGCTACGTTCAAAGCATACTGGCCCTGGGAGGGAGCTAAGTGGCAGAATACCGCATGAACCTGCAGTTCTTTGCAGGAGAGAAGACAGAACCAGCCACTCCTAGACGTCGCGAAGAGGCTCGCAAGAAGGGCCAAGTTGCCAAGAGCGGAGAAGTCGGCACAGCTTTTATGGTGTTGGCTGCCTTTGTGCTACTGAATGCTATCGGTCCATACATGGCTCGGCATTTGCGAGAGATGGTACAGCATTTCCTGCAAAACATGGCGGAATGGAACGGAGATTTTCTGGGGCTGCAGCAGATGTTTCTAATCGGTTTGACAAAGCTTGCTGTCACTGTCGGACCAATCTTGTTGGGATTGCTCGTCATAGGGGTCATTAGTCAGGTGATGCAAGTGGGCTTTTTTGCATCAAACGAAGCTCTAAAACCGAAGTTTTCTCGCATTAATCCCATAGAAGGTTTTAAGCGAATCTTCTCCAAGCGAGCCCTGGTGGAGTTTGTTAAGTCCATGGCCAAAGTAGGTCTGGTGGGGTACCTCGTTTATAGGCAAGTTCGCCAAAATCTTGTGTGGTTGCCTCAACTAAGTCTCTTTGATCTTCGTGACAGCATTTCTATGATGACAAGCAGCATCTATCGTATGGGGCTACAGGTTGGATTGTTCTTATTGGTGATTGCGGCTGCTGACTATTGGTGGCAGAGACGAGAATTTGAGAACAGCATTAAGATGTCCAAAGAGGAGATCAAGGAAGAGTACAAACAGATGGAAGGGGATCCCCAAGTTCGGGCCAGGATCCGCCAACGTCAACGTCAGATGGCATCGCAGCGGATGATGCAGGCAATACCGACCGCGGATGTAATTATTACCAACCCTACACATTACGCGATTGCTATAAGCTATAAGCCAGGCGAAATGGGAGCCCCGCAAGTTGTCGCCAAGGGTATGGGACTCATCGCCGAACGCATCAAGGAAGAGGGCAAGAAGCACGACATCACCATGGTGGAGAACCGCGAGCTGGCGCAAGCCCTCTACAAGACTACGGAGATTGGTCAAGAAATACCTGCGGATTTGTATCCAGCGGTTGCAGAAGTATTAGCGTTCGTGTACCGGTTGAGAAGAAAGACGGTCTAGTTCAGGAGAAAGGATGGTGGAGATGGCTAAGACATCGACTTCGATTATGCGTAATATTGGGCGAATAAGTGATGTTTCTGTTATGCTGGCCGTAGTGCTGGTGGTCGTCATGATGGTCTTGCCTTTGCCACCCGCTCTACTTGACTTCTTGCTCGCGGTGAATATCAGCCTTTCTCTGCTGATCGTTCTGATCACGATGAACATCAGACATCCCTTGGAGATCTCGATATTTCCGTCGGTGCTGTTGATTACAACGTTGTTTCGACTGGCCTTGAACGTTTCATCAACTAGATTAATCTTATTGACGGCAAATCCAGGTAAGATCATCACAGCCTTCGGCGACTTTGTAGTCGGAGGCAACTATGTAGTGGGATTTGTCATCTTTATGATTTTAGTCATCGTAAACTTCATGGTTATCACAAAAGGTGCTGAGCGCGTGTCTGAAGTGGCTGCCCGCTTCACCTTGGATGCTCTGCCTGGTAAGCAAATGAGTATTGATGCCGACCTTAACTCAGGCCTGATTTCTGAGAGTGACGCTCGCCATCGTAGAAGCCAAATAGCTAGAGAAGCAGATTTCTACGGGTCTATGGACGGTGCAACGAAGTTCGTCAAAGGCGATGCTATAGCTGGTATTATTATTACCGTCATAAACCTCTTGGGTGGCTTTGCTGTCGGAATGTTCCAAAACGGACTGGATTTCACAGCCTCCTTGAACCGTTACACGCTACTGAGCGTAGGTGATGGTTTGGTCTCACAGATCCCGGCCCTTTTGATCTCAACTGCGACTGGTATTATCGTCACGCGTGGTGCTTCAGAGAACAATCTCGGTGCAGATGTAACGCTCCAATTGTTTTCGCAGTACCGGGTGTTAGCGGCCTCCGCGGGGGTTATCGCCATTTTTGGTTTGATTGGCGGATTGCCGAGGCTTCCGTTTTTCATTATTGCCGTGCTTCTCGGGGCACTTTCCTATGGATTGTGGAGAACGGAGCGAGGAGGGGCCATTGAGGAAGACGCGGCGTTGGAGCAACAGCAACTGGCTGAAGCCCGCAAACCTGAAACACTCATTTCGCTCCTGCAGGTCGATCAAATTGAACTGGAAATCGGCTACAGCTTGATTCCCCTCGTCGATGAGGGCCAAGGCGGAGATATGTTAGATCGTATCAGCATGATTCGGCGTCAGTGTGCTATTGAACTTGGACTCTTAGTTCCGGTCATCCGAATTCGTGATAACCTCCAGCTTAACCCTGATGAGTATGTAGTGAAGATAAAAGGGATTCAGGTGGGGCGCGGAGAACTCATGATCAACCACTATCTCGCCATGGATGCCGGTGGGGTTACCGATACAGTACCCGGCATTGCCACTACTGAACCGGCCTTCGGACTGAGTGCGCTCTGGGTGGATGCACAGACCAGAGAGAGGGCAGAGTACGCCGGCTATACGGTGGTAGACCCTCCAGCGGTCTTGGCCACCCACCTAACGGAGATTATTCGTGAACATTCCCACGAGCTACTGGGTCGTCAGGAAGTCAAAACTTTACTTGATGGGGCCCGCGAGGAGTATCCAGCCGTGGTGGACGAGTTGGTCCCCGATCTGTTGACCATCGGTGAGGTTCAGAAGGTATTGCAGAATCTCCTGCGTGAAGGAGTTCCCATCCGGAACATGGTTACGATCCTAGAGACTTTAGCTGATACCGCACCCGTTACCCGTGATCCAGACTATCTCACCGAGTATGTGCGTGAAGCTCTTAAGCGCCAAGTATCGCAGATGTACTTAGAGAAGAACGAACTTACTGTTGTGACCTTGGCTCCACAGTGGGAGGAGGCCATTGCAGCGGGTATTGAGTACACAGATCGAGGTCTGGCCATTGCGCTTGATCCAAGGGCGCTACAGGATCTATATCAAGCACTGGCTCAGGCCCTTGAAGAACATGTGCTACCATATCCCATCGTCTTGGTGTCACCCCAAGTCCGGATGGCACTGAAGCGCCTTACGGAGCGTGCCATTCCACGTCTAATTGTGCTGTCGTACAACGAGATTAGCCCAGATATTCAGGTGAATGCAGTGGGGACGGTGAAGTGGAACCATGAGGGTTAAGAAGTTTACAGGAAAAACGATGCACGAGGCGGTGGAGTGTCTACGTCAGGAGTATGGACGCGATGCTATTATTCTGCATACGAAGCAGAAGAGACGCTGGCTGTGGGGACGTGTGGGGCCGAAATGCTATGAAGTTGTTGGCGCGATTGATCCTAACTTTAAACGGCCACAGCCGAACACAAGGCCTCAGGCAGCTGAGTATGTGTCCAGTAGTGAGGAAAGCACGCGTGCCGATAACTCCAGATTTGACCCGTCCATGTCTGACGCCGTCCAAAGCCTTTACGGCCGACTTGTTCGACGCGACATACCCCGGGACTTAGCCCAGGGTTTACTGAAAGATGCCCTAAGTCGCTTACCTAAGGAAGAATGGAACGATGAAGAAAGGATTTGGGCAAGAGTGAGTGGCTTAGTTGCCGAAAGGGTACCCACTGTTGATCCTTGGGAATTTTCCGGAGGACAGCGAGTTGTAGTGCTCATCGGGCCAACGGGAGTGGGCAAGACCACAACGATTGCCAAGATAGCTGCGAACTTTAGCCTCATCGGAGCCAAGAATGTGGGGCTTATCACAGTCGATACATACCGTATAGCCGCAGTGGAACAGCTGAAAACATATGCCGAGATCATTGGCATACCTGTACAGGTTGCCTACAGTCCCCGAGAACTGAAGGATAGCATCGGGAAGATGAAAGACCGCGATCTGGTTCTAATCGATACAGCAGGAAGAAGTCAAAACAATTACCTGCAGATAGCAGAGTTGAAGAACTATCTGGCAGGTATCGACGCAGAAGTACACTTAGTAATTAGTGCCACAACTAAAGCCCAAGACGTAGATGAGATCATCAAGGCGTTTGGACAAGTGTCCATCGATCGAGTGATCATCACGAAACTTGATGAGACAAGTACCTACGGGGTCATTTTGCAGACTTGTGAACGAACGAGAGCTCCACTTTCGTTTGTAACCACTGGTCAGGGGGTTCCAGAGGATATTGATGTGGCCACAAACGAAAAGATTGCTCAGCTAATTTTGGGGGACTCGTAACTATGAAAGATCAAGCTGAAGGGTTAAGAAGACTAGTTAGGAAGCAGGAACACGCTTCACGGATCATCGCTGTAACCAGCGGAAAAGGTGGCGTTGGGAAGACGAATATAGCCACAAATCTGGCCTTGGCCCTGTGCCAGATGAAGCATCGTGTTGTGCTTATTGATGTCGATCTAGGATTAGCGAATGTCGACATTGTTCTAGGCATTACGCCTCCGTTCAACTTAGGCCATGTCTTTCGCGGTGAGAAGAGCCTGCAGGAAGTCATTGTAGATGGTCCGCTTGGTTTGAAGATCCTATCTGGCGGATCAGGAATCACTGACCTGGCCAACCTGAATGGTTGGAGGCTTGAGGTATTCATCAAGTCCCTAGAACAGCTGAATCGCGAGTTTGATTTTGTCATCCTTGATACAGGTGCTGGAATCCATCGGAGCGTCTTGAGCTTTGTCCTGGCAGCCACAGAGGTATTGGTTGTGACAACACCAGAACCAACAGCCATAACAGATGCCTATGGTTTGCTCAAGATCGTCCACCAACAAAGTCCCGAGGCCAAGGTTCGCTTGATTGTGAATATGGCTAAGAACCCGAATGAAGCCGAGGTCGTCGCCGACAAGCTCAACTCCGTCTTACGGGAGTATGTGGAGTGGGAAGTTGAGTACGTAGGCTATATTCTACAAGAGTCGCAGCTGGCTAAAGCCGTCTCGGATCAACAGCCTGTATTACTGGCCTTTCCGTCGGCAATGAGTAGCCGTTCCTTTAAGAGGATCGCGGGCACATTGGCTGGCGAGGCGGTTCAGGCTGCACCTAATGGGATCAAAGGGTTCTTTTCGAAAGTACATGACTTCTTAAAGACGCAGTGAGGTACGATTATGCAATTGCAGCCAAACCAGTTGATCGAGTTACGTATCGAAAATGAGAGTGTATATGAGAGTTACCGCACCAGGGTTGAAGACGCCTATGACGATCTGCTCGTTGTTGGTGTCCCCATTAGGATGGGGGTCCTTGTGCCGATTCGCGTCGGCACGCATCTCGAAGTGCAATTCAGAATGCATAATGGTATCCAGGAGGGGCGGTTTACTTGCCAAGCTGTCGTGGAGAAACGCTTCCATGCCAAGGTACCACTGTTGCAGTTAAGACTTCTCAGTCCATGGGAGAAAATTCAAGACAGAAATTTCTTGCGAGTACCGGTATCCATCGATACTCTGTTTGTCCTTTACAAAGAAGGAGGAGGAGAATTACCACCGCAATCGGGAGTCATGCTTGATTTGAGTGCGGGGGGATTCCTACTTCGATCGGACCACGAGTTCGACCTGGATGATGAAGTGCGCGTTTCGTTCACATTGAAAGAAGACCGTATCATGGCTCAAGCAACAATGGTGCGATTTGTTCCCAAGGATTCTGGAGTAGACTATGGATTCGCCTTTTTGGATCTACCCGAGGCGACCCGGCAGCGGATCATTAAGTTTGTCTTTCAACGACAGATTACCTTGGCCGAGTTAGCAAGGGATAATCCGAAATGATCGACGACCCCATGGGGGTGAAACAATGGTGTCTGAACCTAAGCAAGAACAACTAGATCAGCTGTGGAATGCATACAAGAAAACCAACGACATTCAAGCGCGCGATCAATTGCTCGACGAGTACATTCCCCTCGTGAAGTATGTGGCAGGACGTATGGCCATGAACCTGCCAAGCAGCGTTGAAATTGGGGATTTAGAGAGTTTTGGTTTCTTTGGTTTGCTGGATGCTCTAGAAAAGTTTGATGAAACGCGCAACATTAAGTTTGAGACCTACGCGGCTACCAGGGTTCGAGGAGCTATTCTCGATGGTCTGCGTTCTATGGACTGGGTTCCTCGCAGCATACGTTCTAAGATTCGAACCTTGGAAAACCAGGTATATGTGCTTACGAATGAGTTGGGACGCAGCCCCACGGATAATGAAATTGCAGCGGCTTTAGAGCTTACTCCTGAACGCTATTATGAGCTACTGACAGAAGTGAAAGGCGTCAACCTTTTCTCTTTAGATGAGACCGTAACGACCGATAAAGAAGGTGACAGCCTCAAAGTTCTAGACCTCGTCATTGATGGTGATGCGTTGCCTGATCAACGAGTCGTCCAGAATGAGAGTCTGGAGGAGTTGACTGCGGCTATTGAAGGATTGAGTGAAAGGGAGCGGCTTGTCCTAGCCTTGTACTATCACGAAGAACTAACACTAAGGGAGATAGGACATGTCTTGGACGTATCGGAGTCGCGAGTGTCGCAAATTCACACGAAAGCCATATTGACTCTACGCAGTAAGCTCGTATAAGAACGGAGGGGTAGGGATGTCCATAAAGTTTCCTGATTTTCAGGTTCTTGTCTCACGGTCAGATCAAATCCCCCGCATGAATCGTGAAGGCGATCAAACGGGAGCTGCAGGAAGAATGGCACCACAGGTTGCCCAAGAGTTCGCTGCGCGCGAACAGCGCGTAGAGCGCAATAAGCAGAAGGATCGAATCCGTGACAGGCAGGAAGACGAGGGTCGACGTTCTGGTCAGCAGGAGCGAGAAGAAAAAGAAAAGAAGCGGCCGTCAGGTAATAAACGCCGCATCGACTTGCGCGCCTAGAGGGTGGGTGACTTTGGATGGAATACTTCCTGGTGTTCTTGTTAGGGATTATCGTGACGATCATCAGTGTTTTTGTCGTTCGCCCCAGTCTTTTCACGCGTCCAAATGTTGATTTCGCGATGCTCGAAACAGTTGTAGAAGAGTCTATAGCGCAATTGGAGACTCGCCAGGGCGAAATTATCAAAGAGATCGAAGAAAAGCATCAAGCCCTTCTTGAACTTCAGGAGCAGATCATTGCCAAGTTTGTTCCGGCCGATGCGCAGTCACCAAAGGTTCTAGCTGTCTTAGAGCTGGCAGAGAAAAACGAAGACTTAATGGGAATAGCCAAGAAACTCGGTTTGGGTCTAGGAGAAGTAGAACTCATTTTAGAGTTAAATAAAGAGCGGGAACCCCTTGCTGAAAGTGACTAAATGTGCTATATTAGCAAGTGGTGTAAGATTACACACGGTTCTTGACGGGAGGCAAGGTTGCCACTAGGTCTTGTCCCTGGATGAAAGAAGCGGAGGAAAAAAACAAAGAGAGGAGGTGGACGATTTGGCCGTTATTTCAATGAAACAGTTATTAGAGGCCGGCGTTCACTTTGGGCATCAGACCCGCAGATGGAATCCGAAAATGGCAGAGTACATTTTCACAGAGAGAAATGGTATCTACATTATCGATCTTCAGAAGACAGTACGGAAGGTAGAAGAAGCTTACGCTTTCATCCGTGATACTGTTGCCGCTGGAGAAACAGTTCTTTTCGTGGGTACCAAGAAACAAGCCCAAGAGACGATTCGTGAGGAAGCTGAACGATGCGGCATGTTCTTCGTGAACCAGAGATGGTTAGGAGGCATGTTGACCAACTTTAAGACGATTGCTTCTCGTATCAAACGTCTTGAAGAAATTGAAAAGATGGAAGAAGAAGGCCTGTTTGAAGTACTTCCTAAGAAGGAAGTTATTGAGTTGCACAAGGAACAGGAACGGTTGACTCGTTTCCTAGGAGGAATCCGGGGAATGAAGACACTTCCTGGCGCAGTGTTCGTTATTGACCCTCGCAAGGAGCGCATTGCAGTTGCTGAAGCACGCAAGTTGGGGATTCCCATTGTAGCTGTTGTGGATACTAACTGTGATCCGGATGAAGTGGACTATGTGATCCCAGGTAACGATGATGCTATTCGTGCCGTTAAGCTCTTGACGACCACCATGGCTGATGCAGTTGTGGAAGCCAAGGAAGGCGCAAGCTTTGTCGTTGATGCTCAAGACGAACAGACAGACGTTGAAGATACCGACGAAGAATAAGCGTAGTATGAAAAGGGAGTGGGAGAGTGGCTCTCACCCCTTTTTTATCAATCTTGAAGGAGGGTTTTTATGGCAGAGATTACTGCAGCCATGGTAAAGGAACTTCGCGAAAAGACAGGTGCTGGCATGATGGACTGCAAAAAGGCACTTGTTGAGAAAAATGGTGACATGAGCGCAGCTATAGATTACTTACGTGAGAAAGGTCTTGCAGCCGCAGCCAAGAAATCTGGACGTATTGCTGCTGAAGGCGTTGTCGAATCTTACATCCATATGGGTGGAAGGATTGGCGTATTGGTTGAGGTAAACTGCGAGACAGACTTCGTAGCCAAGACCGATGAGTTTCGTGAACTAGCTCGAGACATTGCCATGCACATCGCGGCTTCGAAACCAGAGTACGTATCCAGAGATGAGATTCCTGCCGAAGTATTAGACCATGAGCGGGCTATCTACAGAACGATTGCAGAAAACGAAGGCAAACCGGCACAGATCATCGAAAAGATCGTCGAAGGTCGTGTAGACCGCTATGTCAAAGAGGTTTGTCTCTTAGAGCAGCCGTTCGTAAAAGATACGGACATGACCGTTAATGAACTGCTGACTGCGAAGGTGGCGAAAATCGGTGAGAAGATTTCTGTAAGGCGCTTTGTCCGCTATGAGCGGGGCGAGGGACTTGCCAAACGAGAAGAAGACTTCGCGGCCGAGGTTATGGCTCAGATGGGACAATAAGAGAACACCCTTGGTGTTCTCTTTTTTTAAGTGGAGGGATCTGCATCAACGCGAAGAATAATAAAGGAGAGATGTCCATGCCAGCGTTAAAATACAAGCGAGTTGTTCTTAAGTTGAGTGGTGAAGCCTTAGGAGGGAACGGGTTTGGAATCAATCCCGACGTTGTAGGGACAATTGCCACAGAGATTAGTGCAGTCATGAAGCTCGGCGTTCAGATGGCCATCGTGGTTGGTGGCGGAAACTTTTGGCGTGGAGCAAGTGGTAGTGCGAAGGGTATGGATCGGACGACGGCCGATCACATGGGGATGTTAGCAACAGTAATTAACGCCCTGGCCCTGCAAGATGCTCTGGAGGGTCGCGGAGTTCCCACACGGGTCCAAACGGCCATCGAAATGCGTCAGATAGCCGAACCATACATTCGGCGCAGGGCAGTTCGCCATTTAGAAAAGGAACGCATTGTGATCTTCGCGACTGGTACCGGCAATCCGTACTTTTCCACCGACACTGCGGCAGCCCTGCGAGCCCTAGAGATCGAAGCTGAAGTGATCTTGATGGCTAAGAGAGGCGTTGATGGTGTCTATGACTCGGATCCTCGAGTCCATCCCAATGCTAAGCGATATGAGACCATCACGTACTTAGATGTGCTTAGCCAAGGCCTGGGGGTTATGGATTCAACGGCTACTTCACTATGTATGGACAACGGCATTCCCATCATCGTCTTTGACTTTGATGAACCTGGCAACATCGAAAAGGCAATTTGCGGTGTAAAAATCGGTACATATGTAGGAGGCGAACAACGTGATTGATCAAATTATGCAGGATGGAAAAGCGAGAATGGAAGAGGTCATTGCTGCCACTAAGCGGACGTTTGCAGCCGTTAGGACTGGTAGAGCCAATCCCGCACTCTTGGATCGCATTACGGTCTCATATTATGGAACTCCAACTCCACTAAATCAAATGGCCAGCGTGAGTGTTCCCGAACCTCGGCTCTTAGTTGTTACTCCTTGGGATAAGGGCTCCATTAAAGACGTGGAAAAGGCAATCTTAACATCGGATCTTGGACTTGTACCCAGCAATGATGGTACCGTTATTCGCTTGGCCATTCCCACGCTCACGGAAGAACGGCGCAAAGATCTAGTTCGTGTAGTGCGTAAAGACGCAGAGGAACATAGAGTCGCTGTGCGTAACATTCGTCGCGATCTGAACGATGCCGTTAAGAAGCTGGAGAAGAACGGCGATATCTCGGAAGATGATTCGCATCGTGTACAAGAAGAAATTCAGGAACAGACAAACGACTTCATTAGCCAAATCGATGAGCTTCTAAAGGCGAAAGAGAAGGAGATCATGGAGGTTTGAGTAAGCAACACGGGACTGTAACTGAATGGGATTTTCTAATCGGGTATCCCTTGGATGAGGCTCTGCAGATTCTGCAAGAGGAAGGCATCTCGTATGAGCTCCAATTCACGGTCGCACCCGGTAAGGTGTCCTCTGAGGAGGACGCTTTTGTTATCGCGGTACGAAACCGGGATTCACAGCCAATGTCTCTGGGACAGAATGTGGAAGCAGAGTACATTATTGTCTGTGCAAGTCCGGATTGGGACGTCAGCTAGGGGGTATACACTTGAAGAAGCAATTGAACGGAGTACCACAACATGTAGCCATTATCATGGACGGCAACGGCCGCTGGGCACGTCGCCGAGCTATGCCTCGATTTATGGGTCACCGCCAGGGCGTCAAGGCGCTGAAGACGGCGGTTCGTTATGCGTCTGATCACGGGATATCCGCCCTTACCGTCTATGCTTTTAGCACAGAGAATTGGACAAGACCTAGAGAAGAAGTAGATTTCCTAATGGATCTCATGTACAAAACCTTTGTGCAGGAAATTGAAGAGCTTAATAAGGAAGGCGTCCGCATTCGGCAGGTTGGCGATAGGACAAGCTTGACTCCAGAAATTCGAAGGGTATGGACACAGGCTGAAGAGATTACCGCCGCGAACAAGGGACTGACGTTGAACATAGCGTTTAACTACGGCGGTCGCCAGGAACTTGTCAATGTAATGCGTCAGCTCGCGGACAGGGTCTCGCAAGGCGATCTGTCCATCGACGAGATCACCGAAGAGGAGGTAGCGTCCCTACTATACACGCACCCTACTCCCGAACCCGACTTGATTATTCGCACGGGAGGTGAGATGCGCCTGAGCAACTTCTTGCTCTGGCAAGCCGCATACGCTGAGTTTTATGTGACGGATGTGCTTTGGCCTGATTTTGGAAACGATGATTTTGAACGGGCGCTTCAGAGTTATGCAGCTCGAGAACGACGCTTCGGCCAAGTATTAGCGAAGGAGCAATGATAATCGATGTTAGCACAGAGAGTTCTCACTGCCCTTATTGGCATACCTGTCCTTCTTACGGCCCTCTACTTTGGGGGGCTAGCTTGGCGCGTCCTTGTGCTTCTGATCATCATGGCCGGACTGGTGGAGTTTGTCCGCATTAGTGGATCGGGGTTGTACTTGGATTACCTTTTCGTTGCCGGACTATCTTTTTTTGCCGTGACATATAGTGGAATAGACGGTACAAAACTGCTTCTGTGGTTGGTGTTCCAGTTGGTTTACTATCTCATTCGAGCCACTTTCAGTGGAATGCATCTTTTTTCTTCCGCGTTCAACCTTTTCGGAGTGATGTACATTGTCGTACTATACAGTTTCCTGGTGTTGGTAAGGGAACAGTTCGGCATCGTCTGGGCCGTCTTCGGTTTTGCGATCACTTGGCTGACGGATACTGGAGCGTATTTTGGCGGAACTCGTTACGGTAAGCATAAGTTGGCACCCAAGATTAGTCCAAAGAAATCGGTAGAGGGGGCCCTTTTTGGGGTGGCTACTGCGGGACTGACAGGTGTGTTTTTTGCCTTGGTCACCGAGGGATCACTCATGCAGTCTGTACTCTTTGCCGTTATTCTCTCTGTTTGTGCCCAGCTTGGTGATTTGGTTGAGTCGGCTCTAAAGAGGGAGCGCGCTGTCAAAGACACGGGTTCTCTATTGCCTGGTCATGGAGGCATCCTCGATCGTTTTGACTCCCTAGCGTTCGTGTTTCCTGCACTCTTTGTCCTGCTGACCATATTCTCATAGTGCTTCCTGACCCCGCGGAGGGGTGAAGATTTGCCATCTTTTGTGTTGGTCATGGTCGCTTTTTCTGGGATACTTCTGGCGTTACGTGTGTCGTTTCCGTACTTAGGTCCTTTCTATCTTGGACTAGTATTGGCGCTTGTGATGGATCTGCCCGTGAGTTTCCTAGAATCGAGAGGTTGGTCTCGGTCACTTACATCGCTAGTTTTCGCCACCTTGACCTTCCTAACTTTACCCCTTGTTGTCACCATTTTCATTCTCCAACTCTGGAAAGAAATTGAGGGACTCTCCTACGTTGCGGAGCTTTTTTCAAACTCTGTGCAGGTGTACTCCAAGCCTTTTGCCGAGTTCTTGGAGGCGCTACCTCTACTCGATACAGGACTTGGCCTCCAGACCCTCTTTAAGTGGGCCTGGGCCATTCCTGACCTTTTTATAATCTGGACTATTACGGCTCTGAGTTCTTATTTCTTTTGTCGAGACAGGCGCATACTGACGAACTACGTTATGAGACAGCTTCCCGACATAAAGGGTCTCAGTCCGCGTCAGGTTTATCGTGACACCTCTGGAGCACTCTGGCGCTACGTAAAGGTACAACTACTCTTAATGTTAATTTCAACCGGCTTGAGTATGGTGTTTTTTGTGGCTCTTGGTCTTCCTTTCGCGTTGTTGTCAGGTTTTCTTGTGGGTTTCTTTGACTTATGCCCGGTCTTAGGACCCGGTTTAGTTTACCTGGCGCTAGCTCTTGTGCAGATTTCCATGGGAAATACATTTTATGCGCTAGCCTTGGGTATAGGATATCTGATATTATTACTATTAAGACAATGGCAAGAGCCGTATTTGGTCAGTGAACGCTTAGGCCTGCATCCTTTGACTGCTTTGGTGGGGCTCTATGTCGGCTTTCGTTTATGGGGTCCTTTAGGAGCAGTGGTGGGCCCTGTTCTCATGGTTGTGCTCAAAGCATTAATACCTGATCACTGATACTTCGCAGAAAGGGTTGTCTTATGCTAAATGTAGTTATACTTGGATCAACAGGTTCCATCGGAACCCAAACACTTGATGTAATACGCCATCAACCTTCCTTTACGGTCTATGGGCTGTCGGCAGGATCGAACTACGAGCTCTTAAGAGCACAGATAGCGGAGTTTAAGCCTAGGTTTGCCACCATAGCCAATTCGGAACATGCTAAGGCACTGCGGGAAGAGTTCTCGATTCCCGTCTACAGTGAACTGGAGAGCCTGGAAGCGATGGTTACGGATCCCGCATGCGACCTTGTGGTCGTATCTCTTGTAGGAGCCATGGGATTGAAACCTACGTTGCGGGCTCTAGAAGCCGGTAAACGTGTAGCTCTTGCTAACAAAGAAACGCTTGTTGCAGGCGGTCATCTTGTCATGAAATATCGGGAACAGATCATACCTATCGATTCGGAACACAGTGCACTGTGGAGCCTGTTTTCAGGGCGCAAGAGAAATGAGATCGAAAAAATCATCCTGACCGCTTCTGGGGGACCATTTAGGGCTTATGAAGGATCTCTGGACGAGGTGACGGTGGAACAAGCCTTAGCTCACCCTAGGTGGAATATGGGCGGAAAGATCAGCATTGATTCAGCTACGCTGATGAACAAGGGCTTGGAGGTCATCGAAGCCCATTGGCTGTTTGATTTTCCTTATAGCCATATTGATGTTGTCGTTCATCCTGAGAGCGTTGTCCATTCCTTGATTCAGCTCAAAGACGGCACGGTGTTGGCCCATATGGGTACCGCCGACATGCGTCTGCCGATCCAATATGCGTTGACCTATCCGGACGTGTGCGCATCGCCCGTTCAGACACTTGACCTTGTCAAGACGGGGCTTCTCTCCTTTGAAGCGGTTGATCATGAACGTTTTCCAAGCCTTTCCATGGCCTACGAGGCAGGGCAAGCTGGTGGAGAGAAACCCATTGCTATGAATGCCTCCAACGAAGAGGCTGTGGCGGCTTTTTTGGAGGGTCGAATCAAGTTCACACAAATACCTCAAGTTGTGCGTAAAGTAGTAGATATGTTTGAGGGCAAATCATTTCCGACTCTGGAGCAGATACTAGAAACAGACCGAGAAGCCCGGCTGCGTACTCGGGCTTTGATGCAGAAGAGAGGGTGACAACGGTGATGACACTAGTAGCGTTTGTAGTGATCTTTGGCACCATTGTATTTTTTCATGAACTCGGGCACTTTGCAGTAGCCAAGCTTTCAGGGATTCGCGTCTACGAATTCGCGTTAGGATTCGGACCAGCTCTAGGAAGCATAACAAGAGGAGACACGAAATACTCCATTCGAGCATTTCCCCTCGGTGGATTTGTGAAAATGGCGGGAATGGACGAGCCTGTGGACGGATTAGAGGAGACCCCCGACGATGACGAGGGCAGTTTCCACAACAAGAGTCTGCCGGTGCGCCTTGGCACCATTGCGGCTGGACCTTTGATGAACTTTGTTTTTGCCATCTCGTTATTTGTCGTTTACTTCATGTTGATTGCAGTACCTCCCACGATCACCTATGTAGAACCGATGTCGCCTGCCGAGGTAGCAGGTCTACAGCCAGGTGACTTGTTTGTGTCCGTGAATGGTGAGAAGGTCGAAGATTCGGGGAGAGTTGTAGAGTTGATCGGTTTGTCGCCGGGGAAAGAAATGCAGTTGGTGGTTCGTCGACAACAAGAGCTGGTGACTCTGAAGGTAACTCCGGAAGATCGAGAGGGAACGGGGAGAGTTGGAATCACCATTGACTCCAAAGTGCAGTACCCGTTCGTCACAAGTGTCAGGGCGGCCATTACACAAACGTGGCATTTGACTACGCAGCTGGTGCGAGATATTGCTATGATGATTACGGGTCAGCAGAAGGTTGAGGTGTCAGGCCCGTTGGGCATCGTACAGATCGTGGGTGAAACAGCGCGCCACGGTCTACCCAACCTGATCATCCTGGCGATCATTCTCAACATCAATTTAGGTTTACTCAATTTACTCCCAGTTCCAGTCTTGGATGGGGGATGGCTACTCATTTTGCTTATTGAAGCGGTTCGCGGTAAGCCTCTGGCGCCGGAGACCAAGGGTATTGCCCAGTTTATTGGTCTGGCCCTATTAGTGGCACTGATGCTTTTCGCCACGTTTAAGGACCTATCGCGTTTCAATCTCTTTTCCTAAACAAGGGAGTGTATAGGATGCGTCAATCGACTCGCCAAGTCATGGTTGGAGGTGTACCCATTGGTGGCGGTGCGCCTATTACGGTTCAGTCCATGACCAATACCGACACAAGAAATGCCGAAGCAACGCTGTCCCAAATCGAAGCCCTGGAGGCGGCCGGATGTGATATTGTTCGTGTTGCTGTGCCAGATTCACAGGCTGCAAATGCCTTGTTTTCCATTGTTCCAAAGAGCCCTGTGCCAGTTGTTGCAGACATTCATTTTAATCACAGACTGGCTCTCAAGGCGCTAGAGGCAGGGGTGCATAAACTACGTCTTAATCCTGGCAACATTGGTTCCGAAGAGAAAGTTCGCGAAGTGGTCAAAGCTGCTAGCGAACGGAGCGTCCCCATTCGTATTGGAGTGAACTCAGGTTCGGTGTCTGCACCCTTACTCGAACGGTATGGAAGAAGCGCCACAGCCATGGTGGAGAGTGCTTTAGAACACATCGCTATTTTTGAAAAGCTGGCTTTTTACGATATTGTTGTGTCTCTAAAAGCTACGGATATCGACATGACGGTTGAAGCCTACGAGATGTTGGCTCAAAGGGTGTCGTATCCAACACATTTGGGGATCACCGAGGCTGGAACGAAGTGGTTTGGTACCGTCAAATCCGCCGCTGGGCTTGGGGCATTATTGTCAAGGGGATTGGGTGACACACTCAGGGTTTCCCTTACTGCTGACCCTGTTGAGGAGGTCAAAGTAGGTTGGGCAATTCTTTCGTCACTTGGTCTGCGTCAGCGAGGTCCTGTCTTCATCTCTTGTCCTACTTGCGGAAGAACTGAGATCGACCTAGAAGGAATAGCAGCAGAAGTGGAGAAACGTTTAAGTGATTTTCCCCTGCCCATAACCATCGCGGTCATGGGTTGTATCGTTAATGGACCGGGGGAAGCTCGCCATGCTGATTTGGGAATCACAGGCGGAAAAGGTGTCGGACTTGTATTTCGTCATGGGCAGATTCTGCGCAAAGTCCCGGAGGCGGAGTTGGTCGATGCCTTAGTCGCAGAAGCTAATAATTTGCTTGCAGAGAGATAGGGGATACGCCATGTATATGTCACAGTTATATTCACCCACACTAAGAGAAACTCCGTCGGAGGCCGAAATCATCAGCCACAAGCTCATGTTGAGAGCTGGTCTGATGCGGCGAACAGCGGCGGGGGTGTACGCATTTCTTCCCCTAGGACTGCGAGTTATTCGCAAGGTTGAACAGATTATTCGTGAAGAAATGAACGCCATTGATGGTCAAGAGGTACTCTTACCGATTGTTCAGCCAGCCGAACTCTGGGAAGAATCGGGTCGCTGGAAAGACTACGGTGATGAAATGTTTCGCCTTCGTGATAGGCAGGGCCGTCAGTTTTGCCTGGGTCCCACGCACGAAGAGATTATTACGGCCTTAGTGCGATCGGAGATCCGTTCATATCGCCAACTGCCCCTCAGGCTGTACCAGATTCAGAACAAGTACCGCGACGAAATGAGACCGCGTTTTGGTTTAATGCGTGGTCGTGAGTTTATCATGAAAGATATGTACTCTTTTGATCGCGATAATGAATCTCTCGACGAGAGCTATTGGGCTGCCTATCATGCCTACAAGCGCATCTTTAAGCGTTGCGGTGTTGATGCGCATCCTGTTGAGGCCGACTCTGGTGCAATCGGAGGCGATGTAACGCATGAATTCATGGTTCTAGCTGAATCGGGTGAAGACTTGGTTCTGTTTTGTGCTAAATGCGAGTATGCAGCCAATGCCGAGCGCGCCGAGGGTGTAAGAGAGGCCATTAAAGAAGGAGAACAACCAGACTGGGCTGAGGTTGAAACGGTTCATACTCCGTCGGCCAGTACCATTGAACAGATTAGTCAGTTCTTGGGTGTAAAACCCGAAGATTGCATTAAGACACTCATCTACTTAGCCGATGGTAAGCCCGTGGCTGCCTTGGTTAGAGGAGATCACAACCTCAATGAGATCAAATTGAGGAAGTTCCTCAAGTGTCAGGAACTAGAACTGGCTGATGAGGAAACGATTTTTAAAGTCACTGGTGCTAGAGTTGGTTTTGCCGGGCCAGTGGGGCTTGATATTCCTCTCTACGCCGATTATGCGATAGAACACATGCGCAATGCAGTGGTTGGTGCCAACAAAGATGATCACCATCGGATTAATGCCAACTTGGAGCGAGATTTTGCAGTACGCGAGTTTGCCGACTTAAGAGAGACACAGCCGGGAGATCCTTGCCCCCGTTGCTCTGGTACACTTGAAGGGGCAAGAGGAGTTGAAGTAGGCCAGGTCTTCAAGTTGGGTACGAAATACTCTGATGCGATGGGTGCCACCTTCTTAGACGAAAACGGAAAAGAGACGCCCTTGATCATGGGATGTTACGGTATTGGCGTGGGACGCACAGTGGCAGCAGTAATCGAGAAGAACTATGATGAAGACGGGATCATTTGGCCACTATCCATTGCGCCTTACCAAGTTATCGTGGTGCCGGTCAGCATGAAGGATAGTGCACAGGCCGAAGCTGCCAAGAAGCTGTACGAAGAGTTGAAAGCCAGCGGCATCGAAGTAGTCTTGGATGACAGAGATGAACGCCCAGGCGTGAAGTTTAAAGACGCTGATTTAATTGGTTTCCCCATACGCGTCACCATCGGATCGAAGTCCTTGGAAAACGGGGAAATGGAGATTACATTCCGGCGTACCAAGGAAAAAACTAGCTTACCTATTGACGAAGTTGTACCGGCGATCAAAAGTTTCTTGAAGGATGGGGAAGATCGGTGAGCGTAGCGGCTATTGTTCCTGCCTACAACGAAGAGCAAACCATAGGAGTGGTTGTTGAGGCCCTGCTAGCCTGTCCCGTGATCACGGAAATCATTGTGGTCAGTGATGGCTCTACCGATGGTACGGTGGCTGTAGCATCACAATATCCAGTGCAGGTAGTTGATTTGCCACAAAACGTTGGCAAGGGTGGTGCCATGAAAGCAGGTGCCAATCACACATCTTGTGATGTCCTGCTGTTTGTTGATGCTGATTTAGTAGGTCTCCACGCAAGACATATTGATGCACTTGTGGAACCAGTCCTATCAGGCAGGACAGCTATGAGCATAGGGGTTTTCAATGAAGGACGAGTCTCAACAGACCTAGCCCAAAAGATCGCACCATCCCTTTCAGGACAGCGTGCCGTTAAGAAATCTCTGTTTGATGCCGTCCCTAAGCTTGAGAGTAGCCGTTTTGGAGTCGAGGTTGCCCTCACGCAATATGCTGAACGCCATGGCGTAGATATTGTGCGTGTTCCATTATCTTGTCTTTCTCAGGTAACGAAAGAGGAGAAGCGAGGTCTGATTCCGGGGCTTCAGGCTCGTATGGAAATGTACCGCGATATCGTACGCTCGATGTTGCCCGACAAGAAATCTTACGATGAGGATTATCATAAAGAATAGTTCAACGGACCAAACAGGTTCGAGCCCCTCGGGGCTCATCTTTTTTGGGGGTGATTTTTTTGACTTCCTTTATTCTCGAGCCTGATGATAGGTACATTCTCGCCTCTTTGAGCTCGAATCCAATTGCTTCGCAACTAGAAGTTGCTCACATTGAAGTTGATCCGCAGCGCAGAGAGTGGACGATTTTCATCAAAGGGACGCCCCAAGGCGATACAGAGCTGTGGGATGAGTTGTCGAAAGCACTTCGTGACCAGGTCCCCGAAGTGTTGAGTGTTCGGCTTGAATGGACCATGGAGTCTGTGGACTCCGATGAACTCTATTTGCAGAACGCAGCCAGGCAAGTGAACAGGGTGGAGAACAGTTCGATTGTTGCAGAGAACGGCGGAAGCAGAGGCTCGAGCAACAGACGAAGACGTGGTTTGCTCGCTAAGTCCATTGCCGGACAAGAGGTCCCTATTGTGGACCTGCAAGAAGAAGAGCGCAATGTTGTGATCTGTGGTGAAGTTGTCTCGTTTGAGTCGCGCTTAACACGTACTGGTAAGACTTTGATCATGTTTGACCTGTATGATGGTACAGACACTCTTAGCTGTAAGGCTTTTTTGGACGAGCCGGAAGAACTGGGCATAAAGAAAGGGAAGTGGTTTAAAGTCCGAGGAAACCTTCAGTTTCAGTCCTTCGATAACCAGCTGGCTTTAATGGTGCAAACCATGGCACCTAATGAGACTCCTCCGTCCTTGATCGATGATGCTTCTGAAAAACGTGTGGAGTTACATTTGCACACGAAAATGAGTGGTTTGGATGGCACGATAGACGTCGGTGACGTCGTACAGCTGGCCGCTTCCCTTGGACATGAAGCACTGGCTATTACAGATCACGGGGTCGTTCAAGCGTTTCCTGATGCCCATCGCGCCGGCAAGAAACATGGCGTGAAGATTCTGTATGGAGTTGAAGGGTATCTCATCGATGATCCTGAGAGCAAGTCGCGTTCGTATCATATTATCATCCTCGCCAAGAACCTGACGGGCCTCCACAACCTGTACCGGCTTGTTTCTTATTCACACTTGGACTACTTTTATCGTAGTCCGAGGATTCCTCGCACTGTACTAGAAGCCAATCGCGAAGGACTCATTCTAGGTTCAGCCTGCGAAGCAGGGGAGGTTTATCAAGCGATCTTAACCGGCAACCCTGATGTAATGAAGATCGCCTCCTTTTACGACTATCTAGAGATTCAGCCTCTCGATAATAACCAGTTTTTGATCGGCTCGACACATGTGCAGTCCAAGAATGACTTGATGCGCGTTAACAAGCAAATAGTGAAGATCGGTGAGAGTCTGAATCTCCCCGTTGTGGCCACTGGCGACGTTCATTATCTCCGGCCAGAGGACAGTCTGATTAGAACGATCCTCTTAGCTGGAAGGGGTTTTGATGATGCCGAGCGTCAGGCGCCGCTTTACTACCGTACGACGGCCGAGATGCTCGAGGAATTTGCGTATCTGGGCGAAGAGAAAGCCTATGAAGTAGTGGTCACGAACCCGCGGAAGATTGCAGCAGAAATCGAGGCACTGAAACCTGTTCCAGACGGTCTCCATCCTCCTCACATAGAGAACGCAGAAGAGGACCTGGAAGAGATGACCTACCAGACGGCACGCAAGATTTATGGAGATCCCCTGCCGCCGATTGTAGAAGCTCGTCTTGCTCGCGAACTAAAAGCAATTATCAGTAATGGGTATGCTTCGTTGTACCTTATTGCTCAAAAACTCGTTAAACGCTCTCTTGATGATGGATACCTGGTGGGTTCGCGCGGTTCGGTGGGTTCTTCGCTGGTGGCCACAATGTGTGGTATTACAGAAGTGAATCCTTTGCCTCCCCATTATGTCTGTCCTTCATGTCACTGGTCCGAGTTTTTTACCGAAGGCGAAGTGGGTTCAGGTGTGGATCTTCCTCACAAGGAGTGTCCCGAATGTGGAACAAATCTACAGCGGTTTGGGTTTGAGATTCCCTTTGAGGTCTTCATGGGTTTTCATGGCGACAAAGTGCCTGACATTGACTTGAACTTTAGCGGTGAGTATCAAGCACAGATCCACGACTACACTATTGAGCTTTTTGGATCGGAAAATGTGTTTCGAGCTGGAACCATAGGTACATTGGCGGATAAGACAGCCTATGGATTTGTTATGAAGTACTTGGAGCAGACCAACCAGACGAAGCGTAATGCCGAAGTCAACCGGCTAGTGAGCAAACTTGCCGGTGCGCGCCGTACAACGGGACAGCATCCCGGCGGAATGGTCGTTGTGCCGCCTGATAAGGACGTTTTTGAGTTCACTCCGATTCAGTATCCTGCTAATGATTCGAGCAGCGGGACAATCACAACACATTTTGAATACCATGCACTCGAGGACAGCCTTGTCAAGTTGGACATTCTAGGGCATGATGATCCAACCATGCTACGGCTGCTGCAGGATCTTACAGGAGTTGCTGCGTCTGACATCTCCTTGGACGATCAGGATACCATGGCGATCTTTTCGTCGCTGGAGACTCTTGGGGTCCGCGAGGATCAGATTGGAACTCCCGTGGGCACCCTGGGCATTCCCGAGTTCGGAACTCGCTTCGTGCGCCAGATGTTGATCGACACATCCCCGAAGACGTTTAGTGATCTTGTGCGTATTAGTGGTCTGTCGCACGGTACGAATGTTTGGACCAACAATGCCCAGGATCTTATTCGGGCTGGTATCACGGATCTGAGCAATGTCATCGCCACTCGGGACGATATCATGTCTTATCTCATGTTGAGAGGGCTTGAGGCTCGTGATGCTTTCCGCATCATGGAACAGGTTCGTAAGGGCCGCGGATTAAGCGATGATGACATGGCTTTGTTGCGAAAATTCAAAGTGCCAGAATGGTACATTGAGTCATGCAACAAGATCAGCTACATGTTCCCAAAGGCTCATGCCGTTGCTTATGTGACGATGGCCTTCCGTATCGCATACTTTAAAGTTCATTACCCCTTGCCGTTTTATGCCACCTTGTTCTCGCTACGGGCTGGTGAAATCGATGCACAGCTTCTAGCTGGTGGCGAGTCAAGGGTGAGAGCAGAGATGGAGGCTATCAATGCTAAGGGCTTTGAGGCTACGCCGAAGGAACGGAGCACGTTGACGCAACTGGAAATTGTGCTTGAAGCGTTGGCTCGTGGCGTTGTATTCTTACCTGTTGATCTGTACAAGTCATCCGACCGGCTGTTCCAAATTGAAGAAGGTGGGTTGCGTCCACCCTTCGCTTCGCTGCAGGGTGTCGGTACAAGCGCCGCTGCAGGCATTGTAGATGCTCGGAAAGATGGCGAGTTCATCTCTGTCGAAGATCTCAGACAGCGATCGGGAATCACCAAGGCTGTTGTGGAGACGTTGAGGCTTCATGGTTGCCTAAACGGCCTGCCAGAGACGAACCAATTGACACTTTTTTAGTTCATGTGGTATAATATCTTGAGTTTTGCAGCAATTAAGAGAAAAAAGTCCCGTAACCCAGATTCAGAAGGGGTTGTGGGACTTTGTGTTTTACACAAATATGTAGTATAACAGCTCACTTTTTCACGTCACCCAAGATTTTTTTGATCTCCTGAAGACGTAGTCGCTTCTTGGTCAAATCAATGTCAAAGGCTTTGCCCAGTGCATCGGATACCTCGCTTCTGTAGCCAAATAGGTAGATGTT